>Ga0172382_10000703_pt1 | contig 62536 bp, 82 predicted proteins | sample Leawel138RmetaG_FD_122245 | JGI IMG/M metagenome (GOLD analysis project Ga0172382, IMG submission 122245) | Leachate microbial communities from a municipal landfill in Southern Ontario, Canada - Leachate well 138R metaG | ecosystem: Engineered > Solid waste > Landfill > Unclassified | place...
AACAAGCTCAAGCACTTCAGGCGCTTCGCCACTCGTTACGACAGGCTCGTCATCCACTACGCAGCCTTCGTCCATCTCGCCGCAGCCATGATCTGGATGCGCTGAATGTCGATTCTGCCTAGCTGATCTTGGCGGCGATCTGCTCGGCCAGCGCCGCCAGTTCCTTCGGGTCGGCCATCTGGCCCGAGGCATGGCGCCCCACCGGCACGCCCTCCCAGCGCGGGATGATGTGGAAGTGCAGGTGGAAGATGGTCTGGCCGGCCGGGGCTCCATTGAACTGGGTGACGACGATCCCGTCCGGCTGAAGCGCCGCGCGCACCGCCCGGGCGATCCGTTGAACCCCCAGGATCAGGTGGGAGAGGTTCTGCGGCTCCTCCTCCAGCAGGTTGCGGGCCCGCGAGCGCTTGGGGATGACCAGGGTGTGGCCCTTGGACTGCGGAAAGACGTCCATGAAGGCGAACACGTGCTCGTCCTCGAACACCTTCGCCGCCGGCATCTCGCCGCGCAGGATCCTGGCGAAGATGTTGCTCTCGTCGTAGGTCCCGTCCAGGCTCATCCGGCGTCTCCGCATTTGATCTGCGGCTGTCCTAGCAAATGGAAACGGGCGGTGGAACGCGGCCTGCCCGGACTGCTCATCCGGTATGGCGGAATGGCGAGTATTCCTCGCTGAGCCACTCCATCTCGCCCTGCAGCATCTCCCGCTCCTGCTCGACGAACCGCTCGACGGGCCCGCGCAGCGCGGGGTCGGCGATCCAGTGGGCCGAGTAGACTGGGCTCGGCAGATAGCCGCGGGCGATCTTGTGCTGGCCCTGGGCGCCCGCCTCCACGCGGTCCAGCCCCCGGCCGATCGCCCACTCGATCGCCTGGTAGTAGCAAAGCTCGAAGTGGAGGAAGGGCGCCTCCTCGATGCAGCCCCAGTTGCGCCCGTAGAGCGCGTCGTCGCCGATCAGGTTGAGCGCCCCGGCGATCCAGCGGCCGCCGCGCCTGGCCATCACCAGCAGCACCCGGTCGGCCATCCGCGCGCCGAGTTCGGAGAAGAAGGCGCGGGTCAGGTAGGGCCGGCCCCACTTGCGCGAGCCGGTGTCCATGTAGAAGGCGAAGAAGGCGTCCCAGTGCTCTTCGGTCAGGTCCTTGCCGGTCAGGCAGGCGATCTCCAGGCCGGCCTGAGCCTCGCGCCGCTCGCGCCGGATGGTCTTGCGCCGGCCGGACGACAGCGCGCCCAAGAAGTCCTCGAAGTCGCGATAGCCGGCGTTGCACCAGTGGTACTGCTGGCCCTGGCGCAGGGCCATGCCCTGCTCGCCCAGCCAGCGCCACTCGTCCTCGGTGGGAAAGTTCACGTGCCAGGAGGAGACGCCGTAGCGCTCGCACAGGCTCAAGGCCCCGCCGACCAGATAGCGCCGCCCCTCGTCCGGATCGACGTCGGCCCGGATCAGCAGCCTGGGTCCCGTCGCCGGCGTGAACGGCGCCGCCGACAGCAGCTTGGGGTAGTAGCGCCCGCCGGCCCGCTCGTAGGCGTCGGCCCAGGCATGGTCGAAGATGTATTCGCCCTGGCTGTGGGACTTCAGGTAGAGCGGCGCGACCGCCGCCACCTGCCCAACCTCGTCCTCCACCGCCAGGTGCTGCGGCCCCCAGCCGGCGCGCTCGACGGCGCAGTCGGTCGCCTCCAGGGCGTCCAGGAAGTCGTAGAGGACGAAGGGGTTGCCCTGGTGAGCGGGGTTGGCGGCGCACGCGTCCCACGCCGCCTTGCCGATCTCGGAGATGCGGCGGCAGACCTTCACCGCCGGCTTGAGCTTCACGGCCGAAAGCCCTCGAAGATCAGGTTGTCGCAGTGGTCCTTTATGGCCTCCCATTGCGACGGATCTCGGACCGTCCAGGCCACCACCGGCATCCCCGCCGCCCGCAGCTGGTCGGCCCGCTCGCAGGGCAGCATGTCGAGGCCGAGGGCCAGAAAGTGCGGCCTGGCGATTTCCACGTGCTCGAGCCTGGCGAAGGCCTGCCGCTGCTCCTCGCTGAGGTGCGGCGCGCGCTTGTAGCTGTAGCTGTCCAGGCCCCGCAGAAAGGTCGGATGCCGGTCGGCGAACCAGGCATGCGAATAGGGATTGAAACCGATCACGCAGACCGGGCCGTTGTGGTCGATCAGGATGTCGTGCACCCGCTGCTCCAGCGGGCCGACCGCGCCCCAGGCCGTTTTCAGTTCGACGTGGACCATGGCCCGCTTGCCGATCACCGCCAGGGCCTCGGTCAGGGTCGGGATCTTCTCGTCCGTGCCGGCGAGCTTCAGCTCGGCGAGCTCGGCGGCGGAGCGGTCTCCGATGCGGCCCGGCACGCCGCACATCCGCTGCAGGTCGTCATCGTGGAAGACCATCGCCTCGCCGTCGGCCGACAGGTGCACGTCGAGTTCGACGCCGTAGCCGGCGGCACACGCCGTCTGGAAGGCGCCCAGGGAATTTTCGGGCGGACCGCCCTTCGACCACAGGCCGCGGTGCGCCACCGGCGGGTGGAAGAGCAGGTCCCACGCCTCGCCGAACTTGTTCCTCACCTCACGGCCACCACGGCGTCCACTTCGACCGCGAAGTTCATCGGCAGGCGGTAGACGCCGACCGCGGACCGCGCGTGCCGGCCCGCATCGCCGAACGCCTCGACCATCAGGTCCGAGGCGCCGTTGACCACCTGCGGAATGGCGGTGAAGTCCTGCGCCGCCTGAACGAATCCGCCCAGCTTGACCACCCGCACCACGCGGTCGAGGTCGCCCTCGCAGGCGGCGCGCATCTGGGCGATCAGGTTGATGCCGCAAAGCCTGGCGGCCTTCACGCCGGTCTCCATGTCGACGTCGGCGCCGACCGTGCCGCGGATGCCGCCATCGGCGTCCAGGGAGACCTGTCCGGAGATGTGCACCAGGTCCCCCACCCTCACGAAGGGCACGTAGTTGGCGACCGGCGCGACGGGATTGGGAATCTGCAACCCGAGGGCTGCGAGGCGTTCTTCGACCTGCGACATGGCCGGCAAGCTAGCAGCAGCCCCGGCGGCGCTCAAAACGAGAAAAGGCCCGGACCGTCGCCGGTCCGGGCCTTGGGCTCATCGCACGCCGGAGAGGGAGGGTGCGCGGCGAGGAAATGAGATCAGCGGGCGGCCTGGAACTTCTCGACCGCTGCGGTGACCCGCTCGTTGATCGGCTGCACCGAGTCCTTCATGGAGGCGGTGACCGTCTCGCCCCAGCGGTTCAGCTCGGCGAGGTAGGTTTCCAGCGCGGTGCGCGCATAGTTGGTCTGCAGCTCGATCACTTCCTGCACGCTCTTGGCGGCGGCGAGCGACTTGGCGGCGGCGACCTGATTCTCCACCGAGGTCTTGGCGAAGGCGGCGGTCTGGGCGCCGAGCGTTTCGGCGCCCTTGGCGGCGGCGGTCGCGGAAGCGATCACGGCTTCCACGTTCTGGCGCGAAAAGGCGCTGGCCTCGTTGATCGCGGCCAGGGTCTTCTCCATGGCGTCCTTGAACGCCTGGTTGCCGGCGACGGTGAACTGTTCGACGGTCGTATTGATGGTCTCGGCGGCGGACATGGGTCTGGCTCCGGGCTCCTTGGGCGGCGGGGGACACCGCGGTGACGGGTTCAAGGCGAAATCCGTTCGCCGTAGCGGTCTGATCTCATGCTGCAGCGCAGCAGTCAAGCGATTATTTTGTGCACCGCACAATCGCAATGCCGCAACGCAAGCTTCACCTTGCGGCTCCGTCGCTTAGGCGGCAGGTTGGGCTGCGACAAATGGGTGCGGTAACGCGACTGTTTAACCCCGCGTAAACCACGCGGGGCCATGCTAAAGTCTTCGCGGGCGCCAAGCCCATAACCAGTTGATTCGACGGACGAAGCGCATGTCCCAGCCCGCCCGCCGCCTGTTGCTTTCCGTTGGCCTCGCGCTCTCGGTCGCGCTGAGTGGAACCGTTCTCCCCGCCCCCGCCCTGGCGAATCCCAGCAGCGCCTGGACCCAGCAACCGAAATATGCGTCGATCGTCGTCGACGCGAAGACCGGCGAGGTGCTGTACGCGAAACGGGCCGACAGCCCGCGCTATCCGGCCTCGATCACCAAGGTGATGACCCTCTACCTGGTCATGGAACAGCTGGCATCGGGCAAGCTGAAGCTGGACGACCGGGTGATGATCTCGCCGCGCGCGGCCGCCCAATCCCCGACCAAGCTCGGCCTGCGTCCGGGCGACTCGCTGACCGTCGACGAGGCGATGAAGGCGCTGGCCACCAAGTCGGCCAACGACATCGCCGTGGCGCTTGCCGAACACATCGGCGGCACCGAACAGCGCTTCGCCGCGCTGATGACGCTGCGGGCGAAGGAGTTGGGGATGAACAACACCAACTTCGTCAACGCCTCGGGCCTGCCGGACAGCCGTCAGATCAGCACGGCGCGGGATCTGGCGATCCTGTCCCGGGCGGTGATGCGGGACTACCCGCAGTACTACAAGCTGTTCTCCACCCGCTCGTTCAACTTCCGCGGCCAGACCATCGGCAACCACAACCGGCTGCTCGGCCGCGTGCCGGGCGTCGACGGCATCAAGACCGGATTCACCAACGCCTCCGGCTACAACATCGCCGTCTCCGGCGTGCAGGACGGCCGTCGGCTGATCACCGTGGTGCTGGGTGGCCCCTCGGGCGCGGCCCGGGACAACAACGCCGAAGACCTGATGCTGACGGGCTTCTCGGTGCTGCGTCGCCGCGCGCTCGGCGAACAGATCACCGTCGCCCAGAACCTGTTCGAGCCGGAGCCCTCCGGCCCGCTCACCCGCCCGTCTGTTGAACAGGGCGACGCCGAGCAGGACGGCCTGAAGATCGTGCTGGCCTCGGCCACGCCGCAGCCGGCGCGGGCGACCCAGTCGTCCAAGCCGAAGCGCGAGACCGAACGCGCCGCCTCCTCCGCCAAGGGCAAGTGGACCGTGCAGGTCGGCTCGTTCAAGGCCAAGGCCGACGCCCAGAAGCAGTTGAATCACGTCAAGAAGCGCTACGGCGCGCCGTTCACCAGCTACACCGGGATCGCCACCGCCTCCGGCGGCCGCTGGCGGGCCCAGTTCACCGGCATGAGCGCGAACGCCGCCAAGGCGGCCTGCCGCGAACTGCAGGCCAAGAAGCAGCCCTGCATGGTCATCAAGCCGAGCTGACCGCCGGTTCGACGATGAGATCCGAGACCCCCGCTCCGGCGGGGGTTTCTATTTGCGCAGGAGTCGGTCGCGGGCGGCGTTGAGCTGGGCCGCCAGGCCGCTGGTGCCGCCCTTGTCCGGGTGGGCCATGCCCATCAGCCGCTTGTGCGCAGCGAGGATTTCGGCCGGCGTCGCCTCGGGCCCCACACCGAGGATGGAGCGGGCCTCGGACTCGCTCATCCGTGCGCTGTCCTTGGCGGCGGGGCCGGGCCCCAGCCCCGTGCGGCGGGCCGACGCCAGCAGCCACAGGCCGACCACCAGCAGCACGATCGACGAACCCCAGCCGCCGCGCAGCCCGACGTAGGCCGCGCCCGCGAAGGCGGCCAGCGCGAAGGCGGCGGCGGCGATGCGCCACTCGCTGCGCTTCAGGATCGGCCGCCCCCGGCTCAGCCAGAGGATGAGCGCGAGCGCCGCCGTTCCGATGGCGAGATAGATCACCCTACTCGGCGGCCATCAGCCGCCCGCCGGTCAGGTCGGCGAGGCCCAGGAAGCTGACCAGGCTGCGCAGCTCCTGCCGGGCGGCGACGTGCTGCAGAGAGACCGGGATCGGCCGGATCTCCGGCGACAGGTCGGCGATGGTCAGGCCGAACGGGAACAACTCGCGGTAGATCACCCGGTCGCGCAGGCCGGGTCCGACGCGGAAGCCGATCCGCTTGGCCAGCGCCTGCACCCGCTCGTCCACCCGCTTGCGGTTGCGGGCCTCGGTAGGGGCCAGGCGGTTACGCAGCACCACCCAGTCGATGGAGCGGCCCTGGCCGGCGGCGCGCATCTTGCGGCTGTTCCAGACCGTCTCGGCGTAGAGGCTCGGCCGCTTCACCTCCAGGGTCACGGGATCGACCACGCCCAGCATGTCGAAGTCGACGAAGCTGTCGTTCATCGGGGTGACGATCAGGTCGGCCAGGCCGTGGGCCGTGCGCGAGGTGGCGGTGTCGCCCCCGGGCGTGTCGATCAGCACCACGTCGGCCTCGGCCGCGGCGGCCTCGAAGGCCTCGGTCAGCCGGGCCACGGCCTCGTCGTCGGTCAGCCGGGCCAGCTTCGGCCCCTCGCCGCCCAGCGGCATGGAGACCGGCATCGGCGCCTCGCGGCCGTTGGCCTTCAGCCAGGCGGCCCGGTTGGCGAAGAAGTGGGCCAGCGACTGCTGGCGTAGGTCGAGGTCCAGCACGCCCAGGCGCACACCGCCGTGCAGCAGAGCCGTGGCCAGATGGATGGCGATGGTCGACTTTCCAGCGCCGCCCTTCTCGTTGCCGACGACGATGACCTTGGCCTGTGACATGGCGCGCACGTTCCCCCGACCCATTTCGGGTCCTGCTCTAGTCCGAGTCTGAGCCGGGACGAGACTCCCTTCCTGGGCCAGCGTCAACGGGCGCATCGCCGCCCGCGGCCCATGGACGCTGGGCCCGGCCTCGGTCATAAGCCGGACCATGCCGACCCCGCCTCTGCCGACCGTCAGAACCGTCCGCGACCTGCGCGCCGTGGTGGGCGGCTGGAAGCGCGCCGGCCAGAAGGTGGCGCTGGTCCCCACCATGGGCGCCCTGCACGAGGGCCACCTCTCGCTGGTGGAGCTGGCCCGCCGCCACGCCGCCCACGTCGTCGCCTCGGTGTTCGTCAACCCGACCCAGTTCGGCCCCAACGAGGACTTCGACCGCTACCCGCGCACCGAGACCCGCGACGCCGAGCTCTTGGCCGGCGTCGGCTGCGACCTGCTGTTCGCGCCCGGCGTCGAGGAGATGTACGCCCCCGGCTTCTCGACCACCGTCACCGTCGGCGGCGTCTCCGAACCGCTGGACGGCGCCGCCCGGCCCGGCCACTTCGCCGGGGTGGCGACGGTGGTCTCCAAGCTGCTGATCCAGGCGGCGCCGGACGTGGCCGTGTTCGGCGAGAAGGACTACCAGCAACTGCAGGTCATCCGCCGGCTGGTGCGCGACCTCGACCTGCCGGTGGAGATCGTCGGCGCACCGACCGCCAGGGCCGAGGACGGCCTGGCCCTATCCTCGCGCAACGCCTACCTGTCGGAGGAAGCGCGGAAGATCGCGCCGGCCCTGCATCGCGCCCTCGCCGAGGCCGCCCGCCGACTGCGCGAGGGCGAGTCCATCGAGCGCGTCGAAGCCACCGGGCGGGCCGCCCTCGAGCGCGCCGGCTTCGGCCCGATCGACTACTTCGAGGTGCGCGACGCCGAGACCCTGGCGCGCCTGGAGGAGGGCTCGACTCGCGAGAAGCGCATCCTCGCCGCCGCCTTCCTCGGCAAGACGCGGCTCATCGACAACGTCGGCGTCTGAGGAATGTGACAGGTAGCGCTGCGCGCAACCAGTCACCTGCGGCCTTCGGTGACTGGTTCGGCGGAGCCCTACCTGTCACCCCTCACGAACCCCCTCACCACGCGCCGATCTCCCGCAGTTCGCGCGCCAGCTCTGGCGGCATCTCGTCGGCGCCGCTCTCGGCCAGATCCGGCGGGGCGTCCTTGGGCACCAGGTAGCGCCAGCCCTGGAACGGGCGGCGCGGGGTGGGCTCCACCCGCACGATATCCTCGTCCAGCACCACTTCGCAGCGGGCGCTCACGCCCTCGCCCACGGTGCGGATGTCGAGGATCCGCTGGCGGCACAGGATCAGCCCCTTGAACACCCGGTAGACCGAGCCGCCGTCGATCATCTCGGCCGCGCGCTTGGGCGTCATGCGGGTGCGCAGGATCCACGGCTCGCCGGGCGCCGAGTGCCGCCGGCGCCAGTCCACCAGGTCCTCGATGGTGTCGGCCCCGACGCAGAGCTTGATCATGTGCACGGCCATGCCCGCGCCTCTACGCCGGCGGCTTCAGCCTGAGAAGTGCGACGCCTTCGCTCACCTGGTCGCCGGGGGCGACGAGCACCGCCTCCACCTCGCCGTCGAAGGGGGCGGCGAGCGCGTGCTCCATCTTCATCGCCTCGAGGGTGACCAACGACTGGCCCCGGGCCACCCGGTCGCCCTCGGTCACCGGCACGGAGGCGACCTTGCCGGGCATGGGCGCGCGGATCGTGGCGTCGCCGCCGCCGGCCTCGCCCCCTTCCGGGATCGGCGGACGGGGCGTGAAGGCGAAGGCCTCGCCGGATTCGAACACCACCACCTCGCCGGCTTCGGACAACAGCACGCTACGCGGCGCCGAGGCCTGCAGGTGCAGCGGCGCGGCATAGCCCTGCTGACCGAGGTAGAGCCGCACGCTGCGCTCCGGCTCGGCGTTGAGCCGGAAGCCGACCAGCTCGCGCCAGGGCGAGGCGGGCTCGGGATCGAAGTCCTCGCTCTCCAGCAGCGCCGCCTCGGCCGCCGCGTTCAGCGCCGAGGGCGACGGTTCGGGCCGGGCGGTCAGCGCCTCCAGCCGCCGCTCGATGAAGCCGGTGTCGACGTCGCCGGCGATGAAGTCCGGCTCCTCCAGACAACGGGCCAGGAAGCAGGCGTTGGTCTTCAGCGGCCAGATCTCCAGCTCGTCGCAGGCCTGACCGAGCGCGGCCAGCGCCTCCTCGCGGGTCTCGCCCAGCGCGACCAGCTTGGCGACCATCGGATCGTAGAAGGGCGTCACCGCCCCACCCTCCTCCACGCCCGCGTCGATCCGCACGCCCTGCGGCCAGCGCAGATGCTCGATGGGGTCGGTCGCGGGCAGGAAGCCATTGTGCGGCGTCTCGGCGTAGAGCCTGGCCTCCACCGCATGGCCGCGCATGGCGATCTCGGCCTGCTTCAGGGGCAGCGGCTCGCCGGCCGCCACACGCAGCTGCCATTCCACGAGGTCCAGTCCGGTGATCGCCTCGGTGACCGGGTGCTCCACCTGCAGGCGGGTGTTCATTTCCATGAACCAGATGCGGTCGGCGGAAAGGCCCGCCGAGCCGTCGGCGATGAACTCCACCGTGCCCGCGCCCACGTAGCCGACCGCGGCGGCGGCACGCACGGCTGCGGCGCAGATCGCCTCGCGGGTGGCCGGATGCATGCCCGGCGCGGGCGCTTCCTCGATCACCTTCTGGTGCCGGCGCTGCAGCGAGCAGTCGCGCTCGAACAGGTGGACGATCTGGCCATGCGCATCGCCGAACACTTGCACCTCGATGTGCCGGGGCCACGAGACGTAGGTCTCCAGCAGCACCCGGTCGTCGCCGAAGGCGCCGGCGGCCTCGCGGCGGGCGGCGGCGAGCGCCTCGGCGAACTCCTCGGACCGGTCGACCCGGCGCATGCCCTTGCCGCCGCCGCCGGCCACGGCCTTGATCAGCACCGGATAACCGATCGCCTCGGCCTCCCTGGCCAGCCGCTCGAGGCTCTGGTCCTCGCCCAGGTAGCCGGGCGTCACCGGCACGCCGGCCTCGGCCATCAGCCGCTTGGCGGCGTCCTTCTGGCCCATGGCGCGGATGGCGGAGGGCGGCGGGCCCACCCAGGTCAGTCCGGCCGCCATCACCTGCTCGGCGAATTCGGCGTTCTCGGACAGGAAGCCGTAGCCGGGGTGGACCGCGTCGGCCCCGGCCTCGCGGGCCGCGGCCAGGATCTTGGCGGCGTCGAGGTAGCTCTCCCGCACAGGGGCGGGACCGATCAGCACGGCCTGGTCGGCCTCCCACGCGTGGGGCGCGGCGGCATCCGCCTCGGAGCAGACGGCGACCGTCTCGATCCCCATGCGGCGGGCGGTGCGGAAGACTCGCCGGGCGATCTCCCCGCGGTTGGCGACCAGCAGCCGCCGGATCATTCCCCGGCCGCCCAGGACGGCTTGCGCCGCTCGAGGAAGGCCCGCACGCCCTCCTGGCCTTCCTCGCCGACGCGGGCCGCGGCGATGCGGCGCGAGGTCATCTCCAGGATCCGGCCATCGATCGCATGACCGAACACGTCTCCGACCAGCTGCTTGGCGTCGGCCACCGCGCCGGGGGCGCAGGCCATCGCCGTCTCGGCGATGCGCTCCATGGCGTCGTCCAGCAGTTCCGCATTGCTCACCACCTCGGTGATGAGCCCGATCTCGTAGGCGCGGCGAGCGTCGAACACCTGGCCGGTGGCGAACAGGGCGCGGGCGTGGCGCGGCCCGATGGCCTGCACGACGTAGGGGCTGATGGTCGACGGGATCAGCCCCAGGCGCACCTCGGAGAAGCTGAACTTGGCGTCCTCGGTGGCGACCGCCAGGTCGCAGGCGGCCGCGAGGCCCGCGCCGCCGCCGTAGGCTCCGCCCTCGATCACGGCGCAGGTCAGCGCCGGAATCTCCCACAGGTCCTTGAGCATCTCGGCCATCGCCCGGGCGTCCTCCCGGTTGTCGGCCTCGGTGCGGTCGGCGGCCTCGCGCATCCAGTCGAGATCGGCGCCGGCGCAGAACATCCCGCCCGCGCCGCGCAGGAACACCACCCGCACGTGCTCGGACACCCGCAGGGTCTCGAACGCCTCGCCCATGGCCGCGATCAGCTCTGCGTTGAAGGCGTTCTTGCGCTCCGGCCGGTTGAGGGTGACCACGACCACGCCTTCGGCCGTGTCCTCCATCTGCACCAGCCCGGGCGGGCCGGCGTCCACGCCGCGTACGAATTTCGAGGTGATCTCGTTGGCCATGCCCGCTCTGTCCTGTCGTTGCGCCTGACGACGGCTTACACCCCGCGCCGTCAGACGAGAATGCTCACATCCGGAAGACGCCAAACCTCGTCTCGGGCACCGGCGCGTTGAGGGCGGCCGAGATCGACAGGCCCAGCACGTCGCGCGTCTGGGCCGGGTCGATGATGCCGTCGTCCCACAGCCGGGCGGTGGCGAAGTAGGGATCGCCCTCGGTCTCGTACCGCTCGCGGATCGGGGCCTTGAAGGCCTCTTCCTCCTCGAGAGGCCAGGTCTCGCCGCGCGCCTCCATGCCGTCGCGCCGGACGGTGGCCAGCACGCTGGCGGCCTGTTCGCCGCCCATCACCGAGATGCGGCTGTTCGGCCATGTCCACAGGAAGCGCGGAGAATAGGCCCGCCCGCACATGCCGTAGTTGCCGGCCCCGAACGAGCCGCCGATCAGCACGGTGAACTTGGGCGCCGCCGCGCAGGCGACCGCGGTGACCAGCTTGGCTCCGTCCTTGGCGATGCCGCCGGCCTCGTACTTGCCGCCGACCATGAAGCCCGAGATGTTCTGCAGGAAGACCAGCGGGATGCGTCGCTGGCAGGCCAGCTCGATGAAATGGGCGCCCTTCAGCGCGCTCTCCGAGAACAGCACCCCGTTGTTGGCCAGGATGGCGACCGGATAGCCCCAGATCCGGGCGAAGCCGCAGACCAGGGTCGTGCCGTACAGCGCCTTGAACTCGTCGAACTCCGAGCCGTCGACGATGCGGGCGATCACCTCGCGCACCTCGTAGGGCGCGCGCACGTCCGGCGGGATCAGGCCGTAGAGCTCTTCCGGGTCGTGGGCGGGCGGACGCGGCTCGGCCAGAGTGAGGTCGACGCTCTTGGTGGTGTTGAGGCCCGCGACGATGGAGCGGACGATCGTCAGCGCATGCTCGTCGTCGGCCGCCACGTGGTCCACCACGCCCGAGCGGGTCCCGTGGGTCTCGGCGCCGCCCAGCTCTTCGGCGCTGATCACCTCGCCGGTGGCCGCCTTCACCAGCGGCGGGCCGCCCAGGAAGATGGTCCCCTGCCCGCGCACGATGATGGTCTCGTCGCTCATCGCCGGCACGTAGGCGCCGCCCGCGGTGCACGAACCCATGACGCAGGCGATCTGGGCGATGCCGGCGGCGCTCATCTGGGCCTGGTTGAAGAAGATGCGGCCGAAGTGGTCGCGGTCCGGGAAGACCTCGGCCTGGTGCGGCAGGTTGGCCCCGCCGGAATCCACCAGATAGACGCAGGGCAGCCGGTTCTGCAGGGCGATCTCCTGGGCCCGCAGGTGCTTCTTCACGGTCATCGGGAAGTAGACGCCGCCCTTCACGGTGGCGTCGTTGGCCAGGATCATCACCTCGCGCCCGAAGATGCGGCCGATCCCGGCGATCAGCCCGGCCGCGGGAGCCTCGCCGTCGTAGAGGCCGAAGGCCGCCAGGGCGCCGATCTCCAGGAACGGCGAGCCGGGGTCGATCAGGCGCATCACCCGTTCGCGCGGCAACAACTTGCCGCGGCCGGCGTGCCGCTGGCGGGCCGCTTCGGGTCCGCCGAGCGCGGCCTGGGCGGTCCGCTCGCGAAGCTGCGCGACCAGCGCCCGGTTGACGGCCGCGTTGGCCTTGAAGGCTTCCCCATTCGGGTCGAGGGATGTGGCGAGACGCGGCATGGTCCAGGCATAGCCGGGGCCGGGCTCGCACGCTAGTTTGGCGCATCGTGACCCACCTGCCCGACCTCCCCGCCGACAGCGCCCTGGCGCGGCTGTTCGAGACCGAACCCTGGCGCGGCGAAGCGACCTGGTTCTCGCTGCCGGGGGGCGCCACCCTGTTCGAGGAAGGCGATCCGGCAGACCAGCTCTTCGTGGTGCGCACGGGCCGGCTCGGCGCGTTCCGCCACCACGAGGGCGACGAGCCGCGCTTCCTGGGCGTCATCCGGCCCGGCGAGCCGGCCGGCGAGATGGCGCTGATCGGCGAGACCGCGCACACCGCCCGTGTCGTCGCGCTGCGCGACACCGAGATCGTCGCCCTGCCCCGCGATGTGTTCTTCCGCGCCGTCGAGGAGGATGCGGCGGTCATGACCCAGCTCGCCCGGCTGATGCTGGCGCGCACGCGCGGCAGGCCGGAGAGCGGGACGGCAGGAGAGCCCTCGGTGTTCGGCTTCATCGCCGCCAGCGAGCCGCTGTCGCTGCGGCCGATGGTCGACCAGATCGCCCGCGAGATCGGCAAGCTCGGCTACCTGGTGCAGGTGATCGGCTCGGAATCGGCCGGCGCGGCGACCGAGTGGTTCTCCCAGGTCGAGCACGCCCACGACTTCGTCCTCTACGTGGCCGAGGCCGGCGACCTGGGCTGGCGCCAGCTCGTCTCCCGCCAGGTCGACCGGCTGTTCCGGGTGGGCCGCGGCGACCGCCCGCCGCCGGCCAGCCAGCACCCGCTGGCCGCCTCCAGCGCGCTCGAAGCCCAGCAGCTCGTCGACCTCATCCTGCTGCATCCGGCCAGGGCCGGGCGGCCGAAGGGATCGGAGATCTGGACCAGCGCGGTCCGTCCCGCCCGGCTGTTCCACGTGCGGCGTGACAACCGCGCGGACGCATCGCGCATCGCCCGCGTGATCACCGGCCAGTCGGTCGGGCTGGTGCTGTCGGGCGGCGGGGCCCGGGCCTACGCCCACGTCGGTGCGGTCCGGGCGCTGCGCGAGCGCGGCGTGCCGATCGACTTCGTCGGCGGCGTCTCGATGGGCGCGATCATCGCCGCGGGCGTGGCCATGGGCTGGGGCGACGTCGAACTGGAGCAGCGGCTGCGCAAGGCCTTCGTGAGCTCCAGTCCGCTGGACGACATAGCCTTCCCTCTCCTGGCGATGACCCGCGGGCAGAAGGTGGCCGAGCGGCTGACCGAGCATTTCGGAGACACCACCATCGCCGACCTGTGGCTGCCGTTCTTCTGCGTCTCCTCCAACCTGACGACCGGCGCCTATCACCTGCACCGGCACGGTCCGGTGGCGCGGGCGCTGCGCGCCACCATCGCCCTGCCCGGCGTGCTGCCGCCGGCCACAGTGGACGACGACGTGCTGGTCGACGGGGCGGTGCTGAAGAACTTTCCGACCGACGTCATGCGCTCGCTACACCTGGGACCGATCATCGGCGTGGACGTCACCCGCGGCCGCTCCATCACCGCCAGCGACGTCGCGCGCCCGCCCTCGATCTGGCGCTGGCTGATCAGCGGCGACTGGCGCAAGGGCCCGCCGATCGTCTCCTTGCTGATGCGGGCGGCGACCGTCTCCACGGGACGCGACCACGCCGCCGCGCGCGAGGCCACCGACGTGCTGGTCACCCCGTCCGTCCAGGGCGTGGAGATTCGTGACTGGGCCGCCTACGAGCCGGCCGCCCGCGCCGGCTACGAGGCGACGATCGCCGCGCTCGACAAGTTGGAGAACGGGGTCGTCGACCTTCGCCGCCGCCGGGGCCTCGCCGCCCCGGTTCCGGCTCGCCGCCGGACTCGAGCCAAGGCGGCCGCGGCCGGCTGATCACGGCCCTTTCAAGCAGCGGCGATTGCGGACGGGGAACGGGGCCTCCATATTGGCCTTTCCCGTCCACTTATCGAAAGGAGGTGATCCAGTGTCTCATAGTTTCATCCGTAGCTCGGAAACCGTGACCTGGGCCTCCGTCGTCGAGGCCCGCGCCTGACCACCGCGTTTGGTGATTAGGTCCGGAGCCGCGCTGCGGTCCGACTATGGAAAGGCCGCCCCAGCGATGGGGCGGCCTTTCGCCGTTTAGGGGCAAAGACTCAGCGGTCGGAGCGGACCGGCGCTGCGGCCTGCTCGTGATCTTCCTCGATGCCGGTGCGGTGGCGGTACACCAGCTCCCAGCCCATCCAGCCCGTGAACAGCAGGATCAGCACCACCGCGGCCGACAGGGTCACGCCGGCCGGCGCGATGGCGGCCACCTCGTCGGTCGAGGCGCGCAGGTAGAAGTTCACCGCCGCCACCGCGACCGCGACCACGTTGCCGATCATGTGCAGCCAGGCCGCCCGGTGGGCGCGGATCCGCCGCTCGGACAGGAAGTCGGTGAGGCCGAGGACAGCCGCCAGCAGGGCCATCGAAACGCCTGCGCCGAGCAGCCACATCGAGGTCTGGGCCCAGCCGGCGTCGCCGGTGTTCAGGTAGCCGATGTCGGTGGCCAGGGCCGAAACCAGGAAGGCGATCGGAAACGGAACGATCATCGGGTGCAGCGGATGACCCGCCACCTTGGCGGTGCTGCGGGGGTTGTGCTCGTTCATCTTCAGGCGCTCTCGTCTTGTCATCGCCCGGTGCAGGACGACCGGGCGCCGAACCACCAGATCGCTGCAGCAAGAACGCGCGAGCGCGGCCGGATGTTCTCTCAGTCGCCCCCGGCGCCCACCGAGCGTACGGCCCAGCCCGATCCCTCGCGGCAGGCCAGCCCCGACAGGTTCGGATCGGAAAGCACGAACGTCCGGCAGGCGGCGCCGTCGGCGCCCGGCGCGACGTCGCCGACCCGCACCTCCTCCGCCGTCGCCCCGGCGAGCGCCTCGGCGAGCGCGCCGCGGGCGACGAGGCCGTCCGGCGTCAACTCCATGGCCGGCGGGTCGAGCAGGGCCGGGCCGTATGCGGCTGCAAGGCGCCGTCGACATAGGCCATCAGGGCCTGGTCCTTGAGCCCGCTCACGCCGCGTCCTCCTGCAGGTCGAGTGCGGCGGCCAGCGTCGCCCGCGCCCTTGCCAGTCGGCCGGTCAGGGCGCTGAGCGGCAGTTCCAGCACGTCCGCCGCCTCGCGGTAGGAAAGGCCGCCCACCAGCACCAGCGCCAGCGCCAGCCGTTCGTCGTCGGGCAGCCTGACGACCTCCCGCCTGACCTGCGCCGCGCCGGACCGCCCGGCGGCCACCGCCTCCCTGCCCGCCTGAAGCGGACCCAGCCGATGGCCGTGGGAGCGCCCCATCCAGGCCTTGGTGAGGAACCGGACGAGCCAGACGTCCGGCAACGGCTCCGCAGGGTGCAGCTCGGCCCGCGCCCGTGCGGCCTCGGCGGTCAGCCGGACCAGTTCGTCGGCCTCGGCGTGATCGCCCGCGACGGCCCGCGCCACGGCGCGCAGCCGCGGAAGCCGCCCCATCAGATCCTGCTGGAATGTCGTCAACGCCGCGCCTCCCTTCCGCCAACTCGCACAGGCGCCCTCTCAATCCCCACAATGCGGCGCCGGAAAGACGAAGGGCCGCCGGGACGCCCCGACGGCCCTTCGCTTCTGATTGCCGGCGAAGCCTAGCGGCCGGTGGTGACCGCGCCGGCGACGCCGCCGATGGCGGCGCCCACGGCCGCGCCTTCCACATCGCCGCTGACGGCCGCGCCGACGGCGGCGCCGCCCAGCGCGCCGGTGGCGGCGCGTTCGGTGACGGTGTGTCCGCAGGCCGCCAGCGCCAGACCGAGGGCGGCGGCGGGCAGCAGCTTGATGGCGTTACGCATGGTCCAGTCTCCTCTGGGTACGTCCGGCGTGTAACGGGTCCCGAGGAGGGGCGTTCCGGGACTAGGCGCCCGGCGCCGGCTCCAGTTCGAGGCAGGAGTCCTGCACGATCAGCAGCACCGACTCCTGCTGGAAGCGGGCCTTGTAGCGGGCGCGCACCTCGCTGAGCAGCTTGTCCGACCCCTTGGCCGGCAGCACGATGACCACGACCTTGGCCGCCTGGCGGATCAGCGCGTTCTCGGAGCCCTGCCACTGGCGCCCGCCGTCCAGCACCGTCAGCCCGTTCGGGAACCGCGGCTTCAGCTCCTCGTCCACGAAGGCGGCGAAGGCGGACTCGCTGATCCCCGGCTGGCCGGCGATATTGCCGCCGAAGAAGAGCTGGGCCGTGCGCAACGGCTCCTCGCCCGGCGGGCAGGCGGGCGGCGGCGGGTCTTCGGGCGTCGTCGCGCACGCCGCCAGCGCCAGCCCCAGCGCCGCCAGGAGAGCCGCAGTCCGCCTCATGCCCCGATGAGCTCCCTGCCGATGAGATAGCGCCGGATCTCGTTGGTGCCGGCGCCGATGTCGTAGAGCTTGGCGTCGCGCAGCAGCCGCTCGACCGGATAGTCCTTGGTGTAGCCGGCCCCGCCCAGCGCCTGCACCGCCTCCAGCGCGCACTTCACCGCGCTCTCGGAGGCCATCAGGATCGCCCCGGCCGCGTCGAACCGCGTCGTCAGGCCCGCATCGCACGCCCTGGCCACCGCATAGACGTAGGCCCGGGCCGAGTTCAGGGCGACGTACATGTCGGCCACCTTGGCCTGCATCAGCTGGAATCCGCCGATCGGCTGGCCGAACTGCTTGCGCTCGCGCACGTAGGGCAGCACCACGTCGAGGCAGGCCTGCATGATCCCCAGCGGCCCGGCCGCCAGCACGGCCCGCTCGTAGTCGAGGCCGCTCATCAGCACCCCGACGCCCCCGTTCACCGGCCCCAGGGCGTTCTCCTCGGGCACCTCGCAGTCCTCGAACACCAGCTCGCCGGTGTCGGAGCCGCGCATGCCGAGCTTGTCCAGCTTCTGGGCGCAGGAGAAGCCCTTGAAGCCCTTCTCCACCAGGAAGGCGGTGACCCCGCGGCTCGCGGCCTCGGGCTCGGTCTTGGCGTAGACCACCAGCACGTCGGCGTGCGGTCCGTTGGTGATCCAGAACTTGGTCCCGTTCAGCACGTAGCGGTCGCCGACCTTCTCGGCCCGCAGCTTCATGGACACGACGTCCGATCCCGCCTGGGTCTCGCTCATCGCCAGCGCCCCGACGTGCTCACCGCTGATAAGCTTGGGCAGGTAGCGCCGCTTCTGCTCTTCCGAGCCCCAGCGGCGGATCTGGTTGACGCACAGGTTGGAGTGGGCGCCGTAGGACAGGCCCACCGAGGCCGAGGCGCGGGAGACCTCCTCCATCGCCACGACGTGCTCGAGATATCCGAGGCCGGCCCCGCCGTACTCCTCCTCCACGGTGATCCCGTGCAGGCCGAGGGCCCCCATCTTCGGCCAAAGCTCGCGCGGAAAGACGTTGTCGCGGTCGATCTGCGCCGCCAACGGCGCGATCTCGTCGGCGGCGAACCGCGCGGTCGTCTCGCGCAGCGCGTCGGCCGTCTCGCCCAGGCCGAATTCCAGGTTGGGGCCGTGGTTGGGGATCATGGGCGAGGCTTAGCACGAGCCTCGCCGGTTGGGCGCCCCGACCTCGCGTCAGTCGCCGTGGGCGCCGCCTTCCTCTTCGCCGCGGCCCAGCATGTCGAGCAGGACGTAGAAGGCCGCGCCGGCCAGCAGCACGCCGGCCACGCCGACGATCCAGCCGACCGTGGTCTGCGACGGCGCGCCGACCCCGGCCGCGCTGCCGTTGAACATCCAGTAGAGTCCGCCGCCCAGCAAAAGGGCGCCGAGCGCAGCCAGAGCGCTGAGGCCCATCACCTTGCCGCGCCAGGTGGAGGCCGCCCCATGCTCCGGGGCGGCGACCGCCAACGGCTCGGCGGGCGGCTCGGTCGCAGCCGCCTCCGCCGGCGGGCTTAGGACGATGGCCTTCACCCCTTCCGCGGGCGCTTCCGCCTCGGCGGAGGGCTGGACCGGCTCGGTCTCGGCCTCCGGCTCGGGCGCGGACGTCTCGGCAACGGGTTCGCCGGCAGCCGGTTCGAACGCGATTTCGGGCTCGGGGAGCGGTTCCGGGTCGACGTCCGCAGCGGGATCGGGATCGGTCGCAAGCTCCGCCGCAAGCAGAGGCTCGGCGTCCACTTCCGGCGGCGGAAGGGTCGGCGCGAGGCTCTGCGGGAAGGCCGCCTCGAAGTCCTTGTCGGGGAACACCCTGGCCATCCGCTGGGCCAGGGCCGCAGCTACGGCCTCGGGCGCCGGCTGGCGGTCGGCCCGCGGCGCGGACGGCGCGTCCTCGCGGGCCAGGCTCGCCGTCTCGCCCTCGAGCGAGGCCTTGATCACCGCCGGCGCGTCGGCCGGCACCAAGCCCAGGCCGTCGGCGTCGACGTGGGGAGCCAGAAGCGGCGTCGGGGCCGGTACGAAGCCATCAGGCGGGGTCAGGAACAGGGCCTTCTCGGCCGACCGCCGGCGAACCAGGGCGTCGACCACGATCCGCTCGCCCTCGAAGTCGGCCTTGCGCCACAGCTCCATCGCGCAGGCGGCCTGCAGCGGCTGGCCCTCGTTGAGCAGCATCAGCACGGCGGAGGTCTTGAACGCCGGCAGGCCGATGTTGAAGGCGAAGGCGCACAGGGCGTCGAACTGGTTCTGGTTGAGCGGGGTGAAGACCAGCTCGTTCACCGCGTCGGCGATGGCGATCAGGTCGTAGCGGAGCAGAGCCTCGGCGTCGGATTCGGTGACCCACGCCCCCTCGCGAGCCGTCTTGGTGTGGCCATAGCCCAGCGTCCAGCGGCCGTCCGGCAGCTGGGCCGCCCGTTCGCGGAACCCCTCGAACCGCTTGATCAGATCAATCGCGGCTCCGGAGACCTTGTGACGCGGTTTCATGGCCTTCCTGACCTAGAATGACACAGACGCGCGGGCGCCTGAGCCTGTCAGGCAAGATAGCTGCCGATCACAGCAGGATCAGCGCCGCCAGGCCGAGGAAGGCGAAGAATCCGGTGAAATCCGTGACAAAGCTCACGAACACCGTGGAGGACACCGCCGGGTCGCGCCCGACCCGGTCGAGCAGCAATGGGACAAGCGCGCCGGCCAGGGCCGCCACCACCAGATTGATCACCAGCGCCGCGCCGAACACGAAGCTGAGCCCGACGTCCCGGAACATCAGCCACAGCACCGCCCCGGTGACGCTGGCCAGCGCCACCCCGTTCAGCAGTCCGGCGGAGAGCTCGCGGGCGATGGTGCGCATCGCGTTGATCGCCGACAGCTCGCGGTTGGCCAGCGCCCGCACGGCCACCGCCAGGCTCTGAGTGCCGGCGTTGCCGCCCAGCGAGGCGACGATCGGGTAGAGTACGGCCAGCACCACCAGCTTCTCGATCTCGTCCTGGAAGGCGCCGATGACGCTGGCGGCCAGCGAGGCGGTCAGGGTGTTCACCATCAGCCAGGGCAGGCGCGAGCGGATCATCTCGACCACGCCCGCATTGCGCCCGGCGTCGGACACGCCGGCCAGGGCCAGGATGTCCTCCTCGCTCTCCTCGTGGATGACGCCGACGATGTCGTCGACGGTGATCTGGCCGACCAGGCGCCCGCCCCGCTCGACCACTGGGGCGCTGATCAGGTGGTACTTGTCGAAGATGTAGGCGACCTCTTCCTGGTCGAGGTCGACCGCGATCTCGGTGACCGGCTCCATGATCTGGGCCAGCGGCGTGTCGCGCCGGGAACGCAGCAGCAGGCTGACCGGCACCGCCCCCACAGGGCGGAAGCTCGGGTCGACCACGTAGATGTCGAAGAACAGCTCCGGCAGTTCCTCGCCGTCCTTGCGGACGTGGTCGATGGTCTGTCCGACCGTCCAGAACTGCGGCGCGGCGACCACCTCGCGCTGCATCAGGCGGCCGGCGGTCTCGTCCTGGTAGGCCAGCGAGGTCTCGATGGCGACTCGCTCGACCTCGGGCATGGCGGCCAGCACCTGGGCCCGCATGTCGGCCTCCAGGTCGTCGACCACGTCGGCAGCGTCGTCGGAGTCCAGCTCGCCGAGCACCTTGGCCAACGTCGCCGGGGCGACGGCCGCCAGCACGTCCTCGCGGATTTCGGTGTCCAGCTCGGAGAGAATCTCGGCCAGCGACTCGGGATTGGCGTGCGCCAGCACCGCCTCGCGGTAATCCGGCGAGAGGAAACCCATCAGGTCGGCGACGTCGGCCGGGTGCAGGGCGTCCAGCAGCTCGCGCAGCCGCTCGGCGTCGGCCCGGTCGGCGGCGTCCACCACCATGGCGACAAATTCCGGGGTCAGGGCGTAGTCCTCGCCCAGCGCCAGATCCTCGAGGTCTTCGTCTTCGTCCTCGATAAGGGCGGCGGCGAGGGTGTCCTTCAGGTCGTCGGAGAGCGGCGCAGGGATCTTCGGGTCGTCCGATTCACGGCTCATGCGGACCCCCTCGCTTAACGACGAATGACACCTCTGGTGTGCGCTGATTCCATTCCACGTTCCTGCAGAGCCTGAAAGGCTGAGCAGTATGGTGCGGTCGAGAAGACTCGAACTTCCACGGGTTGCCCCACAGCGACCTCAACGCTGCGCGTCTACCAATTCCGCCACGACCGCTCGTGGTGAGGCGCGGGGGTTAGCAAACCGCCGCCGCTTTGGGAAGAGGACTGCGACGCCGCAACGCGCGACATGGCGCGTCGTGGCCTCCGCGCGCCGGTTCTCGGGGCGAAAACGAAACCACCAAGACCACCAAGAACTCTGTGTGCGGAACGAGGAATATGGAGCGCGCTGCACCCTTGGTGGTCTTGGTGGTGGAACATCTCCGCCCTGCAATTCGCCGGGACGAGCGGTGAGACGTCGGACATCCCGGGGCCCACTCCCCTTGTGGGAGAGGGTGGCGCCCGAAGGGCGTCGGGAGAGGGGTCGCTCCGAACATCTCGCTGTGGATCCACGAGCGGAGAGGCCTGTGCGACCCCTCCTCCGCCCCCCTGTGCGGGCCGCCCCCTCCCACAAGGGGAGGAGGAGAATGACCTGCTGAGGCCATTCCTCCTGGGCGCCGGCTTTCGCCGGGATAGGCTCAGCCGCCGCCGGCCATGAAATCGTAGACGTCCGCGGCGCGGGTTACGGCGATGGAGATCTTGTCGTCGTTGATCTGGATCTCGCCGCGGGCCACCGGGTGGTTGTTGGCCAGGATCCAGACCTCTTCGGTGACCTTGGCGTCGAGCGGAATCACCGCGCCGCGGCCCATGCGCAGCAGCTGCTGCATGGGCAGGGTCGAGCGGCCGAGCAGTACGGAGATCTCGACGTTGACGGCGTTGACCTGGCTCACGCGCACTTCACCTTGACACCGGCGGCCATTGCACGGCCGCTGCGAGGGGCCACATTGCCGACAACATGCTTGACCGCTCGTTAAATCCGAACGCCCAGGACCTGGCCGGAGAGGCCCCGGCCTTCGCCCGGCAGGACGGGGCGGCGGCAGGCTGGGCGGTCTCCAAGGGCCTCGTCCCCTACCCCGCCGCGGTCGAAGCGATGGAGGCGCACGCGGCCGCCGTCGCCGAGGGGCGCGCGGTCGAGCTCGTCTGGCTGCTCGAACACCCGCCGCTTTACACCGCCGGGGTTTCCTCCAAGCCGTCCGACCTGATCGATCCCGACCGCTTCCCGGTGTTCCAGACCGGCCGCGGGGGCCAGTTCACCTATCACGGCCCCGGCCAACGGGTGGCCTATGTGATGCTGGACCTCGCCGCCCGGAGAAAAGACGTACGGGCCTTCGTCGCGGCCCTGGAGGCCTGGCTGATCGCCGCCCTCTCCCGCTTCAACGTCGAGGGCCAGATCCGCGAGGGCCGGGTCGGCGTCTGGGTGGAGCGCCGCGCGCCGGGCTTTCCGCCGCGCGAGGACAAGATCGCCGCCATCGGGGTGAAGATCCGCCGCTGGGTCTCCTTCCACGGCATCGCGCTGAACGTCGAGCCCGACCTCGGCCACTTCTCCGGCATCGTGCCGTGCGGCATCGCCGAGCACGGCGTCACCAGCCTCGTGGATCTCGGGCCGCCGGTGACCATGGACGAGGCTGACGCGGCGCTGAAGGCCGCCTTCGCCGAGACCTTCGGCCCCGTCGCCGAAGCTGAGCCGTTGATCTAGCTGGAATTTCGGGCCGGGGAGCGGGAACAGGCCCCAGCGCCGACATGTTGGACAGGGCGTCGTTTCATCGGAGCCGCCATGTCCTTCAATCCCCTGCAGGAGCGGGGAATCCCGCTCGATCGCCAGTTGCGCAACTGGTCCGAACTCAATGTCGCGCCCTACCGCAAGGAGGACGTCCACCCGTTCAGCCGCTGCCGGGGCATCGTGGCCAACGGCATCGAGGTCGAGGCGGTCATGTTCTCGCACAACATGCGCGCCACACGCTCGACCCCGACATCAAGCGCCGCCTGGCCATGGTCCGCCGGGTCGAGGCCCAGCAGCAGAAGGCGATCAACTGGCTGATCCCGGGCGACGAGACAACGCTGGAGCTGACCATCGGCTACGAGCAGGTGGCGGTGGACCTGACCGCCTGGATCGCCCGCCACGAGCCCGATCCCTACCTGCGCCAGGTCTACGAGTTCGGCGTGCTGGAGGACTTCGACCACCTCTACCGCTACTCGAACCTCTACGAGCTGCTGGAGGGCAAGCACGCCAACTGGATCGTCGGCGACCTGACCGAGATCACGCCCGGGCGGCCGACCATCTTCGAGCACCGCCACCCGGCCGACGAGATCCGCCGTCCGATGACCGCGGTCGCCTCCGACCCGCAGTCGATCCTCAACGCGCTGACGGTGATGTCCGCCGAGCAGCAGACGATGAACTACTACATGACCATCGGGAACCGGTTCATCGAGCCGATCGCCCGGGGCCTCTATGCCGAGATCGGCATGATCGAGGAGCAGCACGTCAGCCACTACGAGAGCATCCTCGACCCGTCGGCGACCTGGATCGAGAACCTGCTGTTCCACGAACTGAACGAGTGCTGGATCTATTACTCGTTCATGCAGACCGAGCCCGATCCGCGGGTGAAGCAGCTCTACGAGACCCACCTGGCGTTCGAGATCGAGCACCTGCACATCGCCGCCGAGCTGATGCGCGAGGTGGAGCGGCGCGACCCCGAGGCCCTGCTGCCCAAGTCGCTCGACCACGTGATGACCTTCGAGGAGAACAAGCACTGGGTGCGCCAGGTGCTCGACAGCCAGGTGCAACTGACCTCCAGGGACAGCGATTTCGTGCCGGTCTCCAGCCTGCCGCAGGACGACCGCTACTTCGCCTACAACAGCCAGGTGAACGCCGGCGGGACGCCGAGCGAAGAGGTGATCGACATGAACCGCCAGGCCAACGGCCGCGACTACCGGCTGGAGACGGAAGGCGACAATCCGGTCGAGGGCCTCAGGCTGGGTGGCGACGGCCGCACCCGCGGCTACTCCGACCGCCATCCCGGCCTGCACGCCTGAGGGAGCCCATCATGTTCGAGCGCCTGAAGGCGGCGATGAGCCACATGGCGGGGGACCTCAAGTCCCCCGCCAAGGATGTGTTGAACCGCATGCGCGGCGATCCGGCGACGCCGTCCGAATACGCCAAGGCCGGCCAGAAGGTGGCGCCCGACGTCACCCGCCTGCTGGAGGAGGACCACCGGCTGGTGATGGGCTGGTTCGACGCCTACCGGTTCGAGACGGACCCCGGCTACAAGGAGGCCTGGGCGGTGCGCATCTGCACCGCCCTGATCGCCCACATGCAGGCCGAGGAGGAGATCCTTTATCCGGCGGCCAAAAAGGCCCTCGCCGACAAGGGGATGGTGGATGAGGCCGAACGCGAGCACGACGAGGCCCGCGAACTGATCGACCGCATCGTCGAGGCCGGCGCGGCGAGCTCCGAGGAGGAGGACCTGATCCTCTCCCTCTCGGCCGCGATCCAGGCCCACGTCGCCGAGGAGGAGAGCGAGTTCTTCCCCAAGGTGCGCGCCTGCGACCTCGACCTCTACGATCTCGGGGCCCGCCTCGCCGCCCGCCGCACCGAGATCCTGCAGGAGCTGACCGCCACCGGCCCCCTTCCCGCCCGAACACTGCACTGAGCGCCTCAGCCGTGCTCCAGCGCGGCGCGGTCGAGACGGGAGGCGACGGCTTCCGAGGCCGAGAAGTAGCGGAACTGGAGCGTCCAGCGCACGCGTTCGGAGCTGTTCGGCTCGCTGCGATGCATGTTCCAGAGGTTGAAGAACACCCCATCGCCGGCCCGGCAGCTCACCCGCACCGGCGGCGGCCCCTCTGCCAGCACTCGGTCGGGCTCCTTCACCTCGAACACCCGCATCGGCTTGCGCCCCGGCCAGTGCTTGACCAGCTCGACGAACTCCACGTCGGGGACCGGCCGCGGCACGACGCTGATCCCGCCGGTCCGCTCGTCGATGTCCACCAGCGGCAGCCACAGCACCACCCCGTTCTGCGGCAGGCTCTGGAAGTAATCCCGGTCGCGGTGCCAGCCGAGCAACTCGGACTGGTTGCCGGGCAGGTCCATGCGCAGCTGCAGCCCCTTGACGATCACCTGGCCGGTCCGCCCGCCGTTGATGAACCGGTCGGCCAGCTCGACGATCTCGGGCTTGCCGGCCAGCCGAAAGAGCGCGGGGTGCGAGTTGACCATGTCGTAGACGCCGGAGCGCGCATGCGGCGGCAGGTCCAGGGCGTCCAGCCCGGCCGGCAGCCCGACCGAGCGCGCCTGCATGTCGGTGATGTCCTGCACGGCCCGCATCAGGCCGGCGATCTCGTCGGGCGAGATCAGCCCCTCGACGACCTCGACGCCGGCGCCGGCGAAGGTCACGGCTTCACGAACCAGCCGCCGGGCGTGCTGAGCCAACCGAACTTCTCCATCTTGGGCGGCCGGCCCTCGAAAAACTCGTCGACAGCCCGGGACTCGCCGGCCCATTCCCGGATGCCGTACTCGTCGAATAGCACGATCCCGCCCGCGACCACGCGGTCGTAGAGCGCCTTCAGCCCCGCCAATGTCGGCTCGTACATGTCGCAGTCGAAGTGCAGCAGGGAGATGCGCACGCCGGGGTTCTCCTGCACGTAGCTGAAGACCGTCTCGCGGATGTCGCCGTCCACCAGCTCGATGCGCGGCTTCTTCGGCACGAAGCTGTCCTCGTGGAACAGATCCACCAGCTCGCGCAGGCTCGCCTCGAAGCCGGCTGGGCTCCAGCCGCCCTCCATGTTGCCGGCGTGCTCGGCGCGGCCGTCGTGTTCGGTGAAGTTCTGCAGGCCCTGCCAGTGGTCGAACCCGATCACCCGCTTGGACCGGTCGCCCGGGTTCAGGATCTCGGCGAACTTCGCCCAGTTGAGCAGGGACTCGCCCTTGTAGACGCCGAGCTCGACCACATCCCCCGGCAGGTGGGCGACCTTCTTGTAGATCTCCCAGTGCCCCAGGGTGCGGGACATGAACATCCGGCGCGAGAACACGCCGAGATCCTTGATGATGTCGGGCGATGCGGCGTGCCGGCGCAACACCTCGGCATAGCGTTCGTCGATCGTAGGCATGGCCGGCGTCGGTGACTCGTCCGTTGGCGCTCGCCGGCATGGTTGCAGGATTCCCGCCCGATGGAACAGTGACGCTTGTTCCCTACCTGCCCCGCTGCACGGAAGCGGCGGCCGCTCGGAGCAGGCTAGACCGTCGCGAGCTTCAGCGGGCTGGGCCCGTAGCGGTTGGCTCCGGGCTCGCCGCTCATCACGCCGAGCTCGACCAGGGCCCAGGCCAGCACCAGCACGAACAGGAAATCGAAGAAGCCCTCGGGCCTCGGCCAGACGGCGACCACCGCCAGCAGCACGAGCGCCGCCCACCAGCCGGAGCGGCCGCGGTCGTGCAGGCGCTTCGAGAGCACGCAGGCGCCCGAGTAGATCAGCGCCGGATAGACGAACCAGCCGGTGATCCAGTGCAGCGTGGGGCCGACGGCGGCCTCGTAGAGCACGGCGAGCGTCAGCAGCACGGCGGCCGCGGCCAGGGAGGCGCCGCGCGGGGCCCGGCCGCCGGCCCCGAAGAACAGCTCGGCCCAGTTCATCGCCCCGCCCACCGCTGCGCCTCTACAGCAGCGCCGGCAAAAGCCAGAGCGCCAGCAGCACCACGACCACCAGCACCAGGATCAGACCCGCGTTGGGCCGAGGGCCCAGGAAGGGCTCGCCCTGCCCCGGCCGACGACCGGGATTGCGCGGCGGCGGCGGGGCCGGCGCCTTGCGCTTGGCCGCCGCCTGGCGGTAGCGGCGCAGATCGACGACCTCGGGCTGACGATCCTGGCCGTTGGGCTTCCTGGCCATGTCGTTCACGCAAACTCCACCAGCACTTCGTCCGCCGAGACGCTGTCGCCGGCCTTGGCGCCGACGGCCTTCACCACCCCGTCCCGTTCGGCCCGGATGATGTTCTGCATCTTCATCGCCTCGACGATGGCCACCTGCTCGCCGGTCTTCACCTCCTGGCCGGGGATGACGTCGATGGAGACCACAAGGCCCGGCATCGGCGAGAGCACCAGCTTGGAGGTGTCGGCCGCCTTCTTGGGCGGCAGCTTCTCGTGCAATTCGGCCGACCTGGGAGTCAGCACCAGCACGTGCAGGCTGCTCGCTCGGTAGCGGATGTTAAATCCCTCCGCGGCGGGGCGCACCTGCAATGCGAAACTGCGACCGTCGAGCTTGCCGCGGAACACCGGCTGGCCGGGCCGCCAGGCGATGTCGGTGAGCAGGAGGCTGCGCTCCTCGCCGACCAGTTCGACCTGCAGGGTGTCGCCCGGCCAGGACAGCCGCACCGGCCGGCGGACCGGCCCGACCAGCACGACCCAGTCCTCGCGCGGCCGTTTGGAGGGGTCGGCGCGGGCCGCCAGCACCAGCTGCATGGCGCAGGCGGCCGCCGTCATCACGTCGCGGTCGGGATCGCTCGGCGGCACGCCGTGGAAGCCGTCGGGGAAGATGTCGGCGATGTAGCTGGTGGACAGCTTGCCGGACCGGAAGTGCGGCTCGTCCATCACCGCCGAGAGAAACGGAAGATTGTGGCCCGGTCCCTCGATGTAGAAGTCCTCCAGCGCCGCGGCCATGGTGTCGACGGCGGTCGCGCGGTCCGGGCCCCAGGTGGCCAGCTTGGAGATCATCGGGTCGTAGAACATCGAGATCTCGTCGCCTTCACGGACGCCGGCGTCGTTGCGCACCAGCCCCTGACCCAGCGTCCCCTCCTCCGGCGGGTCGTAGCGGACCAGCCGGCCGATGGACGGCAGGAAGCCGCGGTAGGGATCCTCGGCGTAGATGCGGCTCTCGATGGCCCAGCCGTTGATCTTCAGGTCGTCCTGACCGAACGCCAGCTTCTCGCCCGCGGCCACCCGGATCATCTGCTCGACCAGATCGACGCCGGTGATCAGCTCGGTGACCGGGTGCTCCACCTGCAGGCGGGTGTTCATCTCCAGGAAGTAGAAGCTGCGGTCCTGGCCGGCGACGAACTCGACGGTGCCGGCGGAGTCGTAGCCGACCGCCCGGGCCAGCGCGATCGCCTGGGCCCCCATGGCCTGGCGGGTGGCCTCGTCGAGCAGCGGGCTCGGCGCCTCCTCGACGACCTTCTGGTTGCGCCGCTGGATGGAGCACTCGCGCTCGAACAGGTGGACAATGTTGCCGTGCTTGTCGCCCAGCACCTGCACTTCCACGTGGCGCGGGCTCTCGATGAACTTCTCGATGAAGATGCGGTCGTCGCCGAAGCTGGAAGCCGCCTCGGCGCGCACCGCCGGGAACCCCTCCTCGACACCCTGGTCGGTGCGGGCGATGCGGATGCCCTTGCCGCCGCCGCCGGCCGACGCCTTGATCATCACCGGATAGCCGATCTCGCGGCTGATCCTGAGCGCCTCCTCGACCCCGTCAATCTCGCCCACGTGCCCGGGCACGGTGGAGACGCCCGCGGCCTTGGCCGCCCGCTTGGAAGCGATCTTGTCGCCCATCGCGGCGATGGCGTCCGGGTTGGGACCGATGAACACGATGCCCTCGTCGGCCAGCCGCCGCGCGAAGGCCGGGTTCTCGGACAGGAAGCCGAAGCCCGGGTGAACCGCCTCGGCGCCGGTCCGGCGGCAGGCCTCCACGATCTTGTCCATCACCAGATAGGACTGGACGGCCGGCGGCGGGCCGATGAATACGGCCTCGTCGGCCATCTCCACGGCCAGGCTGTCGGCGTCGGCCTCGGAGTAGACCACCGCCGTGGCGATACCCATCCGGCGGCAGGTCTTGATGATACGGACCGCGATCTCGCCGCGGTTGGCGATAAGAATCTTACCGAACACGGGCCTTCGCCTAGCGCAGCCGAACCGCAGTGCCCGCGGCGGTGACCATCAACATGCCGTTGTCGGCGCCCAGGCTCTCGTAGTCGAGGTCGATGCCGACCACGGCGGTGGCCCCCCGGCCCGCGGCCTCGTCGCACATCTCCTGCAGGGCGATGTCGCGCGCCTGGCGAAGCGCCTTCTCGTAGCCGCCGGCCCGACCGCCGATGATGTTGGTGATGCCGGCGAAGAAGTCGCGGAAGATGTGCGCGCCGATGATCGCCTCGCCCGACACCACGCCGAGGGTCTCGGCCACTTCCCGGCCGGGAATCCCCGGCGTCGTCGACGTCAGCATGGTCTTATGGGTCCTCCGGCCTTGGTGCGTCGTGGGCGGGACCTTAGATTGACGGCCATGAGCACGCCAGCGGTCTCCCCCTCCGGCTTCGACCTCTCGCCGCCTTCCGCTGAGGAACGCAAGCGGCTGGAAGTCGATCTCACCGCCGAAGAGGCGGACGTCCTCCTGCACCACGGTACGGAAGCTCCGTTCTGCGGCGGCCTGCTGAATAACAAGGAGGACGGCGTCTACTGCTGCCGGCTCTGCGGCCTGCCGTTGTTCCAGGCCCGCACCAAGTTCGAAAGCGGCACCGGCTGGCCCAGCTTCTGGGCGCCGTTCGACGAGGCCCACGTCGTCGGCGTGCGCGACACCAGCTACGGCATGATCCGTATCGAGACCCGCTGCGCCCGTTGCGATTCCCACCAGGGCCACGTGTTCCCGGACGGGCCGCCGCCCACGCGCCTGCGCTACTGCATCAACTCGGTCTCGCTCGAATTCGTCGCGGACGGCGCGCCGCTGCGCGACCCGCTTGGTCGCGGCGACACCGCCGCGTCGGCGAAGGCCTAGCCGGCCTCGAGCGCCTCGGCGGCGATCTCCAGCAACGCGAGCTTCGGCGACGGATCGCCGCCGCCCTCCAGCGTCCAGCTCGCCGACAGGGCGCAGTAGGTGATGGTCCACATCAGCTGGCGCGCGCGCTCCAGGCCCGCGGCCTCGCAGATCACCTCGAGCTGGCGGACCAGCCGGTCGGGGGCGGTCGCGGTCCTGGGATCGGGGTTGCACAGCATGTTGGCGAAGTCGTAGCCACGCTCGCCGATCAGGCCCTTGGGATCGATCGCCAGCCAACCACGGGCGTCGTCGAACAGCACATTGCCGTGGTGCAGGTCGCCGTGCAGCACGGTCAGATCCTGCGGCGCCTCCAGGAGCTCCTCGGCGACGGCGGCGGCCAGGGCGTAGGGGCCGGCGTGACGGTTGGCCGCCACGGCCAACGAGCGGAACCACAGCGGCAGGGGCGCGAGGCCCTCCGGCGGCTCCTCGTCCCGCGGCTCGTGCAGCTTGGCGGCGACGTCGCAGAGGATGCGGGTGGCTTCGTCGTCCTGTCCGCTGCGCGCCATCCCGGCGAGCGAGCGGACGCCCACGGCCCGCTCCATGAGCAGCGCCTCGTCTGCCTTCTCCAGCACCTGCACGGCGCCCTCGCCGCCGTACCAGGCCAGCAGCTCGGCGCCGCGGCGCTCCTCCTCGGACACGGCGAGCTTCAGCATGGCCGGCGTCTCGCCGAGGCGCACCGGCAGCAGGGCGGCGGCGTGGGTCTCGAAGGGGGCGCCGTCGGGGACGAGGCCCCATTCGGCGAGCCAGGGGTCGAAGCGGGTCAAGCAGGCCTCCTGTCGGAACCCGCCCAAGAGCACACCCGCACGGAAGGTCCAAGCCGCCGAGACGCGGCCCTCCCTTCCTTGGGAGGGCCGCAAGTCCGGGGATCTACTTCCGGTCCTTGCCCCCGGTCCCGGTGGCGGCGCCCGAGGTCTGGCCGGCCTGGCCGGTGTTGGTGGCGTCGGTCAGCGAGGCCGCGCCCGCCGCGGCGGGGTCGCCTGCGGCCAGCATGTTGTCGCCGAAGCCGTGGCCCGTGCCGGTGACGGGGTTGCTGCTCGAGGTGTCCGACGATCCGCGACCCAGCATCGAGCCCGCGCCTTCGCGGGGGTTGTCGCCACCCAGGCCCTGGCCGGTCTGCGGCTGGACGCGCAGGTTGTTCTGCACGTGGCTGACGCCCCAGATGTCCTCGACGCAGCGTTCGGCCCGGCGGCGCTCTTCGCGGTCTGAGACCGTGCCCGACAGGGTCACCTCGCCGTCCTTCACCTCGACGTCGATGTGGGTGGCGTCGACCCAAGGATCGTCCGTCAGCCGCTGGTGGACCTCCTCGCTGATCCGTTCGTCGGAGCGCTTGTAGCCCTTCGGCCCCCTGCCCCGGTGGGTCTCGGCGCGATAGCCGCGGTTCTGCCGGTCCCATTCGCTGCGCCGTTCGGCCTCCTCGTCGCCGAAGAAGGCGGCCATCTGGTTCTTCGCACGGTCCCACCAGCTGCGGCCGCCCTCACCGCGGCCTTCGCGCACGTTCGGCGGGGCGTGGTCGTGGTCGCGGCCGCGCCAGCCTTGCGAACGGCCGCCGTAGCTCTCGGCCCCGCCGCGCCACTCCGGGCGCGCATCCCAGCCTGGGGGAACCGCGCCGTACTCTCGCCCGCCCTGGCCGTATTCCTCGCGGTAGATGCTCTCGCGCCCATCGTCGCCATAGAAACGACCGCCGGAGCGGTAGTCCTGCGGGCGCCGCCGCGCCGCCTGGCCGTAGGGCTGGCCGAAGTGGTTTCCGCCCTGGCCGTATTCGCGGCCGCCGTAGCCGGCGTCGCCAAATCCGAGGCCCTCGCTGCCGTAAGGGGGATCGTGGTCCGGTTCCCGGCCGTACTGCGGGCTGCCGCCGTAGTCGGCGCCCTGCGACGACGATCCGCCCGGCCTGTAGCTCGTCCCCGTCTCGCGCTCGCCGAACACCCGGTCGCGCTCCGGACCAGAGAAGCGCGCGCCGGTCTCGCGCCGCTCCTCGTCCCAACTGCGACCTCCGCGATAGCCGCCGCCTTCGTAACCCCCGCCGCCGTAGCCTCGGCCGCGCCCGCTCAAACGCTCCTCGTCGCGACCCCGACCCTCGCCATAGCCGTAGCCGCCCCGATAGCCGGCGCCGTAGCCAGCGCCGCCGCCGAACCCGCTCTCGCCGTAGCCGCGGTCCTCGCCCTCGCCGTAGCCGCGGTCGGCCTCGTAGCCGCGGTCGTCGTCCCTGCCGCCGCGCGGTTCGAACGAGCGGTCCTCGCGGTCACGCCAGCGGTCGTCGCGGTCCATGTCCGCGCCGCCATAGTCCTGGTCGCGCTCGCGTCCGCGCCCGTAGCGCTCCGAGCGCCGCCAATCCCGGTCCCGCCAGTCGCGGTCGCGTTCGTCACTCCGCCTGCCGGCCATGACGAGATCTCCCTTGTTCGTTGAACGGTGTGGGCGGGGGTTCGCCCTGCCGGCGTAACAAGGGGTCGGCGCAGGTTGTTCCGTGAGATCTTCGTGTCCGGCGCGGCCGGAAAACCGGATCAGAGCGGGATGTTGTCGTGCTTTTTGCGAGGGTTCTCGAGGACCTTGCCCTTGAGATTCTTCAGCGTCCGCACGATTCGCCGGCGCGTCGAGTGGGGCATGATTACGTCGTCGATGTAGCCGCGGGAGGCGGCGACGAACGGGTTGGCGAAGCGGTCCTTGTACTCGGCCTCGCGGGCGGCGATGGCGTCGGCGTTGCCGATCTCCGAGCGGAAGATGATCTCCACCGCGCCCTTGGAACCCATCACCGCGATCTCGGCGGTCGGCCAGGCGTAGTTGACGTCGCCGCGGATGTGCTTGGAGCTCATCACGTCGTAGGCGCCGCCGTAGGCCTTGCGGGTGATCAGCGTGACTTTCGGCACCGTCGCCTCGGCGTAGGCGAACAGCAGCTTGGCCCCGTGGCGGATCAGGCCGCCCTGCTCCTGGCGGGTGCCGGGCATGAAGCCGGGCACGTCCACGAAGGTGACGATCGGAATCTCGAAGGCGTCGCAGAAGCGCACGAAGCGGGCCGCCTTGCGCGAGGCGTCGATGTCCAGCACGCCCGCCAGCACCTGCGGCTGGTTGGCGACGATGCCGACCGGCATGCCGTCCATCCGGGCGAACCCGACGACGATGTTCTTGGCGAAGTCCGGGCTGATCTCGAAGAAGTCGGCCTCGTCGACGACCTTCAGGATCAGTTCCTTCATGTCGTAGGGCTTGTTCGGATTGGCCGGCACCAGGGTGTCGAGGCTAGGCTCCACCCGGTCCGGCTCGTCGAAGCTCTGGCGGACCGGCGGCTTCTCGCGGTTGGAGAGCGGCAGGAAGTCCACCAGCCGGCGTACCTGGGTCAGCGCTTCGAGGTCGTTCTCGAACGCCCCGTCGGCGACGCCGCTCTTCAGCGCGTGGACGCGGTAGCCGCCCAGCTCCTCGTGGCTGACCTCCTCGTGGGTGACGGTGCGCACCACGTCCGGGCCGGTCACGTACATGTAGGAGGTGTCCTTCACCATGAAGATGAAGTCGGTGATCGCCGGGGAGTAGACGTCGCCGCCTGCGCAGGGGCCCATGATCACGCTGATTTGCGGGATGACGCCCGAAGCCAGGGTGTTTTCGAGGAAGATGTCGGCGTAGCCGGCCAGCGAATCGACGCCCTCCTGGATGCGCGCGCCGCCGGCGTCGAACAGGCCGATGATCGGCGCGCCGACCTTCATCGCCTGCCGCTGCACCTTGACGATCTTCTGCGCGTGCGCGCTCGAAAGAGATCCCCCGAAGACAGTGAAATCCTTGGAGAAGACAAACACGGTGCGGCCGTTGATCGTGCCCCAGCCGGTGACCACGCCGTCGCCCGGGACGCGCTGGTCGGCCATGCCGAAGTCGGTCGCCCGGTGCTCGACGAACATGTCGAACTCTTCGAAGCTGCCCTCGTCGAGCAACAGGTCGAGACGCTCGCGGGCGGTGAGCTTGCCCTTGGCGTGCTGGCTCTCGATGCGGCGCGTCCCGCCGCCCAGCCGCGCCACTTCACGACGGCGTTCGAGCTCCTCCAGGATGTGCTTCACCAGGCTTTTCCTTCCCTACGCGTGACGCTGCCCGCCTGCCGGAAGGCGTAGAGGGCGCAAGCACTTGTGACAAGTTCTCGCCACGGAAGCGCCAGAGGGCCAAATTGCGGGGTTGTGGGAACGGGAGTATCGTAAACTCCGGTTACCGGGGACCGACGATGCCCGTGCGGGCGAACAGACGCGAGACGATCGGGCTGCTGGCGGCCGCCGCCGCATTCGCGCCCTCCATCGGCCGCGCCCAGGACCTTCCGACTCCCCCGCCGGACCCGGCCGAAGAGCCGCATCCCGAGGACGTCACCGTTCCCACGGTGAAGACCGCGGCCCTGCAGGTCACCGCCCCGATTCACATCGACGGCGAAGGGCCCTTTCAGTTCATCGTCGATACCGGCGCCAACACCTCCTGCATCGCCGCCACCCTGGCGCAGACGCTGAACCTGCCGCCCGGGCCGCTGGTCAAGGTCAACACGGTGGCCGGCGCGCGGAATCGCCAGAGCGTGTTGGTCGATCGGCTGCAGGTCGGCGCGCGCGTCCACCGCCGGGTCCGCGCCCCGGTGCTGCCGGTGACCGGCCTGCCCGCCGACGGGGTTCTGGGCGTCGACTGGCTGAAGGGCCAGCGGCTGGTGCTCGGCTTCTCCGACGACCGGCTGGAGATCACCCGCTCCAGGGCCGATAAACCCTCCGACACCAGCGTGGTGGTGCCCGCCCGCCGGCGCTCCGGCCAGCTCACCATCGTCGATGCGGACCTGTCGGGCGAGCGGATCAGCGCCATCATCGATTCCGGCTCGGAGGTTTCGCTCGGCAATTTCCCCCTCCGCGAGCTGGCGCGGCGCAAGGACAAGACCTTCCGGCCGGGCGCGCCGGTCGGCCTGATCTCGGTCGCAGGCGAGCGTTTCGTGGGCGAGGCCGGCTTCCTGCCCTGGGTAAGGCTGGGCGGGCTCCAGATGGGCGCGGTGCCGGTGGTCTACGCCGACAGCCACGTGTTCCGGATCTGGGACCTCGGACGCGCCCCGGCGCTGATCATCGGCATGGACCTGCTGCGCCAGTTCGACAGCGTCGCGCTCGACTTCGGCCGCTCGGCGGTCCGCTTCGACGCCCTCGACATGAAGCTCGGCTAGTCGGCGTCCAGCCCCTCGAACCAGCGGCCCAGCATGGCGGCTTCGCCGCGCAGCCGCTCGGTTCGCTCGGCCGCCTCGGCGTCGATCCCCCACTTCTCTTCCTGGAAGCCCTCGTCGATGCGGCAGAGGTCGAAGGCCGCCTCGGCCGCGAGCCGGCCTTTCAGTACGGCCAGGGCCAGCACGGTCGAGCCGTAGAGGGCCGAGCCGAACGCCAGCCCGGCCAGCCGGAAGTCGTCGAGCCCGAGCGCCAGCTCGCGCACCGCGGCCAAGGTCTCCGGCGGCTGCTCGCGGTGGATGATGCCGCTGACCCGGTGGAAGGACAGCCCCAGCTCGGCCGCGCTCCACTCCAGCAGCGGCTCCCAGGCCCTCGCCTGCCGCTCGACCAGCGCGGCCGGGTCCTCGGCGTAGTAGCAGACGAGGTCGGAGCCCGCGTACTGGGCCACCTGGTCGGCGGTCGCCTCGCGGGCGGCCGGCACCGCCTCGAGGGCGGTATTGGCCAGCCGCATGACGTGCATCTCGGCCAGCTCGATCATCTCGCCCTGGCGCGCCCACTCCTCGGCCACCTGCTCGGCCAAGGCCCGGGTCGGCAGGGCCAGCTTGCCGCCCTTGGGCGTGCGCACGGTGCGCGCGTCGAGCCGAATCTCGAAGCCCTCCGGCCCCGGCTCCACCGTCACGGCCTTGTAGAAGCGCCGGGGCTTCTCCGCCGGCTCGTGGAATCCACGTCGAACGTTCAGCGTCATCTCTTCCTCGGCGCTTTCCGCGCTGGCCCGAAGGGCTCGGGGTCGGCCTCGTGCTCGTCGAAGCCGAAACGCGCGAAACCGGCCTTCATCTCCGAGGACAGCGGCGCCTCCAGGATCAGCGTCCCGCGAGAGGGATGCGGCAGCACCAGGCGTCGCGCGTGGAGCTGCAGCTTCAGCCCCTCGGACAGGGCGGCCGAGGCTTCGTCGCCATACTTGGGATCGCCCAGGATCGGGTGGCCCATGGCCAGCATGTGGGCGCGCAGCTGGTGGGTCCGGCCGGTGTGCGGGCGCAGCGCCATCCAGGCGACGCGCGAGCCGGCGCGCGAGATGGTCACGAACTCGGTCTCGGCGGGCTCGGCGCCCGGCTCCTTGGGGTCCGCGGGGCGGACCAGCTCACGGTCGCCGACGCCGGTCTTGACCAGCGGCAGCTCCAGCACGCCCTCGCCCGGCTTGGGATGGCCGGCGACCAGAGCCCAGTAGGTCTTTTGCGCCCGGCGGCGGGCGAAGGCGCCCGACAGCTTGGCCGCCGCGGACGGGGTCTTGCCGAGCACCAGGACGCCGGAGGTGTCGCGGTCCAGCCGGTGGACCAGCCTCGGCCGCTCCAGCCCCTCGCCCCAGGCCGACAGCAGTCGGTCGACATGCTTGGTGGTCTTGGTGCCGCCCTGCACCGCCAGGCCCGAGGGCTTGTCGAGGACCAGCACCTCCTCGTCCTCGTAGAGCACCAGCGAGCGGGCGAAGGCGACCTCGCGGTCGGTCAGCCCGCTGCCCTCCCGCTTGGGCGGGGCGTCGGGCAGCGGCGGCACGCGGATCTGGCTGCCGGCCTGCAGGCGGGTGTCCGGCTTGGCGCGGCCGCCGTCCACCCGCACCTGGCCGGAGCGGATCAGCTTGGCGAGCTGGACATGGGTCAGGTGCGGCCAGCGCCGACGGAACCAGCGGTCGAGCCGCACGCCGTCCTCGCCGGGAGCCACCGGGATGGTGCGCACTTCCCTCATGCGAACAGCCTCCGCGCCACGGCCATGCCGATGAACAGCGCGGCCACCGACAGGACCACCGAGCCCAGCGCGTAGGCGGCCGCCTGACCGAGCTCCTGCCGCCGCAGCATCAGGCCGAGCTCCAGCGAGAAGGCCGAGAAGGTGGTGAAGCCGCCGAGGAGGCCCACACCCAGCAGCAGCCGCAGCTTCTCCTGGCCCTCGCCGCCGCGCAGCGCCAGCGCGTCGACCAGAAGCCCCATGGCCAGGCCGCCGACCACGTTGACGGCGAGCGTGCCCCACGGCCAGCCGCCGCCCAGCGCCCTGTGGGCCGCGACGCCGGTCAGGTAGCGCAGCATGGCGCCGGCGCCTCCGCCCAGCCCAACCAGCAGGAGTTTGTCCATGGGGCCCTTATGACGAGGCGGCGCCCTTGGGGCAATCGCGACCTCAGATGCGGCCGCCCAGCGTCGCTCGGATCGCCCGGGCGTCGTACACGTCGGCGGTGCGCGGCGGCTCCCCCTTGCCCATCACCACCTCCAGCGTCTGGCTGAGCGCCGGCCCGCCACCGAGATCGAAGCTGGTGCCGACGCCCACGCCGACGCTCGAGCGACGGCCGAAGTCGGCGCCGCCCGCGCCCAGCGAGATGCGCGGGCCCGAGCCCCCGCCCTCCTGCTGCACGAAGCGATCGGCCACCCGGAACCAGTCGTAGCCGTCGGCCAGCGCCAGTTCGGCGGCGCGCAGAAGCGCGTAGTCGGCCACCTGCTGCGCCGGCGCGCCTGGGCCGCCGCGGAAGGTGATGCGGTATCGCCCGGGCTCCAGCCGGAACTCCGAATAGCCGACGGCGGCTGGCCCCGTCGCGGGCTGGTAGCGGGTCGGCGCCGTGGCGCAGGCGGTCAGCGCCAGCGCCGCCAGGGCGGAAAGAAGGATGCGGGCCATCACTTGAACTCCGAGGCGGAAACCCGTTTGGCATCCGCTGCTTGGCCGGTCAAACGGCCAGCCGTTGGGCCCCGTTCCCGGCAAGGCCGAGGCGCGCCAGAAGAGCAGCCATATCCGGCGGGTCGGTCGCCTCGATCCGCTTCGTACCGCCGGCCGGGTGCGGGAACTCCAGGGCGGCCGCATGCAGCATCAGCCGCGGCACGGCCTCGCCGGCCAGGGTCAGCGCTCCGCCGTAGCGGGCGTCGCCTGCGATCGGCCGCCCCAGGTGGGCCATGTGCACGCGCAGCTGGTGCATCCGGCCGGTCTCCGGCGACAGCTCGAGCAGCGCCGCCTCCGCCGTCGCCGCCAGGGTGCGGTAGCGGGTCTTGGCGCTCTCGGCGTCCGGATGGTCGGGCGCGCAGACGCGCATATAGGCCTCGCGCCCGATGGTCTCGCGCCGCAGGGGCGCCTCGATCAGCCCCGCGGGCGGTTGCGGCGCGCCTGGAGCGACCACCGCCCGGTAGGTCTTGCAGAACCGGCGCGCCATCATCGCCTTGCCGAGGAAGCCGGCCGCGGGCTGGGTCTTCGCCGTCAGGATCACGCCGGAGGTGTCGCGGTCCAGGCGGTGGATCAACCTGGGCCGCGCCTTGCCGGGCTTGGCGAAGGCCCACAGCATCTCGTCCAGGGTATGCACCTGCGCCCGCCCGCCCTGGCTCGACAGGCCCGAGGGCTTGTTCAGCGCCAGCACCTCGGCGTCCTCGTAGATCACCAGCCCCCGCACGAATGCGATCTCCTCCTCCGAGAGGGCCACTGGGATGTTCACGGCGCGCGGACGCTTCATGGGCCGGTCTTAGCCTTCCCTTCATGGGGAGGGAAAGGTCAGCCCCCGCTACGGGCCTTGCGCATGGCGGCCCAGCGGTCGAGCCGCTCCTTGATGCGGGCTTCGACGCCCTCGCCGCGGGGCTTGTAGAAGACCCGGCGTTCCATCTCGTCGGGAAAGTAGTTCTGGCCGGAGAAGCCCTCTTCGGCGTCGTGGTCGTAGGCGTAGCCCTTGCCGTAACCGAGATCCTTCATCAGCCGCGTGGGCGCATTGAGGATGTGTTTGGGCGGCATCAGCGAGCCGGTCTCGCGGGCCGCCGCCTGGGCCGCCTTGAAGGCCGTGTACACCGCGTTCGATTTGGGCGCGGCGGCCAGGTGCACCACCAGCTGCGCGAGGGCGATCTCGCCCTCCGGCGAGCCCAGGAAGTCATAGGTGTCCTTGGCGGCGTTGGCGAGCACCAGCGACATCGGATCGGCTTCGCCGATGTCCTCGGCCGCGGCGCGGATCAGCCGGCGGGCGATGAACAGCGGGTCCTCGCCGCCGCCCAGCATGCGCGCCAGCCAGTAGAGCGCCGCGTCCGGGTCCGAACCGCGGATCGACTTATGCAGGGCGCTGATGAGGTTGTAGTGCTCCTCGCGGTCCTTGTCGTAGGCCGGACTGCGCTTCTGCAACACCTGGCCGAGATGCTTGGTGGTCAGCGGCTCGGCGGAGCCGATGTTGAACAGGGTCTCGGCGAGAGTCAGCAGGTAGCGGCCGTCGCCGTCGGCCAGCGCCACCAGCGCCCCGCGCGCCTCGGGCTCGAGCGGCAGCGGTCTGCCCTCGAAGGCCTCGGCCCTGGCCAGCAGGCTCTCCAGCGCCTCTTCGTCGAGTCGCTTGAGCACGAACACCTGGCAGCGCGACAGCAGCGCCCCGTTCAACTCGAACGAGGGGTTCTCGGTGGTCGCCCCGACCAGGGTGACGATCCCCTCCTCCACGAACGGCAGGAAGCCGTCCTGCTGGGCGCGGTTGAAGCGATGGATCTCGTCGACGAACAGCAGGGTGGACTGGCCCGCCGCGCGGCGGGCGCGGGCCGCCTCGAAAGCCTTCTTCAGGTCGGCGACGCCGGAGAACACCGCCGAAAGCTGCTGGAACTCGTAGCCGGCCGCCTTGGCCAACAACCGGGCGATGGTGGTCTTGCCGGTGCCGGGCGGCCCCCAGAGGATCATCGAGGCGAGCCGGCGCGCGTCGGCCATCCGCCGGATCGGCCCCTCGGGCCCCAGCAGGTGGTCCTGGCCGACGACCTCGTCCAGCGTGGTGGGCCGCAGCCGGTCGGCGAGCGGCGACGGGGCGTGCGGCGTCAGGCCCGCAGCTTCGAAGAGGTCGGCCATAGGTCCGAGCTTATCAGCCTCACAGGCGGAAGGTGAGCGTCGCTTCCTGCGAACCGCGCTGGATCACCACCTGCCAGGCTCGCACGCCCGAGGCGGCGGCCGCGGCGAGGTCTGCGACGCTTTCGATCCGCCGGCCGTTCACCGAGCGGATGAAGTCGCCGGGCCGGATGCCGGTGCTGCGCGAGAAGCCCCCGCGGATGCCGGTCACCAGCACGCCGGGGCCGGAGAAGGGATCGACCCCCAGCTCGGCCGCGACCGCGGGCGACAGGTTCACCACGGTCATGCCGTCGAACGGGTTGCGGCCGGAGAGCGTGCGCTCGTCCCGCGCCGGGGTGGCGGGCGGGGCGTCGGCCCGCAGCCGCGCCTGCCGGCGCCGGCCGTCGGCGTCCAGCACCTCGAGCGTCACCGTCTCGCCCGGGCGGCGGGCGCCGATGGCGTAGTTCAGCGCGGCCGGGTCGACCACCGGGTCGCCGTCGATGGAGATCACCACGTCGCCCTGCTGCAGCCCCGACCGGGCGGCCGGGCCGTTCGGCCACAGGTCGGCGACCAGCGCGCCCTGCGGCGTCGGCAGATTGAGCGCGCGGGCGATCTCGGCGGTGATCGGCCGCGTCCTGGCGCCCAGCCAAGGGCGCACCACCGCCCGGCCGCCCCCGACCGCGGCCTCGACCACCTGGCGGACCATGGCCGCAGGCACGGCGAAACCGACGCCCGAGGAGGTGCCCGAGCGCGAGAGGATGAAGCTGTTGATGCCGATCAGGTCGCCGTCCATGTCGACCAGCGCCCCGCCGGAGTTGCCCGGATTGATGGCCGCATCGGTCTGGATGTAGGCCGAGGCCGCGTCGCCCGTCGGGTCGGCGGTGCGGTTAAGCGCCGAGATGATGCCGTTGGTCACCGTCTGGCCGACGCCGAACGGGTTGCCGATGGCCAGCACCAGGTCGCCCACCTGCGCATCGCCGCTGTCGTCGATGGCCAGGGTCGGCAGCCGCTGGCCGCCGGTGTCGATCTTCAGAACCGCCAGGTCGGTGCGCGGATCGGCCAGCAGGATGCGGGCCGGAAACTCGCGCCGGTCGGCGAGCGCCACGGTGATTTCCTGGCCGCCCTGGACGACGTGGTTGTTGGTGACGATGACGCCGTCCTCGCGGACGATCACGCCCGAGCCCAGCGAGCCCTCGATCCGCCCGCGCGGCGCGCCCAGGCCGAACAGCTCCCAGAAGGGGTCGGTCTGACGCACCAGTCGTTTGGCCGAGATGTTGACCACCGCGGGCGCGGCCTTCTGCACCACCGGCGCGAAGCTGACCTTCATCGCCGCGGCGCTCGGCGGGACCGAGCGGGTCGGCGCGGCCATTTCGGGCTGGGCGAAGCCGGCGGCGGGCGCGGAGGCGGCGGTGGCGGCGAAGAGCGTGATCAGGATGCGGCGCGCGCGCATGGAGTCTCCCGGAAAGCCGATGTCAGCGGGCTGATCTGCGTCGATATTTCGGGCGCGATGAAGGCAGGCTGAACGCTGCAGCCCAGCTTCGGCGCCGCGCCGCTTAGATCGGTCCGCCCGGGCCGGCGCGCAAGGCCCGCGTCAGGCGTCGAGCGATCGACGGGTGTGGGCCACGTGGAAGCGGCCGCTGACCGACAGCACGATCCAGTCGCCCGGCATTGCGATCGTCCAGCCGTCCGGCGTCGACACCCGGACCGTGCCCGGATCTTCCAGGGCCTGGCCGTCTTCGCCCAGCCACTGCCACAGCTTGCCCCAGCTGCGGGCGTCGTGTGCCGGAGGAACGCGCAAAGCTGCGCCGTGATCGAACGCGGGACTGTTACGGGCGGGCTTCATGCAACCGAGTTGAATCGTGCGTCGGTGAAGAGGCTCTTAAAGCGCAGCCATAGCCGGCGGCCGGCTGCCCAACCTGAGCGGGCCGGCCTCAGGCGCCCGCCTGCGCCGTCAGCCGCTGGTAGGTGGGCCGAGAGGTGAGCCGGGCGACGTAGTCGTCGAACACCTTTTCGCCTTTCAGGCCCGGCGCGCCGAACATCATCGCCCAGTTGATCTCCGAACCGACGTAGACGTCCGCGGCGCTGAACTGCTCGCCCAGCAGCCAGGGGCCCGGGGTCAGCGCGGCCTTCAAAGCCTCGAGCACCTGCTCGTAGCTGCCGTAGCCGGCCATGCCGGGATCCGGCGCCGGCCGCCCGGTGGCGACGTCGAGGATCGCCGGCTCGAAGCAGGAGCCGCCGAAGAACAGCCAGCGATACCAGGTCCCCCGCGCGGGGTCGCCGACCGGCGGCGCGAGCCCCGCCTCCGGGTGGATGTCGGCCAGGTAGGCGATGATCGCCGGGGTCTCGGTCACTACCACGCCGCGATCGACAATGGTCGGCAGCTTGCCCATGGGGTTGAGCTTCAGAAACTCCGGCGACTTCTGCTCGCGCTTTTCGAGGTCGACGTGGACGATGCGGTAGTTCGCTCCGCACTCCTCCAGCATCAGGTGGACCATCGAGGCTCGCGACCGCGGATTGTGATAGAAGACGATCTCTTCGCTCATCCGGCCGGCTCCCTGGAAAGCTCGGGGTGCGGCGCCTTGGCGGTCCGCAGCCCGATGACGAACGCCAGCACCATCAGGCTGGCGGCGATGTAGATGGCCAGGCCCGGCGCCTGCAGCGAGGCTTCGTGCCGCAGCGACCAGGCGAAGGTGAGGCCGAACAGGATGGGGCCGATCAGGGCTGCGATGCCGGTCAGCCCCTGGTTGGCGCCCTGCAGCTGCCCCTGCTCGTGGGCGGCGACGCGGCGGGTCATCAAGCCCTGCAAGCCCGGGATCACTAGCGCCATCAGGGCCGCGAACGGCATGGCCGAGAAGTAGGCCCACGGCGCCGGCGCCCAGCCGTAGATCGCCATCCCCGTCGCCCCGCAGACCGCGCCCATCAGCAACGCCCCGCGCTCGCCGATCCTCTGCACGACGGGCCCGACCAGCAGGCTCTGCACCAGTACGCCGAGGACGCCGGAAACCATCATGCTGAGGCCGATGATCGCCGGCGACCAGCCGTAACGATGGCCCGTGTAGAGGACGAAGATGGCCGGATACACCATGTGGGCGAGCTGGTAGAGGAACCAGATCGCGGCCAGCGCCAGCAGCTCTCCGTGCGAGCGCAGCAGCATCAGCGAGCCGACCGGATTGGCGCGGCGCCAGTCGAACTTCTTCAGCCGCTTCTCCGGGGGATGGCTCTCGGGAAGGATCAGCAGGCCGTAGAGCCAGTTCATCGCGGTCAGCGCCGCGGCAACGTAGAACGGCAGCCGGAGGTCGATGTCCCCCAGCCAGCCGCCGAGGGCGGGGCCGCCGACGAAGCCGAAGCTCATCGCAGAACCGATCCAGCCGAAGGCCCGCGCCCGTTCGTGCGGCGGGGTGACGTCGGCCACATAGGCGTTGGCCGTGGGCATGGAGGCGGCGGTCAGGCCGTTGATGACCCGGCCGATCCACAGCCACATCAGGTTGGGCGCCAGCGCCATCACCAGGAAGTCGATGGCCAGGCCGAACAGCGAGACCAGCAGAACCGGCCGCCGGCCGACGCGGTCGGACAGCATCCCCAGGATCGGCGCAAAGACAAACTGCAGCGCCCCCCAGGTGACCGCGAACACCACGTTCCATTCGGAAGCGGCGGCGGTGTCCCCACCGGTGAACATCTTGATGAGGTTCGGCAGGATCGGGATCATCAGGCCGAACGAGATCGAGTTGATCAGCGCGACGGCGAAGATAAAGCCGAAAGCGGCCCTGCGGGCCGGCGGCGCGGCGGCGGTCTGCTCGGCCATGACCCCTCCTGCCCTAACCGACCCGGCGGGGAGAACGACAGTCTTCCACGAGGCCGCGGCCCCTCGCCAGTGCGAATACAGACATTCGATCCCTCCCCGTCGACAATCTGGAACAAACACGGAACGTCCGCAAGCGGTCAGCCGACCCTCGCACGCAGCGACGCCAGCTGGGCCTGCCAGTACTCGCCGAGTCTCGCCAGCAGCACCGCGTCGGGGAAACCGTGGCGGGCGGCGCTCTCGGCCGGCACCCGGTGGAAGCCGCGGTGCTCGACGCTGACCCGCGTCTCCTCGCCGACCGCCTCGAAGCGGACCTCCACCTCGGTGTGCAGATCGGGCGGGAAGCTCGCCTGGCGCCAGTCGAACTGCAGGCGGCTGGGCGGCTCCCAGGCGGTGATCCGGCCGATCTCGAACACCTTGCCGTTGGCCAGGGTCTCGATCAGCCGCCCGCCCGGCCCGGGCTCGAAGGCCAGCGTCCCCGGCGCGCGCGGCGTCGTCTGGAACAGCGGGCTCGCCCGCCACCAGGCGCCGATCTCCTCGACGAAGGCCCGGAAGGCGCGCTCGGGCGAAGCGCGCACCCGCAGCGCCACATAGACCTTGGAGGTCACCGCCCGCCCTCGACGTGCTGCTTGAAGGCCAGCAACTGCTCGCTCCACATCCGCTCGGTCTCCTCGAGCCAGCGCATCAGGTGGACCATGGGCTCAGCCCTCAAGGCGTAGATGCGCACCCGAGCGTCGAACGGCGGGTGGCTCTCCTCCACCAGGCCGCTCTCCTTCAGGGTGCGGAGGTGGCGGCTCATGGCGGGCGGGGCGAGCCCCACCTCGCGCGCCAGCTCGCCGGCCGGGCGGGGCCGCTCGCGCAGCAGCTCGACCACCCGGCGTCGGTTCGGATCAGCCAGGGCCGCCAACGTGCGGTCGACCTCGGCGGCGGCGATTGCGGCCTGCTTCAAATGCGGTCCCGGGTCTTGGTGCCGTAGGTCCTGTCGAACTCATCGCGGTCGTAGCGCTTGCGCGTCTCGCCGAACGACCAGACGTGGCCCTCCAGGTCCCGGGCGATGTAGGTGCGGTCGCCGTAGGTCTGGTCGGCAGGCTCCATCAGTATCTCGGCTCCCGCCGCTCGGGCCCGCGCGCAATGGGCGTCGACGTCCTCGCGTAGCTGCAGGTGGATGGACTGGGTGTTCTTGCCGCCCAGATCCAGCGGCGAGGCGTGGTTCGGCGACCAGGCCCTGCCGACCCCGACGACGCCCTCGCGGTAACCCAGCTCGGCGTGCACCAGGGTGTCGTCGGCCGCGAGCACGACGATCCGCGGCTCGAGGCCGAACGCGGTCTCCAGCCACTTCAGCGCGGCGATCGGGTCGCGGTAGCTGACGCTGGACGAAACTGGCGGGCGTTCGGTGTCTTCGGCCATGGCTCAGCTCCTTCCGATGGTCTCGAACTTGAGGCCGGTGGCGGCCTCCATCTCCTCGACCGGGACCTGCCGAATCTCCTGGCGGAAATTCCAGACGTGGCCCTCGGGGTCCCGCGCCCGGTAGGTGCGAGCGCCGTAGAACTGGTCGACGGGTTCTTCGATGATCTCCGCCCCGGCCGCGCGAGCGCGCGCACAATGGGCGTCGATATCCCCGTCCACCTCCACCCAGACGAACTGGGTCATCACGTTGTCGAGGGTGCGGGGCGAGAGCGCCCTGGCCGGCACGTCGGCGCGGCCCACGGTCCACTCGCCGGCCACCCCGATGTTGGCGCCGCGCCAGGCCATCTCGGCGTGGGCGATGTTCCCCTCCGCGTCGGTAAGCAGCAGGCTCACCTCAAACCCGAACGCCCGCTCCAGCCAGTCCAGCGCCGCCTTCGGGTCGCGGTAGAAGGCGGTGGGCGTCAGCGGCGACTTGAACGGCTCGGCCATGGCGCTCTCTCCTTATCGGTATCGGCAATATTTATGGCATTTCGCAACTATCTGCAAGTGAGATAACAACGCTCTCCCCCCTCTAAGGGCGAAGCAGAGAGGTGTGCGGCGCCGCCAGCCCCAGCAGGCCCATCAGCATCCCGTGGACCTCGATGTTGTCGAACTTCCCGAGCCGGCCTGGGCGAAAGGTGTTGGACGGGAAGGACGGGCGAAGGCTTCCCGAGGCCCCCTCCTCCACCAGCCGCCTCAGCACCGGAGTCGCCCCTCGCTCCAGGTAATCGGGACGAAGCCGTCGATGGAAACGAGGATCACCGGCGCCCGCCCCAGCAGTCCCCTGGGCGTTGCGCAGGCGCCGAGCAGCAATGCGAGGGTCAGGGCGACGAGGCTGAAGAGAACGCGGGCCGTGGCCTGGCGGGAACGGCCCTGGCCGGCGCGCGGTTCGCGGCCCACGAAAAAGCCCCGGAGCGCGGGCTCCGGGGCTTTCCGAGACACCTTGCGGAGAGGCTCGCCTTAGTCCTCGGCGAACGCGCGCTCCTGGGTCGGACCGGAATCCTGGCCCTTGGCGGCCGGGTCGCGGTCGACGAACTCGATCACCGCCATCGGGGCGTTGTCGCCATAGCGGTAGCCGGCCTTCAGCACCCGGACGTAGCCGCCGTTGCGGCCGGCGTAGCGGGGGCCGAGCGTCGAGAACAGCTTGCCGACCTGGTCGACGTCGCGCACGCGGCTGATGGCGATCCGGCGGGCGTGCAGGTCGCCGCGCTTGGCCAGGGTGACCAGCTTCTCGACGAACGGACGCAGTTCCTTCGCCTTCGGCAGGGTGGTCACGATCTGCTCGTGCTTGATCAGGCTGGCGGCCATGTTGGCGAACATGGCGGTCCGGTGGGCGGTCGTACGACCCAGCTTGCGGTGGGCTTTTCCGTGACGCATCTCTTATCTCCTGGGCGGCTCGCCCGTCGGGACGCCGCCGATGGCCTGGCGAACGTCTGCCTGATCTCTCCCGACACGCTCCCGGCCGGGTCATAACGAAGCGCTGGGGCCCTCCGCCGCGCGAGCGGCCTCACGGGGCCCGGGCCGCCTGGGCGGCCCGGAGTCGGCGCGGTAGCTCCTACATCTGGTCTTCGAACTTCTTCGCCAGGTCGTCGATGTTCTCGGGCGGCCAATTGGGCACGTCCATGCCCAGGTGCAGGCCCATCCCGGCCAGGACTTCCTTGATCTCGTTCAGCGACTTGCGGCCGAAGTTCGGGGTGCGGAGCATCTCCGCCTCGGTCTTCTGGATCAGGTCGCCGATGTAGACGATGTTGTCGTTCTTCAGGCAGTTGGCCGAGCGGACCGACAGCTCCAGCTCGTCGACCTTCTTGAGCAGCGCCGGGTTGAACGGCAGCTCCGGCTTGGCCTCGCTCTCGACCTTCTTCTTCGGCTCTTCGAAGGTGATGAAGATCTGCAGCTGGTCCTGGAGGATGCGGGCGGCGTAGGCCACCGCATCGACGGGCGTGACCGCGCCGTTGGTCTCCACTTCCATGATCAGCTTGTCGTAGTCGAGGCTCTGGCCCTGGCGAGTCGGCTCGACGCGGTAGGCGACGCGCTTGACCGGCGAATAGAGGGCGTCGACGGCGATCAGGCCGATCGGGGCGTCCTCGGGGCGGTTCATCTCGGCCGGGACGTAGCCCTTGCCGTTCTGAACCGTGAACTCCATGCGCACCTGAGCCCCGTCGTCGAGGGTGCAGAGCACGTGGTCGGGGTTGAGGATCTCGATGTCCGACGGGGCCTCGATCTGCCCAGCCGTCACCGCGCCGGGGCCGTTGGCCCGCAGCGTCATGCGCTTCGGCCCTTCGGAATGCATCCGAACGGCGAGCTGCTTGATGTTCAGGACGATGTCGACGACGTCCTCACGCACGCCTTCCAACGAGGAGAACTCGTGGACCACGCCGTCGATCTGGACGGCGGTCACCGCCGCGCCTTGCAGCGACGACAGCAGCACGCGGCGCAGGCTGTTGCCCAGCGTCACACCGAAGCCCCGCTCGAGCGGCTCGGCCACCAGCCGCGCCTTGCGGGAGGCGTCGGCGCCGAGCTCGATCTGCGGCTTCTCGGGACGGATGAGCTCGTTCCAGTTTCTTTCGATCACGGATGTGGGGTCCCTTGAAACGCCGTATCGCCGGACGGCGTGATGCTGTCCGGCGTAGGGAAGTGCCGTTGGTTCGTACTCAGACGCGCCGGCGCTTGGGCGGCCGGCAGCCGTTGTGCGGGATCGGAGTCACGTCCCGGATGGTCGTGATGGTCATCCCGACGGCCTGCAGGGCCCGCAGCGCGCTCTCGCGGCCGGAACCCGGACCGGAGACGTTCACTTCCAGAGTCCGGACGCCGTGTTCCGCGGCTTTGCGGCCGGCGTCCTCGGCGGCCATCTGGGCGGCGTAGGGCGTCGACTTCCGCGAGCCCTTGAAGCCCATCATGCCGGCGCTGGACCAGGAGATGGTGTTCCCCTGGGCGTCGGTGATGGTCACCATGGTGTTGTTGAACGAGGCGTTCACGTGCGCCACGCCCGAGGTGATGTTCTTGCGCTCGCGACGTTTGACGCGCGCCGGTTCCTTGGCCATCGGCTAGGGCTCTCTCTTACTTCTTCTTGCCGGCGATCGGCTTGGCCGGACCCTTGCGGGTGCGGGCGTTGGTGTGCGTGCGCTGACCACGGACCGGCAGCCCCTTCCGATGGCGCAGGCCGCGGTAGCAGGCCAGGTCCATCAGCCGCTTGATGTTGACCGCCGTCTCACGGCGAAGGTCGCCCTCGACCGTATAGTCACGGTCGATGGCTTCGCGGATCTGGAGCACTTCCTGGTCGGTCAGCTGATTGACACGCCGGGCGTCCTCGATGCCGACCTTGCTGACGATCTCGCGGGCCTTCGCCGCGCCGATGCCATGGATGTACTGAAGCGCGATCACGACGCGCTTGTTCGTGGGAATGTTGACGCCTGCGATGCGGGCCACGCGGGTAATCTCCTGGTCACGCCAAAAGCGCGAACGGCGCCCGGCCCTGGTGAACCAAGCCGATACGTCTTTCGCGCCCTTTCGCGGAAGCGCTCCCTTATAGGGATCGGAACGCCTCAGTCAATGCGGAATGCCCCAAATCGTGACGCCCTGGCGGCTTCGCAAGTCCTGGGCGAAGCAGACCGGCGAATTTCCCCTGGTGGGCGCAACTTTCTCCGAAACCCTAGGTTTCAGGGCCCGGTCTGCACCCCACCTCCAGCGCTGAAGGAGCCTCGGCATGGCGTCAGTTCCCTCACGGTACATCTTCTACGGCGGCGTTGAAGGCGTCCATCAGCTCACCAGCGGCGATCTCAACGGCGCGGACTACGGGGCCGCGGCCTTCGGATTCGCGGAGGGCGCGCCCATCACCGGCGAACTCGAATTCACCGGCGAGGCCTATGAGATCGTTCGCGACAGCTACCCGCAGCCGCCGATCACGGCGTCCGAGATACCGCCCGGCACGGAAGGCCTGTCCATCTTCCTGCAGATGCCGCGCGCCGGCCCGCCCGCCTTCGGACTGACCGAAGAGAACCTGGTCGTCCAGACCGATCCCGACAACACCACATTCCTGTTCGCCCTGCCCGACGACCTGGACGACCCGATGTTCCAGCTTGGCTTCGTGCTGCTGCAGAACGAGGACGGGGCGTGGGTCGATGTCGATGCACAGTACATCCGGTTCCAGGACGATGACGACGCCATGGCCGAGGCCTACGGCGTCTGGCTGCCCGAGCACGTGGAGGTCGATGTCCGGGTCGGCGGGGCCGGCGGCGACACGCTGAGAGGCGGCGAGGATTGGAATTTCCTCTACGGTCTTGGCGGCGACGACCGGCTCGTGGTCCGTGACGGGGAGAACGGCTGGGCCTGGGGCGGTGAAGGCGACGACACCCTCAAAGGCGGCGACGACGGCGACCACCTGTTCGGCGGCTGGGGGAACGACAGGATCGACGGCGGCGAGGGCCAGGACCTGATCAAGGGCGGCCTGGGGAATGACACCCTCAACGCCGGTCGCGACGACGACATTGTCATCGCCGGCGTCGGCGACGACAAGGTGACCGGCGCCGACGGCGGCGACCTGCTGGAAGGCAATGACGGAAACGACACCCTAAGCGGCGGCTCCGGCGAGGACTTCATCACCGGCGGCGAAGGTTCCGACAGCCTCGACGGCGGAAGCGGCGACGACGTGTTGGGCGGCGGCGCGGGCGACGACACCCTGCGCGGCGGCGGCGGCAAGGACGATTTCCACTTCCAGGACTTCGGCGGCCACGACCGCATCCTGAACTTCCAGACCGGCGGCGACCAGATCGTGATCGCCAGCGCCGAGACTCAGGATTTCACGACGCTGATGGCCGGGGCCGTCTACGCCGGCGGGAACACCACCCTCGCCTACGCTTTCGGGTCCTCGATCACCCTCGTCGGGATCGCGCCCGGCGACCTGGACGAGGACAACTTCATCTTCTTCTGACGGGGGACGCGGGGCCCCACCGATCTCGCTAGGCGGCGGCTGCGCGCAGCGCCGCGTCGATCTGGGCGGCGACGTCCTCCACCGGAGCCATGCCGTCGACCTCCACCAGCTTGCCCTGTTCGCTGTAGTAGGGCAGCAGCGGTGCGGTCTGGCTGTTGTAGGCGTCGAGCCGCACCTTGAAGCTCTCCGGATTGTCGTCCGGGCGGCCGGACTCGGCGAACCGGCCGGCGATCCGCTTCATCAGTTCACCATCGTCGACCTTCAGGCGGATGACTAGGTCGATCTGCCGGCCGCGCCCGGCCAGCATGGCGTCGAGCGCCTGCGCCTGGGCCACGGTCCGGGGGAAGCCGTCGAAGATCGCACCCGCCGCCGCTTCGGTCTCGGGCAGCCGCTCCTCGATCAGGGCGATGACGATCTCGTCGCTGACCAGCTCGCCGCGCTTGAGAATCCCCTCGACCTTCTGCCCGAGCTCGGACTTGGAGGCGACGGCCGCGCGCAGCATGTCGCCGGTTGAAAGCTGGACCATGCCGCGGCCGTCGACCAGCCGCTTGGCCTGCGTCCCCTTCCCCGCCGCCGGCGGGCCGAACAGGATCAAGTTCATCGGATGCCCTCCCCCGCCGGACCCTCGTCGGCCCGGCTGTCTACCTTGTTACGATCGGCGCGATCCACGCAGCTTCGAGCGCTTGATCAAGCCCTCATACTGGTGCGCCAGCAGGTGCGACTGGATCTGCGTGACCGTGTCCATGGTGACGCTGACCACGATCAGGATCGACGTGCCGCCCAGATAGAAGGGCACGTTGTAGAAGCTGATCAGCGCTTCCGGCAGCAGACAGACGATGGTGATGTAGGCCGCGCCGATCACCGTCAGGCGGGTGAGCACGAAGTCCAGGTACTCGGCCGTCCGCTTGCCCGGCCGGATGCCCGGCAGGAAGCCGCCGTACTTGCGCAGGTTCTCCGCCGTCTCGTCCGGATTGAACACGACCGAGGTGTAGAAGAAGGTGAAGAAGACGATCAGCGCGCCGTAGAAGACCATGAACAGCGGCTGGCCGTGCGACAGCTGCGCGACGACCGTCGGCAGCCACTGGGCCCAGCTCGGCAGGTCGGCGGTGGCCAGGAAGCCCATCACCGTAGTCGGCAGCAGCAGCAGGCTGGAGGCGAAGATCGGCGGGATCACGCCCGAAGTGTTGATCTTGAGCGGCAGGAACGAGGTCTCGCCGCCGAACATCCGGTTGCCCTGCTGGCGCTTCGGATACTGCACCAGCAGCCGGCGCTGCGAGCGCTCCATGAACACAATGGCCACCACGACGCCGACGGCGATGGCCATGATCAGCAGCACCGCGATGGTCGGAATGCCGCCGGTGGCGCCCAGGTTGAACAGCCGCAGCACCCCACCCGGCAGGCCGGCGACGATACCGGCGAAGATGATCAGCGACACGCCGTTGCCGACGCCGCGGCTGGTCACCTGCTCGCCCAGCCACATCAGGAACAGGGTCCCGCCGGTCAGGGTGACGACGGTGGAAATGATGAAGAACGGCCCCGGGCTGGTGACCAGGCCCGGCTGCGACGAGAGCGCCGTAGCGATGCCGAACGACTGGAAGATGGCCAGCACCACGGTGAGGTAGCGGGTGTACTGGTTGAGCGTCTTGCGCCCCGCCTCGCCGCCTTCCTTCCGGAGCTTCTCCCACGGCGGATAGATGGTGCCGAGCAGCTGAACGATGATCGACGCCGAGATGTAGGGCATCACGTTCAGGGCGAAGATGGCCATCCGCTCGACGGCGCCGCCCGAGAACATGTTGAACATGCCCAGGATGCCCTGGCTCTGGCCCTGGAAGGCCTGGGCGAAGGCGACCGGGTCGATGCCGGGGATCGGGATGAAGGTGCCGATCCGGTAGACCAGCAGGGCGCCCAGCGTGAACCAGATGCGCTTGTGAAGCTCGGTCGCCTTGGCGAAGGCGCCGATGTTCATGTTGGCGGCGAGCTGTTCTGCGGCCGAAGCCATTTAGATCCCCACGACTGGTGCGCGCCCACACATAGGCGCCACGCCTCGGTTCGTCACCCCGGCCGTTAGCATCGCCGGCCGCCGGGCCACAGGGGCTTTATCGCCTCACCGGGCCCGGACGGCCACGCACGCCGGCGCGACGGAGCCGGATCAGCCTTCCTGAGCGGCCGGTTCCGGGCGGGTCACGGTGAGCTGGCCGCCGGCGGCTTCGACGGCCTTGCGGGCCGCGGCCGAGGCCGAATGGACGGTCAGGTTCAGCTTGGACTTCAGCTCGCCCTTGCCGAGCAGCTTCACGCCATCCTTCACGCGGCGCAGAACGCCGGCCTTGACCAGCGCCTCGCCGTCGATCGGAGATTTGGCGTCCAGCTTGCCGGCGGCGATCGCCTGCTCGATCCGCCACAGGTTCACCTCGGCGAGGTCCTTGGCGAAGGGATTGTTGAAGCCGCGCTTGGGCATGCGCATGTGGAGCGGCATCTGGCCGCCCTCGAACCCGGCGATCGCGACGCCGGTGCGCGACTTCTGGCCCTTCACGCCGCGGCCGGCGGTCTTGCCCTTGCCCGAGCCCGGGCCGCGGCCGACGCGCATGCGGTTCTTGGTGGAGCCCTCGCGCGGGGCCAGTTCGTTGAGCTTGGTCATCGTCGCCTCTCCTCGGAGATTCATCGCCGGAGCCCGAAGCTCCGACTCGGCATGAAGTTGAAAAGGAGCGCCCCGCTCGGGGCGGGGCGCTGGGTCTTTGTCGGCTAGCCTTCGATCACTTCGACCATGTGCTGGACCTTGGCGATCATCCCGCGCACCGCGGGGGTGTCCTCCAGGGTCGAGACGCGGCCGACGCGGTTCAGGCCCAGGCCCACCAGGGTGGCGCGCTGGTCCTTCTTGCGGCGGATCGGGCTGCCGGTCTGACGGACTTTGATCTGAGCCATCGCTACTTATCCTTCGGCGTCGACCGGCGCAGCGCCCGAGGCCGCGTCGGCGCGGCGGCCGATCACGTCAGCCACCTTCTTGCCGCGCTTGGCGGCGACCTGGCGCGGCGAGGCTTGGGCCTTCAGGGCCTCGAAGGTCGCGCGCACCATGTTGTAGGGGTTGGACGAGCCGATCGACTTGCCCACGACGTCCTGCACGCCCAGCGTTTCCAGCACGGCGCGCATCGGGCCGCCGGCGATGACGCCGGTCCCCGGAGGGGCCGCGCGGACCGTCACCTTGCCCGCGCCCCAACGGCCGGCGCCGTCGTGGTGCAGGGTGCGGCTCTCGCGCAGCGGCACGCGGATCATCGACTTCTTGGCTTCCTCGGTCGCCTTACGGATGGCTTCCGGCACTTCGCGCGCCTTGCCATGACCGAAACCGACGCGGCCCTTCTGGTCGCCGACCACCATCAGGGCGGCGAACGAGAAGCGCCGGCCGCCCTTCACGGTCGCCGCGACGCGGTTGATATGAACCAGCTTCTCGACGATTTCGGAATCGGCGCGATCTTCCTGCTGGGGTCCGCCCCGCCGGTCGCGCCGATCGCGTCCACCGCCTTGTTCGCTTCCACGAGCCATCTTGCGTTCCTTAGAAATTCAGGCCGGCTTCGCGCGCGGCGTCGGCCAGGGCCTTGACCCGACCGTGATAGAGGTAGCCGCCACGGTCGAAGATGACGTCCTTGACGCCTTTCTCGAGGGCGCGCTGGGCGAGCAGGGCGCCGACCTTGGCGGCAGCTTCCTTGTCCGAGCCCTTCTTCTGCTCGCCTTCCAGCGAGGAGGCGGCCGCAACGGTCACGCCGCGCTCATCGTCGATGACCTGAGCGTAAATGTTCTTGGACGAGCGGAAGACCGACAGGCGCAGACGCCCGTTCGCCAGCTTGCGCAGGCGGGTCCGGTTGCGCTGAGCGCGCCGCTTGGTGGAGTCACGAGCAGAGATAGACATGGCCTACTTCTTCTTGCCTTCCTTGCGGCGGACCTTCTCGCCGGCGTAGCGCACGCCCTTGCCCTTGTAGGGTTCGGGCGGGCGGATGCGGCGAATCTGGGCGGCGATCTCGCCGACGACCTGCTTGTCGATCCCGCTGATCTTGATCTCGGTTTGCTTCGGCGTGGCGAAGGTCACGCCCGGCGGCGGCGCGATGTCCACCTCGTGCGAGAAACCGAGCTGCATGGAGAGCGCGTTGCCCTTCATCGCGGCCCGGTAGCCGACGCCGACCAGCTCGAGCGTGCGCTCGTAGCCGGAGGTGACGCCGGTGACCATGTTGTTCACCAGCGTGCGCGACAGGCCCCACATGGCTTGCGCCCGGGTGGTCTCCTCGCGCTTCGAGAGCGTGAGCTCCGAGCCTTCCAGCTTCGCTTCGATCTCGTCGGCCAGCGTCCAGGAGAGCTGCCCCTTGGGGCCCTTCACCGTCAGCGTCTGGCCGTCGAGGGTGACCGTCACCCCCGAGGGGATGGTCACCGGCTTCTTTCCGATCCGCGACATCTTAGTAGACCCGGCAGAGCACTTCGCCGCCGACGTTGGCGTCGCGGGCGGCGGAGTCGGACATGACGCCCTTGGGCGTCGACAGGATCGAGATCCCGAGGCCGTTCTTCACCGGCTTCAGGTCGGCGATCGACGAGTAGACCCGGCGGCCCGGCTTCGACACCCGCTTGATCTCGACGATCACGGGCTGGTTGTCGAAGTACTTCAGCTCGATCTCGAACTCGGGGAAGGCGCCCGGCTTCTCCACCAGGTGGTAGCCGCGGATGTAGCCTTCCTCCAGCAGCACGTCGAGGACGCGGGCCCGCATCTTGGACGCGGGCGTCGAGACCTTCTGGCGGCCGCGGGTGGCGGCGTTCTTGATGCGGGCGATCATGTCGCCGATGGGGTCGTTGACCATGAGACCCTCCCCTACCAGCTCGACTTGACGAGGCCGGGGATCTGGCCGTGGGACCCCAGGTCCCGCAGCGTGATCCGGCTCATCTTGAGCTTGCGGTAATAGCCGCGCGGCCGCCCGGTGACCTCGCACCGGTTGCGGATGCGGTTCGGAGCCGAGTTGCGGGGCAGCTCGGCGAGCTTCAGGCGGGCTTCGAAACGATCCTCGAGCGGCAGGCTCTCGTCGTTGGCGATCGCCTTCAGCTCCGCGCGCTTGGCGGCGTACTGCTTGACGAGCCTCTTGACCATCTCGTTGCGGTTGACGGCGCTCTTCTTGGCCATTGCTTGTCCTCTCCCGCCCTTACGCGTTGAACGGGAACTGGAATTCCTTGAGGAGCGCGCGCGCTTCCTCGTCGGTCTTCGCGGTGGTGGTGACGACGATGTCCATGCCCCAGATCTGGTCGATCTGGTCGTAGTTGATCTCCGGGAACACGATGTGTTCCTTCAGACCCATGGCGTAGTTGCCGCGCCCGTCGAACGAGGTCGGCCTCAGGCCCCGGAAGTCCTTCACCCGCGGCAGGGCGATGGTGATCAGCCGGTCCAGGAACTCGTACATGCGGTCCTTGCGAAGGGTGACCTTCGCGCCGATCGCCATGCCTTCGCGCAGCTTGAAGTTGGCGACCGACTTACGGGCCTTGGTCGACACCGGCTTCTGGCCGGCGATCTTCGCCAGGTCCGCAAGGGCCGACTGGATCTTCTTCGAGTCCGCGACGGCTTCCCCGACCCCCATGTTGATGACGATCTTGTCCAGCTTGGGGATCTGCATTTCGTTGGTGTAGCCGAACTGCTCCTTCAGCCGCGCGCGAATGCGCTCGCGGTATTCGGTCTTCAGCCGCGGCTCGTAAGCTTTCTCAGCCATGGATCACCTCGCCGGTCGTCTTGGCGAACCGCACCTTCTTGCCGTCCTCGACGCGGAAGCCCACGCGGGTCGGCTTGCCCTTGGAATCGGCGACGGCGACGTTCGAGACGTGCAGCGGCGCTTCCTTGTTCTTGATCCCGCCCTGGGGATCGCCTTGCGACGGACGCGTATGGCGCTGGACCATGTTCAGGCCCTCGACCAGCACGCGCTGCTCTTTCGGAAACACCTTCAGGACCTGGCCGGTCTTGCCCTTGTCCTTGCCGGTGAGGACGACGACGCGGTCGCCCTTCTTGATCTTCGCGGCCATCTCTACAGAACCTCGGGGGCCAGCGAGATGATCTTCATGTGGTTCTTGGCGCGCAGTTCGCGGGGAACCGGGCCGAAGATCCGCGTGCCGATCGGCTCGCTCTGCTTGTTGACGATGACGGCCGCGTTCTTGTCGAAGCGGATCAGCGAACCGTCCTTGCGCTTGATGGGCGAGGAGGTGCGCACGACAATCGCCTGCAGCACGTCGCCCTTCTTCACGCGGCCGCGCGGAATGGCTTCCTTCACCGACACGACGATCTTGTCGCCGACGCCGGCGTAGCGCCGCTTGGCTCCGCCCAGCACCTTGATGCACATCACCCGGCGGGCGCCGGAGTTGTCGGCCACATCGAGGTTGGTCTGCATCTGGATCATGAGACGTCCCTCTCCTAGGCTTGCTGGGCGCCGCCCTTAGGCAGCACTTCCCAGGTCTTGAGTTTGGAGCGCGGCGCGCACTCGATGATGCGGGCCAGCTCGCCCACCTTGTAGGCGTTGGCCTCGTCGTGCGCGTGGTACTTCTTGGACCGGCGCACGGTCTTCTTCAGCAGCGGATGCAGGAAGGTCCGCTCGACCTTCACCACCACGGTCTTGTCGCCCTTGTCGGAGACGACAACGCCTTCGAGAATTCGCTTGGGCATCGTTCAGGTCTCCTTAGGCCGTCGCCTGCTTGACGCGCAGGACGGTCTTGATCCGGGCGATGTCCCTGCGGACTTCCTCGAACCGGTGGGTCTTTTCGACCTGGCCCGTCGCCTGTTGAAAGCGCAGGTTGAACTGCTCTTTCTTCAGGTTCACGAGGGCTTCGGTCAGCTGGTCGGGCGTCATGCCCCGCACTTCGTCGATCTTCATCACGCCTGCTCCGCGGCCGCCGCGTCGATGCGGGTCACGATACGGGTCTTCACCGGCAGCTTGGCCGCGCCGAGCCGGAGGGCCTCGCGGGCGATGTCGTCGGGCACGCCGTCGATCTCGAACATGATCCGGCCGGGCGCGACGCGGGCGGCCCAGTAGTCGATCGAACCCTTGCCCTTACCCATCCGGACTTCCGCCGGCTTGTCGCTCACCGGCACGTCCGGGAAGATGCGGATCCACACCCGGCCCTGACGCTTCATCTGGCGGGTGATGGCCCGACGGGCGGCCTCGATCTGGCGAGCGGTGATCCGCTCGGGCTCCACCGACTTCAGCCCGTAGGAGCCGAAATTCAGGGTGAAGCCGCCCTTCGACATCCCGTGGATGCGGCCCTTGAACTGCTTGCGGTACTTGGTCTTCTTCGGCTGAAGCATGTCGCTCTACCTTACGCCTCGGCGCTCTGGCGCCGGTCGCGGCGCGGGCCACGGTCCGAGCGGTCGCGATCGCGGCCGCCGCCTTCGCCGGCCGGACCGGACTCGCCGGCCAGGCGCTTGTCCTGGGCCATCGGGTCATGCTCGAGCACTTCGCCCTTGAAGACCCACACCTTCACGCCGATGACGCCGTAGGTCGTCTTGGCTTCGGTGAAGCCGTAGTCGACGTCGGCGCGCAGCGTGTGCAGCGGCACGCGGCCCTCGCGGTACCACTCCATCCGCGCGATCTCGGCGCCGCCGAGGCGGCCGGAGACGTTGATCCGAACGCCCTTGGCGCCCAGGCGCATGGCGCTCTGCATGGCGCGCTTCATGGCCCGGCGGAACGCGACGCGGCGCTCGAGCTGCTGGGCGATGTTCTCGGCCACCAGCTGAGCGTCGGTTTCCGGCTTGCGGATCTCGACGATGTTCAGGTGCACCTCGCCGTCGGTCAGGGCCGACAGGTCGCGACGCAGCTTCTCGATGTCGGCGCCCTTCTTGCCGATGATCACGCCGGGGCGCGCGGCATAGATGGTGATGCGGCACTTCTTGTGCGGACGCTCGATGATGACCCGCGACACGCCGGCCTGATACAGGCGCTTCTTCAGCTCGCGGCGGACCTTGATGTCCTCGTGCAGCAGCCGACCGTAGTCGTGACCGTCGGCGAACCAGCGGCTGTCCCAGGTGCGGTTGACGCCGAGGCGCAGACCGATCGGATTGACTTTCTGACCCATCAGGCGGCCTCACCCAGCTCGCGGACCACGATGGTGATCTCGCTGAACGGCTTTTCGATGCGGGACGCGCGGCCGCGGGCACGCGCCGCGAAACGCTTCATCACCAGGTTCTTGCCCACGAAGGCCTCGGCCACGACCAGGGAGTCGATGTCGAGGTTGTGGTTGTTCTCGGCGTTGGAGATGGCCGAGTAGAGGGCCTTGCGCACATCGCGGGCGATGCGCTTCGGGCTGAACTCCAGCTCGTTGAGGGCGCGCTGCACCTTCAGGCCGCGGATCGAGGCCGCCACCAGGTTGAGCTTGCGCGGGCTGGTGCGCAGGGTCCGCACCTTGGCCATCGCTTCGGCCTGGCCGAGCCGGCGTTGGGTCTTGGGCTTCGACATCGGGCTACTTCCTCTTGGCCTTCTTGTCGGCCGCGTGGCCGGGGAAGTACCGGGTCGGGGCGAACTCGCCGAGCTTCATGCCGACCATGTCTTCGCTGATCAGCACCGGCACGTGCTTCTGGCCGTTGTGCACGCCGAACGTCAGGCCCACGAACTGCGGCATGATGGTCGAGCGGCGCGACCAGGTCTTGATCACGTCCTTGCGGCCCGAGGCCTGCGCGGCTTCGGCCTTCTTCAGCAGGTAGCCGTCGACGAACGGACCTTTCCAGACAGAGCGCGTCATTAGCGGGACTTCCTGGCGTGGCGCGACCGCAGGATGAACTTCTGCGTCGCCTTGTTGGTGCGGGTCTTGCTGCCCTTGGTGGGTTTGCCCCAGGGGGTGACCGGGTGACGGCCGCCCGAGGTGCGGCCTTCACCGCCGCCGTGCGGGTGGTCGATCGGGTTCATGGAGACGCCGCGGACGTGCGGGCGACGGCCCTTGTGGCGGGCGCGGCCGGCCTTGCCCAGGACCTCGTTCATGTGGTCCGGGTTCGACACGGCGCCGACCGTGGCCATGCAGCCGTCCGGCACCATCCGCAGCTCGCCCGAGTTCAGGCGGATCTGGGCGTAGCCGGCGTCGCGGCCGACCAGCTGGGCGTAGCCGCCGGCGGCGCGGGCGATCTGGCCGCCCTTCAGCGGCTTCATCTCCACGTTGTGGATGATGGTGCCGATCGGCATCGAGCGCAGCGGCATGGCGTTGCCCGGCTTCACGTCGGTCTTCTCGGCCGCGATCACCGTGTCGCCGGCCCGCAGGCGCTGCGGAGCCAGGATGTAGGACAGCTCGCCGTCCTGATACTTGATCAGGGCGATGAAGGCCGACCGGTTCGGGTCGTACTCCAGGCGCTCGACGGTCGCGGGGACGTCGAACTTGCGGCGCTTGAAGTCGATGATGCGGTACAGGCGCTTGGCGCCGCCGCCGCGGAAGCGCACGGCCACGCGGCCGCCGCCGCCCCGGCCGCCCGACTTGGTCAGGCCCTGCACCAGGGACTTTTCCGGACGCCCCTTGTGGAGCTCGCGCTTGTCGATCAGGACCAGCTGACGACGGCCGGGCGAGGTCGGATTGAAGGTCTTCAAGGCCATCGAACTAGAGCCCCGTGGTGATGTCGATCGACTGGCCTTCGGCCAGCGTCACGACGGCTTTCTTGACGTCGGAGCGACGGCCGACGCGGCCGCGGAAGCGCTTGGTCTTGCCCTTCACGTTGAGGGTGTTGACCTTGGTCACGTTGACCTTGAACAGCGCTTCGACCGCAGCAGCGATCTCGTCCTTGGTCGCGTCCTCGGCGACCCGGAAGACAACCTTGTTCTGCTCGGAGAGCACGGTCGCCTTTTCGGTGATCACCGGCGAGAGGATGGTGTCGTAGTGGCGGGCGGTGGGCTCGGCCATCACGCGGCCTCCTTCGAAGCGAACCGCGCCTGGATGGCTTCGACCGCGTCCTTGGTCAGGACCAGGGTCTGGCGGCGCAGCACGTCATAGACGTTCAGGCCGGCGGTCGGCAGGACGTCGACGTTGGGGATGTTGCGAGCGGCCAGCTGGAAGTTGGCGTCGAGCTGGGCTCCGCCGATCACCAGGGCGTTGGTCCAGCCGAGCTTGCCGAACTGCTCGCGCAGGGCGGCGGTCTTCGGCTCGGACAGGGTCGCCTGGTCGAGCACCACCAGCGCGCCCGACTTGGCCTTGGAGGACAGCGCGTGACGCAGGGCCAGCGCGCGGACCTTCTTCGGCAGGTCGAAGGCGTGGCTGCGCACGACCGGCCCGTGGGCCTTGGCGCCGCCGACGAACTGGGCCGCCCGGCGCGAGCCGTGACGGGCGCCGCCGGTGCCCTTCTGGCGGTACATCTTCTTGCCCGTACGAGAGACCTCGTTGCGGACCTGGATCTTGTGGGTGCCGGCGCGGCGCTTGGCGAGTTGCCAGGTGACGCAGCGCTGCAGGATGTCGGCGCGGATCTCTTCGATGCCGAAGATATCGTCCGGCAGCTCGATAGAGCCGCCCTTGCCGCCGTCGAGTTTGATGACGTCGAGTTTCATTACTGCTCTTCGCCTCCGGCCGGCGCCTCGGGGGCGGCTTCGGTCGCCGCCGGCTCAGCCTGGGCGGCCTCTTGTTGCGCAGCGCCGCCGGCCTTGCGGAACGCGCCCGGCTTGGGCGCTTCGGCCGGCAGGGCGGCCTTCACGGCGTCGCGGATCTTGACGTACGAGCCTTCCGAGCCCGGGACCGCACCCTTCACCAGGATCAGGTTGCGCTCGGGATCGACCCGCCAGATCGTCAGGTTGAGGGTGGTGACGGTCTCCTGGCCGAGGTGGCCCGCCATCTTCTTGTTCTTGAAGACCTTGCCGGGGTCCTGGCGCTGGCCGGTGGAGCCGTGCGAGCGGTGCGACACCGACACGCCGTGGGTGGCGCGCAGGCCGCCGAAGTTCCAGCGCTTCATGGCGCCGGCGAAGCCCTTACCGACGGTCATGCCGGTGACGTCGACCTTCTGGCCGGGGACGAAGTGATCGGCGGTCAGCTCGGCGCCGACCTCGATCAGGTTGTCCTCGCTCACGCGGAACTCGGCCACGGTGCGCTTGAGCTCGACCTGAGCCTTGGCGAAATGGCCGCGCAGGGCCTTGGAGGTGTTCTTGGCCTTCTTCGCGCCCGCGCCGAGTTGGAGGGCCACGTAGCCGTCCTTGTCCGCGGTGCGCTGGCCGACGACCTGGCAGCCGTCGAGCGAAAGCACGGTTACGGGCACGTGGACGCCGGCTTCGTCGAAGAAGCGCGCCATGCCCAGTTTCTTGGCGATCACGCCGGTTCGCATCGACGGGTCCCCTTAGAGCTTGATCTCGACGTCCACGCCGGCGGACAGGTCGAGCTTCATGAGAGCATCGACCGTCTGCGGAGTGGGATCGACGATGTCGAGCACGCGCTTGTGCGTGCGGATTTCGAACTGCTCGCGCGACTTCTTGTCGATGTGCGGCGAACGGTTGACGGTGAATTTCTCGATCCGCGTCGGCAGGGGGATCGGCCCCCGGACGGTCGCGCCAGTGCGCTTGGCCGTGTTGACGATCTCGCGGGTGGAATGGTCCAGCACGCGGTGATCGAAGGCCTTGAGCCTGATGCGGATGTTCTGACGATCCATATCGCTCTTTCGTTTCCCTACAGACGGCGGCCCGCCCGCGTGATCTTGACCATTTCAAAGACCGGCCCGAACGCCTTGGGGGCGCCCGATACGCGAAGTCCGCACAAACGACTTGAGCCCGCGCGATATGCGAGGGCCCACCCCGAAACGCTAGTTTATACTCTAGTTCCAGGTCGTTCTGCGAACCGCGTCTGCGCCGCTCGGCGCACAGCCGGTCCAACAGGAGGCGCGTCATTACCCCTAGAGTCGGGGGCCGTCAAGCCGCGGCGCGCCGCCTCGAAGCTTTAGCGGCCGACGACCACGTCGCCGGAGCCCATGACCGTCTTGTTGACCGCACCCCGCACCGCGCGGGCCCGCACGTCGCCCGAGCCCATAACCTTGGCGTCGAGGGTTCCAGCGTCGCCGCCGAAGTCGACATCGCCCGAACCGGCGACCGTGACCTTCATGGTCGGAACCTGGCCGCTCACCACCCGCACGTCGCCGCTGCCGGCGACCTGCACGTTGAGGGGCCCGGTGACCCGTTCGACCAGCACGTCGCCGCTGCCGGCCACCTTGACCGCCAGCCGCCCGTCGATCGCCCGGGTGACGATGTCGCCGGAACCGGCGACCTGCAGCTCGGCCTCCCCTGCCCGGCCGGCGCGGGTGTCGCCCGAGCCCACCTGGCGCACCGACAGCCGCCCGGCGACGTTGGCCAGCAGCCAGTCGCCGCAGCCGGCCGAGGACAGCTCCACGCTGGCCGCCCGGCCGACCTCGCCGAACACCGCCCCGTCGGCGCTCACCTCCACCTGCCGGGGCGTACGGATGAGGATCTGCGGCACGTCGGCCAGCGGCACCTCACCTACTCCGCGCACGTGCACGCTGGTGCGGCCGCCGCGGCTGGTGCAGCTGATGATCCGGCGCGACAGGCCCCCGTCGATCACCACCCGGTCGCCGCTGCGACGGATCTCGAGGGGCAGGCGCTCGTTGCGGGCCAGCACCTCGACGGCCACGTCGGCGCGGGATTCCGGCGCCACCACGACCCGGGCCACCGCGTCCCGGATCTCGACGGAGGCGGCCTGCGCGCCGGTGGCGGCGGCGATTGCGGCGACGGCTGCGAAGCTGACGATGAGGCGGCGCATGGCTCACTCCTCGGTTGTTCTTGAAGGAGAAGCTAGCCGAGCCCCCGCCCCGCCACAGCTTAATTCGAGGTCATGACGCAGGCGTCATCTAGGAGACAGCCTCTCTCCTCTCAGCCCATCCCGGAGGTGAGACGGCCGCAAGCAAAAGGGCCGCCGGGGAGGTCCCCGGCGGCCCTTGGCCTTTCAGCCGCAGCTTGTCGCTACTCGATGATCTTCGAGACGACGCCCGCGCCGACCGTGCGGCCGCC
>Ga0172382_10000704_pt1 | contig 62494 bp, 50 predicted proteins | sample Leawel138RmetaG_FD_122245 | JGI IMG/M metagenome (GOLD analysis project Ga0172382, IMG submission 122245) | Leachate microbial communities from a municipal landfill in Southern Ontario, Canada - Leachate well 138R metaG | ecosystem: Engineered > Solid waste > Landfill > Unclassified | place...
AAAACGCCCAAGCAGAAATAAAAACAGATTATATCCGTATGAAACGCCCATGACGACTCATGACACAAACAAGAATGATTAAAAATATGGGAGTTCCATCGAAATGAGTTTGCGAATTCTTTCGAAATGCGTAAGCATTCTATCGAATACCGCTTAAATAAACACTAATAATGAGGTAAATACCTTTAAATAAACGATAGAGTGAGGAAAATACTTTAAAAAATGATTAATTTTAATGAGATGAAAATTGTTATACTCTCCCGAAATGCCAGTCTATATTCCACGCGCAGATTATTTGAAGCCGGTGTTCAGCGAAACCATGAAATGGTGATTGTAGATCACACCAAGTGTGATTTGCTTATTGAGAAAAAAAATCCTGTGATCATTTACCGGGGTAAAAAGCTGGAGAACATTGATGCTGTGATTCCACGAATAGGTGCGTCCGTTACTTTTTATGGAACTGCGGTTGTTCGCCAGTTTGAGATGATGAAGGTGTTTACTGCTATTGAATCACAGGCCTTGTTGCGATCCCGCGACAAGCTCCGGAGTTTACAGATTCTTGCACGGGCAGGGTTGGGGCTTCCTAAAACAGTATTTACCAACTATTCACGCAACGTGAAAGATATTGTAAGGGCTGCGGGAGGAGCGCCTGTGGTGGTGAAACTGCTGGAAGGGACTCAGGGACTGGGTGTTGTGCTGGCTGAAACTGACAATGCTGCTGAATCGGTATTGGAGGCATTTAATGGATTGAAAGTCAGGGTGATTGTCCAGGAGTTTATTGAAGAAGCCAAAGGAGCTGATATTCGTGCTTTTGTTGTCGACGGTGTAGTTGTAGGTGCCATGAAGCGACAGGCCCGAAAAGGTGAATTCAGGTCGAATCTTCACCGCGGGGGCACAGCTCAGATCATTGAACTGACAGAAGAACAGGAAAACGCCGCCCTGAAAGCTGCCCGTGTTATGAACCTTGGAATTTGCGGCGTGGATATGTTATTGAGTGATCACGGCCCCCTTATTCTTGAGGTAAACTCATCCCCGGGTCTGGAAGGAATTGAAGGAGCCACCGGAATAGATATCGCGAAAAATATTATTCGTTATGTGGAACGACATGTTTAGAGACTGTTTTAAATTTATCTATTTATTCTATTTTGCGTCTTTTTCACTCATACTGCAGCAAAATTTCCTTAAATAGCTCTGGCTATTCGCGTCAATTTTGCCTTGTCTGAGCAAAAAACAGATCAAAATATTTCTAAAAACAAAATCAAAACAGTCTCTTAGGCTATGAGAAAAAAGAAATATAAAGAAATTTTTATTTTGGGAGAGGAAATACCTCCGGGTAAAAAACGATACCTGAACCTCGATATTGCACGTTTGCATACGTATACAAAACCTGAAGTCCCTGTAGTTGTGGAACGTGCGAAAACTGATGGCCCAACCTTGCTCCTGACAGCCGGGATTCATGGAAATGAACTGAATGGCGTTGAGATTCTCCGGGAATTGTTGGCAAATAATTATACCAGACCCGATGCGGGGATGGTTATATCCATCCCGACTGTGAATATTTTTGGATTCATAAATCAAACCCGTGAATTTCCGGATGGTAAAGACTTAAACCGTGCTTTCCCTGGATCCAGAAATGGATCACTTGCCAGTATTTTTGCTCATCACCTCATGAATGAGATTTTGCCACTTGCCGATTATTGTGTTGATTTTCATACGGGAGGATCCCGAAGATTTAACTCTTCACAGATTCGAATCTCAAAAAATAATGAGGAGTTACTGGAGCTGGCTAAAGTTTTTAATCCGCGGTTTATTGTGTATGCCCCTCAACGTGAAAAATCTTTCCGTGAGGCAGCCATGCGGGCAGGGAAAAAAGTTCTGCTCTTTGAAGGAGGGAAAACGGAGGATTTTAACCATCGAATAACCCGCCGAGGATTGTATGGTACCCTGCGGTTGATGCATCATTTGGGAATGCGTGATTTCTCGGCCGAAACAGGGCAGAATGAATTTAGCTCATCCATAATCATAAAGGAATCAACCTGGATAAGAGCCTTGCAGGGTGGTTTGTTTCGCTTTTTTGTGAAGGATGGATCAAGAGTAGAAAAAGGCCAGGTAGTAGGAACCATTTCTGATCCCTATGGAAAATATATTTTTAAAGTGAAAATACCACAGGATGGATATGTTATTGGAATGAACCATGCACCAGTTGTATACAGAGGAGATGCAATCTTACATTTGGGTTTAATCTGATTTATAAGGCATTCATTGCTTCAACAGGATTTAGCCTGGAAGCAGCCCTGGCTGGCATGATTCCGGCAATAAATCCAATAATACCGGAAATTGAAAGACCTTTGATGATGTTGCCGGCAGTGAGGATTACTTTGAATTCAGTGGTATAGCTGATCAATTGTGTTCCCAGATAAATCAGGATCAACCCCAGGATACCCCCAATAATGGAAAGCACAACTGCTTCAAAAATAAACTCAAGCAGAATGAAATATTTTTTTGCCCCGAGCGATTTCTGAATGCCGATGATCTTTGTCCGTTCCTTCACTGAAACAAACATGATGTTGGCGATACCAAATCCTCCTACCAGAATGGAAAAACCACCAATGATCCATCCAGCCATATTGAAAACAATAAAGAATTGTTCGAACTGGTTGGAAATGAGACTGACTTCATTCATTGCAAAATTGTTTTCCTCCATCGGGCTTAATTTTCTGATCATCCGCATGATCCCTTCCACCTCTGCCAGGAATCGTTCCCTGTCGATCTCCGATCCGGCTTTTACACAAATGGTCTGGTTATAATCCTGATGGGTTATATCAACCATGGAAAATGATTTTATTACGCTGATATGTATGTAGTTATCCATGCTGGTGCCAAACATGTCCTGCCCGGTTTTTTCATAAACTCCGATAATTTGAAATCGGAATCCCTGGATTTTTATGGTCTCACCCACAGGGTTCTGGTTGGGGAAAAGTTTTTCTGCAATGACTGCACCGATTAATGCAACAGGTGCCCCTGCGTACATTTCATTCTCAGTAAAATATCTTCCCGCGGTGAGTTTGAGGTTCCAGGTGTCATGCAAATGGTAAGTGGTAGCCAGTACAGTGGCATTATCCAGCTTACTGCTGTAATATTGTACCGATCGGGTGAATCCATAGAAGAATGCCGCATTTTGAACAGTTACTCCCCGTCGCATGAACTCTTCAGTATCTTCCATCTTTAGTAACGGACGATTGACATATTTCCACCAGGGATATTCCGTTTCTCCTTCAGGTGGAGTCCAGGGCCATTTTTGAATATAAACCATGTTGGTTCCCAGTGCATCCAGGCTTTCCCGAATGTAGCGTTCCAGGGAGTCGATGACCGTAAATACCGAGATAATGGCGAAAATACCAATGGTAATCCCCAACAGCGAAAGAAATGTCCGCAGTTTGTTCACCCGTAGTGAATGGTACGCGAAAGAAAAACTTTCAAATATTAATCTGGTGAATATCATGGGTACTTCTGATTTACCTGCAAAAATAATGGTTGTTGATCAATTCTTCTTTTCATTTTCCTGCAACCTGAAATATTAGTGTTCATTTTTCTCCATGATTACAAAATGTGTTTTGGATCCGTAAAGAAAGATTCTTTTTTCACATAATATTGATCTAAACCTGCTCTTTTTTAACTGAATGTGTTTTGATTTTTTTATATTTGCAAACAAATATGAAATACAGAATAAATGACTGATATTAAAAAAATTAAGACAGCCCTGATTTCAGTTTATCACAAAAATAACCTCGAAGGGATTGTAAATCGTTTACATTTGTTGGGAGTTCAGTTAATCAGTACCGGTGGAACAAAAAGTTTTATTGAATCATTGGGTGTTCCTGTTACATCAGTGGAAAGCCTTACCGGTTATCCTTCTATTTTGGGTGGAAGGGTAAAAACATTGCATCCAAAAATTTTTGGAGGAATTTTGTCCCGGCGGGAGAATTCTGACGATTTAAGTCAGTTGTCAGAATACCAAATTCCTGAAATTGATTTGGTTATTGTCGACTTATATCCTTTTGAAAGTACTGTGTCTTCCGGAGCCCCGGAGCAGGAGATCATCGAGAAAATTGATATAGGAGGGATTACTCTGATTCGGGCTGCTGCAAAAAACTTCAAGGATGTGGTCATTGTACCTTCACAGAATGAATACCTGAAATTGCTGGATATCCTGGAAAAACAGGAAGGTCAGTTTTCATTGGAAGAGAGGAAATGGTTTGCTGGCAAGGCCTTTTCGGTTTCTTCTCATTATGATGCTGCTATTTTTAACTACTTTAACCAGCATGAAGAAGGTGGTTGTGAACGTGTTAGTCTCAATCATGGACAAGTGCTTCGTTATGGTGAGAATCCACATCAACAGGCTGTTTTTTACCGGTTTGCAAATGCCTCCTCTGGTGCGATGCTTTCCGATGCACAGGTGTTGCAGGGGAAAGCGCTTTCTTATAATAACATGCTCGATGCCGATGCCGCGTGGAAAGCTGCCAGCGATGCTTTTCACTCTGTTCAGCATATAAAAAATAAAGTAGCTGTTGCTGTGGTTAAGCATCTCAATCCATGTGGACTGGCTGTTACAGACAGTATCGTTGAGTCTCTTGAGCTGGCTTGGGCTGGTGACCCGATCAGTGCTTACGGAAGTATTATTTGCTTTACCGACACTGTCACTGAAGAGGTAGCATTATGGTTCGACAAAAAGTTTGTTGAGATTATGATTGCTCCTGGTTTTTCGGAAAATGCTCTTGCTGTGTTGAGGAAAAAGAAAAACCTGAGATTGTTGGTCACACCAGTTAAAGAAGAAGTAACACACGAAAAATTGTATCGTTCCATCAGTGGTGGTATGTTAATACAGGATGAAGACGAAGGGTTGGACATCCAGTTTGAACAGGTTACGGAGAAGGGATTTGATCAGGAAAAAGCCGATCTGGCCAAATTTGGCGTAACTGCCTGTAAATATTTAAAGAGTAATGCGATAGCCATGGTTACCCGCAATCAGAATGGCGGATTCTGGTTGACCGGTGCTGGAATGGGGCAACCCAACCGGCTCGACAGCCTGCGGCAACTAACCATGCCCAGGTTTCATTTGAAAGAAGGTGTTCGCCTCGATGACTCAGTGCTTGTGTCTGATGCATTTTTCCCCTTTCGCGACAGTATTGAAGCCGCCAATGAATATGGAGTGAAGTATATTGTTGAACCGGGAGGGAGCATTCGTGACCAGGAGGTGATTGAAGCTTGTAACGCATTTGGCATTGCTATGGTATTTACAGGAAGACGGCATTTTAAACATTGATATTAAAATTATTTACCTGAAATGGGATTATTTTCATTTTTAACTCAGGAAATTGCGATTGACCTGGGAACAGCTAATACAATCATCATCCATAACGATAAAATTGTGGTAGATGAGCCCTCCATCGTGGCTATTGATCTGAAAACAGAAAAGATGGTGGCCATTGGAGAGAAAGCCCGGCAAATGCAAGGGAAAACCCATTCCAACCTGAAAACTATAAGGCCATTGCGCGATGGTGTAATTGCTGATTTTAATGCAGCAGAACAGATGATCCGGGGTATGATTAAGATGATTAATCCTAAACCGCGTATGTTTTCTCCTGCTTTAAAGATGGTTGTTTGTATACCTTCGGGTAGTACTGAGGTGGAGGTCAGGGCAGTACGCGACTCGGCAGAACATGCAGGTGGAAGAGAAGTATATATGATTTATGAACCCCTTGCCGGAGCTATTGGTATAGGGATCGATGTGGAAGCTCCTGAAGGGAATATGATCGTGGATATTGGTGGGGGAACGACTGAAATTGCTGTTATCTCACTGGGAGGGATTGTTACCAATAAATCTATTCGAATTGCTGGTGACGATCTTACTGCTGATATTATGGAGTATATGCGCCATCAGCATAATATTAAAATTGGAGACCGGACTGCTGAAGAGATAAAGATCCATGTCGGCTCAGCATTATCCCAGTTAAAGGATCCTCCCCCTGACTTTATCGTACAGGGACCTAATCAGATGACTGCATTGCCCATTGAAGTGCCTGTTTCCTACCAGGAAATTGCTCACTGTCTGGAAAAATCAATTTCTAAAATTGAAACAGCCGTTTTGGGTGCCCTGGAACAAACACCCCCGGAATTATATTCTGATATCGTTACCAAGGGAATCTGGCTCGCCGGTGGGGGAGCACTGCTGCGTGGCCTCGATAAAAGGCTGACTGACAAAATCGGAATTACGTTTCGTGTTGCCGATGATCCTTTAAGAGCCGTTGTTCGCGGAACAGGTATTGCTTTAAAGAATGTTGATAAATTTCCATTCCTGATCCGATGATGATCAAGTATTTTAATTATGCGGTCTTTATTTAGGTATCTGATTAGAAACCACGCTTTCGTACTTTTTGTCCTGCTGGAAGCTTTTTCTCTTGTACTGGTGTTTAATTACAACAGCTTTCAGAAGGCAAGTTACCTGAATTCAGCCAGCAGATTAACAGGGAATGTTTATAATATGTACCACTCCATTACCCGATATTTCAACTTGACACGGGTTAACCAGGAACTTGCCGAGGAAAATGCACGGCTCCGATCAGTAATGCAGGAGCCGTTGAACAACCCAATAACTGCCTATTCTGTTGCCGATTCACAACAGGTAGGTCAATCCTACCGGTTTATACCTGCCGAAGTGCTCAATAATTCTGTTAACCGGCTTTTTAATTATATTACCCTGAACAAAGGAAGAAAACATGGGGTGAAACCCGATCAGGGAATTATGTCAGTGAATGGAATAGTTGGTGTGGTAGCCCAGGTTTCAGAATCTTATTCCATGGGATTATCTGTGTTAAATCAAAGGTGGAGTGTTTCTGCAAAATTGAAGAAAAACGGATACTATGGTTCCCTCGCCTGGCAGGGAGAGAATTACCGGTTTGCCAGATTGTATGAAATACCTCTTCATGCCGATATTGAACGAGGTGATACCGTTATAACCAGCGGCTATTCTTCAATTTTTCCAGGGGGAATACTTATTGGTACGATACATGACTTCTCACAACCTGAAGGTGAAAATTATTACTCGGTTACTGTTCAGTTGTCCGTTGATTTTAAAACTTTGTCGTATGTCGAAATAGTTGAAAATCAAGAGAAAGATGAAATTGAACAGTTGGAAGAATCGGTAAGAGATGATAAGAAATGACAAGAAGTTTAATAAAATATGGATTCATGTTTGTTGCCCTGGTTCTGCTTCAGGTCTTGATTTTTAACCAGTTTCAATTTAACGGGTATGTTAATCCGTATTTATATGTGTTATTTATCCTTTTACTCCCTTTAAGCACCCCCAGGTACATGCTGCTGTTCTTAGGATTTTTCTTAGGATTGGCTGTTGATATTTTTTCCGACAGCCTGGGCATCCATGCGGCAGCAACTGTTTTTATCGCTTATATCAGGCCAGCCGTTATTCGTACCATTTCTATCAGAGAGGAAGACAGAAGTGATTTCCCCGGACTGAAACAAAACAAATTCTCCTGGTTTTTATCTTATACAGCCATACTGGTGTTTATTCACCATTTTATTTTATTGTATTTGGAGTATTTCACTTTTACTCATTTTTTTTCCACTTTATTACGTGTATTTTTAAGTGCCATTTTTTCCATTTTTGTGATAGTTTTAAGCCAGTTTATAATTTTTAGGCAATAGAAAAGGTGAATAGTTTTTCGAAACGGAGTTACATTGTTATTGGAATCTTTTTAATTACAGCCTTGGTATTTTCCCTGCGACTATTTAATTTGCAGGTACTGGATCCTACCTATAAGGTATTTGCCACCAACAATGTTTTACGGGAGGTCGTTCAATATCCTGCCCGGGGCTTGATTTATGACCGGAATGGTACACTTCTGGTACACAATAAGCCTGCATACGACCTGCTGGTTACTCCCCGTGAGGTTACAGCATTTGATACACTTTATCTGTGTGAAATGCTGGGCATTACCCGGGAGGAGATTGAAGCCGGGCTTCAGGCTGCCAATAAATATTCACGATACAAGCCTTCAGTTATTGTTCAGCAGATCCCTCCCGAAGTTTATGCTGTTTTGCAGGAACGGATTTATCGCTTTAAAGGCTTTCATACCCAGTCAAGAACCTTGCGCGAATATACCTATCCTGTTGCTGCGCATGTTTTGGGATACGTGGGAGAAGTCAATGCCAATGACATCCAGGAAGACAGGTATTATAGTCAGGGCGACTATATTGGGGTTAGCGGCATTGAGCGTTCATATGAAAATGGCCTGAGAGGCTCTAAAGGAGTTAAGAAATACCTCGTTGATGTGCACAACCGCATTCAGGGTAGCTTCCTGGGTGGAGAGGAAGATATCCCGGCACAGATCGGGAAGAACCTGACCACATCCATTGATATTGATTTGCAGCTTTATGCTGAAAAACTTTTACAAAATAAAAAAGGAAGTGTAGTGGCGCTTGAACCGGCAACCGGTGAGATTTTAGCACTGGTCAGCGCTCCTGTTTATGACCCGGGAATGTTGGTTGGCAGGGTAAGAGCTTCCAATTATTCTATGTTGGTGACCGATACACTGAAGCCATTGTTTAACCGGGCTCTTATGGCGGATTATCCTCCAGGATCTACTTTTAAAATGCTGAATGCTTTGATTGCACTGGAAGAACAAGCCATCACATCAAATACCTATTTCCCCTGCTACGGAGTGGCTTCCTCTCCTATTCGCTGTACACACGATCATGTTTCACCATTGCATGTGGTGGAAGCCATACGGGAATCATGTAATCCTTTTTTATGGAATACATTCCGGTCTATATTTTCCAAATTTTCATCCTCATCTGAAGGTTATGAAGTTTGGCGTGAACATGTTCTTCAATTTGGAATAGGGAGGAAACTGGAGATCGATCTGCCTATTGAGTCAAAAGGGAGTCTACCGGAAGTTTCCTATTACGACCGGATTTATGGGAAAGGTCGTTGGAATGCCCTCACTGTACGGTCCCTCGCTATCGGCCAGGGAGAACTGGGACTGACCCCTTTGCAACTTGCAAACTATTGCGCCGCCATAGCCAACCGGGGGCACTATTATACTCCGCATGTGGTCAGGGAGATGGAGGATGAAAGTATCCCGGAAAAGTTCAAAACAAAAAATTTTACCGGAATCTCAGAGAACTATTTTGAGCTGGTCATTGAAGGGATGGAACAAGCTGTAAACGGATCAACAGGTATGCTAAAAATACCCGGAGTATCTATGTGCGGCAAAACCGGTACAGCAGAGAATCCTCATGGATCCGACCATTCGGTATTTATGGCATTTGCCCCAAAAGATAATCCGAAAATTGCTATTTCGGTTTATATCGAAAATGGCGTGTGGGGAGCAAGATATGCTGCCCCGATTGCCAGTCTTGTGATTGAAAAATACCTGAATGATACTATTTCCGGCAATAGAGGCTGGGTGGAAGAGAGAATGGTGGAAGCAAATCTGTTAAACCCTAATCAACCCAAATAGAATGGCCAGAAATAAGCTTTGGACAAATATCGATTGGATAACGGTTATTTTATTTATTCTGTTGGTTTTTGCCGGGTGGCTGAATATATATTCTGCCGTCTACAACGATACGGAACAACATAGCATTTTTGATTTTTCACAACGCTATGGCAAGCAATTGATCTGGATATTAGCCGCATTCCTCATCGCATTCACAATTCTTCTCATTGAAACAAACTTTTATCTGTTTTTTTCTTATATCATCTATGGCCTGGTTATTTTCACCCTGGTATTGGTACTTTTATTCGGTACCGAGATCAACTATTCAAAATCGTGGCTGACCTTCGGCTGGTTTAGTTTCCAACCTGCTGAGTTTGGAAAATTTGCCGCGGCTCTGGCATTGGCGAAATTTATGAGTTCATTTGGCTTTAAATTGAGCCGACCCAAATCAATAGCCATCATTAGCCTGATTGTCCTGTTGCCTGCTTTCCTCATCTTCCTTCAAAATGATACCGGATCGGCCCTGGTTTATTCTGCATTTATCCTGGTGCTGTACCGGGAAGGGCTCTCGGGAGTCGTGTTGTTTTTTGGAACACTTATCGCTCTTCTTTTTATTTTTTCTTTGGTGCTGCCGGAAGTGTTGCTGTTTGGCATTTTGACAAGCCTGACCCTATTGGTATATATGATTGCCAATCCCGGATTGAAGTATTTCTTCCGCGTAATTTTTATATGGGTTTCGGTAGTCATTTTATTTGCCGGATTGAATTTTCTGTTGAAAACCGGAATGGAACCGGGCATTATACTGGCAGGTACTCTGCTGTTGGGAGGCGTTGTCGTTTGGATTTACAGTGCCAGGAATAAATTAAAAAACTATGTAACCATTACCATTATTTTTATAGGTGCAATACTTTTTTCCCTGTCTGTTGATTTTACGTTCAGCCAAGTTCTTAATTCATATCAACAGGCAAGGATTCATGAACTTCTTGGCATAGAATCAGATCCACTCGGGGTAGGTTATAATGTGAATCAGAGTAAAATAGCAATTGGTTCCGGTGGATTTTGGGGGAAAGGATTTCTGAACGGTACCCAGACGAAGTATAAATTTGTTCCGGAACAAAGTACCGATTTTATTTTTTGTACTGTTGGTGAAGAGTGGGGGTTTGCCGGGACATTTGTTGTGGTATCGCTTTTTGTGGCATTGTTTATCCGGCTGATTTTTCTTGCCGAACGACAGCGATCGGGTTTTTCCCGGATTTATGGCTATGCCGCTGCAGTAATTTTCTTTTTTCATTTCGCTGTCAATATTGGAATGACGATTGGTATGATGCCTGTTATTGGTATCCCGCTGCCTTTTTTTAGTTATGGAGGTTCGTCATTATGGGGGTTTACCATCTTGCTGTTCATTTTTATCCGACTCGATGCCAGTCGTCTTGATTATCTTTCTTACTGATAGAAAGCCGACTATTTTGTCAGAGACCAACAATCAGAAGAATGTATTGCCAGGGATTGATTTTGCAAACGGGTATTTTTGAAAAAAATTTGAGTCCTTGCCTATTTATCCTTATTTTTGGTAGTTGCAAAAATACTAATGAGAAAAAAAATTGTTGCTTTTGGTGAAGTCGTTTGGGATATTCTGCCCGAAGGGAAAGTGCTGGGCGGAACCCCAACAAATTTAGTCTTCAGAATCAATTCATTTGGTGAGGAGGGGCATCTTCTTACGCGGATAGGTGATGATGAGCTGGGGCAACAAGTATTATTCCGACTGGGTGAACTGGGCATTTCTACTGGTGATGTTCAAGTCGATTTTGAGTTTCCAACAGGAACAGTACACATTACCTTTGAAGAAAATCATGAGCCGGTCTTTCACGTTACACCTGATGTGGCTTTCGATCATATTGAATTTTCAGCGGAATCCCTGATATTGGTACGTCAGGCTGACTGTCTGTTTTTTGGTCTTCTCCCACAGCGTTTTGGTATCTCCAAAAACACGATCAGAGAACTCATCCGGGAGTCTCCTTCTTCGCTTAAGTTTTTTGATTTGAAATTATTTAAGCATTTTTTTAATGTAAACGTGGTCGAGAATCTGTTAAGATCATCACACATCATCCGGGTTAAGGAAAAAGAAATAGGATTCCTAAGCAAGCAGTTGAATTTTGTTGAAGGTAGCCTGGAAGATTTTGGTGAACAGCTGATACAAAAATATAAGGTTGAAATGGTGCTGATCACACGTGGTGCGAAGGGTGTTTTTGCTTTTCACAAAGAACAGGGGGCATTTTACGACGATGGGTATCTGGTTACTCTAAAAGATAACATCGGTTCCGGCATGGCTTTTTCTGCAGGCTTCCTTCACTACTATCTAAGGGGAAGGTCTATTCACGAATCCCTTAGTTTCGGTAATGCTGCCGGAGCGCTGAATGCTACCAGAACCGGAGCTACCAGCAGTTTTAATAAGGATGAAGTTTTGCAATTCATGAAACAGAACAGGGAAGCCTGATCATAAAAGCACACTTACTTTTCGATTATTAGTACACCTCAGGAACATAAGTCATCTCCTCCATGGGAGGCCTGACATATCCTTTATTTTCCTTTTTGGGAGAAAACTCCAACGGCTCGGGTGTGAGGTCTTCATATGGGATCATCGATAAAAAGTGATGAATGCAATTCAGTCGTGCCCTTTTTTTGTTGTCGGCATCTACTGCAAACCATGGGCTTATTTTTGTGTCGGTGTAGGCAAACATCTCATCTTTTGCTTTGGAATATTCTATGTATAATTCTCTTGATTTTAAGTCGATCTGGCTTAGTTTCCATCGTTTGGTTGGGTCGGCATTCCTCGATTTGAAACGTTTTTCCTGTTCTTCCTCACTAACTGAGAACCAATATTTAATCAGGATTATTCCCGATCGGATCAGCATTCTTTCGAAGTTGGGGCAGGAGCGAAGAAAATCCCAGTATTCATCTGTGGTACAAAATTCCATTACCCTTTCCACGCCTGCTCTGTTATACCAACTCCTGTCGAAAAGAACAATTTCCCCGGCTGCCGGAAGATGGGGTACATAGCGTTGAAAATACCATTGCGTTTTTTCCCGCTCAGTTGGAGTTGTCAGGGCAACAACCCTGCAAATACGGGGATTCAAGACCTGACTGATGCATTTAATGGTGCCGCCTTTCCCTGCTGCATCTCTTCCCTCAAAAATAACAATTACTCTAAGCTTTTTGAATTTAACCCATTCCTGAAGTTTTACCAGCTCCAGCTGGAGCTTGCCAAGTTCTTGCTCGTATTGTTTGCCTGAGATTTTTTTGTGTTGACCAGATGTAACATCTTCCGTTTTCATATTCATTTGGTTATTTAAGTTTTTTAACGTTCTAAAAATACAAAAAATGAAACATTTCAGTTCACTTGAATTCACGAATCAGCTAAAAATGTTATGTGGAAACAAGAACAAAGGCCCCAAATTTTGTCTCTTTAAAAACCGGGGTTAGGGGGAAGAATCCCGATAATATCTTTGAATTTCTCAGCTTTAGTGGATGCTTCCTTTCCATCTCTTTCAGATATTCCGGAAGCAACAAATTTGAGTGATTCATAATTCTAAAGATCCCCTTGCTCGCGGTTTCGATCTTTTTTTCGAGTTGAACGGACAGCAATCCCATGTTTTGCCTGATATTCATTTCCAGGCATGGATTCACTTTTAGTTTTCCCTTTTCATCCATGAAAATGAGGAGGTCTACACCAAAAATCCCTTCATATAAATTCGCCAGTTTACTTTTTTCGAGGGTTACGATCAAAGGATCAACGAGTATTTCGGGCAGTCTTTCTGCGAACTTCCGGGTATCTGTTTCGATAAAATCTGGCCAGCCATGGAGATAATTGCCCTGGTATTGTCCTTTGCTGTCTGTAAAAAACCTGCTGATGCCCAAAAAAGTAACATTTCCTCTTTTCAGTTCGAACTGAAAAGCCATATCAAGCAGTTTGTTTAAAAACGGCTCTGCCATAGCAAATCCCTGCTGACGAATTAATCCAAGCAGTTTTTCCCAAACCTTATCTGTTACCGGAGTTTTGGTAATTTTTTGCAATCCTCTTCCTGAACTACTCCATGGTGCTTTTATCATTATTTTCCCCCACCGTGAGATTGCCTCTTCGATCTCTGCTTTGGAGGTCACAACTTGAGGGATCAGTTTTGGAGACATGGTTATTTCCGGAGGTAATAGATGGAGTACAGAATTTAAAATTTGGAGAGCAAATTTTCTGGAATAGATTTCCTGGCTTGCAGGAGTCCAATGGGCAACAGGTGATTGCAGGAATTCAGCTGAACATGAGTTTTTCAGGGGGGCTAACAGGTGATGTGCTGCCGGACTCCAGCCCCAGGGCATCAACCTGTTTTTGGGTTGTTTCACGAACGCCGGATTCGTCTTTATATCCTCCTGAAGAACAACTGTCGGTGGAATTATGCCTTTATCTTTCAGTGAACAGAGAAAAGGTTCAGCAGGTGTTTTTTTTACCAGGATCACATCGTCAGGTTTTGCAAACAGCGCAGGCAGAAATTCGAGGTCTTGCTCCATTTTTTGTAGCAGTCGATTGGGTTGCCATGATACATGACCATTGGCCACTGCATATTCGCAGGTGGGATTAAAGAGAAAAATGTCAGGAAGGAGTAGTCTCATTTAAACTTATTAAAAATCAGCTTATTAAGGGTATTTCTTCCGGACGGCTGTGCTTCCAGCGCCGGTGCGACCACAGGTAATATTCCGGTTCTTGTCTGATGATCTCTTCCATTTTCCGGACATAAGCAAGAAGGATTTCATTGGGATCCACCTCTGAAGGGTTTTCGACAAGAGGAATAAACCGGGCTACGTAATGGCCGCGACTTATTTTTTTTACATGTTGAAAAAATACCGGTTGATTGGTTTTAGCTGCAATTTTCTCCGGGCCTGAAAAGAAGGGGGCCTCACGGTTCAGAAAAATAGTCCAGAATTTTGATGTGGCTGGAGGTGTCTGATCAGCTCCAAGCCAGAGTGCAGTGGGAATTTTTTTCCGGTGAAATTCAAGAGTTGTTCTTGCCGACAGGTGCACAGGAATACATTTGCCCCCCCATTTTTCGCGTGAATAAACCAGGAATTTTTCCATCGCCTGATTGCCACGAACCGGATTATAAATCATTAATCCCTGGTTTCTCTCCTTGGTTTGTACAAAACTGCACCACTCCCAGTTATTATGATGCATGGCCAGAATAATAAAACTTTTTCCCTGCTGGTATAATTTGGTAAAAGCCTCAACACCCTCAAACTGCAAATGATCGTTCATCTCTTGTTCACTCATGGAATGTAATTTGATGGTTTCCAGCATCAAGTCAGTAAAATGCCGGTAAAAATGAGATCTGATCTTGTTCTTCTCGGCTTCTGTTTTTTCCGGAAAGGCATAGTTCAGGTTGTTTGTTACAACCTGCCTCCTGTAACGAAATATGTAACGGATAAAGAAATATAAGATGTCGGAAATCAAATAAAGAATACGGAATGGTAACCTGGAAATGAGACGGAGAATACCCACAAGTATTTTGTTTCCTGTTTTTTTAAAAAATCCTTCATGAAAGCGTTCGTCCTGAATCTCCATTACACGTTTTTTAAATTGATCATCCTTGTTTTAGTGAAACTCCTTCCGGGCGTTTATTTTTCCATCGTTTATGCGACCAAAGATAATATTCCGGATGTTCTCTGATGGTCTCTTCCATTTTTTGAATATAAACATTCATGATATATTCCTCACAGAGATCTTTCGGATTATCCACAAGGACTTCAAAAGTTGTTTCATAAAAACCTCTTTTGGTTTTTAATGTTTTTTGAAAAATTACCGGATAGTTAAACCTGCGTGAAATGGCTGCCGGCCCGGGATAAAACATGGTTTCCTGATTCATGAACATCATCCAGAATTTATGAAAATGTGGGGGCGTCTGATCACCAGCCAGCCATATAAAAACAGGCTCTTGTTTTTGGTGGTAATGAAATATTTTTCTTAATACCAGAGAGTTGGGGATCATGATTGCCCCAAAACGCCTGCGTACCTGGTTCAGATATGCATCAAAATCCAGGTTGTGGAGAGGTTTGTAAACCCCTAGTACCTGATGCTGTATAAAAAGTGGAAAAATACTTGCCCACTCCCAGTTGTTATAATGCATGGTTAGAACGACTACACTTTTTCCCTGTTCAAAAAAACGATTGACCAATTCTGGATTTTTTACGGCCATCCGTTTGCGGAAAGTTTTCTCATTTATACCGGGCATCTTTATGATTTCAAGTGTCAAATCACTGAAATGCCTGTAAAAACAGGTTGAAATTTTTTTAATTTCATGCTCTGTTTTTTCTGGAAATGAATGACGTAGATTTTCCTGAACAACTTTTTTTCTATACCCAATGATATAGTAAACCAGAAAGTAAAAAAAATCGGCCAAGAAATAAATTCCTGTAAAGGGAATTTTGGATGCCAGTTTTAAGAAAAATAAACCTATATGTGAAGAATACCCTTTTTTCATGGTAGTTCAAAAGTAGATAAAATTGCATATTTTTGAATGAATGCTGGTGAAAATCTTTTTCCTTATTAACTTAGCCAAAAAAACAGCCAATAATGAAGATATTATTGATTTTCTTGCTTGCCTTCTTATCTCTTTCAATGGATGGACAACAAACTTTTATTGCACACCGGGGGGCTTCCTGGCTAGCTCCCGAAAACACGGTCACCTCAGCGAATCTGGCCTGGGAACTGGGTGCCGATGCTGTTGAAATTGACGTGTATCTTACAAAGAATAACAAGGTGATGGTAATTCATGATAACAGTACCGGAAGAACTGCCGGGAACGTGAAGAATTATACAATCCGGGATACTCCTTCACGGGTACTTCGCAAATTGGAAGCCGGCAGTTGGAAAGATGAAATATTCAGGGGAGAAAAAATTCCATTCATCTCTGAAATTTTGAAAACAGTTCCTGAAGGAAAAAAACTGGTGGTGGAGATCAAGGCTGGTCGTGAAATTATTCCGTATTTAAGACAGGAAATAAAAAAGAGCGGGAAACTGAAACAGGTTGTATTTATCTGTTTTAACTGGGAAGTTATCCTTGAAACCAGGAAAGTATTTCCAGATAATTCTTGTTACTGGCTAAGCTCCTCGAAAGAAGAATGGAAGAGCAAAAAGGAAGAGGTTGCCAAGGCTGGCCTGACCGGGGTGAACCTGCATTATAAAATAATTGATGAAGAGGTGATGCAATGGGCTGAAAAATCTAATCTTGAAGTATTAACCTGGACTGTGAATGATCCGGATATTGCATGGAAATTGACAGATATGGGAGTGGCAGGAATAACCACCGACCGTCCCGGTTGGTTAAAAAAGGAGATGGGAAAATTTTATGAATAACAGAGGCTGTCATTTGATAACAGCCTCTGTAGTAAAAAATTATTTTGTAAGTCTTTCCAATCGTTTCATGATGGAGAAGATAAACGCAGCTGAGACCAGACAACAAACTACAAATATGGCCCATAGCTGCCACAGTTCCAGCCGGTCCCAAAAGTAGCTCCCTATTCCGAGTAGTTTGTTTCCCACCGCAGTAGCCAGCAACCAGCCTCCCTGCATTAGCCCCTGAAAACGCACAGGAGATACTTTGGATACAAATGAAAGTCCCATCGGACTTAAAAACAGTTCGGCTATGGTAAGAACAAGGTAACTACTCATGAGCCAGTAAGGAGAAACTCTTGATGCATCAGGAACAGCTTCCCCGTTCAATTGTACCGGCGAAACCACATCGAGCGAGGCAACCAGCATGATGAGAAATCCAAATGAGGCAATGATCATACCAATCCCGATTTTTTTCGGTGTAGATGGTTCCTTGCCCCTGTTGGCCAGCCAGGTGAAAATACCCATCACCAGGAAGGTCAGGGAAACGATAAATAATGGATTAAACGACTGGAATATTTCGGGAGCAATAGCATTCTCCGGTTTCCCATGACTGTAAAAATAATAGGTGAGAAATCCAAGTCCCAGGAAAAGAATAGCTCCCAGGATCCTGACCTGGTTATTTAATTTTTTACGGATTAACAGGATAAAACCAGCAATGGTGCCAATGAATGTCAAAATATACTTGAGATTGAAAAACAAATAGGTAAAAGGCCCCACTGCTTTTACTGTGTAATCACGTGCAAACATGGTTTGAGTAAGCCCGTTCTGATGGAACGACATCCAAAAGAAAATAACCACCAGAAAAACCAGTAAAAGGGCTTTTACACGGGGACGCTCCTCCTTGTTGGAAGCTTGTATCATCCAGGCAACAAAGCCGGCAAACAGACCAAAGGCAAATCCTATGTCGGAATTGCCGAAAATAAAGTAAATAGCTAAAGCCACACCAACCATTACACCCAACGAAATGGCAATTTTTGAAAAGTTCACCTTAACCTTTATCTCAGAAGTGTCAGCTGATACCTCCTTTTGAGGCAACAGCCGGCCAAACACAAGATATACAACAAGTGATATTAACATGGCCCCGGCTGCAATGGCAAAGGCATAGTTATAACCCCGTGAAAAAACTTCAATATAATCCTGGGCAAATTGGTTCAGGTCAGTGACAGACCCATTTAAACAGGCCTGGTTGGCCAGCTCAGTAAACTGGGGAGAAGGTGCCATTTTCCCATTGATGATCTGGTGACAAAGTGCCGGCAGACTTCCATCATGCACGAAACCGTTTACCTTTAACCACCAATTGCGTATGGAGGTAGCTGCAAAAGGAGCAAAAAATGCACCCATGTTTATCCCCATATAAAAAATGAGAAAGGCTTTGTCTCGTAATTTTTCATATTTGGGATGATCATACATCTGCCCGACAACCGCTTGTAAATTCCCTTTAAATAATCCGTTACCCAGGGCAATCGTGAAAAGAAATACAACCGTCAGGGATAACGGCATCCCCGGAATAGCCATCAACAGGTAACCTGCAAACATGATTAGAATACCAATGAGTATCACAGTTTTATACTTCTTGGTGGCATCGGCCAAAATACCCCCAACTAATGCCAGTGCATATATGGCAAAATAGAACCAACTGTAAATGCTTCCTGCTGTTTCGGCATTTACTCCGTACTTCGCCTGAAGAAAAAGTACAAGAATAGCCATCATGGTGTAGAATCCAAAACGTTCCCCCATGTTGGTGAAAAAGGCTATTACCAAGCCTTTAGGATGATTTTTAAACATGATTACGCTGATTAAATAGTTTTTCTTTTTTAAGAACAGACAAATATAACAGGCCATCCTGAAAAAGGAAGGTGATAAATGTCATTTTTATTCAATCTCTTGATGTATTTTTATGACTGGTCATTTTTAAAAAGTATTTTTACAGCTTGCATCTAATTTGCCACCCGATAAAATTAATAAGAATGAAACGAGCGTGAAGAAAGACAAATACCTTTAAAATAAATAATAATAAGGAGGTAAATACCTTCATCCATAACCAAAGATAATGAAATGAAACTTTTTTCTACCCGGCAGATAGCAGGAATTGATCGATACACAATTGAAAATGAGCCCATTCGTGATGTGGATTTAATGGAGCGCGCAGCGAAGCAGGTATCTGGTTGGTTGTCAGGTCGATATTCACAAGAGAAGGAAATGATCTTTTTTGTCGGTCCGGGGAATAATGGGGGTGATGCACTTGCCGTTGCGCGACAAATGGCCGACCTGAGGTATTCCTGTCAGGTTTACCTTTGCGATTTCGGGAAAGAACTGCAAGGATCGCCTGCCATCAACTTAAGGCGACTGAAAAAACAGGGAAAGGTAAAGACTGAGTTGTTAAAACATCCTGATGACTTTCCTGTAGCAAGTGATTCTGCAATTTTTATTGATGGTCTTTTTGGATCAGGACTTACACGACCGCTGGAGGGTTTTCCTGCGGAGATTGTCCGGAAAATGAATGTCTGTTCCAACACCATAGTTTCCATTGATATACCCAGCGGTTTGATGGGTGAAGATAATAACGGGAACATACCTGAGAATATTATCAGGGCAGATTTTACGCTTACTTTTCAATTTCCGAAGATTAGTTTTCTTCTTTCTGACAATGCGTTATATACGGGTGAATGGGAGGTGCTTCCCATAGGGTTGCATCCCGGAGGATTGGCCCAAACGTTTTCTGATTTTTTTCTTGTAGAACGGCAGGATGTCAGAGAAATGATTCCTCACCGTTCCCGGTTTGCTCACAAAGGAACCTATGGTCATGCCTTGCTTATAGCAGGCAGCTACGGCAAAATGGGTGCCGCTGTTTTAGCTTCCAAGGCCTGCCTTCGTGCAGGTGCCGGCCTGCTTACCACTCACATCCCGCATTTAGGATTTCAGGTGTTGCAGACTGCTGTGCCGGAAGCCATGGCCAGCATCGATGAACACGATTCCATATTTACCGGAATCCCCGACCTGTCGCCGTATACTGCAATTGGGTCCGGACCGGGAATTGGTATGAAATGTAATACACGAAAGGCATTGAATGAACTCATAATCAGAGTAAAGGTGCCATTCATTCTCGATGCCGATGCATTAAATATTCTTTCCGAAAATAAGGATTGGCTGAAAAAGCTGCCTGAAAATTCTATCTTAACGCCCCATCCCGGGGAATTCAGGCGACTGGCAGGTGAATCATCCAACTCATGGGAGCAGCTAAAAAAACAGCAGGAAATGGCCAGGGAGTATCGGCTGATCGTTGTTTTAAAAGGAGCTTATACATCAGTTGCCCTGCCCGATGGAAGGTTATATTTCAACTCGACTGGAAATCCGGGTATGGCTACTGCCGGCAGCGGTGACAGTTTAACCGGGATAATCCTCGGACTACTGGCTCAGGGAATGTTGCCGGAGCATGCCGCCATTGCAGGAGTATTCCTGCATGGACTCGCAGGTGACCTTGCTACAAAAGAAAATTCGGAGTATGCCCTGATCGCCGGAGATATCACGGAATTTCTGGGGAAAGCGTTCCTGGAGCTGAAGTGAACGGCAAGGCTTGTTGTGACGCGAAGTCAGGAGTAGTTTATAAACCGGCTGAGGTGAATTTTTTACCGGTCATTCCATAGTTTGCACAATAAAAATTATATTTTTAGGTCTTAATTCAAATTATAGTGATGAGAATAACAATTACATTTCTGGCTCTGATGATGGTTTTGCCCACTTTTGGGCAGCGCCGGACCAAAGCGGATGAGGGTACACTTCCTGTGGTAATGGAGGGAGTCACCTATGCACTTCCCCGGACAGGATTACGGATTACTGTGAATGCAGTAAAGGAATCGTTTGAACCTGGTCCATATGCTGCTTATGCTGAACAGTTGCTGGGCATCTCGGATGCGCGTAACCGTCCTTCCGTTTACTGGTCAATTGAGGATGTAAAATTGGAAACATTTGCTGAGCCTGATCCGGAGCATGTTTACAAAGCACTTGGGCACGCTGCTTATTTTGTGAATCTGACAGCCGACGGCCGGCTTGCTGGTATCAACTCCGGCCATTTAACCACAGAACACCCCGGGTTAAATACAAATGTATTTATTGAGAAGGTGCAGCAGGGCGATAACTTTTCGTTTGCTCAGATTAATGACAGCCCCCTGTTCGCTCCCGGTGATTCGACCAATAATTATCGCCCTGTACGGATCAGTTTAGAAAGAAAAGCTGCTGCTGCTGCCGAACGTATTCTTGAATGCAGGTTGACACGTTTTCACATGGTTGCAGGCTTAATGGATGAATTCCATCCCGACGGGGATGCTTATGTTTTGAGCTTAAAGGAGCTGGAACGCATAGAAAATGATTATTTAAGCCTGTTCTCAGGTCGCACAATACGTCAAACACAATTGTTCAGCTTCGATTTTGTTCCAGTTTCTTCGTCTGATAGGGGTGAGGTGGTTTTTCGTTTCTCAGAAGAAAAGGGAGTTCTTCCGGCAACAGACCTTTCCGGCAAACCAGTACTTCTCCGTGTTGAACCAGAAAAGGCACTGGTTTCAAAATTTTCTGCATTAGCCCGTTCTGAGAATCCGGCTGCAGGTGAGAGCGGAGTCTTTTACCGCATGCCGGCAACAGTAAATATCAGTTTCCTTTTCGAAACAAACACGATTGCAACAGCACGCTCAGTTATGGCTCAATTCGGACAGGTAGCACCACTTCCCGAAGAGCTTCTTTTTGGGGATCATACTATTGAGATACATCCTGAAACCGGTGCTGTTAAATCAATTCAAAAAGTGAACTAAACAATCCTGAGGAACCCCTCCCCGGATAAGCTTATGGCAAGTCTTTTAACCCGGATATTTATTTTAATCCACTGAAAAAATCTAATATTTAAATATTTATACATGAATGAACTAAAATTAACATTAAGGGATTCAAAAAGTATGCGTTGGGCCATGCTTGTTATCTTGTCATTTACCATGTTTGCAGGGTATATGTTCACCGAAGTGATATCCCCGTTAAAGCCAATACTTGAACGGGTTTATGGATGGAACAGTGCAGACTTTGGAATGGTGACCAGTGCATACGGATGGTTTAATGTGTTCTTTGTGATGCTGATCATTGTGGGTGTTTTACTCGATCGATTTGGAATAAGGTTCAGTACCATTACTTCTGTTTTTATCATGATTATTGGAGGAATCATAAAATGGGCTGCATTTCAGGGACTACTACCTGTTGATGAGGTCATTTTTGGTTTGAATTCCCAGGTTTTTTATGCCGCCTTTGGGTATGCCATGTTTGGAGTGGGAGTAGAATATGCAGGGATAACTGTCTCAAAGTCAGTTGTTAAATGGTTCAAAGGAAAAGAGCTGGCACTGGCTATGGGTATGCAGGTAGCTATTGCCCGGCTGGGATCGTTTGCTCCCCTGGCATTTGGTGCAAAAACTGCCAACACACTGAGTGTGCCAACATACATCCTGATCGCTGTTGTATTCCTTATCATCGGACTGATTGGATTTGTATACTATAATGTAAAAGACAAACAACTCGATCTGCAAATTAAGCTTAACCTGACATCACCGGAAGAGAAATTTCGTTTACGGGATATGCTTCTAATTATTTCCAACCGTGGATTCTGGTACATTGCCCTGCTTTGTGTACTTTTTTACTCAGCAGTATTTCCCTTTTATAAATACGGACCTGATTTGATGGTTAATAAATTTGGTGTAAGTGAGAACTGGGCCGGGTTATTACCTAGTCTTGTTCCTTTTGGAACCATGATTCTTACTCCATTTTTTGGTAGTATTTATGACAAGAAGGGGAAGGGCGCTTCTATTATGATTTTAGGAGCGGTACTGCTCATCATTGTGCATGTTGTATTCTTTCTTCCGTTTATTACCAGTGTTGTGGTTGCCTTCTTCAATGTACTGATTTTGGGTGTCGCATTTTCTTTGGTTCCCTCAGCCATGTGGCCTTCTGTTCCCAAAATTATCCCTGATAAACAATTGGGAAGCGCGTATGCCCTGATCTTCTGGATCCAGAATTTTGGATTGTGGGGTATTCCTCTCGCCGTAGGTTTGGTGCTTGATGCAACTAACCCTGGTGTTGCTGCAGCCAAAGCTGCGGGTCAGGATATAACTTATAATTACACCACTACTTGGACCATTTTCGTGGCGCTGACAATACTGGCTCTTATCGTTTCGCTCTTGTTGAAAGCGGAAGACAAAAAGAAAGGATATGGTCTTGAATTACCAAATATAAAACAATAGCTATTATGACTCATATTAAAGATATTCATCCCACACAGGTTTGGGAAATTTTCGATCAGATATTACGGATACCCAGACCTTCGAATCATGAAGAACAGATCCGGGAGTGGGCTGTGAATTTTGGGAAATCATTGGGACTGGAGACAGTGAAAGATGAAGTCGGCAACGTGATTATACGGAAGCCGGCTACTCCGGGTATGGAAAACCGGAAAGGAGTGATCTTACAAGGACATCTCGATATGGTGCCACAGAAAAACAGTGATAAAATTCATGATTTCTCGGTCGACCCAATCGAAGCTTTTGTCGATGGCGGTTGGGTAACTGCTAATGGTACAACACTGGGAGCTGACAATGGAATTGGTGTTGCATCAGCTCTTGCTGTTCTGGCATCCGAGAATCTGAATCACGGCCCTTTGGAAGTGTTACTCACTGCTACTGAAGAAACAGGTATGGATGGTGCAAAAGGATTAAACCCCGGTTTGTTGAAGGGAGAGGTGTTGATCAACACCGACTCGGAAGACGAAGGGGAGCTTTATGTTGGTTGTGCCGGAGGGGAAGATGTGAATGTACAATTTAATTTTTCCGAAGAAAAAATACCTAAGGGATATGCCGTTTTCAACCTGAATGTGACCGGACTGAAAGGAGGGCACTCGGGTATTGATATCCCATTGCAACGGGGAAATGCTATTAAAGTTTTTTTCAGGATTTTTCATGCCGTAATGAAGAAACTGGATGCCCGACTCATTCATATTGACGGAGGTAGTCTGAGAAATGCTATTCCACGGGAGGCATTTGGTAAAATTGCGGTAAATGAATCAAATGCCGAAAAGCTGGTGCAGCTGATCCGTGAAATGACAGGAGTTATACAAAGTGAACTGGCTTTCACAGAATCCGGTTTGAAGGTGGATGTTATCAGAACGGATACCCAGGAAGTATTCATGGATAAGACCACACAACAAAACCTCACAATGGCTGTCATTGCTTGTCCCAACGGAGTGATCAGGATGAGTGACAGTATGAAAGGTTTGGTGGAAACATCTTCAAACCTGGCCATAGTTAAATCAGATGATTCCTCAAAAACAGTTCAAGTTTCATGCCTGATGCGTAGTTCTGTGGATTCAGCCAAGGAAGAACTGGGGTCAAGGATCAAGGCAGTTTTTGAACTGGCCGGAGCACAGGTCGTGTTGTCAGGAAATTATGCAGGATGGAAACCCAATATGGATTCACCGATACTGAAAACAATGTTGAAGGTGTATGAAAATAAGTTTGGCCGGATCCCTGAAGTAAAAGCAATCCATGCCGGACTTGAATGTGGCATACTTGGAGGAAATTACCCCCATTGGGATATGATCTCCTTTGGACCAACCATCAGATTTCCGCATTCACCCGATGAAAAAGTAAATGTGGAAACAGTAAAAAGATTTTGGGAATTTCTTACTGCCACACTGGAAAATATTCCTGAAAAGGAAGTCGTGTAAAGGAATGGTTCCCTTCGTTGACGGGAGAACCAGGATGCATTTCAGGTGGTTAATATTAAAAAATGAAGAATTTAATCTTCCTTAACACCCTGTTTTTGCTATGCGGGTACCAAAATTGTAAATTTGTACAGAACGTGTAACATAGATTAAATCAAATCAATAAAAGTATAAATTATGAAAAGAATAGCTGATGTAGTAAAGCCGGGAGTTGTAACAGGTTCCGACTTGCAGTACATTTTTAAAGTAGCAAAAGAAAACAAGTTTGCGCTTCCTGCAGTTAATGTAATTGGTTCATCTTCTGTGAATGCGGTAATTGAAGCGGCGAAAGCTGCAAATGCTCCTGTTATGATTCAGTTTTCAAATGGAGGAGCTGTGTTCAATGCCGGAAAAGGACTTAAGATGGAAGGCCATCAGGCTGCAGTTCTGGGAGCAGTTGCCGGAGCCAAGCATATCCACACCCTGGCTGAAGCTTATGGTGTGAGAGTTGTTCTTCATACCGATCATGCGGCAAAAAAATTACTGCCCTGGATTGATGGGCTCCTGGATGCCGGAGAGAAATTCTTCGCTGAAACAGGTAAACCTCTTTTTAGCTCCCATATGCTCGACCTCTCAGAAGAACCACTGAAGGAAAATATCGATATCTGTAAAAAGTACCTGGAGAGAATGAGTAAAATCGATATGACTTTAGAAATTGAACTGGGTATTACCGGTGGCGAAGAAGATGGTGTAGATAACTCCGATGTTGACAGCTCAAAACTCTATACTCAACCCCAGGAAGTATCTTTTGCATATGAAGAATTGAGTAAAATAAGCCCAAATTTCACAATCGCTGCTTCATTTGGTAATGTACACGGTGTATACAAACCAGGTAATGTGAAGCTTCAACCCAAAATTTTGAAAAATTCACAGGAATACATCAAAAATAAATTCAAGATGGATGAAGACCTTCCTGTTGATTTTGTATTTCATGGCGGCTCTGGTTCATCACTTGAGGATATTCGTGAAGCGATTGGCTATGGTGTCATCAAAATGAATATTGATACAGATACGCAATGGGCCTATTGGGATGGCGTCAGAAAATTTGAAGCTGAAAAACACGATTACCTGCAGGGACAAATTGGTAATCCGGAAGGTGAAGATAAGCCCAATAAGAAATTTTACGATCCACGCGTGTGGCTGAGAAAAGGGGAAGAATCAATGATTGCACGGCTTCAGAAAGCATTTGAAGACCTGAATGCAGTGAATTGCCTCTAAATCTTATTGGTTGTAGAATGCCTGATGGGATTCCTCAAAATGCCTATACAAGGGGTTTTTTTGAGGAATCCCGTTAACTTATTATTAATGCGAGGTTAGCCATTTCTTTTTTAGGAATGGCTTTTTCATATAATATTTTATATACGGCTTCTGAAATGGGCATAGACACCTGGTATTCTTCATTGATCTTATGGATCGACCTGGAAGCATAATAACCTTCGGCAACCATGTTCATATCGAGAAATGCATTATGAACTGAATATCCCTTGCCAATCATTGTGCCAAACATGCGATTCCTGCTGAACTGAGAATAAACAGTAACCATCAGATCACCTAAATAGGCCGAGTCTTTAATGTCACGATTAATCGGATGAACTGTGTCAACAAAACGCTTAATTTCCTGAATAGCATTGGATACAAGAGTCGCCTGAAAATTATCGCCATAGCGGAGTCCATGTGCAATTCCTGCCCCAATGGCAATAATATTTTTAATGACCGATGTGTATTCAGTGCCCCAAATATCGTCAGAAGTTGAAGTAAAAATATATTTACAGCCTAAAAGCTGAGTAAAATTTTTGGCTTCGTCTTCATTCATACTGGCAATGGTCAGGTAAGAAAGCTTTCCCAGTGCTATTTCTTCCGCGTGACATGGCCCTGCAATTACTCCAACATTCTCGTAAGGAACATGGAAATACTTATTCAGGTATTCAACCACTAACAGGTTCTCTTGCGTCACAATTCCTTTAATTCCGGATAAAATATACTTGTTGCTGATATCTGTCTTTACTTTCTCCAAAATGATCGGTAAAAAGGCTGATGGAACTGCCAGCACAAGAATGTTGGAATTCTTAATGATTTTATTGATGTCAGAGTAAAAATGAATCCGGTCAACATCAAATTCCACGCTTTGCAAGTAGCGTGGATTGGATTTTATCTCTTTAAAATTTTGTATGGTTTCTTTTTTCCTGAAAAACCAGTTGATATTCTCCACATTTTCAAGCAGCATTTTTGCAATGGCTGTGGCCCAACTTCCGCTACCAATTATTCCAACTTTATCGGTTTTTATATTCATTTAATCTGATTAAAATTACCTCTTTCCTATGAATAAGATGAAACTTCCATAATTTTTATCATGCTTGTTTTTGCCATAAATCGAATGAGTAGTTTCATTTTTATCAGGCAGTAAAAATAGAAAGTTTTTTTGGTAAGAATCTTTTTATCCGCTTAAAATGTCCTTTTCCTTATCGAAGAGGGGAGAAAAGAGAAAAAAATGGAGGTAAAAAAAATAAAAACGAATTAATCATTGTTATTGCAAAAAAGGTTTTTACATTTGCAGTGCAATACATTCTGTATTGCTTGTGTGTTTGGGGGTTAACATTTGAGGGCAGCTTTTGAGCTGCCCTTTCTTCTTTTATTCTGTTCTCCCTATGAGTCTCCGTTGTTTAAAAGATTGTCGCTTATACGTTGCAATGTTGTTTTTTTATGGGTATTAGGTACCAGAATGGAAATATTGTACCGGCTGCCCCCATATGAGATCATTCTGATCGGTATGCCATCAAGTGCATGAAATACTTTTGATGCAAAACCCCGCTCCTCCGCAATAATATCTCCAACAATACAAATGATTGACATGTTTTTATCAACTTCTACTGTTCCGTATTTGTCCAGTGCATGTACAATTTTGTTCAGGTTTTCGGTATTATCAATTGTAAGAGAAACGGCGACCTCCGAAGTAGAGATCATATCAATTGGTGTTTTAAAATCTTCAAAAATGTTAAAAACATTTTTCAGAAAACCATAGGCCATCAACATTCTGTCGGATCGTATTTTAATGGCTGTTATCCCATCTTTGGCTGCAACGGCCTTAATGCCTGTTCCCGATGATTCTGCTGTGATAAGTGTGCCCGCGTCTGTCGGATTTAATGTGTTTTTTAATCTTACCGGAATATTCTTAACCCGGGCAGGGAAAACCGTTTGGGGATGTAATATTTTCGCACCAAAATAGGCCAGCTCAGCAGCTTCATTAAATGATAGTTGTTCAATTTTTTTTGTATTTTCTACGTAACGAGGATCATTGTTATGAAACCCATCGATATCGGTCCATATTTGAATTTCCTCTGCGTCAATTGCTGCGCCAATAAGGGATGCGGTATAATCGCTCCCTCCGCGCTGCAAATTGTCAATCTCACCGTTTGCATTCCTGCAAATATATCCCTGTGTAATATAATATGTGGCATTTCCGGCTTCCAATAATACCTGCCCGATATGTTTTTTTATGTAAGGGGAATCGGCGGCTTTTTCTGCATTAATACGCATAAAATCCAGCGCCGGAAGTAATTTGGTGTCGTACCCGTTTTCAATCATTAACCAGGTAAAAAGTCGGGTAGATATTAATTCCCCCTGAGCCAGAATCGTGTTTTCTCCTGTCTGATCAAACTTTTCAGAAACAAACGATTTGATGGTATGAAATGAAGAATGAACCGCCTCCATTCCTTTCTTTTTGAACTCTTCAGTAGTAAAAAGATTTTTTATTACCTCAACATAACCTGATTCAAGTTTTTGGATCGATTTTTTTGCAGCTTCCTGATTGTTCTTTTTTAAATCATCTGAAATTTCAACCAGTGCATTTGTTGTTCCTGACATGGCAGAAAGTACAACAATTTTTTGTTTTTGGTCGGTAATGACTTGCATTACTGACCTCATATTTTCTGGTGATCCTAATGAGGTACCTCCAAATTTTAAAACTTTCATATGTAATCTGCTTTTTATCTGTAGTTTCAGATACAAAGATGTATATTTTTTGTCCAAAAAATTGCAGAATTGTTGCCGGAATTATTGCCGGCAGCCGGATATGATGATGATATTTTTTAGAACTGGTTGATTTAGAGTGATTTATTTTTTTTGGGATTGTTTGGCCATTCCTTATCTTATTGTAAAGAAATTTGAAATAACTTTCAGATCTATTGAATATTTATTCATTGAAGCGGATGGATAGTCTTCCGGAAATAATGATTGTTGCGCTTCGGGTCTTAAACTTTGAAGATTGTAAAAAGCGTTGAAAACTTTTCTGTAATAGATTTTTACGTTTGTTACAGGTTGAATTTTTCCAGGAAGAATGCGACCAGGTCTTTTCCTGAGGGGTCTTCAATTCCTATTTCAGGAGCATAGACCACAGCTTCAAGTCCCACTTCAACAGCCTTATCCCGGATTGCTTTTGCGTGTAACGGATGATGGTTCATTTCATCTTCATTGGTTGGAATTCCGTTTTTGTGTTTATTAAACACAAAAACGGGGGGATCATTTTTATCCATTTTATTCAGGAAGTCAAGATCTTTCCTGATTTCGTGTTGTGCAAGCAGATCGATTTCCTTCACTTGAGTAAAGCCGAAAGCCATTGCAATTGCCTGAAGTTGTACTTGTGTGTCAGCCATGGGGATACCTATATGTTTTTCCCATTGAAAAATATCATAGGTTGATTGTGTTGCAAATGCGCCGGCACAGGTTAGGCGTGTGGATTCACGTAATACCGGGTCGGAATTTTCAGGATCGGCCATCTCATCAGTGAATGCCAGCCATAACGATGTCCCAGCTCCGGCAGATCCTCCCGAGCAGGCAATCCGGTTCTTGTCGATGTTGTATTTTTTTGCCTGATACCGGAGATATTGAACACACCGTTTCGAATCATTTAAACAGGCTTTGATACCGAAGGGTGCTTCTGTCATAAATCGGTAATTGATCGTCGCAACCGACACGCCGGCGTCCAGAAAACGCACCAGATCAGGCGATTGGAAATATTTCGATTTGTCGCCTCCAACAAATCCGCCTCCATGGATATAAATGACCAGGGGAGTTGGAGCCTCCGATTCAGCCAGCCATATATCAAAAGTATTTCGTGGATGAGGGCCATATTTTTCTTCTGTAAGTGTAGCCCGCACGCCCCTGATGTTAACCGGTTCGGTTATTATTGTAAATTCATTTCTGTCTTCCAATACTCAACAGTTTAATTTCTTTTGGGAATGACCTTTCTCCTATTGCCATCCTTTATGTGTTGCTTTCTGAATAACAGAAGAGCAAAATTTCGGCAAAAGTAGGATTTATGTAAAAGGGACAAAAATTTTTTAACAGAAATTTATTGAGGTTTCCCCAACTGTTCCTGTTAATGAACAACTGGGTATTTATGATTTGTCTTTTTCAACAGCTATCCAGGAGAATGAATGATAGTGATGGAAAGGACTAAAAAATGCCTGAAATGGTATGCTTTTCCGAGTTGAAATAGATGGTGGAATAGATGTTGAATCCTTCTTTGTTCGTAATCAGTTTTCTTTCAATATAAAGCACTGGTTTTTCGCTTTTCAGTTTTAATATTTTCTTTACATGTGAATCGGGATTGATGGCTTTTAACTGTTGCTCTCCACCTAATATTTGGATCTGGTAATTTTTCCTCAATTCTTCGAAGAGAGATTTATTTTCTAGCGAACGGCTGGTAAAACGGGGCAAATTGATATTCGGCAGATGATTGATGTCGTAAAAAACGGGCAAATTGTCGACATACCTCAGTCGCTCCAAATAAATGCACCCCGATTCTTTTTCCAACTCTGTTAATTCAAAAGCGAAGGATTCCGGCCAGCCTCTGAGTTCCGGCTTTTTTAGCATGTCGGTCCTTAAATAACGTACTCCAATAGCCGAAGCAGTACCGGCAATAGACAAAATTCCGATATTCTGCGGAGGCTTACGAACAATACTTCCCTTGCCTTGCTTTTTAAGAATTAAGCCGTCTTTTACCAGTGAATCAAGTGCCTGCCGCACGGTAGGACGGGTAATGCCATGGATGGTGCACAGCTCATTTTCTGAAGGCAACAGGCTCCCCTCCTCATAAATCCCGGTAAGAATATGCTTACGAAGAATTTCATATAATTTTCGATATTGTGGTATTGCATTCATTCGGTCACAAAGTTAAAAAAAAATTAAAAATACTTGTCAACTTGTATTTACAAGTTATTATTCTTAATTTTACACGGTCAAATAATTTGATTCAACATCAACGTTGTTTTTTGTTGAATTGTTGGAACAGTAGATATAGAATTTGTAATTACAAGTCAAACAAAATAGGTAAAATTGAAAAAATGGCAATTCCTGTATTAATGCCCCGGCAGGGCCAGTCTGTCGAGTCCTGTATTATAGGACAATGGTATAAATCGGTTGGTGAAGAAGTAAGCGAAGGTGACATCCTTTTTTCGTATGAAACAGACAAGGCTTCTTTTGAAGAGGAGGCAAAGTCGGGTGGTATTCTGCTGGCGATATTTTTTGAGGAAGGGGATGAAGTACCGGTGCTGACAAATGTAGCTGTGATAGGTGAGAAGGGGGAGGCAGTTGATGCATTTGATCCGCATAGTGATTCAACAAATAAAGACATTGCTGGTGGAGGGGGTACAGTGGAGAGAGAAAGTGTTGAGAAAGAGGAATCTCCCAAGGTAATTGAATTTGAAGTGGAAGATGATGTTCCCGGGAAACGGGTTCGCATTTCTCCTCTGGCAAAAAGTATGGCAGAGCAGCTGGGGGTGAATATCCAACAGCTGAAAGGTTCCGGGCCGCGCGGGCGGATCATTGCACGCGATGTGAAAAATGCAGCAGTACAGGTTCAGCCGGAGCCGGTACAAAAACCTGCGGTACAATCTCCTGCTCCTAAGCCTCAGGTGCTTGCCAGTGGTGTCGACTTTGAAGTGAAATCGATTTCAAACATCCGCAAGCTCATTGCAACTGCCATGCATCAGTCACTACAAAACTCTGCCCAGCTGACGCATCATTTGAGTGCCGATGCCAGGCAGTTACTGAAAATGCGTAAGAAATACAAAGATGAATTTTCAGCAGGGAACATCTCCCAGAATGTAACCATTAACGATCTTGTATGTTATGCTGTCATACGGGCGCTGGAGAAATTCCCCCAGGTAAATACACATTATTTGGGTGATAAGATGAAGTGGTATAAAAAGGTTCATCTTGGTCTTGCCGTTGATACAGAGCGTGGTTTGATGGTACCTGCCCTTCAGAATGCTGACGATTTATCCATAACCGGGTTGTCTTATCAGCTGCAGTTGCTGGCAGCTCAGGCTCGAACAGGGAATGTGAATCCCGATTTATTGAGCCCTGAAGCTGCATCTTTCACTATTTCCAATCTGGGCAATTATGGCGTGGAGATATTCACGCCGGTAATTAATCTGCCTCAAACGGCCATTTTAGGAGTTTGTACGATTATTCCACGGCCGAAGGAAATTGAAGAAGGCGTTTATGGCTTTGTTCCCATGATAGGTCTGTCGCTTACCTATAACCATCAGGCACTTGATGGAGGCGAAGCAACCCGGTTTTTGGCAGAAGTGAGAGATCAAATTGAAAATTTATAACTTAAAAATCAATACGATGCCTAAGGTACAATTTATAAATCCTGACGATGTCAGGAAACCCAGTCAGCTGGAATTTAATCCCATTCCGATCAATCAATACAACAAAACAATTGAAGAGGAGAAGAAAAACTTTTCCAGGGAAGAGTTCCTGCGAATTTACAATGATATGGTTGTCATTCGGGAGTTTGAGACCATGTTGAATTTAATCAAAACCCGTGGGGAATACAATGAGATACCCTATAATCATCCAGGTCCAGCTCACCTGTCTATTGGTCAGGAAGCCGCTGCCGTGGGAATGGCCTTCACCCTGGGAGTTGAGGATTTTATCTTTGGTTCACATCGCAGTCATGGTGAGATTCTGGCAAAAGGTTTATCGGCCATATCCAAGCTCAATGATGAAATGCTTGAATCGATCATGAAGAAACATTTTAACGGCATTACCCTGGCTCCGGTTGTGGCTGGACATACAGGAACCACCCAGGAGCTTGCTGTGAAATTTTTACTCTATGGCACGCTGGCAGAGATTTTTGCTCGTGAAACCGGCTTTAACAGAGGATTAGGCGGATCGATGCATGCTTTTTTTACCCCATTTGGCGTTTATCCAAACAATGCCATCGTTGGGGGCTCTGGGGACATTTCAGTGGGTGCTGCATTGTATAAAAAAGTAAACCGCAAAGAGGGAATTGTGGTGGCTAACATTGGAGATGCCTCCATGGCTTGCGGGCCTGTCTGGGAAGGATTGGCATTTGCTACCATGGATCAGTTTACTGAGCTTTGGGAAGGGGATATGAAGGGCGGACTGCCTCTCATTATCAACATCATGAACAACCAGTATGGAATGGGTGGCCAGACCTGTGGCGAAACCATGGGTTACGAAGTAGCTGCAAGAATCGGTGCAGGGTTGAATAAAGACCAGATGCATGCCGAGCGGGTGGATGGGTATAACCCCTTGGCTGTAATTGATGCTTACCGGAGAAAAAAGAAAATTTTACAGGAAAAACGTGGACCTGTCCTTCTCGATGTGCTGACGTACCGGTATAGCGGTCATTCCCCTTCCGATGCTTCATCATACCGATTGAAAGAGGAAGTAGAAGCATGGGAAAACCAGGACTCGATTGTCTGGTTTGGGAACGAGCTGGTGAAAGCCGGCATTGCCCAGAAAGAAGAATTGGAAGCTATCCGGTCTAACACGGCCGACCTGATCACAACCACTTTAAAACTGGCTATCGATGATGAGGTCTCGCCTCATATGGATATGAGAAAATACCCCAACCTGATCGGGGATATGATGTTCAGCAACCAATCGGTCGACCGCATGGATGATCGTGAACCGGAAGTGAACCATCCTATGGAGGAGAATCCCCGGGTAAAACAACTGGCAGGGAAAGAACGGTTTATGTTTGATGAAAACGGCAAACCGTATTCTAAAATTAAAACATATGCTTTGCGTGATGGTATCTTCGAGGCAATTATTGACCGGTTTTATAAGGACCCGACACTGATTGCCTATGGGGAAGAAAATCGCGACTGGGGTGGAGCGTTTGCTGTATATCGTGGACTTACAGAAGCTTTACCTTACAACCGACTGTTCAATTCGCCTATCGCAGAAGGAGCTATTGTTGGAACAGCTATCGGTTATGCTATGTGTGGAGGCAGGGTAATCCCGGAAATTATGTACTGCGATTTCCTGGGTCGCTCAGGTGATGAGGTTTTCAATCAGCTCCCCAAATGGCAGGCCATGAGCGGAAATGTACTCAAAATGCCGGTAGTTATCCGTGTTTCTGTGGGCTCAAAGTATGGGGCACAACACTCACAAGACTGGACTGCTCTGGCAGCTCATATTCCCGGACTTAAAGTTGTGTTTCCTGCTACACCCTATGATGCCAAGGGATTGATGAACGCGGCTCTCCAGGGAACCGACCCTGTTGTATTCTTCGAGAGCCAGCGTATTTATGATATAGGTGAAATGTTCCACCAGGGAGGCGTGCCGGAAGGATATTATGAAATACCTCTGGGTGAGCCGGACATCAAAAGGGAAGGTAGTGATGTAACCATTCTTACTATTGGTGCAACCCTTTATCGTGCGCTGGATGCCGCCAGGATACTTCAGGATAAATATAACTTTTCGGCAGAAGTAATTGATGCCCGTTCCCTGGTGCCGTTTAATTATGACCTGGTAGTTGAATCGGTTAAAAAAACCGGACGAATTGTGATTTCTGGTGATGCATCAGCCCGCGGTTCATTCATGCGCGATCTGGCTTCAAATATTACCGAACTGGCGTTTGATTACCTCGATGCACCTCCCGTGGTGGTGGGGTCACGCAACTGGATCACTCCGGCACATGAACTGGAAGACTATTTCTTCCCGCAACCGGAATGGATCGTGGATGCTATTCATGAACGTATTGTCCCTATCCCGGGGTATTCACCGGAAAATGACTTTACCGAAGAGGAACAACTGGACCGTAATGCAAAAGGAGTTTAAGAATTGATATTTTTCTGAGTAAAACCGCGGCTTGACCCAAAAAGCTGCGGTTTTATAATTTATAAGGGATTAACTTTTTCTCTTATTCATATATTTTCAACAACATACCCATTTGTAGCACTGAATTTGGATCCAGATTGTTTAGCATACATAGGGCATGAATTGTTGTGCTGAATCTTCTTGAAATTTTCCACAGTGAGTCGCCGGAACGTACAGTATAGTTTTTGGGCACGGATTCATTTTGTGCATATCTCACCGGATTCATCCTGGTATTGAGTTCGGTCAGACTGTAGGTTTCAGTTACTTCGTCGCGTACCAAGGCATTTTCAAAATCAAATACCAGTTCCGGATCAAATGCACGTCCGCCCTCCCTGATTTCAAAATGCAGGTGGCTGGTGGTTGCCCTTCCCGTGGCTCCGGCCAGACCAACAGGTTGATTTTTAAAAACCTTCTGGCCAGGTTTTACCAGATGCCCGGAAAGGTGAGAATAGCTTGTTTCCAGGTTGTTGCAGTGGTCTAACACAACCATATTGCCATAACCGTAGTAGTATTTTGCCCGGGTAACTGTTCCGTTGTATGCAGCATAGATGGTGTCACCGGTAGCCATTTTTAAGTCAATCCCCGAATGCATCCTGCTGCCACGAGGTCCAAAACGACTGATTACCCTTCCGGAAGATGGCAGGGAAAAGCGACTGAGAATAATCCCTGTGGGAATATATTGACCGTACAGGAAATTCTGATCACCATAAGGATCTGCCTCAGGCGAGACAAACAGCAAAGCATCGAATTCCAAAAGCGATAACGGCTCTTCATGGCCTTGAATCAGGATAAGTGAATCCGTATTCTTATACTGTGCCAACAACCCGGGCACAATACACAAAATAAATAGTAGTGTAATTCCTGTTTTTTGCATCGTTCAAATATAACCGAAAAGTGCAAAATTTGTTTTGCAAAGAATATAACCTAATGAAAAATTTTAAAATATTTCTAAAAAACAAAATCAAAACAGTTTCTTAGATACCGGCAGCCAGGAAAAGGTTACAAGAATGTATTTCATTTTTTTTAATACCATTTTTATAAGCATTAATATCATTCCCGTCTCCCTACACCATTTCCACAAACAGTCCTTCTGCGGTTTTTCCCACAGTGGCTAATTTTTGTTTGGTAAGTCCTTTGATGGCCTTATCCCATTTTTTGTTACTGAGCCCGGTTTTTCCTTTCAGTTGTTCCAGGTTTACCGGTGATAAGGTTTTCAGCAACTCCAGTACAATTTTTTCGTCTTCAGTGAGTTCCACTTTTTTCTTTTCGGGCTTCATTTGGGGGAAGAACAGGACATCCTGGATTGAAGGACTGTTGGTCATGAACATGGTAAGGCGGTCGATACCCATTCCCATTCCCGAGGTTGGCGGCATTCCATATTCGAGTGCCCGCAGGAAATCCTGATCTATAAACATGGCTTCATCGTCGCCTTTTTCGGAAAGCTTTAGCTGCTCATCAAACCGTTCCCGCTGGTCGATGGGGTCGTTTAACTCGGAATAGGCATTGGCCAGTTCTTTGCCGTTGACCATCAGCTCAAACCGTTCGGTTAGTTCCGGATTGTCGCGGTGTCGTTTGGTCAGTGGAGACATTTCCACCGGGTAATCGGTAATGAATGTTGGCTGAATGTAATGATGTTCGCACTTTTCACCGAAAATTTCATCGATTATTTTTCCTTTACCCATGCTGGGATCGATTTCTATTCCCAGTTTTTTACAGATCTCCCGCAGTTGTTCTTCATCTTTTCCCAGGATGTTGTATCCGGTATGTTTCTGGATCGCTTCAGCCATGGTTACCCGCGGAAAGGGTGTTTTATAATCGATCACATGCTCACCCAGTTTTACTTTGGTTGTTCCGTGCAATGCGAGAGCCACCCTCTCGCAGATTTCTTCGGTAAAACACATCATCCATTTATAATCTTTGTAAGCCACGTAAATTTCCATAACTGTAAATTCAGGGTTGTGGGTGCGGTCCATCCCTTCATTGCGGAAATCTTTAGCAAATTCATACACTCCTTCAAAACCTCCAACGATCAGTCGTTTGAGGTATAGTTCGTTGGCAACACGCAAATAAAGGGGGATGTTGAGGGTATTGTGGTGGGTCATAAAAGGACGTGCAGCTGCACCTCCGGGTATAGGCTGCAAAATGGGCGTTTCCACCTCAATATAACCATATTCATTGAACATTTGTCTCATGGTGTTGATGATTTGTGTACGTTTCACAAATACATCTTTTACCTGAGGATTGACGATCAGGTCGACATACCGCTGGCGGTACCTTTGTTCCGGATCGGTAAATGCATCGTATGTTTTCCCGTCTTTCTCCTTAACAGAAGGTAATGGTCTGAGAGATTTATTCAGTACGGTGAAATTTTTTACATGGACGGTGATCTCTCCCATCTGGGTGATGAATACAAAACCTTCCACACCGATAATATCACCCCGATCGAGTAATTTTTTGAAGACTTCATTATACATGGTTTTATCGTCTCCGGGGCAAATTTCATCACGGTTGACATAAATTTGAATGCGTCCTTCATGGTCCTGCAATTCAGCAAAAGAAGCCTTCCCCATAATGCGACGGTTCATCATTCGCCCGGCAAGATATACATCCTGGAAGTTATTTTCTTCCGGGTTAAATTTTTCCTTGATTTCACGGGATGTGGTATTTATTTTGTATTCAGCTGCCGGATACGGGTCAATGTTTAATTCACGTAGCTTTTTTAATGATTCTCTCCGGATTATTTCCTGTTCGCTGAGTTCAAAATTGTCCATAATGTTGCCTTGAAATTTTTTTTGCAAAGATAATAAAAGATGCGGGTTTGGGTGTGAAAACCAAATAGCCTCTTTATATCAGAAGCAAATGTTATCTTTGCCGATTGGGGAAGAAAATCAAATCATAGTGGAATGGAGAAGTTGTGGAATTTAAAAAAACAAGGAGATCCGAATGAAATCAAACATTTGTCGGCTGCATTAAATGTAAATATGACCATTGCCAGGTTGTTGGTGCAGAGGGATATAAAGACTTTTAATGAGGCTAAGGCATTTTTTCGACCCCGTTTGAGCGATCTCCACGATCCATTTCTGATGAAAGATATGGACAAGGCGGTGGCTCGGATCGAAAAAGCGGTGCATGATCAGGAAAAGGTGTTGATCTATGGCGACTATGATGTGGACGGAACAACTTCTGTGGCTTTGATGTATATCTTTTTAAAGCCACGTTTTGAGCATATTGAATACTATATCCCTGATCGCTACACCGAAGGCTACGGAATTTCTCCCAAGAGTATTGATTATGCTGTAACTCATGGTTTTTCACTGATCATTTCTCTCGATTGTGGGATAAAAGCAGTGGAAAAGATAAAGGAGGCTAATCAAAGAGGGCTTGATTTTATTATTTGTGACCACCACAATCCGGATGACGAGGTGCCACCCGCCGTGGCTGTCCTCGATCCCAAACAACCTGATTGCCCTTACCCGTACAAAGAACTCTCAGGATGTGGGGTGGGATTCAAATTGCTTCAGGCTTATTGCCAGAAAAATGATATAGAAAAAGAAGAAATATACGATCTCCTGGATTTGGTGGTGGTGAGCATAGCCTCTGATATTGTACCTATTACAGGTGAAAACCGGGTGTTAGCCTATTACGGATTAAAAAAGCTGAATTCGAATCCGGGTATTGGATTGCAAACCATCATCAATGTTGCCGGAATTACCGGAAATGACATCACAATCAGCGATATTGTTTTTAAGATAGGACCAAGGCTGAATGCCTCCGGAAGAATTGAACACGGGAAGAAGTCGGTGCAAATACTGGTTTCCATTGATGAAGATAAATCGGATATTCTTGGTGAAGAGATCGACTCATTTAATGAGATCCGTAAAACACTCGATCGTGATATTACTCAGGAAGCCCTGGACATGATTGAGAACAGTGAGGAGATGAAAAAATTGAACAGCACCATACTGTATAACCGCGATTGGCATAAAGGTGTGGTAGGTATTGTTGCCTCAAGGGTCACAGAACAATTTTACCGGCCAACGATCATCCTTACTGAATCAAACGGACTGGCAACAGGATCAGCAAGATCGGTAAAGGATTTTGACTTGTATGAAGCTATTTCAAAATGCAGCGATTTGCTCGAGTCATATGGAGGGCATATGTATGCAGCAGGCCTTACATTGAAGATTGAAAATATTCCGGAGTTTCGCCGGCGGTTTGAAGAAATTGTTACCAGTCAGCTCACCGACTTATCCCAGGCTCAGACGTTAGAAGTAGATGCGAAAATAACCCTGAATGAGATCAATCCCAGGTTTTATCGTATTCTAAAACAGTTTGCCCCTTTCGGTCCGCATAATAATACCCCTGTATTTGTTACCGAAGATGTTTTTGATGCCGGTACCAGTCGACTGGTCGGGAAAAACAAGGAACATCTGAAACTTGATCTGGTGGAACCTGATATCCATTCCGGAATTTTTCCGGGTATAGCTTTTAACCAATCCGATAAGTTTGATCTGATTACCGCCGGCCTCCCTTTTGATGTGTGTTATTCCATCACGGAAAATGAATACCGGGGGAAAACCAATTTGCAGCTTTTTATTCGTGACATCAAGAAAAGGGATATTTTTTAAGCAAAGAGTTCAGATCATCTACTACTATTGCTCCGGTTTTTGTTAACCGATGATGCGATTGATGTCCGTTGGCAATCAGGATGCATCGAATATTTAACGCTTCGGATACCTCAAAGTCGTGGATTGTATCGCCCAACATCCATGTGTTGTTTCGGTTGATACGGTATGCGTTGATCAGCTCTATTCCCCGATCAATTTTTGATGTGGCGTAATGATCGTTTAACCCGGCAATACCCTCGAAAAAATGAAGAATGTTGTTGTGCTTCAGGGTGGATATCAGCATATCTTGTTGCATGGCCGAAAGAATGAATTGACGGGCACCTTCTTTTTTGAAAAAAGAAAGGATGTCTATAGCGGCAGACTGTAATCCACATTCCTTTACTCCGCTGTTATACAAGTCGATGAACTCTTGGGCAGGAGTGGAGAAATCTTCCCGGGAAAAGTCAAATCCAATAGCAGCATAATAATCTTTTACCGGAAAAGAAAAAACTTGCTGATAAGCATGCTGGTTAAGCAGGGGTAAATTTCTCCTGTTTAATAAAGAATTAATGGATTCCAGACATAATTTCAAATCGTCAAGTAATGTGCCATTCCAATCCCAGATGATATTCACTTCAGCCATTACTGTTCTGTTACTTTTAACCGGTTGATAACCGGGTTTGCATACATTTTCAGAAACCGTTCCCTGATATCGGTAATGGGGAAATCGATGTGAATCATTGCCTGTTCAATCATCAGGGTAAAGTTTTTCTTTTCATGTGTTGAATATTTATGCTGAAAGCGGGGTTCGGGGTTCAACATATCGTATGCTATGTAGTTGTTCGGCCAAAGTTTGAAGTTTGAGTAGATCTGTTTGTCAATGAGTTCGGCCAACTCTTTTAATTGGGTATTTTGCTGTTCCTTCGTTTTCCCGGCACCGAAGTTTATTTCAACAGGATTTCCAAATGAAAAGTGTATTTTTCCTTTTGGGTTAAAGATTCCCATCGACATGCTTTTCAGATCGTCTTTGCTGGTCTTTGTTTGCCCGTAATGTTCTTTTTTGATCAGTTCTTTCATTTTTGCCAGGCCACAGGGTTCAATTTCATAGGAAATGGCAACCGGAACAATATGGAGTTCATTGAATCCTTCAGACAAGTTTTGGGTGTTGCTCATATTCAGCATTTTCAGCATGCTTACCTGTGTTTTGTCGAACCCGTTTTTTGTCCGACCTTCCCGTTGTGCAATCCAAACCGACAGATTTTCCTGGGTTATAGATTTACGGATATAATGAGACACTTTGATGGAAGCTTCCAGTAACTCACGGGGCGGCAGGTTTCGTTTAATGATAAAAGCCCGGTTTAGTTTTACTGCATGTTCAATCCACGGATACAATAACAGATTATTTCCTATGGCAATTTGTGTGGTGTTCATTCCCTTTTCAAATATCAGAAAATTAAGTAAGGCGGCATCAAGAATGATATCCCGGTGGTTGGAAATGAATAAGTATGGCTTTTTTTTGTCCAATTTTTCCAATCCTGAACAGCTGAGGCCATCCGATGTGTTGTTGATGATCCAGCGCAGCAAATCGTAGATGAAGGTTCCCTGCAACTGTTTGATGTTACGGATCAGGCGAAGTTGCATTTTTACCATTTTTACTTTTGGCTTAACCTTGAAGAGATGCGTTAATACCACATCAAATGCAGGATCTTTCACCATCAGCCTGATTTTTTCTCTTGCTTCTTTGTCGGTGTAAGGGCGTATATCGTCGAAATAGTTTTCCATTAGCATGAATAAATTTTCGCAGCAAAGTAACGAATTCAGGTTTATATTTTCAACCTCAATTGAAATTTTACTTCTGTTTTTTTGTTACCTGATATTTCATTGTACCCTGAACCTGTGGTTTCCACATCGTTATGTGATGTGTTTCCTAACTTGGCCCAAACTTCCAGCCGTTTATTGAATTTGTACTTGAAATTCAGGTATGTACGTATTCCTTTTCCACTATATGCCGGTATAGAGAATGAATAGAGCAGATCATTTTCGTATGCATATATCCGTGAGTTATAACTGTCAGTATTAAACCAGGCAACTCTTGCCGATAAATTTAGCTTTTTCCCGGGGGGTATGAGTTGAAGATCCTGGAGGAACACTGTTCCGGTTTCTCTGGTCAGTCCTTTGAAAATAACATGCTCTACGCGGGTTTTCAGTGAAATGACATTTGAAAGATTATAATGAATATGGATGCGCATTTTTTTGTTGTATTCGACATGATTTACATTCCTTTCCTTCAGCATTTCTTTTTTTTCTTTTCTTTCGTTTTTATAACGTATATGGAATTGTATTTTTTTCGACAGCCGGACATCAGCTTGTGAAAAGATATCCCATCCTGTTGATGGACCTGCCGTGTCAAATTTTATCCAGTCGGATCTGTAACAATCGGAGTAGGCAGAAATGGTGACATATGGGAATGGGAGTATCCTGGTACCTAAGAATAAGCCTTTCTCGTTATCAGCTGAGGTTCCTTCAGCAAATGGAGATGCCCAAAGTGCCTGGAAATTTTTGTCGAAATGACGGTAAAGGCCGGAGAATTGAATGCGGTCATGAAGATGGATCCCAAATCCATGGATCATTGCTTTCCCCTTTGATTCAGAGAGAGCTCCTTCACCAAAAAACCGGTACTTCCCTTTGCTGAACAGATAATCAACCGCGATGACCCTGTTTCCCTTTCCGCTGAAGCGAAACTGATTAAAAAGCTGGTCACTTTTGATGAATGGGAGACTAAAATGGCGGTATGAAAAGGTGGCTCCAATTTTGAAGTTTCTGAATTGCCATGTTCCAAACACGCCGGTATTCATGTCGGAGATACTGTTTTTGTCGGCAATTTCCCCGATTGTGCGATGGTAACCTGATGTTTGCAGACTGGTAAAATGATTCCCCCGTGAAACAGACCAGGCCAGGTTAGCGTCGGTTTTTTTCTGTGACCAGAAGATGTTTACCCGGCACTCTTTCCACTTTAACGTGGTGGATACTCCCCTGAAAAAATTATTTTCATCGGCTGATGTAAAAGGGCGAATACCCTGACTTGTTTTACTGATATTCATGATGTCGACTGATTTGCCTGTTGAGAATCCCTGCCAAATCGCCAACCCCTGCCCACTGCGAACAACAAAATCTCCTAACGTGATGTTTTCTATCAGGGATTTGAATTTTAGATGAATGTGTCCGGAGTAAAAATCGAATCCCTGTTTGTTGACTCCCCGGAAAAATGGTTCTCCGGGATCTTTCTCTGCGGTTATTCCTGCTGAAAGTTTGTCTCCGGAACTAAACTTGTAACGTGAATACAACCGGATTGGATTGCCCGCAAATGGTGCTGTTCCATCCTCTTTCTCTTTAAAGCCCTTAGCCTTTTGGAGTATACTCTGTGTGCGTACCATCCACTCATGTTTCCCGTACTCCCATGTTTTTTTGAATCCATACGATTCCACCTCAACCATGCCGAAACGGATGAAAGGTTCTATTTTTTTGAGTAGTTCAGGGTTGAACCCTTCAATGGCATTTAATTCATAAATTGATAGTGCCGGGCCATAGTTTTTTAAGTAATCCAATAGCTTACGGATTTGTATTTCGTCCAATACATGAAGTTTTAATAGCTCCTGGCGTGTGGCCATGTTTATGTTCAGCGGGTTTTCTGCGTATTCCTGTAAATCCTCAATGATTTGAGCAGCATGGGGTTCTTCGTTTAGGTTCTCGATGACCGCTTCCATTCTATTTTCAATTTGGCTGATGGCATCATTTTGTTGTGCTAATACTCTGCTATTAAGTGCAATCAGGATGAGAATCGTGATGTGTTTGAAAAAAGGGTTCATGGGATATCGTATGGTTTTAAAAATGGTTTTTATTGGTATACAGAGGTTTTTAGATCAGGGGTTAATTTGAATGGAGACCGAAGGATAAATACCTAAACAGCCATGATAACTGAATCCGATATCAGTAGTGAATATGCCTGTTTGGTATCCAACACCGGTAGTATACATGAAAGGTTTCCCGGAGACTCCGACACGCAGCGACAGGTTTTCAGCCGGTTGAAACTCTATGCCTGTTTTGACCCGGGTTGCTTGGAACAGGGATTTTTGCACTTCAATGGCTCCCAGTACCGTTGGGTCAAAATGGTAATGTCCTCCAATTCTGATCGTTAGTGGTAATTTTGCCTTTCTGTGAAGTGTTTCACAACGTATTGATAGAGGATTAAACAGATGCAACCCCAGACTCATTTTTTGAGTCGGATCAAATAGAACTCCTCCCTCGAAGGTAGCTATTCCTTTGTTAAAATCGTTTTCGGGAAATGAAAGAAAAAAGTAGTCAAGCTGCATGCCGGCATTCCATTTTTCTGCCAGGCGGAGGGCGTAGCCCAACCCCAATTTTTTTTCATTATATGATCTTTTCCCAAACTGAAAAAAGCTGAGACCAAAGGCTCCTGCTCCAACTGGTGTGATTAGCGATCCGGCAACCCATGAGAGTTCATCTATACCGAATCGGGATTCATAAAATAATCCGGAAGTAAGTGTTTGTATTTTTGCTATACCAGCCTGATTGTGAAAAGTTGACCAGGTGTCGGAAAGAGATACAGAAGCATGGGAAAGACCCAGCGACCGGGCCCCGGGCAGGTAATTATCCAGCCCATTGACCTGAAATGACCAACCAACTGCTCCTAGAAACAGAAAAAAACACCCTATTGAGCATGTGCTTTTCAATGTGTTTGGGTTTTGATAGGGTAAATATAGGAATTTGTTCCGAAATTTCGAATGAAAATTCCCATTTTTTGGGAAGTTCTTAAAATCCTGGTTTGTAATTCAAAATTTCCGGTTTGAGGTGTCGGATGGATCTGATTGAAAAATTCCGAGAATAAAAATGATTGAAGGAGGAGGCACGCACTTAATCACAGGTGCAGGTCTCCAGACAATCGACAATCTGGCTCAAAATGTTGAATTTCAGATAATAAAATGTATTTTTACCTTCTCTTTGGGAACAAAGGACTCCCTTATCACGAAGTATCCCCAGATGATGGGAAGTGGTGGATTGTTCAATTCCTAATAATTCATGAATCTCACTTACTGTTCGTTTTTTCCCTCCTTCCAGGTGTTTTAGAATCGCAATACGCATAGGATGAGCTATTGCTTTCAGCATACTAGCAGCCAATTCTAATCTGCTGGAGTCCAGTTCTTTGGTTTGTTCCATTTTTGTTGAGTGCTTTAAAAATGCAAATATATAAATATTTAAGGATTATCTCATGAGATGAAGAGAACTTAATTCCCTTCTCCGGGCAGGCAGGTGGAAAAGCTTTTCAAGTGCACCTGGTTGTATCCGGTGCTGTGTTGGCGTCTCAACCATCAGTTCCGGGTATTTGAAGCGAAAAAACCAGAACCATGCTTCTGCATGGTGAGAATGGCGTTTCATCACCCATCCTACGTCGTTTGGAGCGCCATATCTGCCAGGCTCTGCCTGAAAAAGAACTACTTTCCTTGAAATAATTATATAACAAGGGGTTTAATGACAGTTATGTTGATTTTTTTTTGAAAATTTACACCTTTTTTAACGAATTTGTTTTATGTTCGTTATCCTAATAAATTAAGATAGATTTGTCCGATGACAAATATTAAATCGATAGGTTTCCCCATTGAAAAAGAGTTAAAAGCTTTTGATCCTTATTTTAAGGAAGCGCTAAAAAGTGATATTCCTCTTTTAGGAACCATATTGAATTTTCTATACAGAACGAAAGGGAAGCAACTGCGTCCTATGGTTGTGTTTTTGTCGGCTAAGCTGCATGGTGAACCCAATGAGTTTTCCCAATTGGCTGCCTGCTCGGTAGAATTATTGCATTCTGCCACACTGGTTCACGACGATGTGGTAGACGATTCATTTGAGCGTAGAGGAGTGTTTTCCATCAATGCATTGTGGCGAAATAAGATGGCTGTTTTGGTTGGTGATTTTATTTTAGCCAGGGGTTTAATGCTTCAACTGGAGCATAAGAAGTACAATTTTTTGCATCTGATTTCTCAGGCAGTACAAGACATGGCTGAAGGAGAAATATTACAGATTAAGAAAAGTCGGAAATTGGATATTGATGAGGAAACATATTTTGAGATTATCCGGAAAAAAACTGCGTCACTCATTGCCACCAGTATGGCTATTGGTGCCGCTTCAGTAACCGATGATCCTGAAATTCCGGAGAAAATGTTTCAAATAGGGCTAGATGCTGGTATTGCTTTTCAAATCAGGGATGATATTTTTGATTATCAGGCCAAAGGAATAATCGGGAAACCCACAGGTAACGATATCAAGGAAAAAAAGATCACCCTGCCATTGCTTTACGTGCTGAAGAACTCTGATTTGAAGGAAAAGAAACGGATACTGACCCTGATAAAAAAGAAAAACAAGAACCGTTCAATGGTGCAGGACTTGATTCAGCTGGTGAATGAAAAGGGAGGTATTGAATATGCAACTGAAAAAATGCATGAGTTCAAAGAAAAGGCAGTGAATGGGCTGATGGAATTTCCCGACTGTGAAGCCAGGGTTTCACTTGTTGAACTGATGGATTTTATCATTACCCGCCAAAAGTAATGGAAAGCTATTCCTTTAGTTTTTTATTTTTTTGATGACGATCGTGATCGCGGGTATTTTTCTTTTCCATATTTTTCAGGAAGGCATCTGTTAAGTTTACTCCTGTTTGATTTGCCAGGCAAATGAGTACCCAAAGTACATCAGCCATTTCGTCGGCCAGGTTGTGTTTCAGATCAGAGTTTTTAAAGGATTGATCGCCATAAGTGCGTGCCACGATCCGCGCCAGTTCACCCACCTCCTCTGTTAAGACAGCCATGTTGGTTAATTCACTGAAATACCTTACTCCCACTGTTTTTATCCAGTGATCCACGCTTTGCTGTGCTTCTTCTATTGTCATTTTTTGTTTCATTGCGTTAGAATGAAATTCCTGCCGTAATATAAAGCTGTTCGGAAGAGGGATTCAGGATGATTGCTCCCGAGACAGGAATAGAGAAAAAGTCGTTAATTTTCAGTTCTTTGGAGGTGCCAATTCCAAAGTTGCAGACGTTGAATTTACTATTCATGGTATATGCCCCGTCACCTGCTCCTACAAACAGATTGACCGGGCCCGCCTGGTAATCTGCCTCAATGTACGTGTCTCCTTCGCCATCGTTCATCATATAGGCTCCAGTGAGCGTAAGTTGGTGTATTTCAAAGCTCAACATGGGCTCTAAATAGTGTGAATCTCCTTCAAACCAGCTTGACCCCGGAAAGTAATAATCGGTAACCGTCAGGGTAAGCACATTGAATTCTCCCATGTTGATGGCGTAGCTGACATAGATATCTGTTTCCGCTGCTTCGTTGAAGGAGACATTGAACGATCCCCAGGCGCCAATGGTAAATTCTCCGGCATTGTATTCAACCGATGGCTGGAAAGCCGGTCCGGATCCAATTTTTGTTCCCCTCCATATATAACTGCTGAAGATGTCGATCCCGGTTGTCCACTCCTGAGCCTGACCGTTTGAGCAGAAAAAGAAAGCCAGAAGGATGTTTGCTGCGATTCGATGTTTTTTTTTCATTCGTCAATCGTCATTAATTATCGTCATTTTTCTGTTAGTCCCATGACTGAAATAAAACTTTTTAAAAATCTTTCTGTTTGGAATCCATCATGATGGTAACAGGTCCATCGTTTGTCAGCTGAACCTCCATCATGGCACCAAAAATTCCCGTAGCAGGTTTTTTCCCTAATGATTCTTCTGTTTTTGCAATGAATTTCTCATACATAGGAATTGCAAAATCGGGTTTTGACGCCCGGATATACGATGGTCTGTTTCCCTTTTTAACACTGGCATGAAGTGTGAACTGGCTAACAATCATTATATCGGCTGATACATCCTCTGCTGAAAGGTTCATCACCCCCTTTTCATCATTGAAAATACGCAATTGGATAATTTTTTTCACCAGCCATTCAATATCATCGTCGGTATCGGCGTTTTCAATGCCCAGCAAAATTAATAATCCTTTACCAATGGATGAAATCGTTTTACCTTCCACTTTTACCTCTGCCGTTTTTACTTTTTGGATCACTACCCTCATGTTGAAATCTTTAGCTGTTTCCCGGTAATATTTAAAAGTTCTTCCTGTCGTTTTATCTGTTCGGGTAAACCATCCACCGGAAGTATTTATTTTTTGTGCATGTGAACAGCTCTACTTCATATGGTTCCATCCCTGGGCTTGCAGCGGAATTTCCGATCCACCTGATGTTATCAGGTTAGCTCCTTGCCGGGGATCTGTCATTTTGCCGATCACAGTAAAGTCAGGATCATTTTTTATTTTATTCTGGTCTTCCGGAGCAATAGTAAAGAGCAGTTCATAATCTTCCCCACCATGAAGTGCTGCTACTAACGGATTTATATTCAGTTCGTCAGCCATTTTGCGGGTTTGGTTGTCAATAGGTATACTTTCTTCGTTCAGTTGGCAACCCACATTTGATTTCTTGCACAGGTGCATGATTTCGGAGGAAAGGCCATCGGAAATATCAATCATGGCAGTAGGTTTGAGATTTATTTTTTCAAAAGCTTCCACCATATCGGCTCTGGCTTCAGGTTTAAGTTGACGTGCCAGAATATAATCATATCCTTCCAGTTGCGGCTGTATTTTGTTATTCACTTTAAACACTTCATTTTCCCTTTCCAGCAGCTGGAGTCCCATATAAGCACCCCCAAGGTCTCCGGTAACACAAAGCAGATCGCCAGGTTTAGCTCCTGAGCGGTAGACCAGTTTTTCCCGGGGTGCTTCTCCCAGAACACTGATATTAATTGTCATGCCTGTAAGTGAACTGGTGGTATCGCCACCTATCAGGTCCACACCATAAGTATTGCATGCCAGGTATATCCCGGAGTATAACTCTTCCAGAGCTTCTACCGTAAATTTGCTTGAGACAGCCAAACTTACGGCTATTTGCCGCGGACGGGCGTTCATCGAGTAAATGTCGGAGAGATTTACTGCTACTGCTTTATAACCCAGGTGTTTCAACGGAACATACATCAAATTGAAATGAATGCCTTCGGTGAGCAGATCAGTGGAAAATACAACGCAATTCTCCGCGTAATTCATCACTGCTGCATCATCCCCGACGCCCTGAAATGTACTCTTGTTCTTTATGATAATCCCCTGAGTCAGCCTGTCGATGAGTCCAAACTCTCCCAATTCCGAAATCGTGGTCTGCTTTTTTTCTTTTTCCATGATAAATAAAGGACAAATTGGTGTTTAATTAAAACTTCCGGCAACAAAATTACCCATACTTTTATATCTTTGCAATTATTTTTTAAACAGTCAGTGAAAAGGATTGTTGTTTTTTGTAAGAAGTATAAAGATGACCGATCAGGATAAAATATTATCAGAAGTAACTCAGGGAGATTATAAGTACGGTTTTTTTTCTGACATTGAAACCGAAATTATTGATAGGGGGTTAAACGAGGCAGTGATCCGCACGATTTCGGAAAAGAAGGATGAGCCTGACTTCATGCTTGAGTTCCGGCTTGATGCCTTCAGGAGGTGGCAAAAAATGAAAATGCCCGACTGGGCTTATCTGAAAATACCTCCCATTGATTTTCAGGGGATCAGTTATTATGCTGCTCCGAAAAAGAAGCCGGAGTTAAGAAGTCTTGATGAGGTGGATCCAGAATTGCTGGAGACATTCAACAAGCTGGGTATTCCTCTGGAGGAACAGAAGCACCTTGCGGGTGTGGCTGTTGATGCCGTACTCGACAGTGTATCGGTTAAGACTACCTTTAAGGAGGTTTTAGCGGAACAGGGTATTGTATTTTGCTCTTTCAGCGATGCAGTTCGTGAACATCCTGATTTGGTTCGTAAGTATCTGGGTCAGGCAGTTCCTGTTGCGGATAATTTTTTTGCGGCTTTGAACTCTGCCGTTTTTAGTGATGGCTCATTTTGCTATATTCCCCGGGGTGTGCGATGCCCTATGGAGTTATCCACCTATTTCAGGATCAATTCTGCCAATACCGGGCAGTTTGAGCGAACGCTGATTGTTGCCGATGACGACAGCTATGTGAGTTACCTGGAGGGATGCACTGCCCCCATGCGCGATGAAAATCAATTGCATGCTGCTGTTGTGGAGATCATTGCCCTGAACCGTGCAGAGGTGAAGTATTCCACTGTACAAAACTGGTATCCCGGAGACAAGAACGGGAGAGGCGGAATTTATAATTTTGTTACCAAACGAGGAATTTGCCGGGGCGAATCCTCAAAAATAAGCTGGACACAGGTGGAAACCGGCTCGGCCATCACCTGGAAATACCCCAGCTGTATTCTGATTGGTAACCATTCCGTTGGGGAATTCAATTCGGTAGCAGTAACCAATAACCACCAGCAGGCCGATACTGGTTCGAAAATGATCCACATCGGTAAAAATACAAAAAGTACAATCGTTTCAAAGGGAATTTCTGCGGGGAAAAGTAACAACTCATACCGTGGTTTGGTGAAGGTCATGCCCGGAGCTGAAAACTCCCGGAATTTTTCGCAGTGTGATTCTCTGTTGCTGAACGATACCTGCGGAGCTCACACCTTCCCATACATCGAAGTGGGAAATAAGTCATCCATTGTTGAACATGAAGCCACCACTTCAAAAATTGGAGAGGACCAGATTTTTTATTGTAATCAGCGAGGAATTGATACAGAAAAAGCCATCAGCATGATTGTGAACGGATATGCCAAGGAAGTGCTGAATAAATTGCCTATGGAATTTGCAGTGGAAGCACAGAAACTGTTGCAAATAAGCCTCGAAGGAAGCGTGGGATAAATTCCTGAGAAAAACGAGTACGAAAAGAGATAATTCAAACATTGTTAAATACAGGGAAGGTCTTCATGACTGGAACTTAAATCATATAAAATAAATATGTTATCCATTAAAGACTTATTTGTTGAAGTGGAAGGGATGGAAATCCTGAAGGGCATCAATCTTGTTGTTAAACCCGGCGAAATTCATGCCATCATGGGTCCCAACGGATCGGGGAAGAGTACCCTGGCCAATGTATTGGCCGGAAAGGAAGAATACACCGTAACTCATGGAGAAGTTACTTACCTGGGTGAAGATCTGTTGGATATGGCTCCGGAAGAAAGGGCTCAAAAAGGGCTCTTCCTGAGCTTTCAATATCCGGTGGAAATACCCGGTGTTCCCATGGTCAATTTTTTGAAAACTGCTGTGAATGAGCACCGCAGATCGCGTGGAGAGAAAGAGCTTACGGCAGGTGAATTTTTGAAGTTCATGCGCACGAAAATGGAAATGGTGGATATGCATGCCCAGTTGACCAACCGGTCGGTGAATGAGGGATTTTCCGGAGGAGAAAAGAAGAAAAACGAGATATTCCAGATGGCTTTGCTGGAACCCCGGCTGGCCATTCTTGATGAAACCGACTCGGGGCTCGATATTGACGCACTGAAAACGGTTGCACATGGTGTGAATGCGCTGAGAAATTCCGGGAATGCCACCATAGTGGTTACGCATTACCAACGTTTGCTTGATTATATCGTACCCGATCATGTACATGTTTTGTACGGCGGGAAAATAGTTAAATCGGCTGGCAAGGAACTGGCCTTTGAACTGGAAGAAAAGGGTTACGACTGGATTAAAAAGGAAAATGGAGAGTAACATGAGTATATTGATTGAAAATACAGATGTATCCTTAAAATATGCTGCGCATTACAACAGTGTAAAAGAAGTACTGTTCCGGAATTCTGCTGAAGAGATGAATGCACATCGGAAAAAAGCGTTGCAGGACTTTATCACTCAGGGTATTCCTACCCGTAAAAATGAAAATTATAAATATACCAATCTGCAACCCCGGTTTTCCTCAGAATTCAGATATATTCATGAACGCGAACCTGCTGAAGTCGACCTGCATGCTGTATTCCGTTGCGATGTGCCCCTTTTAGATACCCACCTGGCTTTCCTGTTCAATGGCTGGTTTTATGAGGATAACAGCAAGATAGGTGAACTCCCTTCCGGAGTGATTCTGGACAGCCTCGAAAATGTTGCTCACAACAACCCCGGACTGATCAGAAAATATGCATCACTCGCTCAAACTGAAGACGATCCTTTAGTTGCACTGAACACCGCATTTGCCAAAGACGGGTATTTCCTTTACGTACCGGAAAATACTACGGTTGAGTTGCCTGTTCAGCTGATCAATTTTCTCCAGGCAAAGGAGAGCGCTTACGTCACCCAGCGAAATTTTATATATCTGGAAGAAGGTGCACATGTTAAAGTAATTTCCTGTGATCATACCCTGAATTTAAACCATTACCTGAATAATTCAGTAACCGAAATTTTTGCGGGACCCAATGCCAACCTGGAATATTACACCCTTCAAAATCAGCATAACTATACTACCAGTTTGAATTCGGTATTTATTCATCAGGAAAAAGATTCAAAGGTCACTACCCTAAATTCTTCACTTCATGGTGGATTAATCCGGAATAACCTGAAATTTAATATGGATGGGGAAAATGCGGAAGCTTTTTTATATGGTATGGCCTTTATCGACCGCAAACAACATGTGGATAACTTCACCCAGGTGATTCATGGGAAACCTCACTGTATGAGTAATCAGGTATATAAGAATGTTCTTGACGATGAATCGACCGGTGCTTTTACGGGTAGGATTCATGTTGTTCGTGATGCTCAGAAAACCAATGCATTTCAGCGCAACAACAACATATTGCTTACCGACAAGGCTACCATGCAATCAAAACCGCAACTGATCATCGATGCCGACGATGTGAAATGCAGTCATGGTGCCACAGTTGGCCAGATAGATGAAGAAGCTCTCTTCTATCTGCGGGCTCGTGGAATAGATGAGGCAAAAGCACGGTTAATGATGATGAATGCATTTGCATATGAAGTCATCCAGCAAATTTCCATTGAACCGTTACGTAAGAGGATCAATGAGTTGGTCGACAAGCGTTTGAGAGGCGAGGTAGCCCGTTGTCACGACTGTGCATACAACTGCGAATGTTAGGCGAATGGAATACGATGTAAATAAAATACGAAGTTATTTTCCTGTATTGAAGCAGCAAGTATATGGGAAACCATTGGTTTATTTCGATAATGCTGCTTCCACTCAGAAACCTGTTCAGGTTCTGCTCAAAACCGGCAGGCTTTATACCGAATTTTACGGGAATATCCATCGTGCAGCACACTATATGGCTGACAAAACCACTGATGCATTTGAATCAGTGCGTGACCAGGTGCAGCAATTTATTGGAGCAGGTAGTCGTGAAGAGATCATTTTTACCAAAGGCACTACCGAAAGTGCTAACCTGGTTGCTGCCTCTTTTGGCGAACAATTCATTTCTCCTGGAAGTGAAATCATTGTTTCCGAAATGGAGCATCATTCCAATATGGTTCCCTGGCAACTCAATGCGCTGAAAAGAGGAGCAAAAATTGTTAAGTTGCCCATGTCAAGAAATGGAGAACTGCAAACCAGCCTGCTCTCTGAACTCATTACATCAAAAACCAGGCTTCTTGCGGTAACTCACGTTTCCAATGTGCTGGGTACCATCAATCCGCTGGCGCAGATCATTGACGCAGCACATCGGAAAAACGTGCCTGTTTTTGTGGATGGGGCACAGGCTGTACAACATATTCCAGTGAATGTAAAGGCACTGGATGCCGATTTTTATGCATTTTCGGCTCATAAAATGTATGGACCTAACGGAGTGGGTGTGCTGTATGGAAAAAGAAAATGGCTGGAACAAATGCCTCCATACCAGGGTGGGGGAGAGATGATTTCGGAAGTGACTTTTGAGAAAACGACCTTCAGTGAAATTCCGTTTAAATTTGAAGCCGGCACTCCGAATATTACCGGAGTCATTGCTCTGGGGCCAGCCATTGCCCTGCTGCAGGAAACCGGAATGGAGCATATTGCTGCCTGGGAACATCAGTTGCTGGATTATTGCACCCACCAGCTGAAAGAACTGGAAGGGCTTGTGATTTACGGAGAAGCTTCACAAAAATCCGGGGTCATATCGTTCAATATTGACGGGATACATCCCTTTGATCTGGGAACTATGCTCGATAAAACCGGAATAGCTGTCCGTACCGGCCACCATTGTGCTGATCCGCTAATGAGTTATTTTAATATCCCGGGAACTGTTCGCGTATCGTTTGGCATTTATAATACAACAGAGGAAATAGACCGGTTTATCGAAGCGCTCAAAAGGGTGGTGAAAATGTTAAAATAAAAAGAAGATCAGAAATTTTCCAGCTTTTAAAAATTTCTGAACATTGTGTCTTAAATTTTCTGAAGATCATGAAAACAATTGAAGAAGTTCAACAGGATATATTGGAAGAGTTTTCACTATACGAAGACTGGATGGATAAGTATGCTTACCTGATTGAACTGGGAAACAGTGTAGAGCCCATTTCTGCAGTGGAGAAAAATGACCAGAACCTGATCAAAGGTTGCCAGTCGAGGGTATGGCTGGTTGCTGAAAAGAAAGAAGGTCATATCTATTTTCGGGGTGAAAGTGATGCCGTTATTGTCAAAGGATTAGTAGCCCTGCTCTTAAGAGTATTCTCAGGAAGAACACCAGGAGAAATTTTACACAGCCAGGTGCATTTTATTGATGACCTGGGGTTAACGCAGCATTTGTCTCCTACCAGATCGAATGGGCTGTTAGCTATGATGAAACAAATCAGGCTTTATGCTGTTGCTTATGATAGGTTGGATAATTAAGGAGAAGTTGGATGGATAAAAGAATTGACCAGATAATAGCAAACCTGAAGGAGGTTTATGATCCGGAAATACCGGTAAATATTTATGATTTGGGGTTGATTTATAATGTCGATGTGGATGAGAACAATAACGCTAACATTTTAATGACCCTGACAGCTCCCGGATGTCCGGTAGTGGATATATTAATTGACGATGTTTCTCAGGCTGCGCGCGCTGTGGAAGGCATAGCGGATGTCAATGTTGACCTTACCTTTGATCCTCCCTGGGATAAATCGATGATGAGTGAGGAAGCCCGCCTGGAATTAGGATTCTTTTAATGCGTTCAACCCGTACCAGATGGATGACCTGAAAAACATATCTGCTAAGGTCAAATCGAAGGCGAAAGAACTGGGATTTTTGGAGTGTGCAATTCTCCCGGCCGAATCATTAGGGGAGGAAAAAGAACGGCTCCACGCCTGGCTTGAAGCCGATATGTTCGGGGAAATGCATTATATGGCAAGGAATCGGGACAAACGACTGGATCCCCGATTGCTGTTTCCTCCCGCTAAAACGGTTGTTTTGGTACTTCAGAATTATTATTCGAATAAAAAGCAGAAAGATCCGGAAGCTCCGGTCATTTCCCAATATGCCTATGGAATAGATTATCACAGGGTGATGAAAGAAAAGCTGAAGAACCTGCTTGCTTCTGTTCAGAAAGAAATTCCGGAATGCAAGGGACGATTTTTTGTTGACTCCGCTCCGGTACTTGAACGCGCCTGGGCCCGCCGTGCAGGATTGGGCTGGATAGGAAAAAACAGCTGCCTGATATCAAAAAACCATGGAAGTTTCTTTTTCATTGGAGAGCTCATCCTTGATGTTGAACTGCACTTTGATAAACCGAAGGTGGTCACTGATCACTGTGGTTCCTGTACCCGGTGTATAGATGCTTGTCCTACCAGTGCCATTGTTGCCGATCGGGTAGTGGATGCCCGAAAGTGTATTTCATACCAAACCATTGAACTGAAGAGGGAACCGGATGAAAAACTCAAGGGACTTTTCCAAAACCGGGTGTTTGGTTGTGATATCTGCCAGGATGTTTGTCCGTGGAACCGCAAAGCAGAGCCGCATAATGAACGCTTACTATCCCCTTCTGTTTCATTACTCGAACTGACCAAACAGGAATGGTATAATTTGGATGAAGAACAGTTCATCGTGCTGTTTGACAATTCAGCTGTCAAACGTACCGGCTTCCAAGGGTTGAAAAGAAACCTTCAATTTATTGCATCCGGGAAAGAAGACTAAATGCCCCTACCATAAGGCATTTCAATTGGTGTAAATCCTACCCTGCTAAACTGCATTCATCATCTTATTCAGAGAATATGCAGATTCCCGGAAACGCACGGAAGAGACGTATGAATCACTGAACTGGTTTTCCCGTTAACCCGGGGTATTTTTTTGATAAACCTTATGAGGTGGATTTACGTTTATTGTTATAAAAAATTGTTGTCCGATATTTGTAGTTTGATGTAAGGAATGAAATGACCATGATGATTCATGTCATAAATGAGAATGAAATGAGCTTGTGAATTCTTTCGGACATCGTTGAAATAAACAGTGGAATGAGGAGATAGTATGATGGGAGTTTCTTTTATTGCCATTAAAAATAAATAATTATAGACAGATGAAGCGGAAGTATATGATGATAACATTTTTTTTATTTTTATCTTTAATGACCTCTTTGGTTGCTAAGGCACAGGATATTGAAGGCTGGATGGAAGCCAACGAGAAGGTTCCTGTTGAAAAACTATATCTTCATACCGATCGGGAATATTATTTTTCTGATGAGACCATCCATTTGAAGGCATACCTTACCGACAGCCGCTCCGGGCGTTTGATCCCGGGAGCAGAAAACATATATATTCATTTGATTGATGGATCAGGCCGGTTGGTTTTGGAACATAACCTGATGGCTATTCATGGTCAGGTACCGGGTCAGATTGATTTGCCTGATACCTTAAGAGCGGGAGGATATATGCTTCAGGCTTTCACTGATTACCTTTTGAATTTTGGAGAAGAGGCTTTTTTTTATAAGAAACTATGGATATCAAAAACTGCCAGACCAGCCCGGGCTGTTGAATCGCGACAACGAAATCCATCCAACCGCCGGATGGTTGCTGATGTAACTTTTTTACCCGAGGGTGGTGCGATTCTGGAAGGGGTGCCCAATGTTGTTGCCTTTAAAGCTGTTGACCGAAACGGTTACGGAGCAGATGTCCGTGGATCAGTCAGGGATGAATCGGGAAGAGAAGTGGTCACATTCAGTACGGATTATAAAGGAATGGGCATGTTTTTTATGACTCCCCAACCTGGGAAATCATATCATGCTACCATTTTTGGATTCCCTTCGTTCCGGTTTAGTTTTGATTCTCTGATTGTGCAGGAAGGTGTTAAAATTCAACTGGTAAATCAAACAAGCCGTGAGCTTATTGTGAACATTTTATCTAATTTCGACCAGTATGAGGATGATCTTTTTTACCTGGTGAACATGCATCGTGGAGAATCAGTTTTTTATCAGCCTTTTCATATTTCCGGCAAGTCTCATTTGTTGAAATTTGATAGTCAGATGCTTAAGGGTGGCGTGAATCGTCTGGTTTTGCTTGATAAGAATTTGGCTCCTGTATCCGAACGGCTTCTTTTTTCCAACACCTACGATGTCCATGAGGTCGACATTCGGGTATCCGGGAGTAGTGTTTCCACCCGATCGGAAATTAGCCTGAATCTTTCGGGAGGACAACAGCACTCTGACCCTTCGAATTTGTCTTTGGCTGTAGTTCACGAAGCCGCTTTTGGAGGGGAAAACCCGTCACAAGATATTCTGTCGTACCTGCTCATCGATTCGGAGTTGAACGGCTTTATTGAAAACCCGACAGATTTCTTTATTGATTCAGGGATCAGTGCACTGTCGAAACAACGTTTGCTCATGCTTACCCATGGCTGGAAGGGTTATTTCTGGAATGGGGTGCCCGGAATAGCTGATACATTAAATTACAGACAAAACGTGGGTTTGACTTTACGGGGTATGGCAACCGACAAAATCAGCGGCCAGCCTCTTCATCATGGTGAAATTACCCTGGTAATTGAGAAAGATCAGGAAATGGCGTTTTTAACCCAGACAACAGATGAGAAGGGTATCTTTTCTTTTCCCGGACTGCTGTTTAATGATACGGCAAAAGTGTATGTCCAGGCGAAAAATGAAATGGGAAGGCAAAATACAAATATCACCTTACTCCCTGCATTTCATGCCCCTGTGTCAATCTCTGCCTTGAAATCGTTGGGTGGAACGAATGAAATACCTCCGGCATTGGAAATACTAAAATATAACGAAGATCAGGTTTTATTGGCATACAACAGGAGAATGGCAATAGGCCAAAAAATGGATGAACCGACTGAAAGTCCGGACTTATCAGAAGGAGATGGACATTTCAGAATTTACAACCTGGCTGATCAGGTCATTGAGATTACTGAAGCAGATGTCTCTTTCAGCAATGTAATTGATTATCTGGTTGGCAAAGTTGCCGGTCTCGATATCAGCGGTGACCAGGTTACAATCAGAGGTACCAGTAATTTCAACTTCCAGTCAACACCCCTGTTTTTGATTGACGGAATACCTGTGTCGGACGACCTTCGTGCAGGGGGTTTTATTGATCAGGAGGAAGAAATGCGAATGGATAACAGGAATGCCAGCAGCAAAGCTATTGACAAAATAAAATCCATTCCCCTGCAGGATATTGATAAAGTAGAAATACTGAAATCGCCCCAAAACCTCACGCTTTTTGGAATGGAGGGGGCCAATGGAGTCATTGCAATTTATACACACCGCGGAAAATCAGAAAATCCTTCCGCTGTTGTGAAAGGTGTTATTGAAGAGAAAATCAAGGGTTACGCATCATTTCAGAAGTTTTACGCACCACGCTATTCCCCTGAGAACATATCTGATGTCTCACCCGATTATAGAACGACTCTGTTTTGGGAGCCTGAGATTTTGTTGAATGAAAGTGGAGTAGATATGACTTTCTTTTCCTCTGATCAAACCGGGAAGTACATCATCATTGTTGAAGGAATCAATGATACAGGAGGAATATGTATTGGTACAACAGATTTTGAAGTAAAGGGAAATGTTGTTGATTAACCGGCTGAATTTTCCTGATGAATTCAATACAACATATATCTTTGTGATAAAAATTTTAAATGTCAGATCGTGCCATAAAGCATAAAAGTATCCGCAAGAAGAGCTCTGCCCGTAAAAAGGCAAAAAAGCCCTCTTCACGAAAGACCATATTTATTTTTGTGGTCAGGGCGTTCATTGCCGTTTTGCTTTTAGCCTTTCTTTTTTTCTTTGTCGTATACCTGGGATTTACCGGACATGTGCCTACCACTGCCCAGCTTCATGTTATTAAAAGCCCTCAGGCTTCTGAAGTTTATTCTGCTGATGGCAGGCTTTTGGGAAGATATTACATTGAAAACCGGAGCAATGTTCACTTTCAGGATATTTCTCCCCATGTTATCAATGCGTTGGTAGCCACTGAGGACGCCCGGTTTTATGAACACCGGGGTATTGATGAAATGGCTTTGTTGAGGGTATTGGTAAAAACTATTTTGTTCAGGGATCGCAGTTCCGGAGGAGGCAGTACACTAAGTCAGCAGATTGCGAAGAATCTGTTTCCGCGGAACGATTTTGGAATTTTATCCATGCCGGTGAACAAGCTCAGGGAGGCTATTATTGCCTACCGGCTTGAACGGATCTATACCAAGGAGGAGATCCTCACTCTTTACCTCAACACGGTACCCTTTGCTGAAAATATTTTTGGAGTTGAAGTGGCAGCTGAACGATTTTTTAACAAAAAGCCTTCCAGTTTGATGGTCGATGAGGCTGCTGTGCTTGTGGGGATGCTCAAGGCGAATAATTTTTATAATCCCCGCACCAATCCTGAACGTTCAAAGGATCGGCGGGATGTGGTGATTGCTCAAATGGTGGAGAATGGATTCCTGACGGAAGAGGAAGGGCGGAGTTATCAGAGCAAACCTATAGAGCTGAGGTATACCCGTATATCTTATAATGAGGGGCCTGCGCCCGAATTTCTGGAGATGCTTAAACCTGAATTGCTGGAGTGGTGTGCCAGCCACACCAAGGAGAATGGGGACCCCTGGAACCTGTATACCGACGGATTGCGGATTCAGACAACGATCAATGCCGATTACCAGTTATATGCCAGGCAGGCTGTGGTTGAGCACATGAAAGTGTTGCAGGAGACATTTAACAACCATTGGGCAAACAGTGACCCATGGAGAAGGAACAGTCAGATTTTAGAGCGGGCAATACGCCGGTCCGACCGGTATAAGAAAATGGCAGGAGCCGGATTTTCTGAAGGACACATTGAGGAGGCATTTCAGCAGAAGATAACTACCGAGTTGTTCACATGGGATGGTGTTCAGCAGGTGGAAACCACTCCGCTTGATTCAATAAAGCACTATTTGCGGTTTTTGAATACGGGCTTTTTGGCATTGGATCCGGGAACGGGAGATCTCAAGGCGTGGATCGGGGGGATTGACTTCCGGTTTTTTAAATACGACCATGTGTTGTCGGAACGTCAGGTGGGTTCTACGTTTAAACCGTTTGTTTATCTGTCGGCTCTGGAAAACGGGCTGAGTCCATATGATTATTATCCTGCAGCCCAGCAGGTCTATTCGCGTTTTCAGAACTGGTCACCCTCAAATGCCGATGGAGTTCATGATGGATTTTATTCTATGGAAGGTGCCCTTTCTCAGTCGGTGAACACTGTAGCCGCCCATGTGATGGTGCAGACTGGTGTTGGAAACGTCATTTCCACCGTTCGTGAACTTGGCCTGGAAGCTGATCTTCCCAAAGTACCCTCGCTGGCGCTGGGTGTGGCATCTGTTTCTTTGAAAGATCTGCTTTTTGCTTATGCTACCCTGATAAATGACGGCAAACGCGTTGAACCGTATTATTTGCAGTCGATCGCCAATTCCGAGGGAATTGTTTTGGAGGAATTTGCGCGACCCCTGTCCAGGAATACCTCCCTGAGCGGAGAAAATTGCCGGATCATCACGCATATGATGGAAACTGCTGTGAATAAAGGTACCGGAACCCGCATCAGGTCGACCTACCGGATCCCGGGAGATTTTGCCGGGAAAACCGGCACTACACAAAACCATTCTGACGGTTGGTTCGTGGGATTGACACCCCATTTGGTTACCGGATGCTGGGTCGGGGCCGAAGAACCGGGAATTCATTTCAGAAGCATCACTTACGGACAGGGTTCCTACATGGCCCTGCCCATTGTAGGCCGTTTTTATAGCAAACTGTATGGCAATTCTAAATACAGGGATTTACAAAAAAAGCAGTTCCTGGATCCTTCCCAAGAGGTGTTGGCTGACCTTAATATTCCTGCATATAAAGATATTCTTGAAATGGAAAGACCGGAAAACATTCTCGAACGCCTGTTCGCAGGGAAAAACAAAGAGGAAAAACTTCATGAGATCCAAAAGCCTCAGGAAACAGCTGACGAGCCGAAAGAAAAAGGCTTGTGGAAATCTATCAAAAGGGTATTTCAAAAGAAAGATAAATAATCAGTAGAAGTGCGATATTCTGAATTTTAAGGATCAATTTTTCTGCATTTTGTTGATAACGAGCTTTTTAATACACTTTTTATTTTCGCTGGTACAATGAATCAGATATATTCCACCTGGCTCTTCCGAAAGATCAACCTGATATTCTCCAGATGAGTAATAATCTTGTTGATAAATCCTATTACCTAAAAGATCAAAAATGGCAATTTCACTTTTTCGATAATCCGCATTTTGCAGTTGGATGGTAAACATTCCCGTTGTCGGATTCGGGAAGATTTTAAAACCAGGCAGAAGAGTAATGGGTGATTTAACATCGATATTGTTTTTTATTAAAATTTCTACCTGATCAGGTTCAGAGAATTCACCACCATCAAAAACAGTTAAAGCAAAAGTTATAATACTATCATGTTGAACTTCTGGTGCTATAAAATAAGGGTTAGGTGAATTTATGGAATTTAAAACAGATTCAACATACAAATACCCTATTTCAAGATCATCGACAACATATTCGTATGTTCCAGCAGGAGGTGCTATAAAATTCACGCATGATCCCATTGTGCTATAAAACATTATTAAAAGATTTTCTAATTTTTTGTCTGTAAATTTTAAAATGTGATGGCTATTATCAGTTGCTGCAGAGAAGCATATAAATACTCTCGTGCCCTCCATTGCAAAAATCTCCTTAGTTTCAAGGCCAGACAGACCATAATTAATTTGTTGTATTGGGCTTAATGGAATTTGCTCCCTCTCTTCAAGACTTATGTTTTTTTCATCCCAAATACTTGATGTCCAGTAAAAATTAAGTGAATCACCATCAGGATCATAGGAATCTATGCCATACAGCCATACTGTATCACCTTCATTAACTTCAATATCAGCACCTGCCTTTGCAACAGGAATAAGGTTATCTTCTTTGATAACAGTAACAGCTACAGTATCAATCCCTGAAGTATTATAGCTATCATTCACAACGAGGGTAAAAAGCAAAGTGGTATGTTTATTATATTCAGAGGCTCTAAAAGTTGGTTTTGATGATTTCGTGGAACTCAAATCAATGCCGGATAGTGATTTCCATTCATAAAGCAGTGTTGGATTTTCTGATGATGATGAAGAAGATCCATCCAAAGTGACAACCTCTCCTGAATGCACAATTTGATCAAATCCTGCTTGAGCAACCGGTTTTTCCCGCACATTTTTAACAGTAACCATAATTTCGTCAGGTGAGGAGTCAACCGTTCCGTTATTGACTACCAGGATAAAAGTATATTTCATGGGATGTGGAATGTTTGGCACATAAAAAGATGGATTCGCAACTGTATCAGAGTCCAGGATTATTCCTTTAGGTGCTTTCCACATATATGTAATATCTTGATTGTTCGGGTCATATGAACCACTTCCATCCAGTATAACAACAGTTTTCTCATCGACCGTCATATCGGAGCCCGCATCAGCAATAGGAGCCCTTCTTCCTTCGCCAGTTAAAGAAATAACTAATGAATCAACCGAGTTTCTTATTTTGCAAAATGAGTTATAGACATCTGTATTTTTAGGGGTAAATATCAATTCTATCAATACTTTCTCCCAAGGTG
>Ga0172382_10000705_pt1 | contig 62493 bp, 49 predicted proteins | sample Leawel138RmetaG_FD_122245 | JGI IMG/M metagenome (GOLD analysis project Ga0172382, IMG submission 122245) | Leachate microbial communities from a municipal landfill in Southern Ontario, Canada - Leachate well 138R metaG | ecosystem: Engineered > Solid waste > Landfill > Unclassified | place...
TTGATCTGTTTTTTGCTCAGACAAGGCAAAATTGACGCGAATAGCCATAGCTATTTAAGGAAATTTTGCAGCAGTATGAGTGAAAAAGACGCAAAATAGAATAAATGGATAAATTTAAAACAGACTCTAAGTTATACCAACAGAATAATTATCTGTACCAACACAATAAGCAGAACCATGGCTACCGGATAGACTGTAGCGTATGCAATGGAATGGGCATTGGTGCTGGTCATGGAATCGGCTGCAGCCAATCCTGGTGTGCTGGTCATACTTCCACTAATTGCTCCGAGCATGGTCAGCAGGTTCATTTTAAATAACCATTTTCCTACCCATGCAGCTAAGGCCATCGGGACAAGAGTTATTATGCCGCCAAACAGAAATAGCTGGTATCCATACTTTTCAAATGTATTCATGATATCTGCTCCTGCCCCCGTTCCTACCGAAGCCAGGAAAAAGATCAGCCCCAGTTGCCGTAACAACTGATTGGCTGCGCCGCTCATGGTCCAGAGGATAGGACCGGTTTTGCCTAGTCGGCTAACGATAAGGGCAACAATCAGAACTCCACCCGTGAGGCCAGCACTGAATGAGAAATTTCCGAGAATAATATTGATTCTTCCTGCCAGAACACCCAGAATAATACCCAATGCAACAGGTAATATATCGGTGTCGGAAAGGCGCTTCTGGTCATCACCAAATATTCGGATAACCATTTCCATATTAGCTTTACTACTGGCAATAACCAGCTTATCTCCAAAAAAAAGTTTAGAATTGGGTGTGGGTGAAATGTTGATTCCCGACCTGCGTATTCGGGTGATGGTTGCGTTGTAGGTTTGAAGTAAATTGATCTGTCCGATGGTTTTGTTAACGACGTCTTTATTGGTGATTAAAACAGTTCGTACATCGTAATTCCTGTCGAGTGGAATCTCTACTTCTGTAGGAGCACCAATGAGTAATTCAACTCTTTTTAATGCTTCTTCGGTACCAACAGCTTTGATGAGATCCCCTTTACAGAGTATGGTTTCAGGTTTTGGAGTTACCGCCAATCCTTCGTGCATTACCCTGGAAACTACAGCCCTGGTCATATATCGGATCCGTAAATCAGCAATTGATTTTCCAGTTACATTTTCATTCTCCACAATAAAATTGCGGTGTAAAACTTCGGGAAACTCTTCCTTCATTTTCATCTGGTAATCCTCTTCTGACTTTTTTAAAGGAATTCCAATTATTTTGGGAAGAAACCTGATGAAAAGGATTACCCCGATTACCCCAAACGGATAAGCCACTCCATATCCAATGGATGCGAGTGGTGAACCGGTAAGATCAATGGCTGCAGCCAAACCTGGTGTACTTGTTAACGCTCCGGTAAGTAAACCTATTGCTATATTCTTGTCGATGTTGAAAATTAAGATTATGGCAAAGGTGATCAGCGCTGCTATTATAATAAGCAATGAAGCAAATGTGGCCAGTTGCCGCCCTTCTTTTTTAAACGACTCAAAGAAACCTGGACCCGCCTGAATCCCAATGGTGAATATGAACAATACCAAACCAAGATATTGAAAATCTTCGGGAATGACAATTCCGAAGTGACCAAATATCAGCGCTACAAATATTACAGCTGATACATCAAGGGACAATCCTGCTATTTTGATGCGCCCCAAAATAAAACCCAGGGCTACAATAAGAAACAGGGCAAAATAATTGTTTGAAAGAAGTTCCATTTTCTGTTCTGATTTTCCTGTGCAAAGGTAGTGAATAGTTTACTATCGGTAATTATCAGAAAAATTGAAGAACAAAATCAATTAAAACTTAATGATTGGATTAGAAATACCCTCTTGTGTTAAAAAATTATCAGGTAAATTTAGAGACTGTTTTAAATTTATCCATTTATTTTATTTTGCATCTTTTTCACTCATACTGCTGCAAAATATCCTTAAATAGTTATGGCTATTCGCGTCAATTTTGCCTTGTCTGAGCAAAAAACAGATCAAAATATTTCTAAAAAACAAAATCAAAACAGTCTCTTAGGCAAGAACCCCTGTTTCCATTAAAAAGCTAAAGTCATCATCTGATGAAAGTTCTACCGGTTCTTTCCCTTTCTTGAACATTCGGCACTTCCGGTTTCCAATCAGTTCCAGTTTTTTACCGTCTAGTTTGAGCATGGTGCCTTCACGCAATCCTGCAACACAAATATTGGGATTTAGTTCCAAAAATTCCCTGATACGTTGTTCTCGGGTTTCTCCGGCATGCCCCATGGTATTGGCATCAAGATAATGCGGATTGATCTGAAAGGGTATCAAACCAATACATTCAAAACCATGTGGTTCAATAATGGGCATATCGTTTGTTGTGCGCAGAGTGGGACAGGCCACGTTGGCACCTGCGCTCCAACCTATGTATGGGGTATCATTAAACACTTTTTCACGGATCGGATTCATTAACTTCCTGTCGTGCAACATTCGCACCAACTGCCAGGTGTTCCCACCACCCACTACAATAGCTTCTGCCTCCTCAATAGCTTTTACCGGATCAGGAAGGGTATGGATGCCCACAATATGATGCCCAACCTCTGCAAAACGTTCTTCTACCCTGGTACAATATTCGTCAAAAGAAAAAGTAACCGCAGCATAAGGAATGAATAACGAAGTTACCGGTTTGTCTCCAAAGAATTTTTGAATTTCATACTTTGGATAGTCCAGGTAGGCTTCCCCTGGCATAGTGGAATTGCTAATCAGTAAAAGTCTCATATCGTTTCTATTTATTTATTTCAAATAACTGCATTCTTTTGGAATCAATCAATGATAATTGTTGTTATTCTAATAACATCAACCTGTTTATAAGTGGATATTCCTTTCAAACTCCAGGATTATAATTTGTCGGTACCGTGATGTCATCATTTGCTATTCTCTTGTGAAACAAATACTTTCCTTTACCTTTTATCAGAAAGGTAAATAGTAACCAACCGAAATCTGATTGTATTTAAAGAAATTACGGGTAGTGAAATCAAAATACAAACCCTTAGTGATTTTTGGAACAGATGCACCCAGCATGATATTAAAAACACCTGTGAACGATTCGTCATTGGGAGTCAGTACACCTGTTCCGATGCCGAAATAGGGGACTGTTTCTGAATTCTTCAGGTTGATATCATAAACAGCGTTAACAAAAAATCCCAGATGAACAGGCGAGCCCAATCCTATAAAGGTTTCCGGAACCAAACTAAAGAATGAATCCGAGATAATATATTTTGTTCGCAGGCCAAGGTTGAATGAAGCATCTTCACCAAAAGCAAGCCCCCCCAAAACAGACATATGTGAGTAGTTGAAAGTATTTGGTTCTTTTTTCGTATTTTCTGAAGCGGATTTTTCTGATATTTCCTGGTTTATTCCAACCAGTATAGGTTGGTTTCTGGATTTTTTCATTTCGTTTTCCAGTTTACGAAGCTGCTTGGCGATATCATCAATATTTTTATTTGTTCCCTTTAATTCCTTCGTTAGGTTGCTGTAGTTTGTTGCTGCAACCTTTACCTGATCTGAATTTTCCGAAAATCTAACCATTTGCTGTTCTATTTGGATTAAGCGGGTTTGGATTCCGGAGAGCAGGGAAGAAAATTCATTCCTTTGATGATCAGCAACCGTATTGGATTCATCGATTTTGGCATGGATGGAATCAATAGCAAGTTGTAAGGATAGAACAGACTGATTCAATGAATCGTAGTCGATCCATGTTGTTTGCTGATGCGGATAAACCACAACACTGTCCCGGATATCAAGGGTATCTTTTATCGTGTATGGGGGAATGGTACTTATTTCTTCGGGTTCTTCGTACAGGGTAAGGGTATCATTCCGGTATATATCCATATTGTTTTTTCCATACTTAATGCTGTCAACTGCTTCAACCTGCTGGTTGAATGCTGCACTTTGTCCTCTAAACGCTCTGATAATAGAGACGAATTCATCGGGGGTTACCTGAATGATACTGCCGCTTTTTTCCGGTTGAGATACGGATACTTCAGATGTATGTATATCAGCTTGATTATTTTGTGCTGAAATTTGTAATGAATCAATAACGGTATTTTTATTTTTTAATTCTTCATTTTTCTCATTTAGGAGAATTTGGTATTCCTGAACCATCTGATCTATTTCATTATTTTTCCTGGAGTCATAATCAATTTTGAGATCGTTCATTTTTTTTGTGATTAAATTTTCGACTGACTCAGGTTTTTTCCCCAATGAAAAGCCGATTTTCACTCCATAAGCTACGTTGGTAATAATATTTTCCGGTTCTGTCAGCTCTTTTTCTTCTTGCATGGAAGTGAGCAATCCCTGAGCAAATCCAATAATTTTTATTCGTTTTGAAAGAGGAAGTTCCAACCCCAGTCCTCCGGATGCGAATACCTTATTTTCGGGTTCAAGGCCGTTTTCGGGTATGTATCCATTCAGAGCGTTAATTCGACCCCCGCCCAATGTCAGGAATGGAACCATTCCCTGGGCAACATTGAGTTTGAATTTTGTTTCACCTCCCCAAATGGACGATTTATTGAATGAAAGGAAAGAGGACTCATCCATTGCATGCAAATAAAACCCACGGATACCAATAAACGGACCGAAATCGAATCCTGTGCTAAAACCTGTATAAAAAGCATCGTTATAAGGCAGGTTTTGTTTAAAATTAACATACATCAGTGTGGGTTCAACCTGTAGACTAAATCCTTTAAGTCCGCCGCTGAACTGGTCTAGTAAAGCCTGGTCAATTTCATTCATTTTCCCTGTACGCATGCCTCCCAGGATAATGGATAGTTTAACTCTTGCCGACCAATCGGAAATATATCTTGAAGAATTTTCACTTAGGTCTACTCTGGATGCTGTCCATTCTTCTGGAGTCAAGAGTGCATGATAAGCATTTAACCGATAGGTTGTATGTACCGCCTGAAGTCCCAGATTCATTCTGTCAAACAGGTGAAAAGAGAGGCCAGCTCCGGAACTTAAATAAATTTGTTTGTTTTTTTCTGTATTCTCGGTTGAAATAGTCTGCACACCAGTTCCCAGTGTGAGATATGGAATAAGCCTACGTTGGCTAAGGTTTACCTGAAATTCTCCACCTAACCTTTCCAATGATGCCTGTTTATCAGAAAGGAGAAGCTGGGTGCCGGTCAAATTTCCAAAGTTGGTATTTCCGTTTATTGATTTCAAATAAACAGCACTAAGACCGATATACTCTCCAAAGCCAAAACCAAACTGGCCACCTAAAGAAGGGCTGTTGGCAAAGCCTGAGTTTTTAGCGGTATAAGAATAATCGAACAAAGGTGTAAAACTGTAACTGATGCCTTTTAGCTGGGCGTATGCAACACCGCGATTTCCTGCCCATATTAATAATACAAGCAGTGATACAATAAGTTTATTTCTCATCATTCAATAAATAATTTTTTTGATTTTATATCCGGATTTGACAAAATCGCTTCTATCCGGTTTATGTGTAGAGGTCGTTTATATTTATTTTAGCCAGTTCAACTATAAATTCAGCAATTTGGGAAGTAATTTTTTCCAAAAATTTCCCCCCTTTTTCCGCGGTTGCTTTTTTGGGATTTCCCACACCGGTATCGTCGGTTACTTTATCCCATTGACGTGGAGTCCAGGCTGTTTTATTATTTAGTCCGAGCAGATTTGGTTTTTTAGCTTTTCCTTCTCCGGCCTGATCCAATGGTAGCACCAATTGTGGGAAATAGTGCATGATAATACTGGTTTCCATTTCGTTGGCATGGTCTCCGTCTTCTTCAAAGAATTCGGAATTGGAGACTAGTTTGAACCATTCATTTAAGGCGATAAACATACCCGGAAATTTGGGTAGGATTTCGCGAATCAGGGGTTTGAAATCGTTTCCTCCATGTCCGTTCATTACAATCAGTTTGCGAATATCTTGATGATAAAGCGCTCTGACAATATTTTCCAGGATAATCAGCTGGGTTGAAGGAGGGGTGTGCAGACAGAAAGGCAGATTGATCTGGCCCGGGTTTTGTACGCCCAGTGGAATAGTGGGCAGCACCATTACTTTTGCTTCCCTGACCCAGGCTTTTTCTGCTGCCTCTGCTGCAATACGTGCTGTTTCTAGTGAATCGGTACCATATGGCAAATGGTAATTATGTGGCTCGGTAGCACCCCAGGGTAGAATGGCAACATCGTATTTTTGACTTGTTATCTGTTTCCAGTTGGTTTCTTCTAAAATGTAAGGTCTCATATTTAAAAACTTATTAATGTAATACCAAATGTTACCGGAGTTAAATCCGGCCCCTTGCTATTCCTGAACAAGGATACTGGTTCATAGGTTGCAAACAGATGAATTGAGCGGTATCCTGCCCGCATCATCAGTCCGTATTTGAAATCCTGCAGGTAATAATGACCTGGAGTTTTCAATTTTTCTTTTTTGTGATCTATTCGGTATTTAATTTTTGTATGACTACTAAGCCGCAAGCCTCCATAGAATCCACCGGAAATGTATATCCTGTTTTTGTAATGGTTAACAGGAATCTGAAATTCGGAAAGAAGGGGGACAACCAAAGAAACAATAGAAAGTTTTGATTTTTGATTCTTATCGAAATAGAGTATTTGAGGCTCTATGATGCCCGCATCTGATATTTGAATGGTCGTATTATTATCTAATCGATAACTCTGCAGGGTGATTCCCATGCCGGTTACCAGACCGATGGTATTGCGGGTACGCTGTATGCCGATACTTTGTTGTATAAAGTTGATATAGGTCGTATTGGAGCGGAATATGTCGTTATCCATGAAATTTGATGTATAGTCCGTATAATCCGGGTTTAGAAACAGATTAAAACCTAATCCCACGCCCGACCAGTGACCTGAAAAATCGTCGTACCAGAAATTAAATCCATTATTCGTAAGTGTTCTGATATCAATTTTTCCCAACAGTTTTTCCGGATTTTTTTCAAAGGGAACAATGGAGTCTTTTTGTGCCTGTAAAGTCAAGGTAAACAAGCTGAATACAACAAACGGGATAATCATAAGTTTATTCCGGGGAGGTATATTTCTGCATTTTAATTTGATCATTTGGTTCATTTTGTTACCTTGAACTATTACATGAACAAATTTAGTGCATTTAAGTTTAGCATATCTTCAAATCGTGGATTATTCAATGTATATCAATTGATTCTTAAATAAAATGCTGTCCGGATTGCCTCATTTGTCCGGAATGAATTATCTATTTGTTAAAATTTACCAGATGTGGATATAAAATCTTGAAATTCATATAAAAGGATTACTTTTGTGCCCACATTTTTTTAGACATATTTACATGATATCATTCAAAGAGATGGGCCTCAGTCCTGCAATTCAGCAAGCTGTAGACCATTTGGGGTTTGAAACGCCTACCCCCATCCAGGAAAAGGCAATTCCCTATTTGTTACAAAATCAAAACGACATGATAGCACTGGCGCAAACCGGAACAGGTAAAACTGCCGCATTTGGACTGCCAGTTATTCAGCAAATTGATACATCAAAGCATCATACACAGGTATTAATATTAAGTCCGACCCGGGAACTTGCCCTTCAGATTGCCAGTGACCTTGTGAATTTTTCAAAATTTACTGAAAGATTGAATATTGTGGTTGTTTATGGTGGGGCAGATATTAAAAAGCAGATTAATCAGCTGGAACGGGGTGCTTCCATTGTGGTTGGAACACCAGGAAGAACGCTGGACCTCATCAAACGGGGGAAACTAAAGATTAATCAAATTAAATGGCTTGTACTTGATGAGGCAGACGAAATGTTGTCCATGGGATTTAAAGACGACCTGGATGCCATTTTAGAATCTACACCTTCCGAAAAGCAAACCATGTTGTTTTCGGCAACCATGCCACGGGAAATCATTTCGATTGCTAACCGGTATATGACCAATCCTTTTGAGATATCTGCCGGGAAAAAGAATACCGGAGCGGAAAATGTAGAGCATCATTATTTTCTTATTCATGCCAAAGACCGGTATCTGGCTTTAAAAAGGATTGCAGATATTAATCCGAATATCTATGGAATCATTTTTTGCAGAACACGTGCCGAAACCAAGGAAGTAGCAGATAAACTGATGCAGGACGGCTATAACGCTGATGCCCTGCACGGAGACCTGTCTCAGGCACAGCGTGATCATGTGATGGCACGCTTTCGTAATAAACACCTGCAAATGCTGGTGGCTACCGATGTTGCTGCACGTGGCCTCGATGTAAACGATCTGACTCATGTGATTAATTATAACCTTCCCGATGACCCGGAAGTGTATATCCACCGGAGCGGAAGAACAGGCAGAGCCGGAAAAAAGGGAATTTCAATCGTGCTGATACATCTCCGGGAAAAGGGTAAGCTGCGACAAGTGGAAAAAAAGGTGAATAAATCATTCATCCTGAAACCTGTCCCTACTGGTACTGAAATTTGTCAAAAACAACTATTTAACCTGGTCGATAAATTCGAGAAAATTGAAGTGAATGATTCTGAGATCGAGCAATTCATGCCAGTGATTTATAAAAAGTTGGAATGGATTGATCGGGATGATTTAATTAAACGCTTTGTTTCCGTTGAGTTTAACCGTTTTTTGCAGTATTACCAAAATGCCTCTGATATTAACGTTGTGGAAAACCATGCTGGCGAAAGAGAGCCCAGGATCAATGAAAGAAGCAAGCGAACAAAAAAAGGTTCAAATAAAACAAGTGGCAGAAAAAGAGGTGGATATGAGTTTTCCCGGTTCTTTGTATCTTTGGGAAAGAAGAACGGTATAAATAAACGAAAGATTATCGACCTGGTGAATCAGCATTTATCCGAAAGAAGTGTGGAGATTGGTGAAATTGAGGTGTTAAAAAACTTTTCGTTTTTTGAGGTGGATCAACGTTATGAAAAACAAGTGCTCAATGCTTTTTCCAGAGCCACCTTTAACGGTCAACGAATGGAAATCGATCTTGCACATTAAAAACAGAGATCCTGCAGTTATCGTTTCATGATACCATAACAGATAATCTTCAGTATAATATCAACGCTACGTTCAAGGTTGACTGCTCCGTAGTTTCCTGCCGACAGAGGCATTTCCAACCCTTTGATGGCGGTAGTGATACCGATGGCTGCTAAATTGAAATCATATATTTCAAATTCGCCTTTCCGCACTCCCTCAATGAGAATTCGTTTAATAATACGAATCTCATCCTGTTCATACTTTTGTTTAACCTTGTCAATGAATTCTACTGCAGTAACCTCGTTTTCAATGGCATGATAAAAATTAGCCAGGCTTCTGAATGTGGTGAGTTTTGTCAGGATGTAGTCCCGTAACTTTTCAATCGGATCCGTATTCCTGTTGATAACAATTTCCAGTGCATTGGCCAGAATTTCCACCTCTTTTACGACAACGGCCTGGAACAGGTCTTCTTTGCTGTTGAAATAGTAGTAAAGAGAACTTTTCCCTTTTCGAACAGCATTTGCAATATCATCGAGAGTCGTTTTTTTATAACCGTATTTGCTAAAGATTTCCCGTGCAATTTTAAGAATGTTTTCCCGGTTCAAATCTCTTTTTGTGCCGTTTTCAGAAATAGTCTGCATTTGAATTCCCGTTTAGCTTTGTATAAAAAGTAAACAAATATAGTTAATTATTTTTCCTGTTTTGTGAATTCATCCATTTAGCTGATTGAAGAAGGTGCCAGATGATGCAAAAACAGAATGTAAAAAGCTAGAGGTATGAATTTTAGTGCCTTTTTTTATTTTTTGCCAGTTTGAAATCAAGTTGTTTCTTTTCCAGGTTGGTTCTCCAGATGACGATGTTAATGTCATCACCGAGCTGGTATTTTTTATTTTTATGCCTGCCAACCAATGCATAATTTTTTTCATCGAAGATGTAGAAATCATCGTCCAGTTCCCGGATGGGTATCATCCCCTCAATTTTGTTTTCCAGTTCAACATAAATTCCCCAATCGGTAATTCCTGAGATTACTCCCGGGTATGATTCTCCCAAATGGTCCTGCATAAACTCTACCTGTTTGTATTTTATGGAAGCCCGTTCAGCGTTGGCGGCACGGGATTCCATATCGGATGAATGCCGGCAAAGGTCTTCATATTTTTTTTCCTGAACTGATCTTCCCCCTTCGAGGTATTTGGCCAGTAACCGGTGAACTATCATATCAGGATAACGCCGGATGGGCGAAGTAAAATGTGTATAAAAGTCAAATGCCAAACCATAATGGCCTATATTTCTGGTGGAATATTCAGCTTTGGCCATGGTCCGGATTGCCAGCGTTTCCACTACATTTTGTTCTTTGGCACCTTTGACTTTTTGCAGAAGCTGGTTCATGGAGTTGGAAATTGCCTTGGCTGAGTGAAGCTGGATACCATAACCAAAACGGTTGATGAAAGCGTTGAACGAGTCCAGTTTATCAGCATCCGGCCTGTCGTGGATCCTGTAAACGAAAGTCTTTGGTTTTTTTTGTCCTTCAGTTTTTCCTACCCATTTAGCTACATATTTATTTGCCAGGAGCATAAATTCCTCAATGAGCTGATTGGCCTCCTGGGCTTCTTTAAAATAAACGGAAAGGGGTTTTCCTTCTTCATCGATGTTAAATTTTATTTCTACCCTGTCGAAATCGATTGAACCATCTTTAAATCGTTCCTCCCGTAATTTGATGGCCAGGTTGTTAAGCTTCAGTATCTCTTCCGATAGTTCCCCTTTGCCTGTTTCAATTATTTCCTGGGCTTCCTCATAAGCGAAGCGCCGGTTGGAGTTGATAACAGTTTTCCCGAACCATTGGTTCACTATCCGCGCGTCATCGGTCATCTCAAAAACAGCCGAAAAACATAGTTTGTCTTCATTGGGCCTGAGTGAACAGATTCCATTGGAGAGGTGTTCGGGCAGCATGGGGACAACCCTGTCGACCAGGTATACAGATGTTGCCCTGCTTTGTGCCTCCTCCTCAATCAGAGAGTTGGGGGTGACATAATGAGTAACATCGGCAATGTGTATGCCAACTTCCCAATTGTTGTTCTTGAGTTTTTGAAGAGAAAGGGCGTCATCAAAATCTTTTGCATCGGCAGGGTCGATGGTAAATGTGGTAACCTTTCTGAAGTCGCGACGTTTTTTAATCTCTTCCTGTGAAATCTCATCAGGAATTTTTTCAGCTGCCCGCTCTACATTCTCCGGAAATTTCCAGGGGAGTTCAAATTCAGCAAGGATGGCATGCATTTCAGCATTGTTTTCACCAGGATTACCCAGCACCTCAATGATTCTGCCCATGGGATTACGTGAGTTTGCGGGCCATTCAATAATTTCAGCAATGGCCTTTTGCCCATCAGTTGCCCCATGGATGTTTTCTTTGGAAATAAAAATATCAAATCCTGCTTTCCCCGAAGGTATTAGAAAAGCAAAATTTGCAGACATATCCACAGTTCCAACAAATTGTGTTTTCGCCCGTTCCAATATTTCCGTTACTTCACCCTCCAGGTCATGTTTCTTCCTCCTGGCATACAAATGAACCATCACTTTGTCGCCATCCATCGCATGGAACAGATTTCTAGAGGATACAAGAACCGGCCGGTCAACTTCATCACTCAATATGTAAGCAAATCCTTGTGGCTGAATATCCACAATCCCACAAATTGCGCCGGTTTTTAATTTCATCCTGTACCTGCCCCTGGAAACCTGCTCGAGGTATTCATCGTCTTTCATCTCCTCAAGTACTATGTTTACCAGTCGACGTTCATCCGAATCACGAATGCCAAGCAACGAAGAAATCTGTTTGTAGTTTACAATTTTCCCCGGTTCTTCATGTAAAACCTTTATAATGGCATTTTTAAGTTTTTTCTTGTTGAATGTTACTAATTTTTTGAGCTTGTTATGCTCTTTTTTATTTCTCTTGACCATATAGTATTTTATTAAAACATCTGCAATTTAAATTAATTTATCGGAAAATGAACCGAGTATTCTTTTGTTTTTATCTAATTTAACACCCATCCATTTACTTTCTTTGATGGAATTTGTATGTTTGTGGTTCTTTTTTTTAGATGATGATACGAGCATGTTCAGATTAGCACGAAAGGTAATAATTAATACCACAGGCGAGTTCCATAGGTCAGGTTATTGTACTATGAATTTGATATTATATTTGCCGGCAATGCCATACATTAAATTAATTTTGTTTGAATGAAACTCCGCTTCAGGTTACCATATGTTTTTATTGCAGGATTGATCTGGATAATCATGGCCTCGTCCTGTGCGAATCAGGGAATGCCTACGGGCGGGCCACAGGATACCATTCCTCCTGTTTTGCTCGGAACATATCCTGATTATCAGGCGTTGAATTATAAAGGGGAAGAGGTCAGACTTACATTCGATGAGTTTATTATTCCCGATCAGATTTTGGAAAAGCTGGTGGTTTCTCCTCCACTGGAAAAACGTCCTACGATTCTTACCCGGTCGAAATCATTGATTGTTAAGTTTAATGAAAAGTTGCGCGATAGTGTTACCTATTCACTTGATTTTAAAAATTCTATCGTTGATAACAACGAACGGAATCCATATGAAAGCCTTCGTTTTTCATTTAGTACCGGTAATACCTTAGATACCCTAAGGATTGCCGGGAGGGTGTCGGATGCTTTCAATCTTGAACCGGTTGAAAATGCCCTGGTGCTGCTTCATAAAAACCTGCACGACTCAGCTGTTTATACCCTGCGACCCAACTATATTGCCAAAGCGGATGATGATGGATTATTTCTTTTTGATAATATTGCTGCAGGTAAATACCATATTTTTTCGATTTCCGACATGAATAACGACATGTTATACAACGAAGGAGCTGAAAAAATTGCTTTTTCAGATTCAGTTATTGTGCCGTCAGCTGAGTATCATGCCGATCCCGATACACTGGCTGCCGGTGCCGATTCACTACTAATTTCCGGTCATATTCATTTTTTTCCTGAACCAGTCTATCTGAGGCAGTTTACAGAAAGTATTTATGATCAGTATTTAAAAAGTTCCAGACGTGATTCGCGTTTCATGTGTACCTTTGTTTTCAATGAATCAGTGCGCGACTCCTTTCATGTCCGGTTGGTTAATGGTGATGGTGGTGTTGTAGATTCATCGGCAGTTGAAAGGAATTCTCCGGTTGAATTGAATAGGAATAAAAACGACTGGTTTATTCTCGAACCCAACCAAAAGTTTGATTCCCTTACCATGTGGATTGCCGACACCACTTTAGCTGCCAGAGAAACGCTCTTTATGGAACTGTCTTTTTATATGCTCGATACAACAAACCAGTTCTACCTGAAAAAGGATACAGTTGAAATGCATTTCAAGGAAAAAGAAGAGGAATCAAGAAAAAGACGACGTGACCGGGATGAGGAGATCGAGGAAATTCCTGCTGTAGCCCAGTTTAACTGGATTACCAATTTGAGTACCGGTGCCTTCGGATTGAACAAAGATATTGTGTTGGCTTCTCCACAACCTGTTTCCTATCTGGATGAATCAGCCATTAAGCTCTATTATGCTGACGACTCCCTCAAAAAAAATCTGTCATTTCAATTTTTAAAAGATACCTCCGCCTGGAGAACTTATCAAATCTCATTTCCCTGGGAAAGTGAAACCAGTTATGTTCTTGAAATCGATTCTGCTGCATGTCAAAATATTTATGGGATTACCAGTAAAAAGTTACTGGGAAAGTTTAAAACCCAAAGCAGCGACTATTATGGCATCATCAATCTGGATATCACAAATGTTCCCGGCCAGGTTTTGGTTCAGTTATTGGAAAATAACGACGAAGAAACTGTTATTACACAACAAGTGATAACTGATGATTCCAAGGTAACCTTTGATTACCTGGAACCCGAAAAATACAAGGTTAAAGTAGTCTTTGATGAAAATAAGAATGGAAAGTGGGATACTGGAAGTTACCAGGATAAATATCAGCCCGAAAGAGTAGCTTATATACATGAAGTGATTAAAGTAAGGTCGAATTGGGACAACAACCTGAGCTGGAGTTTGGATTATGACCCAACATTTACAAAAAATATCAGAGACAAGGAACTTGAAGAGCAGCTCAGAAAGGAGGCTGAAGAAAAAGCCCGCCAGGAAGGAACTGATTCGCAGCAGCCACAAAATAATATGCTCCGGCAAAGGAGTGGTACTCCCGGGTCTGTTCAGCCCTTTGGGAGATAAAATACCAGGTTTTTAATTCATTAAATAAAGATGAGATGAAGGTTATTGATATCTTAGAAAAATCAGAAAAAACAATTTTTTCATTTGAATTGCTCCCTCCTTTAAAAGGGAATAACACCGATCATATTTACCGAACCATTGAGAGCCTGTTGGATTACAATCCACAATATATCAATATTACAACACATCGTGATGAATTGGAATTTAAGGAATTAGCTGATGGCACCATTCTGAAGCGAACGGTCAGAAAACGACCAGGAACTGTTGCCATTGCAGCATCAATTCAATACCGGTACGGAATTCCTGTTGTACCTCATATACTTTGTGGCGGATTCTCCAAAAGTGAAACGGAGCATGTTCTCATCGATCTCCATTTTCTCGGCATTGAAAATGTATTAGCCTTACGGGGCGACGGGATCAAGAACCAGCATATATTTCAGCCTGAAAAAGAAGGGCACAGCCATGCCAGTGAGCTGGTACAACAAATAATGAAATTGAAGGAAGGGGTATACCTGGAAGAAGAATTAAAAAATAATACGCCACTTGATTTCTGCATCGGAGTAGCGGGTTACCCGGAGAAACATTTTGAAGCCCCAAATTTGGAACAGGATTTAGCCTGTCTGAAGCAAAAGGTGGATGCTGGTGCTGAATATATTGTTACCCAGATGTTTTTTGACAATGAGGTGTATTATCGTTTTGTGAAAAAATGCCGGGACATTGGAATAACTGTTCCCATCATTCCTGGGTTAAAACCTGTTAATCTAAAAAACCAACTAACGGTTTTACCTAAAATTTTCAGTATAGATTTACCTCAGGATTTATCGAAAGAGTTAGCAGCATGTAAGAATAATGAAGATGCAAGAAGGGTAGGCACCGAGTGGGCCATTTATCAGGCTAAAGACCTGGTGAATCATAACGTTCCGGCTCTTCATATTTATACCTACGGCATATCAGACAATGTCAAAGAGATAATGAAGGCTGTTTTTTGAAAGAATCAGCTATTAAGGAAAAGTAAAATTATAAGAGACTGTTTTGATTTTGTTTTTTAGAAATATTTTGATGCATTTTTTGCTCAGACAAGGCAAAATTGACGCGAATAGCCATAGCTATTTAAGGAAATTTTGCAGCAGTATGAGTGAAAAAGACGCAAAATAGAATAAATGGATAAATTTAAAACAGTCTCTAAGTTTAATTTCCCATTTTCAGCTGGCTGTTTAGTTTATCGTTTTCAGCCTGGTTGTTGAATTTCAGCGAATAAACCATAGCTTCAACCTGCCGTATAAAATTTCTTTTATCCTTGCTGGGGGCATAAACATAGCCGTAAGCAACAACTACCCGTTGGTTTGTTGCATCCAGTACGGCAAGTGAAATATAGGGGCCACCCATATAATCATTGATAAGTCGCCACAGCCCCCGCATTTCTGAAGCATAATTTCCATGATGATGGCGGAAATTGTACAATTGGTCAACTCTTTTTTCGGTAGCCATGTAACTTTCAGGAACCGTTCCGGGTATATGCATCTTTAACAGGCTATCCCTGACCTGAATTTGGTAGTTCGCTGTAAAAGCACTGTCCGACTCATAAGGAAAAGTATAGAGCACAATTCCCTCCGATATTTCAGGAGTTTCGTACCTTAACCAAATAAAGTTTTCTTTTTGTTTGGCAATTTGAAAACCTGGTCCAACTTTCATGGTAAAATCAAAGTTTTCCTCTAGTACGTTGAATATTCCCCGTTCATAATATTTTTCATAGTTCATAGTTAACCGGTCTCGTTCTGCCTTCAGAAAGAAGGAGAGGATTCGTTCATGATTTTCGTGGAAAAGTTCTATAAAATCCTCTTCATTTTTTGCCTGAACAATAACAACAGCCTGAGGATTTGACCACACATTATTCATAAAGGTTATTCCCGTTGAATCAACAGTGGAAGAGATTTGAGTTTGAATAATATTCCGGGTAGTTTTAAAAATGCTGGTAAAGGCTTCACGGGGTACTTTTATGAGATCAAACAGGGGTTCATCCTGCGGCAAAGCCAGATGTTCCTGAGCCATTGTTTCACGGATTACCTTTCCTGAATTTCCTTCCCATGCCTGGTTACTTATCACAACAACCAGTTCACCGGGTTTTCCTGTGATATTTTTTGAAATCCCGGAGTCCTCTTTTTGTTTACATGAGAAAAAAGTCACCAAAACAGAAAGGCATAAGACGAGATAAACTTTATTTTTATTCATGGGTTGAAATTTAATAAAAATAGCTGCAACAAAAATCTTACCAGTTTCATGATCAGAATATTCATGTTGTCTTATAAAAAATCCCGTTGCTGTAAGTATCAGTAACGGGATTTAAGGGGTAATGCGAAATTTTCTATTTTTCAATTTTACCCTGTTCTGCTTTTTCGTCTTCGTCGTCACCCTCTTTTGTTGCCTTTTTAAACTCTTTCATCCCTTTACCCAGGCCTTTCATTAATTCGGGTATTTTACGGCCGCCAAAAAGGAGAAGGACAATGATGAGAATGATAATTATTTCCTGTGGCCCGATAAATCCAGCAATTACAAATAGATTCATAATTCAAAGTTAAAATATTCAGATACAAAAATAGAATTTTTTTACTTAAAAGGTTCCATTAATCATTTTTATTATATCATTGGCGTTTGCATAAAGAACAAGAGCCAAAAGTAATATCATACCGGCTACCTGGGCATACTCCAAAATTTTTTCTGCAGGTTTTCGTCCGGTGATCATTTCATAACTCAAAAACATGACATGACCACCGTCGAGTGCAGGGATAGGAAGGAGGTTCATGATAGCCAAAATAATGGAAATAAAAGCAGTCATATTCCAAAACGAAAACCAGTTCCAGGTTGACGGGAAGATATTTCCAATAGTAGCAAATCCTCCCAGTGATTCATACGCTTTAGTTTCCGGTTTGAAAAACAATTTGAACTGTTTGAGGTAGTCTCCCGTGGTTTGAACTCCGAGCCGGATTCCGGCCGGGATCGATTCCAGAAAACCGTAATTGATGGTTTTTAATTCAAAAACCTCATCAGCAAATTGATTGATTTTGATGCCAATCATTCCCGCTTCGTTGAGTTGAAGAGGAATATCGACTAAATTTTCTTCCCGCTGCACAGTAAGCATAACCGGTTCACCCTTCAAATTTTGCAGCTCACTGTTCCATTCATCATAAAAAGAAAATTTTTTTCCGTTTATTCCTGTAATTTCATCGCCAACAACTAATCCGGCCTGTTCTCCCGGTGAATCCGGAGTAAAGCCTTCTACGCGCATTCTGAAAGGAATCCGGGGGGTTATCACCGATTTGCTTTTCAACAAAAGAGACAGATCCGTGTCAGTTATTTCTACATCAATTAGTTGACCGTTTCGGTCAACCTGTATGCTTTTTGCATTGTCGAGCACAATAGTTGGAATAATTTTCATAAAATCTTCCACTGGTTTACGGTCAACAGTTAATATTTTATCACCGGTACGTAATCCAATTTTTTCTCCGACTTCATTTACAACTATTCCATACTTAACGCTTTGGGATGGCAGGTATTCCTTGCCCCAGGCGTAAAGAACCCCGATATAAATAACCAGTGCAAAAAGAAAATTCATCATAACCCCTCCAAGCATGATGAGCAATCTTTGCCAGGCGGGTTTGGAGCGAAACTCCCAGGACTTGGGAGGCTGAGCCATGGCCTCCTTATCCATCGACTCATCGATCATTCCGGAGATTTTGACATATCCACCCAATGGCAGCCAACCGATTCCATACTCGGTGTCTCCCTTTTTTGTTTTGAAAAGAGAAAACCAGGGATCAAAGAAGAGGTAAAATTTCTCAACCCGGGTTTTAAAGAGTCGTGCAAACATAAAATGTCCAAACTCGTGCAGGATGACAAGAATGGAAAGACTTAAAATCAGTTGGGCAGCTTTTATCAGTATTGTTTCCATGCTGTATTATCTTCTTCCGTTTTTTTTAATAAACAACTGTGTGATCTTTCTTGTTTCGGCATTGGTCTGAATTAATTCTTCCAGGTTTGGTTTTTGTATAAAATCAATTTTTTGCATGGCTCTTTCTATTATATCAGGCATGTCCAGAAAGGCTATTTTTTCTTCCAGGAAAGCCTGTACAACCACTTCATTTGCAGCATTTAATATGCAGGGAACATTTCCTCCTGCCTCCAGTGCTTCAAAAGAGAGCGCAAGGTTACGAAAAATTTTTGTATTTGGCTGTTCAAATTCCAGGAAAGGGTAATCTAAAATGTTGAACCGGGGAAAGTTATTTTTTATGCGTTGGGGGAATGCCAGCGCATATTGGATGGGTAACCGCATGTCGGGAAGCCCAAGCTGGGCTTTAACCGACCCGTCTTCAAACTGCACCATGGAGTGAATAATGGATTGGGGGTGAACAATCACTTCAATTTTTGATGACGGGAGGCCAAATAACCAATGAGCTTCGATCACTTCAAACCCTTTATTGATCAAAGTTGCGGAATCAATGGAAATTTTTGCACCCATGTCCCAGTTTGGATGGGCCAACGCATCTTCTACCCTTACAGACGACAGCTCATCTAAAGTTTTGTTGCGAAAAGGTCCGCCTGAGCAGGTAAGCATTATTTTTTCCACGGGATTGGCAATTTCTCCCACCAGGCATTGGAAAATGGCAGAATGTTCTGAATCAACAGGAAGTATATCAACTTGCTTTTCAATAGCCAGTTGAGTGATATTTTCACCGGCAACGACAAGCGTTTCCTTGTTTGCCAAAGCAATATTTTTTCCTGCATTTACTGCATGCCAGGTCGGAATAAGCCCCGAATAACCCACCATAGCTGTAATCACCATGTCGATGGTTTCCATTTGTATCACCTGGTTCAGAGCATCCATTCCCGCATAAACTTTTATGGGTTCGTTATGAAGGGCTTCTGATACGATTTTATATTTGTCGGTATTGACAATAACCACAGCATTGGGTTGATATTTCCTGGCCTGAGCAATGAGAAGATCAACATTGTTGTTTGCTGTCAATACTTCTACCTGAAATAAATCAGGATTATTCTCAATCACCTGAAGCGATTGGGTTCCAATTGAACCGGTTGAGCCAAGTATGGCAATTTTTTTCATCTGATTTTCAATGGTTAATTAAGTAGGTTTCAAGTGGAACATTACACAATTATTAAATATTTTTACCCCTTTGAAAACTGTTGTGTGACTATGTGTTTAAAAACTGATGTATTGCTCCGGATCGAGGGGGGTTCCTTCATGCCATAACTCAAAATGCAAATGCGGTCCGGTAGTTAGTTCTCCGGTATTTCCAATAATGGCTATGGCTTCCCCCGCTTTCACCCGGTCACCTTTACTTTTTAAAAGTTCTGAATTGTGCTTATATGCAGATACTAAGTTCAGTTCATGTTGAATATAAATTACATAACCAGTTTCTATGGTCCACCCCGAAAAGATCACGGCACCATCCATGATGGAGGAAATCATGGCATTCGGTTCACTGACCAAATCAACGCCAAAATGATCAGTAACTGAATTAAATTTGTTGGTAACCAGTCCTTTGACAGGAGAAAAAAAATGAATTTGACTGAGTGAAAGCTTCCGGGAATTTTCCGGGTTCATGGATAAATTAACCTGCTCGGCAAGTAACTTGTCCTGAAAAACCGAATCATGATTGTAATTCGCGATTTCTATCATGTTGAAATTATCTGTAGTATCAACAATTAAGTGATCTTCAGGCACTTCTCCCGAAATAATGGTTTGAATATCCTTGAAAAACTGGTCACGTTTATAAATTTCATTTTCCAGTGAATCAATCTTTAATGTGGTTAAAACCAACATTTGACGAAATTCCGCCTTGGGATAACCCGGAATATATTCCCGTAATCCGGTAGTAGCTATGAGTAAAATAACAAGAATAACAAGAATAGCTGATAAAAGACTGATAGCTGTGAACACTTTTAACCGGGTTAGTTTAATGCTCCAAACCGATTGAAATGTAGTGTCGTTATAAATGATTAAACGGTAGCGGTCTTTCAGTTTTTTAAATAGCCTTTTTTTCATGAGCGTTTTACCTGCTTTCTGTTGTTATTTGAAAACGACAAATTTAACAAGAATTGGCATATTGTTGTTTTGTTTTTGTTTTTTTAACCTGAATTGCCATGAATGCCGGCATGATTGTCAAGCTAATGAAAATGGAAATTGTATATTTGCCGGTTACAAATATTATTTATTTTTTTTATGAGAAGATTGATTTATGTGCTGTTGTTTTCCACATTGTTGGTTGGGAATACACTGGCTGATGAAGGGATGTGGTTACCTTCACTGGTAAACAAGTTGAATATTTCCGAGATGCAGAAATTGGGTTTTCAGTTAAGTGCTGAGGATATTTACCATATTAACCATACCAGTATAAAGGATGCAATTGTTGCATTAGACAGAGGGTCTTGTACTGCCGAGCTGGTTTCAAAAGAAGGACTGTTACTGACAAATCATCATTGTGGTTTCGATGAAATTCAGTCCCATTCAAGTATTGCAAATGATTACCTTCAGGATGGATTCTGGGCCATGAGCCGGGAAGAAGAACTTCCCAATCCTGGAAAATCAGTATCATTTCTGGTACGCATGGAGGATGTTACCGATGAAGTACTTGCCGAAGTTTCCCAAGATATGAATGAGGAGGAACGGAATAGAGAGATTCAATCCGTTGCCCGGGAGCTTGAAAAGGAAGCCCGAGGGGAATCACATTACGAAACATATGTTCGCAGCTTGTTTAATTCCAATCAATATTTTCTATTTGTAACGGAAACATTTAATGATGTTCGACTGGTGGGTGCGCCACCGCAGGCACTGGGTAAATTTGGCGGTGATACCGATAACTGGATGTGGCCTCGTCATACTTGCGATTTTACTATGTTCCGGATCTATACCGGCCCTGACGGTAAGCCAGCCGAATTTTCGGAGGAGAATATTCCTTACCAGGCAAAACATTTCCTGCCAGTCTCACTTAAAGGCGTCCAGGATGGTGACTTTGCCATGATTTTGGGATACCCCGGAGGGACAAACCGGTATGAAACTTCCTATGGAGTTCAGTATATCATGAACGTGACTAACCCTGTTCGGATGGAAGTCAGACAGGAAAAACTCCGTATCATCGATGAATACATGGGCAGTAGTCAGAAAGCCCGTATTCAGTACGCCTCCAAGTATGCCAGAAGTTCAAATTATTATAAATATAGTATCGGACAAAATAAGGGACTGGATAACCTGAATGTGGTAGAAAGAAAAATTGCCCTGGAACAGGATTTTACCCGGTGGGTTAATGCCGATTTGGAGAGAATAGCTAAATATGGAAAGGCTCTTGATTATATTCGGGATGCATACAGCGATGTAGAATTAAAAAGAGCTCAGGAATACATGGCTGAAGCCCTGTTGCGTGGTCCAGAAATTTTTATGTTTGCCTATCGGGCTCTTCCGCTTTATAGGTTGCTGAGTGAGGATAACCCAAAGCCAGAATTTTTAGAAATGGTAAAAAGCCGGGTAACCAACGGAATTGATTTGTATTTTAAGGATTATGATGTTCAAACAGATCAAAAAGTAGCTGCTGAACTCATGAGGTTATATGCTAATAATGTTGATCCTCAGTTTCATCCCCAATTTTTCTCAACGATACAAAAAAAATATAAAGGTGATTTTGAGAAATACGCCAGGAAGATGTTTAAAAAATCGGTTTTCGATGATCCGGATGAGTTGAATGATTTCCTGGAAAAACCAACACTGAAATCGCTGGAAAAAGATATGGCTTTTCAGGCTGCTCATCATATTTTTGATCAATTCAGGGAGATGAATGATCTGGTGAAAGAAATGGATGATAAGCTTGACCTGGGAAACCGGTTGTTTTTAGCGGGATTAATTGAAATGCAGGATGATAAGAGATTTTACCCGGATGCAAACTCCACGTTGCGTCTTACTTATGGTCAGGTACTCGATTATGAACCGCGCGATGGAGTTGTTTATAAGTATTACACTACTGCCGACGGGTATTTGGAAAAAGAAATACCGGGCGATGATGAGTTTGACGTTCCGGAACGGATGAAGAAGTTGTTGCTGGCAAAGGATTTTGGACGGTATGCCAGTGAAAAAGGAGAATTACATGCCTGTTTTATCTCTAACAATGATATTACCGGAGGTAATTCGGGAAGTCCGGTTTTGAATGCAAGCGGTGAACTGATCGGAATTGCTTTTGACGGCAACTGGGAAGCCATGAGCGGTGATATTGCGTTTGAACCTGAACTGCAACGTTGTATTAACGTTGATATCCGTTTTGTTTTGTGGGTTATTGATAAATATGCCGGCGCATCCCACCTTGTCGATGAAATGGAAATTATTCAATAAAAGAAAAAAATCTGCTTTTCTTTATACAGGCCTTGCTAATTGGTAAAGCCTGTATTTGTTTAATACTATATTTTTATCCGTTCAATTGGCCTGAGATAAGAATCACCGTAAACGTTTGCCGGATAATTGTTTATTACCCAGACTTCGTTTCCGGCAGCTGCTGGAAATACGCCATTTTTCAGGTTGCTGATCACTGGAAATTTTTCCAGATTCGAACCGTTCTTTTTCGTTGATTTACTACAATTTTACATCCTTTCTATTGATGGTTGATCGGGTGTTTACTATTTCATCAGATTGAGTGAAATGGATTGAATTTCTTGTTACCCGCTTATTTTACAATGAATGGTTAACGCCTGGCACAGTGATAATTTTATCCTGGGCAGTGCCAAAATATACACCCAGGAACATCAACATAGTTAACAGCTCTGTTTTTAACATGGAATGAATGGTTTTTTGAAAAACGGATCAACTATAGATGTTTATTTTAAATGTACCGGGTTGGGAATAGGAGGTAAATCTTGGATTTTTAAAAAATAACCTACTCCTTTGTACAGGTAATTGATATTTTCATGGTAAAACCCAACATTACGATATTCACCGATGGTGCAGCCCGTGGCAATCCTGGCCCGGGAGGTTATGGTGTTGTACTTATCTCGGGGCAGTTTCGTAAGGAGCTTTCAGAAGGCTACCGGCTTACTACCAACAACCGGATGGAGCTGTTGGCGGTTATCGTAGCCCTTGAAGCACTAAAAATCAGGGGAAGTGAAGTGACTATATACACCGATTCAAAATATGTTGCCGATGCTGTGGAGAAAGGATGGGTGTTCAGCTGGGTGAAGAAAGAATTTAAAAACAAAAAAAATCCCGACCTTTGGAGGCGTTTTCTTGAAATCTATAAAAAACACTTTGTGAAATTTGTATGGGTGAAGGGACATGCCAATAACCAGCTGAATGAACGTTGCGACCAGTTGGCAGTGGAAGCATCCATGAAGAAGACATTAAAGGAGGATGAGGGATACCTGGCGTCTCTTCTTTAACGTTTAGCCATGTAATGATAAAGTCGCTCCGGCTTCTTAACTTCGAATGACAACGAATGGGTTTATTCGGATGTTCAAATCGGGAGTTCTCTCTGATTTGAAGGTTAGTTTATATCCCAGTAGAGCATGCTGCCCCTCATTTCGAGGTAGTCAAATTCAAATTTATGGTAAATAAATTGAATGGGGAAGAGTTGATAATAACGAACATTTTCCCCATTGAGCAAGGCTGGTTGCCATTCTCCCGCCAGGGTGCGGAATGCTTTTAGGGCAAGTTGGTTCATGACCTGGTTTAATCCCTGGTCAATGCGTATCCCATCTATGGTGCCATTTTCCATTACAACAAACCCCACCACAATTTTCCCTTCCATTTCAGACATATCCACTTTCGATTCGTTGAATGTTTTCAAAATATGGTCATGCAGCAAATGGGTGCCTCTTAAGTACCGGGGTTCACGCTCTACCGAATAGAAAACATGATGAATATACTCCTTTCCGTCAACAGTCCAGTTACGGTTTGATATCAATTCATTATTTTTATAATCAGCCTCCGACTTTTTTTGACCATCGGGATAATATTCAGTCACCTGGCCGTGAAATAAAAGTGGGATTTTTTTTAGGGTTTGACCTGTGCGCCTTATTGTTCCATTTTGAAAATCAGTAAATTGAAGAGTTCCGTTTGGCAGGGTTTCAAATCGCCGGGTGATCAGATCAGAGAACTGATTACCTTTCACGTAAATGAGGTAAGTGACAGAGTCCTGAATTTTTATTCGCTCCACAAAGAGCCGTTGCCATGTGTCTGCATCTGATTTATAAGTCCGTATCCTGACCTTTTTTTTACTCCGGTATTTTATCTCTTTTTTCAGTACTTCTGCTCCTGAAGGATTGATTTTACCATTAGGCCCCAATAGGATCACTGTATCGTTTTTCCCCATAAGGAAAAAAGGGAAGATGGTGAATACCAGCATTAAAATTTTCTTTATAGCAATTCTATTAATTTTTAATAACATTTTGTTACAATTGATTAAGCCGGAAAATATAGTAAAAATTTTTTAAAAATTGATTTTTAGCTGTTTGCTAATCAGATGGAATGAGAGTCGGTGGTATTTTGTTATTCCGTACTTCACGATTGCTTCCCTGTGTTTACGGGTAGGATAACCTTTGTTTTTGTTCCAGTCGTAGAATGGAAATTCGGAATGGATTTTTTTCATGAATTCATCGCGCCAGGTTTTAGCTAAAACGGAGGCTGCTGCAATGGACATGAATCTACCATCGCCTTTAATCAGGCAGGTAAACGGAATAGGAGTCTGTGGTCGAAACCGGTTTCCATCAATCAGAAGGTGCTCCGGAGTGATTTTTAGCTTCATAACAGCCCGGTTCATAGCAAGAAATGAGGCATTCAGAATGTTTACCTGATCAATTTCATGGTTTGAAACCATTTCCACCGCCCAAGCCAGGGCTTTTTTTTCAATGATGATTCGTAGATCTTGTCGTTGTTTTTCAGTAAGTTTTTTGGAGTCGTTCAAGGTTGTATTTTCAAAATGCTGAGGAAGAATTACTGCTGCTGCTACCACTGGTCCGGCCAAACATCCGCGTCCGGCTTCATCACATCCGGCTTCTGTCTGTCCCTCATTTAAATAGGGCAACAACTGCTGTCTCATCTGTATCTTTTTTGTTCTCATGATTAATTTTCTGCAAAAAACAGGTAGTTTTTTACCATATCTTCTGGTAAAAGGGGCAGACCTGTTTCAACAGTTCTTCGTTTATCCAGGTGTCCGGACTGATTATTTCCGAATGAAGTGGTCTGTAATGATTTGTTCAGATCACTTCAGGTCAGTATCGTAGTCGGTTTTATTTACCCACCCTGCGGGTACATCCTCACCCAACATATAGCGGTTATAATAGTTTTGTACATCACCCTGGTAGGGATAGTTGTCGAACACATCGCCCATCCCGAGGATACGGGGGTCTTTCTGCTCTTTCAGTTTTTCAACCATTTCATTTTTCAGGCTCATTTGAATGTCTGCATAGTTGCTGTCTTCGGCCAGGTTATTCAAACAGTAGGGATCCTGGACTATGTTATATAGTTCTTCCGCAGTTCTTTTTCCAAAATTGAGTTGCCAGTACTCCATGATTCCTTTTTTCCTTCGGGTATTTAAGATATAGGTTTTTGTAGGACTGCCATCGCAGTTGAGGTATCCTGTTTCTGGATTTCCTTTGGGCCAGCGTTCGGGTTTGAAATTTTGGAGGTAAAGGTAATTGTCTTTGATGATACCTCTGACAGGGTATCCCTGATCATCGGGGCGTCCAACATCGTGACGTTCCTTGCCCACGAGCATAAAATCGCGCTCCGGAAACACATTTCCATCCTTTTGGGTGTAAAAATATTCTGTCAGACTACGTCCTGTTACAGGCTCCATGCCGGTTTTTCCGGGAGTTAATCCGGCGAGTTCAAGGTAGGTAGGGGCAAAATCAATAAAGCTTACAAAATCATGTATTATCCGTCCGGGATTTTTGATACCATCCGGCCACATGACAGCCAGAGGCAGGTGATTGGAATATTCGTATACCTGCCCTTTTGTCCGTGGAAATGGCATGCCATTATCGGCTGTAACAATCACCAGGGTATTTTTCAGCTCGCCTTTCTCTTCGAGTTTTTCCAGCATACGCTGCAGATGAAGGTCGAAGTATTCAATTTCGAAAGCATAATCAAGCAGGTCGGTGCGGACAGTATCTGCATCCGGCCAGAATGCTGGAACTTCATCAATTTCTTCCTGGCTTTTTCCGCCATATTGTATTCCGGCTTCATATTCATAAGGTCTGTGTGGTTCTAGGCTACCATACCAGAAACAGAATGGCAATCCTTCCGGTTTTTCTTCCAGAAATGACTCAAAATTTTTTGAATAGTTATTGTTTGATATATTTTTTGCCGGGGGGGTGGTTTTGTGTTTATCAAACTTTGGGCCGGTAAGTTCCCGTTTCTTTCCGTTCCTTTCGCCAGGATCTCCGGGAGCCCACCCTTTTGCCGTGGAGCCTACCCAGTAGCCATTTTCAGCCAGCGTTTCAGCATAGGTTTTAAATTTTGCAGGGAAAAGAGGGGAGTGGTTAGCAGCTTCTTCCAGTTGCCAACTGTTACGTCCGGTTAGAATGCAGGCTCTTGATGGGGCACACTTGGCATTGGGGGTATAGGCACGTGTAAAAAGAATGCCATCCCTGGCAATCCGGTCAAACGCGGGGGTTTTTACCCAGTTACATCCGTATGCCCCAAAATGTTTCCAGGAAGCATCATCAGCAATAGCAAATAGAATATTCGGCCTCCCGGGCTGTTCGGCCGGACTTTTGCAGCCTGTTGTGGCGAGAAGAACAATGAAATGCAGGATGAGAACTGTGGAGAGTGGTTTCATAGTGGTATTATTTTTAAAATTCCAATTTGATATCTATCTCTCCCGTAAAAGAGGAGATAGTTACTGTTTCTGATTCTGCGTCATAGAGTCCACCTGTAATTTTTCGGGGGGTTTTCCCCTCAGGATGGGGGAGACGAATAGTAACTATTTCTGGTTTTCTGTCTGTTTTACAGCTCATCTTTGCGGTCATATACCCCTCGTTGATATGAGAATTGACCTGAAGGGAAAACGAACCAAAGTAGCTGGATGCATTGTCAATGGATATTGTTTTTTCATGTTCCAGCCATTTGCGAGGTATTCCTGGAAGAAGTTTCAGGGTTTGCTGTTCTTCCATATAGAGCATCCATCGTGTTTCCATGAGAAACCATCCTTCTTCATGTGTTTTATGAGGAGAAGCGTGGTATAGATGCTCCCAGAAAGTATAGGTTTCGCGGTCGGCCAGAGCTGAAAAAGTGTTGTAATAGGTTTTCAGAAATGGTTTGACCATTCCGAGTTTCAACTGTATCCAGTTATGCCGACTGTAGTAGGGTTGGCTGAACACGGCATTATTCTGGAAGAAAAGTTCACTGTGGTAATTCAGCATCATTTTTGAAGCCTGTGAGTGAGGATCAACTACTTCGCAAAATACCAGGTATAATGGTCCTAACATCACATCAGGAACAGTAAATGTTCCATGCGAGAAAAATGTTTCTTCATTCACATAGAGTGCGCGCGGGCCAACAGCTCCTGCCCAGGGAGCCACAGTTGGACACCAGGTCCCGTCGCCCAGGGGAACAACAGGTGAACGGGCCATGGAATGATTAAATGACGACAAGATGTCCTGCTTCCAAAACTCTGCTTCCCGGTTTAACTGTTCTGCATATCCGGGATCGGTCTGTTTGAGCATTTCAGCTACACGGCTTACCCCCAAATAACCATAGCTGTTTAACATGAACTGATAGAAAGGATCTTCAGGGTCAGCTACTTTCCCGTCGATCATGCCGTATCCTCTGTCTTTTAAATGATCCTTCCTGTTTTTTTCACGCCAGTTCAACAGGTACTCACATGATTTTTTCAGTTTGGGAGCTACCTGTGTCACCCAGTCGTTGTCAACTGTATACCGGTAATATTCTCCCATCGACCATAAAGCTGCACCGGTTTCAACCATGTATCCTCCGAAATTTTGAATCAATCCGTTTTTATGCTGTTTATCCAGAAAATACATCAGCGTTCTCCGGGCATTATCGAACCATCCCATAGAACAATAAAACTGAATAATTGGAGAACTCTCTGTTCCTATGGGGGAGTAAATACCAATCATTGGAGCCAGAGTGTTGTCAGGATCCTTGCCGTAAGTGATCAAATCGAGGTGCAACAATCCTGCCTGGACCATTTCATCAATTCTTTTTTCTGGCAGGCTCAATGCTGTTGCACGATTGAGTTTATTTTGCCAGAATTTTTTTACTTCCGCATATCTTGTTTCAAAAGATTGACTGAATAATCGTTTTGCTCGTTCTTGTGAGAGGGGTGAGTGGGGCAGATAAAACTCCAGGGTAACCGTTTCGCCTGGTTCAACCAGGAGGGCAGTTTCTTCCTGCATTACCGGGTTTCCATTCAACTTTGAAACGCAGAATACCTGATTTTCAGAATAGGACGAGAATCCTGTTATTTTATCGTATGAATAAGCTATTCTGTCCCACCATCCCCTGCCGGGCCTGGGGATTTTAAACCAGGCGTACCGGGGTACCATACCTGTATTTTTAGCCTCAACACGACCATACAAAACTGTTTGTTCTGATTGCTCCTTCTTAAACTCTTCCAGCTTTTCCTCCACCTTCTTTTTTTGCTCATCTGTGAACATGTGCCCCGATGAATAGTGGTCTGCTACCAGAAAGTCGGTTCCAATGGGTGTGTTTTCTGCGAGTGGCATGCTCTCCAGTGAGGTGAATAAGATGGTATGGTAATCCATGTCATCATCGGTCTGTCGGGAATGAAGAATAGGCAGGACCCCATTTTCCAGGCGCCTGGAAACATTTGTTTCAACTCCCTGGCCACGGCCGGCAGTATATAAATAGTTTATTTCTCTGTTGTTTGTTGCCGGAAGGGTGAGTGACCCGGCTGCATTTTTAGGAGATATTACATCGGTTTCCCCTGGCATATCTTCCAGGCTTGGTGAAATCTGGAAGATGCGGATATCTCTGCTGATCCCTAACCAGGTGGGGACCGACTGGTTTCGGGTTTTTTCTTTTACCGAATCATACGATTCTTCCGGCTCTTTTTCAATTTGCTCATACTTGGTCAGCAGTTGCCTGCTTTGAATCATGGCTTCAACCTCATCATATGATTTAGTGAACCCCATAGGCAAAACCACCACCTTGTATTCAGGAATATAAATAGGATAACGAGTATTGACATCCCGTAAAAAGAATGAGAAAGGAGTTTCATGGGTATTGATAGTCACCACAGTAGCTCCGGAACCTGGGTTAGTTTTTATGGAATCGAAAGATAGTTTCATCCGGTTGTTTGCTGAAGTACGAAATTCAAAGGTGTTTCCTTTGGCTTTTCCCTTTCCTTTCGTGATTTCAATGTCAGTGAGCACACCGTTTAAAACTTCAATGGTTCCTGATGGGGTGCCATCCTTCCATTCAACCAAAATCTGCCTGTTTGCATGACCTGGATGGCTGGTTTGTCCGTATAAATGGATTGAAACAGTGCATAAAAACAACAGGAATGAGAAAATGTATTTATTCATTTCAGGTAGTTTGCTTTTATTTGGGCATAAATTTAATGATTGCCAGCATTTAACCAAAATTTGTAACTTGCAAAGCAGTTAAAGTAGGCTTAATCAAAAAAATACCATGATCTGATGATTGCCGGTTTGAATGATTCATTGAGAAAGATTACTTCAGTTCTTTCCTGAAGAATTTTATGGTTCTCTCCCAGGCCAGTTTTGCCGCTGCTTCGTTATACCGTTCCGGATTGGTATTGTTATTAAACGCATGTTGTGTTCCAGTGTAAATAAACACCTGAAGTTCTTTGCCATTTTTTTTCATGGCTTCCTTGAAACCTTCAATGCCGGCATTGATTCTTTCATCGTTTTCGGCAAAATGTGCCATAACCGGTGCGTTGATTTTCGGAACATCAACGGATTCGGGCACTCTTCCGTAATAGGGAACAGCTGCATCCAGGTCAGGTGAGTTGACTGCAACCAGGTTGGTCATAGCTCCTCCCCAGCAAAAACCTGTACACCCTACCTTGCCATTTGAATTCGGATGGGTTTTCAGGTATTTAACTGCTGCAACAAAATTTTTAATAGTGTTTTTGTTATCCAACTTTCCAAATAATTCACCAACATTTGAAACCTCATCAGGAGTTCCACCAACAGGAGACAGGGCATCGGGAGCCAGAGAAAGAAATCCTTCCTGAGCCATCTGGTGTGTAACATCCTGGATGTGTGGAACTAATCCACGGTTCTCATGAATGACTATTACCGCTGGAAATTTTTTCCCTTCTGATGGCTTTGCCAGATATCCCCGCATTTCACCCGTCTCTGCAGGATAGACCATAAACCCTCCAATAACATCCTTTATTTTTTGCTGTTTCTCAGCAGCAATCAGGGTGTTGTTTTCCAAAACCGGAAGAACGGCTGTCGCTAATGCTGTACTGCCAGTAACTTTTATAAGCTTCTTGATAAAATTGCGGCGGTCGGATCTGCTCTTCCTGTATTCTCCGTAAAGGCTGATGATTTGATGATGCATATTTTTAATTTTTTTTAGAATAAAAATAATACTTTTATCTATACGTAAAATAGATTGATCCGGTTATCTCGTTTCCAACTGTATGTTTTACCTGATTTTTTATTTTTTGTTTGACCTTGTTGTTATCTTTGAAACCAATCCTCAGTGGTTATGATGTTTTACCGGAAGATAATATTTTTCTGATAAAAAACTGAGTTTATTGAAACGAGCAGGATACGGAGGAATTACGGATGGGTTCCATTGAAATGAGCATGACAAGTCATGCCACAAAAAATGGGATTAGAAATATGCGGGTTCGGTCTGATACCTTTGAAAATTAGTAATTTTATTGAGTTGAAAAGGTTACTATAATCTTGCTGAAAAATATTTGGGCAGCATGGTAATGCCAGAAAAATTTCGTGAATTTCAACTGTTTGTTAAACCGGTTGGCTCCCACTGCAACCTGGCTTGTCGTTATTGCTACTATTCGAAAACAGACAGTCTGTATCAGTCATCTTCGCCACTTCTGATGTCTGATGAACTTCTTGAGTTATACATTTCGCAACACATAGAAGCCACTACTGACACGTCAGTTATGTTTTCCTGGCATGGAGGTGAACCCACCCTGGCTGGGATTGACTTCTATAGGAAGGCCGTTATTCTGCAGCATAAGTATCTTCTTCCCGGCCAAAAACTAATCAATGGTATTCAGACCAATGGTACTCTGTTGAACGACGACTGGTGTTGTTTTTTTGACCGGGAACAGTTTATTGTCGGGATAAGCATCGACGGACCAGTGGAATTACATGACTGGTATAGAAAAGATAAAAAGAGCAGTGGCACTTTTGCCCGTACACTGAAAGGGTACGAGCTACTGCAGCACTATGGAATAACTTCGGAGATACTATGTGTAGTGAACGCACGGAATGTTAATTATCCTTTAGAGGTTTATCGGTTTTTTAAGAGACTGGGTGCCCGTTACATTACCTTTCTTCCGTTAGTGGAATATAACCCGGAGGCTCCATTAAAAGTTTCTCCCGGTTCAGTACAACCGGAAGCTTTTGGTCGTTTTTTGATAACTATTTTTGATGAGTGGATTGATCGGGATATTGGAGCAATTGATATTCAGATTTTTGACGAGGCTTTACGGTCAGCGTTTTCCAGGGAACACACCCTCTGTATTTTTAAAAAGAATTGTGGGGGGGTTCCCGTTTTGGAACACAATGGCGACTTTTATTCATGCGATCATTATGTGGAACCCGGATATCGTTTAGGGAATATTCGGGATAATCACCTGGCAGCACTACTCGACAGTCGTGAACAGCAGAAATTCGGGCAACTGAAATCAATAAACCTTCCCCAATATTGCAAGAGTTGTGAGGTGCTGGAGATGTGTAACGGAGAATGTCCAAAAAACAGATTTATCCAAACTCCCCAAGGCGAACCCGGGCTTAATTACCTTTGTGCGGGTTATAAGCTTTTTTTCAGGCATTGCCTGCCATTTATAAACATGTTAAGAAAGGTTTCAGAGGATCAGGAAGATTAGAGTTTATATTGTGGAATTTTCATCCATTCTCCTCCTTTCATTGCCGATTGATGGGCAACAATTCCTCCGACAGTCATATTAAGTGCCATAGCTATATCGACGAGTGGTTTTCTGTCCTGGATAATCGACAGGATAAATTCGTCGGTAAGATAGCCGTGAGATCCCCCGTGATGCCCGGGTGACACTTTAGGTGGGAGTGGTGGTCTGACCAGATTAGGCAGGTTTGTTTCTGTTCCTTGATATTCAGCATAATATGAGCCTTTTGTTCCTCTCACCCGGCCAGTCTCGGAGTCGTAGCCATGTCCAAAAGTATCGCTGCTTCTGCCCATCCGGGCCATCCCCCCTTCACTTGTACGATACAGGGATATCTCTGTGCCAAACGGATTGCCATAGCTGTTGTTTTTAGGCTGATAACGTTCCATTTGGCTGGGAATACCCAAACAGGATACTTCCAGGAAACTCCCTCCTGTAACTCCAACAAAATAGGCATCGGAATGGGTTGGATACCATTGTGGGGGCATCCCATGCCGCCAGTTTTGATAGGAGGCAATCCCGTTTTTGGAATAATGCCAGTATTCACCTTCAGCATAAGCAAGAGTTCCAAATCCTCCGGCCTGATATATTTGCCGCATGGCGTAGAGGTTTTCCCTGAAACAGGATGTTTCAAACATCATATACTTCAAACCGGTTTGCCTTACTACTTCAAAAAGCTCCTCAGCATCCTCAAGAGATCCAAATACGGCTGGAACAGCAGATGCAACATGTTTACCGTGTTTGAGTACTTCAATGCAATGGCGGGCATGACTGGGGGCATCAGTAGCTACAAACACAGCTTCAATAGTGTCGTCTTTTACCAGTTCCTCCAACGAAGGATAGGTTTTTTTACAATGTGTTTCTTCAGCTAATTTTGCACAACGATCGGGGAAGAGATCACTGACAGCAACTACTTCAACATTGGGATGATCCTGAAATCCAAAATCAGCTCCAAATCTGCAGACCCCGTAACCTACAATGCCCATCCGGATTTTACGATCAGAAACAGGAACCCATCCTTTGGAGGGATCCGGATTATCTGATGTATCATCAAATCCTTGAATTACTGGTTGTTTTTCTGTTTGTCTTCCTGAGCAGCCAGCCTGATGTAATCCAAGGATCCCGGAGCCTACTCCCAACCCTGTGAGCTGAATAAACCTGCGACGATTGAATGGTTGAATGAAAGGTGATTTGTCCATGGTGTTTTAGTTATTAGTTATTTTATCGCAACTCATCCCTGAGTTTTGCCAGCCATAAATGTACTCATTTTTTTTATTGCGTATATCTGCTTCAATAATTATCTGGAAAATATAGAGTTACAACCTAATCCACCGGTTTGCCGGATTGAAAACAGATCAGTTTATTTTTTCCAATCCTGTATGGATTCGTGAAATTGTTTCATTTTTTCCAAGGATTTCACATATTACAAACAAATCGGGCCCCATGTTTAAACCTACCAGGCAAATCCGGAGAGGACTCATCACATCGCCAAAGCTCCAGTTTTTATTGTTCATAAAATCAGAAAATTTCTCTTTGATTGTTTCCGCATTCCAACTATCGATTGTTTCCAGCATTTGTGCAATAGCAGATAGTTTTTCTGAGGTGTCTTCTTTCCAGCGTTTTTTGATTGTTTTTTCATCGTATGATCCGGGAGGCAAAAAAAAGTAGCTTGCCTGTTCCCAAAGATCCGGTATAAACGCACAACGTTCTTTTATTTCAACAATTACACGATGTATTTTTTTTTCATCAGCCTGAACTCCATTTTTTTTCAACAGCGGAATAAAAAGGGAGGTCAGCAATTCTGTTGATTTTTGCTGGAAGTAATGCCGGTTAAACCATTTTGCTTTTTCCGGATCAAACCTGGAACCTGATTTCACAACTCGTTCGAGACTGAACACTTTTGTGAGTTCATCCAAAGAGAAAAATTCCTGTTCAGTGCCCGGATTCCATCCCAGCAATGCGAGCATATTGATAAAGGCTTCCGGAAAGTAACCATCTTCACGATAACCACGGTACAGTTCTCCTGAATCAGGGTCTTTCCATTGCAACGGAAAAACAGGAAATCCCAATTTATCGCCGTCGCGTTTGCTTAGTTTTCCTTTCCCCTGTGGTTTTAGGATAAGAGGAAGGTGGGCAAACTCAGGCTTTGTTTCTTCCCATCCAAGTGCTCGGTAAAGCAGAACATGCAGGGGGAGTGACGATAACCACTCTTCACCACGTATCACATGTGATATTTGCATCAGGTGATCATCAACCACATTGGCCAGATGGTAAGTAGGCATTCCATCCGACTTGAACAATACTTTATCGTCGAGGCTTTTGGTTGTGTTGAAGGTGACCTGACCCCTGATCATGTCATGTTCAGTAACATTTTCATCTTCAGGCATTTTAAATCTAATCACATAGGGTTCCGCTGCAGCGAGTTTTTCATTTACTTTGCTAAGCGGAAGATGCAATGAGTTGTTCAGTTTTTCCCGTGACCCTATTCCATAAGAAAAAGTTTCTTTTCGTGATTCAGCTTCTGACCGGAGTTTATCAATTTCTTCGGGTGTATCAAAAGCAATGTATGCCCAGCCTGATTCCAGCAACTGGTTGGCATATTTTTTATAGATATCTTTGCGTTCACTTTGGCAGTATGGTCCAAATTGGCCACCCATTTCCGGACCTTCATCAGGGATTAATCCACACCATTTCAAGCTGTCGATGATGTATTCCTGAGCACCGGGAACAAACCTGTTTTGGTCGGTATCTTCAATCCGTAAAATGAAATCTCCCTGGTGCTTTTTAGCAAATAAATAGTTAAATAGAGCTGTGCGAACTCCACCCATGTGGAGTGGTCCCGTTGGGCTTGGAGCAAAACGTACCCGAATTTTTCTGCTTTTCATTCTATTATCTCATTAATATTGTTAGATGTTTATGGTATTTGCCTCACTCCACTGTTTATTAAAAAGGTGTTCGGCAGCATTCGCAATTCGTCATTGCATTATCGTCATTTTCCTGCTTGTTTTATGTTGAAATTCGATGCAAAGATAGGATTAATGTTCTTCTTCTAAAATATGTACCTTTGCGTTCCGAGATTGAAAAATATGGAACAGAGAAAAATTGAGATTATGGCCCCTGTGGGTTCTTACGAATCATTAATGGCTGCAATACAAGGTGGTGCCGGATCGGTATATTTTGGAGTAGCGCATTTGAACATGAGGTCCCGCTCTGCAAGCAACTTTTCTCTGGAGGATTTGAAAAAAATTGTTGCTATTGCTTCAGGGTATCGCGTAAAAACTTACCTCACTCTTAATGTGGAAATATTTGATAATGAGGCAGAACAAATGCGTTCCATTCTTGATGCGGCGAAGATGGCCGGTGTTTCAGCAGTAATTGCCGCCGATATATCGGTTATTTTATATGCACGGTCTATTGATATGGAGGTACATATATCTACGCAGATCAATATCACCAACCTGGAAGCGTTAAAATTTTATGCTCAGTTTGCTGATGTTGTGGTACTGGCACGAGAAATGAACCTTGGGCGTGTCATGGAGATCAGTAATCAGATAAAGAAGCATCAAATAATTGGACCCTCCGGGAACCTTGTCCGCCTGGAAATGTTTGCACATGGAGCTCTTTGTATGGCAATAAGCGGTAAGTGTTACCTGAGTCTGCACGAAATGAATTCTTCTGCCAACCGGGGAGCATGCCTGCAAACATGCCGGAGAGCATATCTGGTATCCGACAAAGAGACAGGTTCCGAACTGGAACTTGATAATGAGTATATTATGTCGCCAAAAGACCTGAAGACCATTCATTTTTTGAATAAAATTCTGGATTCAGGTGTATCGGTACTTAAGATTGAAGGGCGTGCCCGCTCACCGGAATATGTGAAAACTACTGTGGAGTGTTACCACGAAGCAGTGGAAGCATACTTGAATAATACATTCACTGAAGAAAAAATTCAGGAATGGAACAGGCGTCTGGCAGCAGTATTCAACAGGGGATTCTGGGACGGATATTACCTGGGCCAGCGACTGGGAGAATGGAGTGCTAATTATGGATCACAAGCTACCCGACGGAAATTATATATAGGTAAGTGTCTGAATTATTTCAGCAACATCAGGGTAGCTGAGTTTAAGCTGGAAACCCGTAACCTCCATACCGGTGATGAAATTATTATTACCGGCCCAACCACCGGAGTCATTCAAACTATAGTGAGCGAAATTAGATTTGATATGGAACCTGTTGAAGAAGGTTTGAAGGGTCAACGCATTTCTGTTCCTATTGATACCAAAATCCGTCGTTCGGATAAAATTTTTATTGTGGTTGATGCAAAAGAGGTAAAAGAGCGCAGATAAAAATGAACCGCAGAGATGGCTATAAGGATAGAATAAAAGTGGAGAAATTTTTGATCAGCACCGTCTTTCAACTAAATCTTATTCAGCATATGATGAATTAATGAGTTTTTTTGAATTCTATACAGAATAGATAAGTTCCTCTGGTTATAAATTTCACTAAATTTTAAAGAATATTTTTTTCAGGAACAAGTAATAGCATAAAAGCCATTCAAGAGCCAGAACAGTTAGAGAGGTCATCAGTGCCATCAGGAATTCAGAGGCATTAAACCAGCCAAGAATTCCGTGAACAAAAATGCCGGTAAATTCATTAAACCACTGTCCACCTATTGTTTGCGAAAACATATAAATAAATATTGGATTCATTCCGACGATCACAAAAGGAAAAATCCATTTGTTGATTTTTTTGATATCGATAAACCAATAGCTGAGTGCAAGGGCTAAAACAGACCAACCACCGGAAGCCATCACAAAAGAGGAAGTGGAAATTCGTTTAATAATTGGGGTGATGGAAGTCCAGTCGAGCAAGTAGCCGGCAGCGAGGATAATCAATCCTGCAATAATGAGTTTTTTTAATTTCTCTTTTTCTGGTTTATTGGTGAGAAGGAGTTGTCCGGCAACTACTCCCCAAATGGTATGAGCAGCAGTAGGAATAAAATTGATGGCTATCCATCCTCCTGAGGAGGTTTTTCCCATGAGAAGTAAATCCATCCAGCTTCCAAAATTGTGATCCTTTACAAAAGGTTGATTAAAACCCTCCAGTGGGAAAAGCCGGTATGCCGCTTCAGTAAGGATCAGCAGTCCGAATGACACTATTATCTGAACGGAAGGCTTGTATCGCATCAGGAAATAGGCGATGATGATGGTAACGGAAAGTTGTGAAAGTACGTTCCACAGCTCCCAGACCAGCTCGCGCCGGTATCCGCAGTGTAATCCCACACCGAACGCGAGTAAAAGGATGCACCGTTTGATGATATGTTGGGTAATTTTTCGTTTAGAATCGCCTTTTGCCAGACGTTTGGCATAGGAGAAAGGCATCGCTACCCCAACAATAAACATGAAAAACGGCTGAATCAGATCCCAGAACCGCAATCCGTTCCAGGGATGGTGATGAAATTGCTGGAAAAAAGGTTCCAGAAAGGAACCGGCAACTGGTTCTTTTATTAATACACTCCAAAGTGCGGTTCCTTCTGCTACAAGAAGGAACATGGTTATTCCACGGAAAAAATCGAGAGATAATAAACGTTTACCCGATTGATCAGGGATGGAAGAATTTGACTGGTTCATAAATCACAAGCACTAAGTTTAGTAGTCGGTTACAAAAAATAAAAATATTTTTAGATGTATTTAAATCGTTTGATATTTTTTTTGGGTGTTTTTTCAAATTCTTCATTCATCAGCTCAAATGCACTGATTTGTTCAAACTTTGGAAGATCAGAATTCACTTTTTTCCGGTTATCTTCCATGATGTTGGGAATATCTTCAAGGGTTAACTTTTCGGTTTCCATGGCTTCAAAATCGGGATACACTTTGGCTACCAATTTCCCCTGGCGTTCGGTAACCACACATTCTGAGACATAAGGCAGGTTGGAGATTTTTGATTCGATCTCTTCGGGATAGATATTTTGCCCGGAAGGGCCGAGGATCATATTTTTTGAACGTCCTTTAATAAAAACATAATTATTTTCGTCGATAATGCCCAGGTCACCCGTTTTGAGCCAGCCATCTGCAGTGAATGCTTCTTTGGTTGCCTGTTCATTTTTGTAATAACCGGTCATCAGGTTTTCACCACGTACCTGTATTTCACCAACTGCATGGTAGGGATCTTCCGAGTCGATCCTTACTTCCATGCGGTCAACGATGCGGCCGGCGGAAGATGGTAAGGTTTTATCCCATGCATCGTAGCTGATCAGGGGACCACACTCAGTCATACCATAACCTATGGTAAAGCGAAAATGAATTCGCCTGAAGAACTGTTCTACCTCAGCGCTTAATGGAGCTCCGCCAATTACAATTTCAACGAATCTGCCTCCAAAAGTATCTGTCAATTTTTCTTTGATTTTATTTTGAATAATGTTTTTGATACCAGGAGTTTTTAGTAAAATTTTCACGATCGGTTTTTCGATGGTTGGCAGGATTCGTTTTTTATAGATTTTTTCAATTACCAGCGGTACTGACAAGATTAAATGGGGTTTTATGTCACCAAATACTTTTGTAATGATAGCTGGCGATGGGATCCGGCTCAGGAAGGTGATATGACAGCCCAGTGTAACCGGAAACAGGAATTCAAATAATAATCCGTAAACATGTGCCATGGGTAAAAATGATACGATTTTATGGCCTGGTTGAAGCGGCATGTGGTCCTGGGCAAAAATAATATTGGAAACCAGGCTTCGTTCCGGAATCATTACTCCTTTTGTAAACCCGGAAGTTCCTGATGTGTAAGACATTATGCAGGTTTCTTCTTTGTCCCACTCTTCAAATTTGAAATTTTCTTTTTCCAGCTTATTCTCTCTATAATACTGAAAAGCATCAGCTAGTTTATAGTTGAGGTTTTCATCTTTAGCTGCATGCAACGAAAAATCTTCCAATGTGAGGACAGCCTCCAGTTTTTCGGCTTTATTGAAATCTATTTTATCTAAAAGGGACTTTGCCCCAATGACCAGTTTTGACTCCGAATGATTAATAATATGATTGGTATTGCTTTCATTAAAATCAGGGAGAATGGGTACGATAACGATTCCTGAAGATATTGCTGATAAGAATACAGCTCCCCAGTTGGCTGAATTCCTCCCCAAAACTGCAATTTTGTCTCCCCGTTGCAGTCCGGTTAATTGATAGAAAAGATGCAATGACTTAATTGTAGATGCAATATCTTTATATTTAAAATCTTTGCCTTCGTAATCGGAAAAGGCTAAATTATTCCAGTTTTTCTGAAAAGCATTGGAATAGAGTTGTGCTAATGTCATTTTCATTTCATTTTATTTAAAATTTTCTAAGGAATTCGATGGAACTCCCATAACTATAATTCTGCTCGTTTGTGGCGTCACTTATCATGGTCGTTTCATCATGATTACATTTTCAAATTTTTCAAAATTAGAAAAAATAGGAACTTAACCTACCTTTTTTCAAGAGAATAATCCTTGTATTGATATCTTTGTGCCAGAATTATGGAGAGTGAATATTCATATCAGGCGGATTCAATTGAGGTTGCTCAACCTTTATTAAATATTCATGGCTTACCCGGTCTTGGAGGAATCAACCTTGAGCATCTCTCTTCTGGACCGTTGAAGCCCATAGAAACCAGGGAGGTGTTTCGCAGAGATAGCGATTCCGCTGATACACAGCCTGCTCCCCCCACTTTAGCGCAACTGAGATATTGGTGGTGGATGCGCGAAAGGAATCTTTTGGTTGATTCTTCCCGGTATATGGAACCACGATCGGGAGATCTGTCCAAAAATTTTACAAGCCTTGAAGTGGATGGCGTTCATTTACCTGAACGACAAATACGCCAGTTGAATAACGACTGGCTGACATTAATCCTTCTTTTGGTGATTGTCCTGTTTGCTTCAGTAAGAACCAGCTGGAATAAATATTTAGGACAGCTTTTTCATTCGGTGGTCAATGAATCAACTTCGTACCGGTTATTTCAGGAAAAAAACAGTTCCATGCTTTTAGGGGCATTTCAACTTGATATTGTTTTTTACTTTGTTTTTTCAGCTTTTGTTTATCAGTTGATCAATTATTACCAGCTCGATTTTTTATATCATAATTTTTTTCTATATCTGACAAGCCTGATCTTTGTTGTAGCCTATTTCACGCTGAAAAAATTTCTCTATCGATTCATTGGTTTTCTTTTTGAACAACCTGTTGATACAGAAGAGTATGTTTACAACATGGGCAATTTTAACCGGATTACCGGAATACTCCTAATCCCAGTAGTAATTTTAATAGCCTTTTCACCTATTCGACCAGTGGGTATAATAATTTTTTTGGGTATTTTTATTGTGTTCATGCTCTATTTTTTATTGATATTAAGAGGATTTATAACTTTATTCAGGAAACAATTTTCAATATTCTATCTGTTTTTATACTTTTGTACCCTTGAATTTTTACCCTTGGTTTTATTATATAAGGTTTTGATAGTTTAAGGGGGGGGAATAGTTTAATTAAAAAGAGCGAATTTTGAAAATCAAGAGTATACTGGTTTCACAACCAAAGCCTACTTCGGCAAAATCACCATATTTTGATCTGGCTGAAAAGAATAATATTAAGATTGATTTTCGGCCATTTATTCAGGTTGAAGGCATTTCTGCGAAAGAATTCAGGCAAACAAGAATACGAATTCCGGAGCATTCAGCAGTGATTTTTACCAGTCGTACGGCGATCGATCATTTTTTTCGGATAAGTCAGGAACTCAGGCTCACTATTTCGGATACGATGAAATATTTTTGTATTTCTGAAGCTACTGCTTACTATTTACAGAAATATATTGTTTACCGAAAACGTAAAATATTTTACGGTGATGGTAAGTTTTCCGATCTGATCAATATTATGAAGAAGCACAAGGATGAGAAGTTGCTCGTTCCTCTTTCCGATATTCATAAGCAAGAGATTCCCGAGTTGCTGGATAAAGGAGGATTCCATTACACGAAGGCTATTTTATACCGGACAGTTGGAAGTGATTTGTCTGACCTGCGGGATGTAAATTATGACATCCTTGTATTTTTCAGTCCATCGGGTATTAAATCACTGTTTCAGAATTTTCCCGACTTTCATCAGAATGAAACACGAATTGCCTGTTTCGGTCCTTCAACAGCCCAGGCAGTTCGTGAAGCCGGTCTTCGGCTTGACATTGAAGCTCCCACTGCTCAGTCTCCTTCCATGACTATGGCGCTGGAGGAGTATATTAAAAAGGTGAATAAAAATAGCTGAACCGGAAAGGGCAGGTATCTCTTCATCGTTACCGCAATTTGTCCGGATACACTTTTCTTATTATTGCATGGAAAAATTTCCGGAAAATAGATCAGAGAAAAGACGTTTTATTCTAAGCAAGGATGAACGGCTTTGCAGCAAAAAGCAGATAGAGAAATTGTTTACAGAAGGGGATACTTTCCTGGTTTATCCTTTAAAAATTGTCTATACTGAGATTGAATCAAAGGGCTTAGGGCCGGCCAAGGTTGTTTTTGCCGTCAGCACTAAAATTTTTAAAAAAGCAGTATTTCGAAATCTGGTCAAGCGTCGGATGCGGGAAGCTTACCGTTTAAATAAACAGCTGCTTCAAGCGGAAAATAATCCCGCACCCCTTGGAATTGTTTTTATTTACATTGGGAAGAAAATCCTTGATTTTCATTCCATCGAAAAAGCAATGAAGCGAAGTTTAGCTTTGTTGAGAAAGAACTCTATTCCGAATCCATAATTTCTGTTTGCATGCGGACAGAGTCTTCATGGATCAGTTGAAACAGGATTTTTACGAATGTTTCGTTCAAATCGAGTTTTTTACCCAGTTTAACCCGGCTTTCCATCAGCATACTCCAACGGTTCATTTGTAAGGCTGTCACATTATTTTCCTTTTTATACCGGCCAATTTGTTTAACAATTTCCACTCGGGATGAAAGGATTTCAAGCAATTCAGAATCAATGTTGTCAATACGGTTTCGCAGCATGTCGAGTCTGTTTTCGAAATCTACATTGTTTGCCGATTCATGTCTGATTACCAGTTTGTCGAGTAATTTTCCCAATTCAGCTGGTTTCAGTTGTTGTTCAGCATCGCTGAGTGCACATGACGGATCGATATGCGACTCCAGCATAAGGCCTTCCAGGCCCATATCGAATGCTTTTTGTGCAATTTCAAAAAGGTATTCTCTTTTTCCAGCAATATGGCTCGGGTCGCAAATGATGGGCAGGCTGGGCAAGAGTCGTCTCAATTCAATTACAGTAGTCCAGTTGGGATAATTTCTGTAATTCGTTTCCTTGAAAGGGGTAAATCCGCGGTGAATGGCCACTATATTTTTAATTCCTGCCTGGTAAATTCGTTCGATGGCACCAATCCAGAGTTGCACATCGGGATTCACCGGGTTTTTAACCATTACAACAACCTGGGAACCTTTGATTACGTTGGCAATTTCTTGTACCACAAAAGGGCTGGCAGTTGACCGGGCCCCAATCCAGATCACATCAATACCTGATTTCAGGGCTTCTTCGGTATGTTGTGCATTGGCTACTTCAGTTCCAACAAGGAGCCCCGTTTCCTTTCTTATCTGTTGGAGCCATTTTAAGCCAATTGAACCTACCCCCTCGAAGGAGCCTGGCCTGGTGCGTGGCTTCCATACACCTCCACGATAAACAAAAACCCGGGGATCTTTCGCTAAAAGCCTTGCTGTTTCAAGAGCTTGCTTTTCCGTTTCAAGACTACATGGCCCCGAAATAAGAAGTGGATTGTTGATCCGTGGAAGCCAGGTCTTTATTGGGTTAATTTCTATTGTATTACTCATTGCTTTTTGGTATAAAGTTTCACAATTTTTTCTTCATTTTTAATGAAAGTTTTATTTTCTCCATCCAGAATAGTCCTGATGCTGTTGGCGTTCGTTATTAGCTCTTCAAGTTTGTCAAATTCATTATTCTTCATACAGTTGCGAAATTCCTGTAAGTGCTGGATATAAACATCCAGAGAATTAACCACATATTCACTGTTTTGTTCAAATATGGGTTTCCACATGGAGCAGGAACTTTTTGCCAATCTAACAGTGGATCGAAATCCTCCGCTTGCCAGGTCAAAAATTATATTCCTGTCGGTTTTTGCCTGGACAGCATTTGCCAGAGCGAATGCTGCAGCGTGGGGGAGGTGGGAAACAAATGCAGTGCTGTGATCCTGCTCATCAGATGTCATATAAGCAATGTCCATTCCCAGGGTCTGAAACATTTTTTCAACCAATGCCAGGTGCTGAGGACCGCTCTGTTCATGGTCGCAAATGATAGCAATTTTCCCTCTGAACAGCTCTTCCAATGCCGAAGCCGGACCTGAATCCTCTGTTCCCGACATGGGATGGGAAGGAACAAATTGCCGTCTGCGTGGATGATTTTGTACCAAACGGGTGATCGTTTTTTTTGTGGAACCCATATCGGTCACCGTAGTGTTACTTTTAATCCTGTTAAGAACAGCAGGTAAAACCTCCAGCTCTTTATCCACCGGAATGGCAATGATCACCAAATCGGATCCTTCAATCCCCTCCTCCAGAGATTCGATCCGGTCAACCAAACCTAGCTCTAATGCCTGTTTTGTGTGTAACTCATTGGTGTCAATACCGATCAGTTCTGTGGCAAAATGTAACCGCCTTAAATCTTTTGCCAGCGAACCTCCAATTAATCCCAAACCAACTATGGTTGTTTTCATGAGAGAAAATTTTAATCACAAAAAAAGGCCCCGGAACTTCCGGGACCTTTAGTAAAATATTTTCACGAAGTACAATACCTTACTGGTTGATCCCGTTGCCTGAACCAAAATAAAAATACCAGTAAAAAGAAATATTGTTCATCATTGTAGCAATTCTTGTGGTGCCACTCGGAATTGAACCAAGGACACACGGATTTTCAGTCCGTTGCTCTACCAACTGAGCTATGGCACCCCATTGTTATAGTGCTGCAAAAGTATATATTTTTTTTAATTCACAAAGAAATTTTAATTCAAATCTGTTGATGTATAAAAAACGGACAAATGAACCTGATTGGAGTACGCTTTTCTTTTACTACATTTGCACCCTTATTTGTTTTTTAAATGGTTGAAAATGATTTTCTAACATATACCTTGCCCAATGGTATCCGGTTCATTCACAAACCAACATGTTCCCCGGTTAGCCACCTGGGAATTTTAATCAATACGGGGTCGCGCGATGAGGAACAGGAAGAGCATGGCCTGGCACATTTTATTGAGCATTCAGTTTTTAAAGGCACAACAAAACGCAAGGCTTTTCATATTTTAAGCCGCATTGAAGATGTTGGAGGTGAGCTGAATGCTTATACCACCAAGGAAGAAACCACTCTCTATTCTACCTTCCTCTCTGAATTCTATGAACGTACGGCTGAATTGCTCAGCGACATCCTTTTTAATAGTATCTATCCCGAAAAGGAGTTAAAGCGTGAGAAAGAGGTGGTTTTGGAAGAGATTAATTCCTATAAAGATTCTCCATCTGATCTTATTTTTGATGAATTTGAGGAGCTTGTATTCGATGGGCACCCCATAGCCCGGAATATTCTTGGAAATCCAGCCTACCTGCAAGCTTTCAGTCGTACCGATATTCTGCGGTTTATCCAAAAAAATTATCATACCGATCAAATGGTGATCTCTTCTGTTGGAAAGATTGATTTTGCAACATTAGTAAAGCTGATGGATAAATATTTTGGATGGGCTGAACCTAAATACAGACAAAAGGATCGTCAAAAGTTTGAGAGTTACGTTCCTGGGAACCGACTGGTGAAAAGAGATACTTTCCAGTCGCACTGCCTGATGGGAAATATTGCATTCAATATCATGCATCCCCGGCGAATTGTTATGGTACTACTTAATAATATTATGGGTGGTCAGGCAATGAATTCCAGATTAAATATGGCACTGCGTGAACGAAAAGGAATGGCTTACAACATTGAATCCGGCTATACGGCTTATTCCGATACAGGGCTGTTTAATGTGTATTTCGGTACTGAACATGAAAATCTGGAGAAAGCTACTGATTTGGTATTGAAAGAATTTAAACTGCTTCGTGAGAAAAAACTGGGAACTATGCAGCTAAGTAAAGCTAAAAAACAGATGAAGGGACAGATTGCTATTGCTGCGGAAAACAACGAGGATTTTATGTTGTCGATCGGGAAAAGTTACCTCCTGTTTAATGCAGTTGATACAATGCAAACTGTATTTGGTAAAATCGAATCGATTACTCCGTCTGATCTGATAGAAGTGGCAAACGAAGTGCTTGATCCCTCCTCGCTGAGTTGCCTGGTTTATCAATAACATTTCACCGGAAACACATGGACAAGGAAGCAAAAACTGAAAAATACATTTTAGATCATATCGATCAGGAAGATGCGCTTTTACAGCAATTAGACAGGGAAACCCACCTAAAGATATACGGTGCACGGATGATTTCAGGTCATATACAGGGGCAGGCACTCTATCTCTTTTCCCGGATGATTCAGCCTGACCGGATTCTGGAGATCGGAACATTTACCGGTTATTCAGCTATTTGTCTGGCTAAGGGGCTGAAGGAGGGGGGAAAATTGATCACGATTGAAGTAGACGATGAACTTGAGCCTTTAGCGCGGGAATATGTAGAAAAATCAGGATTAAAAGAGAGTATTATACAAATTACCGGTCCAGCCCTGGAGGTAATTCCTACCCTGGATGAGACGTTCGACCTGGTTTTTTTAGATGCCGATAAACGAGAATATTCTTCCTGTTACCAACTATTTTTTGATCAGGTTCGTCCTGGCGGATTTATCCTTGCCGACAATACTTTATGGAGTGGGAAGGTACTTGATTCAGCCGGATCCTGTGATGAACAGACCCGTGGGATTATGGCTTTCAATGAAATGATCAGGGATGATTCCCGGGTGGAGAAAGTCATTCTGCCCTTCAGAGACGGGATGACGATCATCCGGAAGAAATAGGGAGAGCTACTTCATTGCCCTTTTCATACCTTCCATAATCGTATGGTATTTCACGATGATATTGGGTACTTCCCATTCAGGCATTTTCCCTTGCACCAAAAAGTCCAGGTATTTTTCAGTTACCTGTCCGAAATGTGCTTCATGACCCACTTTGTATTTTGCAGGGATCTCTATTATCCAGTTATTTTCGGATGATATAAGTTGCAATCCGGGATAGAAGGCAGCGAGGTCCTGTTCAACTGCCTTTTTTAATTTTTCTTCAAAAGCAGAAGGATCCACACCTTCACCAGCTTCTACATAAAGAGTAGGTTTATAATCCTGCTCTTCACCCTGTCTGATCACCAGGTTGCACAACGAACCGCGCATAATTGAGTAGTGCGTGTCACCAGCACCTTCCGGAGCCTGAAAATTCCAGATGACGGATACTTTGGCATGAATCCCCTTCAGGGTGTAGTTAATTTCACCATTGCTGTAGACTTTTAATAACCCCTGATCAACATCCTTTTGCAGATAGTCTGGGTATTCTTTCAGTTGGGTAGCTGTTTCGAACATTTCCGGGGTAAGATCGGTTGTCCAACGGCTTGCAGAAATGATCTCCACATCTTCTTTTTTCAATGTCACTTCAGGAAATGCTTCCCACTGAATCATATCTACCAGGTGTGTAGTAACGTCAACAATCCCCTCTCCCTGCTGTTGTACATCGAAAAACCAGGCCGGACGAATGAGCGGGCTGCCTGATACGTACTTGAAGAAGTGATGTACACTTTCTTTGGTAATCGCGGGCTCTTCTTCAGTTCCTTTCTGCAGACTTCCAAAAACCTCCTGAATCATGGAAAGCTCACGTTGAATCATAGTAGTGATCTCATATCGTTCAGTCATGATGTCATAAAGCATCACCCCTTTTTCTTCAGCTACCTGAAAGGCCTGCTCAAGTTTAGGAAATTCCGCAGGACTGATTACCATAGGTTTATCAGCCAGAACATTGATCCCTGCGCTAATTGTTTTTAATATATATTCGGTTTTTCGGGCATTGTTCCCTGCTGTAATCATTACATTACCAGGTTTTTCTGCCAGCATTTTTTCAAAAAAATCCTTACCTGTGTATGTTTTTGTTTGCCAGGAGGTAGGATTGTCGGAACGATTGTTATAGTTGTCGATCAATTTCATGTGCGCTTTTAATTCATTCCCTTCAGGGGCATAAATATGCACGACAGGGTCAACCTGGTCATACATGGTTTTTTGTACCAGTGCTGCATGAAAATGGCCCGGATCGAGGGTCATCAGCTTTACTTCTCCTTTGGCTCCTGTAAACATATTTTGGTTTTCTTGAGTTTCGTTCTTTTTATTTCCTCCCGAACAGGCCCATAAAAACAGGGTGAAAACCAAAAAACTATAAACTATTTTCATCTCATTAAAGTTATAAATGAATTCTGTTAACGTACACAGCTACAAAATTATAATTTTATCTGAATATAGGCAGTCTGATGGTGTTATTCTCATGGGTTAAAATTATTTAAGACAAGTTTTTTATTGATTATCTACGAAATAAAGAATTCGGGTATCGAAATTTGTGTAATGAATGTATTTTTTATTTTCCATCCAAAGAACCACGGTTTTGGCATCTTCCGGTTGATTTCTTGGTACGTATGGCCTCACATTGTCGTGGATAGAATTTTTTGTTATGGAGTTGATTTCCCAGGAATTACCACCATTAGATGTTTTATATTTTTCAATTTCAAAAACACCATTTACTTCCCGTGAAAGGTAGACGGTTTCCGGATGCAGGGGATGAAGAGTCATATTGCCCATATAATGGGGTTCACGTTCCGTTTCTCCTTCGGGAGTCTGCGGGAACCATTTGCCGGCCTTACAAATTTCATGGTCTTCCCAGGTGTTATTTGTTTTGTTGTACCAGGCGTAATGGTACCGGTGATCCGTTTCTTCCGGGTGACGGGTGTATAAAATATACGGGACATCATTTTTGGTTACAACATCTGAAATCCAAGCCCTTCCCGAATTATTTCCGGGCCGGTAAACCAGTGAAGCTTCATTGGCCGTAAAAGGCAACTCAGTTAAATTACAGATTTTTGTATTATCGGCCCGCCAGAACGCCCTGTTTTCGTAGTAACAATAGTAAACAGAGTTTCCAGGTTCATTCCGCGGATGGCCATCCGTGAAGATCAGGTGTATTTTTGACTTCCCGTCAGAATAGTACTTCGCGTAAGGCCTGTTATCCGGATCAAACGGTTCGCTACTGATGATGACATATTGCTCTTTCCAGGTATGCCCGTCGTCAGTGGAAATGATCATATTGGGCTTGTAACCGATCCACCGTCCGAATGAAAACAGCCGGTTATTCTCATCTTTCAAAACAAAGGGATTGGCATAGGTATAAGTTTCTTTAGGGAATTTATTCAGAAGCTCCTCTGTTTTTGGAAGATAAATAACATTTTTCCCAAAAGACTGAATGTCAGGCCCGTTGTTTGTGAGGTTGTAAATAATCCCCTTGTTTCCACCGTGCCAGGCAAACATGGTCAGTATATTCCCGTCGGCCAAAACGGTAAAAGCAGGATTGTCATGGTCATCTGCTTCCAGTTGTGGGTGAATAACATGAAATTTTTTTTCCTGTGTTTCAGGGTTCAGCGAAGCCACTTCAACTGAGCCGTCGTTTTTTACCCAACCGGTAATAATTTTAGTTTTTGAATAATAGATAGCCCGCGGGTCGGAGAACCAGCACCATGCCCCGTTTTCAGTCAGAGTTTGTATGTTGCCGGAAGCTGACTTCGCAACCTTCGGGTCCGTTGTTTTTTTTCTTTGTACGCATCCTGCCGGAATACTAAGGATCAGAACGCAGAGGGAAAAGGCAATAAACTTCATCTGTTTCATCTGTTTATTTTTCATCGCAAAGGTGTAAAGGAAAATTTAATATAATCATATTCGTTGGTGTCAAAAACTGTCATGGTTGTTTCATATTTTTTTATTATTTCACTTACTGGTTCATTGGCTGATACGAGGTATTCATTTTTCTTTTGGAAAGTGGAGAGTCAGGTTAACGTTCATTATCTTTAAAAGCTTCATACCAGATTTTTTCCCGCTCTTTTGGCGGTATTCCCTTATAGGGAAATTGGGGAAAGGTTTTTGGCGTGTAGCCGTCTGACTGTCTGTTTTGAATCGCGTTGTAATATGCAAGTCCCCTGTATATATCCTCTTCCCATTCAAATTGTCCCACCGGGCCTTTAAAGGGGTACCGGTACATTTCAAGGGCAACTTCCTTTAAGTCTGTCAGTCCTTCCGAAAGTGAGCGGGCAACATAGCCAATAACATTCGGTAGTTTTTTATAGGATTCCCAGCGTTTGAGGTGAAGATCCGGAAAAATGCTGGCAATAATTCCCTGCCCGTTGTATTCGTGTGCGGCATCGAATTCAATGATTACCGGAAATTTAATGTTGCCGACATAGGAAGCTGACGGGTGTGTGAGAAAAAAATCGTGGGGAACTTCTTTTGTCATCACCCGGAGGCCTTCATTTTGAATAAGATTCAGGCAGTTGAGCATGTTTTCCCTTTCCTGCCTGGTATAGAAAAAGGTGCGGACATACAATTCGAGTCCTTTTTCATCGATAATCAGTGATGAAATCGTATCGATCATGGCTGCCAGTTTTTCCTGTGGGGTTTTTAATACCCGGGAATACTGATTCTCGATACGGGCGCCAGTTTCAATAAACGTAAGAATCAGACCATCAATTTCAGGAACAAGACGAAGCATTTCCCGGTAATCGTTTTTGATCCAGGCCCAGAATTCAGGGTTGTCAAGATCAATCAGGTTGCCGGGGCCGGTTCTGAATTCTTCCGGATAATAATCCAGGGGATAGAGCATATGATCCCATATCAGGACCTTTGGGATTCCTGCTTCGTGGGCCCGGTTGACAAGCCGGTTGATACGGGCTGCCCGTGCAGGATTTTTTGCATGTCGCAGATCCATGATCAAATGGTGTGAAAGCTGCAGGTGATTAATACTGTAATCCCTGGAGTGCTCAATAACCATTTCTGCAAGTTTTTCATCATCTGACAAGATATTCCAACCCTGAACGTACCTGTTTTTCTGTTCTTCCCTGTCATTTTTTGTCACAGGGTTTCCCGCCCCGGCTATTGTAAAGACAAAACACCCAAAATATAAAAGACTGGTAAAAAGCAGATTCATTTTGTTTGAAAAGATTAGATTAAATTGATGTAATTCCTTTTGTTAACCATTACAATAATAAGAAAAATTTCATGGTATGTTGCAAGGTGGGTATTATACCCTCACATGATTTGTTCCGTAAGGATATCTCCGGGGCCTGTTCAGCAATGAGTTAGCCGGATCGTTGTTGGTAAACCTTTCCGTTTTCGGATCCCACTGCAAAATGCCCGGGATCTTCATCGCGATATGTCTGATGAGGCAAGCCGTACAGGCGCGATACCCGATTTTCTCCGGTGAAATGGGTTGTTTGCGCGACCGGATGCAGTCGATCCGGTTGCCGTTAAAATTGCGCTCACGCCCAGGCCATAAAATATGTAATTATCTTCCCCTATAGACTTGTCCGGACTGTTCTTCCTGTAGCCTGCCTTTGGCGACAGGGTAAATGTTACTCCCCGGGTTTGGTATAAATTTTTTCGAAAACCAAGGTTAATTTCCCAGAAAAAACGGTTGTAGTTAGTTTCCAAATCGGCAATATGGGCTGAATCCAGGTAATCAGCAAGACTTAGTTCCAGGTGTTTTCCGCCGGTAAATCCCGTAAAAAATGAGTGAAAAAAGGAATTTCTGCATATCCATTCCAGTTTTACCGGAACACCAAGACTGAAAAAAGAAAGTCGACGAGAGTAGTCAGTTCGTAAGCGATAAGGCATTCCATCTTCACCGGTAAAAGTATACCCCGTTAATTCTTTCCAGTTGTGCTCTCCTATTTGGGCCATCAAACCTCCTGCTACTGATAACCGACTCGTTACCGATGTGAAATAAAGCACCTCTGCAGCTGGATCAGCTGAATATTTATAATCGCTCAAGCCATGTCTCGAAGGATGTATTAGCGAAAAATTGATTTCTATTCCATTGCTTTTTTGTTGTGCCTGGGTGTGATATGAAAGAATAATGATCAGAACAACAGACAGAATAAGATTACGCATGGTTTATTGTTTTTTGGTTTTGTTACTTCAAAATAACATGGAAATAAACAAAAAATCAAATAATCCGGGAGGTTTTTTGTCTATAATGGATGCCAATCTGAAAGAGAATATTTATTTTAAAAGATTGTTTACTTTTATCTATAATTTTTTGTCGAATCCACTAAAATATGAAGCCATGAAACGTTACCTGTATTTATTGTTTTTTGCCTTACTTCCTGTTTTTTTTGTTTACTCCCAGGAGCCTGAGTTTATCCCGGATGACTGGGAAAATCCTGCCGTATTTGAAAAAGGCCAGAATGCACCCCACGCTTTTCATGTGCCCTTTTCAACAATGCCCGAAGCCCTGGCAAATAATAAATCGGGTTGTAAAAATTTTCAGCTTCTGAACGGATTGTGGAAGTTCAAATGGGTGGAAACTCCGGAAAAGGTACCGGAAGGCTTTTGGAATCCTAAGTTTGACGTCAAAGACTGGGATGAAATAAAAGTTCCTTCAAACTGGCAAATGGAAGGTTACGGCCATCCTAAATTCAGAAACATTGCCCTTACTTTTGAGAGCAATCCGCCTTTCATCCCTGATTATTACAATCCAACGGGTTGCTATAAACGTACATTTGAGGTTCCTGCCAACTGGAAGGACAGGGAAATTATCTTGAGGTTTGAGGGGATAAAATCAGCTTCATATATCTGGGTGAATGGCAAACGAGTAGGTTATGACCAGGGAGGATTTGAACCGGCAGAGTTTAACGTCACGCCATTCATTAAAACCGGTGAAAACGATCTGGCGGTTCAGGTGTTGCGGTTTTCCGACGGTTCGTACCTCGAAAACCAGGATATGTGGCGGCTTTCGGGTATTTATCGCGACGTAAAACTGGTGGCATATCCCAAAACATATATTCATGATTTCTATGTAGTTACCGATTTGGATGAGGAATATCGCGATGCCAAGCTGATGGTGCAAGTTGATGTTCAGAACGCCAAAGAAGTGACATCTGCCTGCATCCTTGAAATGGAAGTAATTGATCCGATGAACCAATCCGTTTTGAATGGGGGGATTCAATCACTTTCATTCAAGATTGAAGGCGTGTCACAAAAAAAGGTAAACATAACCACTCAGGTTGAAAATCCACAAAAATGGTCAGCAGAGTTTCCCCATCTATATGTATTGCTCATACAGTTAAAAGATAATCAAGGTGAAATCCTTGAGGCATTTACCCGAAAAATTGGATTTCGTGAAGTGGAATATAACAAGAATATTTTCACTGTAAATGGAGTTCCGGTTAAATTAAACGGTGTTAACAGTCATATGCATCACCCTGAACACGGTCAGGCTGTGCCTCTGGAAACGCTGAAGCAGGATTTGGTGTTGATGAAGCGGTTTAATATTAACTGTGTGCGTACCTGCCACTATCCGCCAACCCCTGAATATTTGGATATGACTGATGAGCTGGGGATTTACGTTGTGGATGAGGTGGGTGATGAAGCACATGCTAATGAATATTTGTCGGAAGATCCGGCATGGACTGAGATGTATAAGGACCGGAGCCGCAAGCTGGTTTACCGCGACCGAAACCACCCGTCGGTGGTCATGTGGAGTGCCGGAAATGAATCGGGCAGCGGATTCAATATCAGGGAGGTCATCCAAACCGGCAAGGAAATTGATCCAGGCCGCCCTGCCTGGATGTATGGCGGAAATACGTTTTATATCCCGTTTGAGGATATTGTGGGCCCGCGATACTGGCTGCCCAACGACTACAAGAACCTGGCAGACGGCAAAGTGCTCCCGGAAAATGATACACGTGCTTCGTTTATGGATGAATACCTGGCAGCCACCGGAAACGGACTGGGCGGAATGGATGAATACTGGAATTTGATCTGGAAATACCCGAGGCTGACCGGTGGGGCAATCTGGGACTGGATCAGCCCGGGCATCAAAACACCACGATGGATTTTGCCCGACCTGTCACCTGCGAAAAATGACGGACAGATCATGGGAAGGCCGGTTTTTACGGAGGGGATTAACGGCCGTGGCCTCGAATTTTCAGGGCATGACGACTGGGTGGAGTTTTATCGCGATCCCAGCCTCGATCTGACAGAACAGCTTTCCATCGGATTTTGGGTGAAACCGTCTGAGATACCCCAGCCTAACACCTTTCTGATGAAAGGAAAATACCAGTACGGCATTCATATGGAAAATGCCCAAATGTTGGAGTTTTATATTCACAGCGGAGGCAAACGGATCACGGCAAAAGCCCGGGTAGAAGAGGATTTCTATGGAGAATGGCATTACATAGCCGGTATTTACGATGGCAACAGTTTGCAACTTTTTGTCGACGGGGAACGGATCGCACAAACCCTGCATAATGGCGAGATCAGCTTAACCCCCTTCCCGTTGTGTATAGGCAGGGAAGCCGATACCCACGACCAGGGCGAGTATTCGGGACGGTTGTCAAAAATGGTGATAGACGAGGTGAAGATTTTTAATAAAGCCCTGTCTGTTAATGAAATGAAAGTGAATAAGAAGGATGCAGTACTGTATCTCAATTTTGAAACTGATAAAAAAGATGGTGACTTTTTTGCTGTAGGTCTTGGCGGACGTACCTATGGCATCATCTGGCCCGATCGCAGGATTCAACCTGAGATTTATCAGATAAAAAAGTCGGGACAGCCGCTTAAAATTGAAGCGGTTGATATCAAAAACGGCCGGATAGCAATTACGAACCGCCATCAGTTTAAAAACCTGAGCCAACTGGAAGGACTTTGGAATTTGACAGTGGACGGGGATACCGTTCAATTTGGATTGTTTCAGGCCAATTGTGCACCGGGAGAAACGATTACCGAAACCATTCCTTTCCGGATGCCACAACTTAAAAGCAATTCCGAATGCCTGCTTACCGTTGCCTTTTTATTAAAGGAGGACACCAAATGGGCCGAATCAGGACACGAAATTGCCTGGGAACAAATGGCTGTTCCAGCTGAAATTCAAGTAGAAAACACCATTTCTGTCAACGGAGTTGTGTCATCAACTGAAAATGAAGAAAGCATTGTAGTCACTGGTAGAAATTTTCGTTACACGATGGATAAAAAAACAGGAAAACTAACCTCGCTGCAGTTTGATGAAACGGAATACCTGGAAAACGGACCTGAGTTTAACGTATGGCGTGCACCCTTGGCCAATGATATTGATCCGTGGGGAAGCGGCCAGTTTAACAAACGGAATTTTACTCCCGGACTGGGGCGAAGCATCGACAACCAGCTTCGCACCCTGGGAATGCGTGACATGATTTCCGAAGTGGATGAGATTTTGGTAACACAGGTTTCCGACGATTCTGTTGTAATAAAATTAGCTGCTTTTTCTTTTAGTCGTGTCAACTCATCGGTGACAGCTTATACAGGCCGAAGCACTTCATACTTTGAGCGGAAAGAGGTATGGACAGTTATGGGCGATGGTACAATCCATCTGGAACAGGAGATTATTCCCAATGGTCCCATGCCCGATATGCTTCAGAAAATCGGCTTGCAGTTTCAGTTGCCAAAAACTTTTCACTTGGTGAAGTGGTATGGGCGCGGACCGTTTGAAAATTATCCCGACCGGAAAACAGGTGCAAAAATTAGTGTTTATCAATCCTCTGCCGTAGAAATGTACGAACCCTATATCATACCGCAGGACTATGGTAACCGTTCCGATGTGCGCTGGCTGAAAATACAGAACGAAGAGTGTAAAGGTCTGCTGTTCCAGAGTGATAAGTTGTTGAATTTCAGCTTGCATAAGCATAGCACCGACAACCTCGACAGGGCCATGTACACCTACCAGCTGAATGAAGCTCCGGTTACCATTTTAAATGTGGATTACGAAGTAAGCGGCGTGGGCGGAACAGCACTCAGACAGCAACAGAAATACCGGGTGATGCCGGGTGTAAGGAACTACTGCCTGACTATAAAACCATTTTGAGAGATCATTTTCCGGCAACGTTCCCATTGATTTTTCAACAATTATGTGAATCGGAATTCTGTTTTTAAGAATATCTTTTTTTAAATTGCCTGAAAATTGAAAAGGGGTCTGCAGAATAAGCAATTTGAACGGATTATTTGTGGGGATGCCTTCTAAATTATGAGATTAAGGCTAAAAAATATAAATTGAAAACAGATGAAATCAAATTATTTTCTCCTTATTTCTATTTTTTTGGGAATAAAATTTCATTCGACAAACAGTTTCTCCCAGTCACTGGATTTTTCGGCAGTAAAAGCGGGAGTATTTTTCGACGAACCCTTGCGTGAATGGGACGGTTTTGGTTTTAACTACGTAGAAACCGCTCACACTTATAATTACGATGAGTTTAAACAGGAATACGGCGGATTCAGCTTATTGTCTGAAGCGCAAAAACAGGAAATAGTGCATGATGTTTTTGGGGAGGATGGGCTAAAGGCAGGTTTGGTAAAGATGTTCCTTGATGCCAACCATCAAACAGAACCCTATGGACCTTATAACCATGAAAGGACCACGGAAAATATGCGCTATTTTGTGAGGGAGGGTCTTAAGCTTACCCGGAAGCGGGGTGACGATTTGCAAATTATTACAACCCTTTATGGGCCTCCGGGATTTATGACCCGGCAGAAAGAGTATCGGGGGAGAGATCTGGATCCCCGATTTAAAGAGGAGCTGGCAAAATATATGATTGACTGGGTCCGGTTTTTAAAGGAGAAGGAGAAGTTTCCCGTCAGGTATTTGTCGCTGCATAACGAGGGTGAAGACTGGTATCGATGGAACCAGGAAGGTTTTACCACCTGGGCAGGCGATGATTACAATCTCTTCTGGCCGCACGAACAGGTGGTGGAATATATCAATATGCTGCCCCCCATGCTCAAAGCAGCCGGATTGGGTGATGTGGGGGTTACACCCGGTGAAACATCCAACTGGTACCGTTTTTATGCCTGGGGATATGCACGGGCTATTTACGATGATCCCTCTGCTGTGGATAACCTGGAACTGATCACCACACATGGTTTTTACGGCGGAAATTACGGACGATGGTTTGGCGAACACAACAGCCTGACAAATGACCTGCTTCGAAGCAAGCGGCCGGAATTGCATTCATGGGTAACTTCCACAAGCTGGAGCGAGATGGATGCAAATAATATTAAAGAGATGCACGGCAACATATACACATCAAAAGTGAACGGCATTATTCCCTGGGCAGGAATTCAGCGACCGCCCCATTGGGTAAAGGGCGATCCTAATCCGGGCTCAGCGTTTACGGTTCATGAAGACGGAACTTACGAGGTACGGCAAGGGTATTATTTTTATAAACAGATCACCCGGGCCGGGCAACCTGGCATGGCTGTTGCATATACATATGCCATGGATTCGGAAATTGCCGTCATAGGTTTTGCGAAAAATAACACAAAAAATTCCGATGCCTTCGTTGTTACCAATATTTCAGACAGGGAAAAAACCGTGGCCGTTGAAGTAAGGGGGAGCAACAGCATATATTTTGAAGCCTACCGTACAGTTGATGCCGAAGGGCAACCGGCAGACAGGTACAAATCCCTCGGTGAATTTTCCCTTAAGGAAAATCAACTGATTTATGCAGCGCCTCCAGGATCCGTTACAACTTTTTTTGGAAAATGAATGTCTGAGCTTTGATTTGTTTTCCCGGGGAATGAAAAACAGCACGAATACGGGTGAATTCAGCTTGCGGGCATTTGGGTATTGCTTGTCAATTAAGATTAAAATTTTGATCGGTTGAAGATCCGACTCAATTTGCCAAAATGGAGAAGTTTATGAATGAGGAAGTTTTTTACCATTTATAAACGATAGAGTTGATGTTCATACCGGCGCCTACGGAGCAGAGAACGATATAATCGCCGGGATTTATTTTCTGTCCTTCAATTTTTCCTTTCAGTACCAGATCCAGCAGGGTAGGAACAGTAGCTGTTGATGAGTTTCCCAGGTCACGGATGCTCATGGGCATGATTCCTTCAGGAGTTTCTTTTTGTCCATAAAGTTTGAATAACCCGCTCAGGATTACTTCGTCCATTTTTTCGTTTGCCTGGTGGATCAGTACTTTTTTAATGTCGGTTAATTGCAATCCGGCCAGTTCAATGCTTTTTTTCACAACGCCGGGGACATTTTTAATGGCATAGATGTATAATTTATGGCCTTCCATTTTTATCCAGAGGTTGTTTCCCTTTGCATCAGGGTTACATGATTCGCCAAGAGTTAGCAGATTGGCATAAGTAATGGAATCGGAACGGCTTGAGTGGGAGAGAATTCCTGTTGGTTCATCACTTTCCACAGCTTCTACAATAGTTGCACCGGCGCCATCAGCATAGATCATGGAGTCACGGTCGTGAGGATCGGAGATACGTGAAAGTACATCGGCACCAACAATAACACCTCTTTTCATCATTCCGCTTTTTATATAGGCATCGGCAATGATCATTCCCTGTGTCCATCCTGGACATCCGGAAATTACATCGTGACAAATACAGGATGGATTTTTAATTTGTAATTTCATTTTTACCTTGTTGGCGAGGGCAGGTAAAATATCGCTTTGCTGAAAGTCGGCCCGGATGTCTCCAAAGTTGTGGGCTATAATGATAAAATCAAGGCTTTCCTTTGATACTTGTGCATTTTCAATTGCTTCATTGATCGCAATTACTGCCAGGTCAGAAGTGACCTGGTCGTCGCCAACATAACGGCGCTCCATAATATTTGTAATTTCCTGAAACTTTTGAATAATCTCTTCATTTGATTTTTCGAGTGGTATCTTTTTTACAGAATCAAAAAATTTATTTTCCAGAAAATCATTGTTCTTAATTATCTTGGGAGGGAGATAACATCCGGTTCCAATAATTCGGGTATATACTTTTTTCATCATGGTTTTTTACAAATCTATTTCATGTTTGCTGTTAAATTGTTGTAACACAAATTCTTTCCCATCGAAGATGCCGTAAGAAAAATGTGTAATCCAATCTCCCAGCAGTATAAATTTTGAATTCTCTCTCATTTCCAAATTGACCATCCGGTGACGGTGCCCAAAGATAAAATAATCTATCCATTCCTTCTCCAGATAATTATTTGCAAATTTATACATACTTTCATTCTTAACTTTAAATTCTTCTTTCCGGTTTATTTTGGATAAGCGGCTCGATTTTGACCACTGGTGTGCCAAATGAAAGGCAAAGTTAGGATGAAGCCTGGCAAAAATCCATTGGAGCCTGGTATTGTTAAAGATTTTTTTTAGAAACAGGTATCCTTTATCATCCGGGTCAAGTCCGTCACCGTGGGCGAGGTAGAATTTTTTTCCTCTGATTTCGGTAATATATTCATTCCGGTGAAGTGTCAGTCCAATTTCTTTGGGGAGGTAATCGAACAACCATAAATCGTGATTTCCTGCAAAGAAATGGATGGTAATACCCTGGTCAGACATATCTGCTAGTCGTCCCAGTATTCTGGTAAAACCTCGGGGAACCACTTTTCGGTATTCAAACCAGAAATCAAATATATCACCCATCAGGTATAGTGCTTCGGCATCGTCTTTGATGCTGTCCAGCCAGGCAGCAAACAGTTTTTCGCGTTCTCTGTTATTGCTAAGTGCTGGTGCACCAAGGTGTACGTCTGAAACAAAGTATATTTTTTTTTCCTGAGACAATCTGCAGCGGTTTTAACAATTTATCATGTTAATGAAGTAGCCGTGACAAGATAGTATTGAGGTCGGGACCTCTTAAATTTTGGGCTATTATTTCTCCATTTTCATTCAAAAGATAATTGTATGGGATCGTTTTTATATTATAAAAATTGACAGCCCGGATGCTTCCTTCCATATCTCCCACATTGATCCATTTCAATCCATCCCTATCAATAGCATCGATCCATTCCATCCGGTTTTTATCGACGCTAACCTGATAAATTTCGAATCCTTTTTTATTGAATTTTGTATAGGCCTCAAGTAGTGCTTCATTGAGGATTCGCGAATCACGATCCATAGACGACCAGAAATGAAGCAGTACAATTTTTCCCCGTAAAGAGGAAAGAGCGATTTCTTTTCCCTCAGGGTTAGGCAGAACAACCTCCGGACTGTTTTGCCCCTGTTCCTGGATGATCTGGCGTAACCGGGCATTTTTTTCTTCCTGGATAAGTTGAAGTGTATTTTGATATAACGCTTTTACATGCTCTGAACCGGGATATATTGTGTTTAGTGCAGAGGCAGCAACACGCATGGTCTGCAAATCGTTAACGATGTACTCGGTGTCGTCAAATCTTTGATAAAGAGCAAGAACACTAGCCATTGAAAAGGGGTTGTTCATAACAAACTGATTTGAAAACTTCGTTTGATTATTTTTAATCGAATCAATTACAGTATCCCACACGGTTTTCATTTTCAAATAATCGGGATTTCCCTTATAAATATTTTGTAGTGAATTGATGGAATCCAACTTTTTACGGGTTTGTGCCAGAAAGTCGTTCAAGGTTTTTACCTGCAGCGATCCCATTGATCCTTCCACCCTGTAGTTTCTTTCAAAATTGGCTGCATCGGCTTCAATGAATATTTGCTCTGCTGAATCCACCAATAAGGTAATAAATTTGTTTTCAGACAGCTTCAGCAGAAAATAAACAGGGATCCCTGTATGTCCGGTAAACCGGAATTCACTGTTTTTATTGATTTTTACCGAGTCAATTATTGCAGAGGATGAAACCTGCAGCTCCTCAAGGTAAATCATTTTTCCTTCTGCATGGGTAATTTTTCCACTTACGGTAAAGTATCCTTCCTCGTGACTGCAACTAATTGTACCGAATAACGCGACGATCCCCACAATAAGTATGTTGCTGATATTTACTAACTTTCTGATATTCATTTAATATATGAAAAATTAAAGGGGTAAAATTAAGAATTTCCCCTGTCCCGTAAAAACAATTCCGGAAATTAACATGATTTAATATTTTGGTATCCATCAATTTTTTCCAGAGTTATTACCGGATAATTGCAGAAAAAATTTTATGTTCGCCGGCAGGCAAAATAAAAAGTGGAAATTCATAACGATATTAGCAGTTTTAAAGCCCGAAATCCGGTGGTTACAATCGGAACATTCGATGGGGTTCATTTAGGCCACCAGCAGGTCATTTCCCGGTTAAAGGATATTTCCCGGGATTATGACGGAGAGTCGGTGATTTTTACTTTTTCTCCACATCCCCGTTTGGTGGTTTCCCCGGAAGAAACCAATCTGAGATTACTTACTACCCTGGAAGAAAAAAAAGCCTTGTTTGCCCGTTCAGGAATTGATCATCTTATCATTTTCCCTTTTACAAAGGCATTTTCACAACTTTCTTATTCTGAATTTGTGGAAGATATTCTGGTGAAAAAATTACATACCCATTGTCTGGTTGTTGGGTACGATCACCGGTTCGGAAAAAACAGGGAAGGCGGTTACGGGTATCTGCAGCAATGTGCAGAACGTTTAGGATTTAAAATTGAAAAGCTGGAGGCTTTATCGGTTTGTAGCGACCATGTGAGTTCCACACGTATTCGTGATGCGCTGGAAGAGGGCAGTATTGAAAGGGCTAACCAGCTGCTCGGATATACTTTTACCCTGCACGGTACAGTTGTGGAAGGAAAACGTGTGGGACGGAAAATAGGATTCCCTACTGCAAATATTGTGGCTTCTGATCCTAATAAGATTATTCCCGGCTATGGTGTTTATGCTGTGGAAGTGAAGTTCAACGGAAAACAACTCAGGGGAATGCTCAATATCGGAACCCGGCCTACTTTTAATAAAAATGCCGATAACCGGAGCATTGAGGTGCATATTTTTGATTTTTCGGACGACATTTACAACGAGGAAATTACCCTGGTATTTGCAGGCAAAATAAGGGATGAGAAAAAATTCAGCGGCGCTGAAGCGCTGATTGAACAACTCAGAAAAGATCAATTGACTGCAATCGAAATTCTATCGGAGAAAAAATCCTCATGATTTCTACTCTGATTTTAAGATTGCCGGTATACCAATACATTTTAGCTGTTGTTTTTTGGAGGATCAGGAAAACGATTCGTTTTGTTTTTTTGATCTAACCTACCTACCTGTAGGTTTTTTAATTCTTTTGTGTTCGTTCAATCACGTTTTTACCCCTGGTTTCCTGATTTCTTACCAGAACTGTTGATATCGGCCGGTGGTCAGAATGATTAAATTTATGAGTCTGGAAGTTGAAAGATTGAAATTCCGGGCTGTGAAAGATATAATCAATGCGTAAAGCAGGTAATTTGTTATAATAAGTACGTCCTACTCCTTTCCCGGAGCTGACAAAAGCATCTTTCATTCCTTTACGCAACTGTTGATAGGAGTATGATGCGGGAATATCGTTGAGATCTCCGCACAGGATGGCAGGATAGGGTGTTTTTTTTATCATATCCCGGATGGTGTCTACCTGACTGGCCCGCATCTGAAATCCACTCTTAAGTTTGGCTCCCATTTCACGGGCTTCTTTCAAATCTTTCTCGTTCGATACACCTGATTCAATGATATTATAATCACGTGGATCAATACCATACGAATGCAAATGGACATTAAAAACCCTGAAGGTGTCCTGCTGAATCAGCAGGTCGGTATAAATGGTGATGTTACGGGAATTATTAAAACGTATTTCACCCATATGCACAATCGGAAACCGGGAGAGGGTTACTGAACCAAAAGTACTGCTAGTACGGGCAAACTGGTAGTGGTTAATAAAATCCAGTTCTTCCACTGTTTTTTGGAGACTGAAGATATTATTCTGGCGCAACCTGACTTCCTGAAGGCAGATGATGTCCGGTTGTTGGTCTTTTAAAAAGAGAGTGATCTCATTTGCTGTTTGTTGTTGCGTCAGCTTTCCATTCCCCCTGAAATGATGGATATTATAAGACATGATTTTCAGGTCACCTGCTTCTGTTTGTTTTTCACTCAGTTGCACAAAGCGTGTTATGTACCCCCAACCTGCCAGGATGCAAACAAGTGAAAGCAACATGTAATAAGGCCGGATGATCAGCCAGAAA
>Ga0172382_10000706_pt1 | contig 62395 bp, 55 predicted proteins | sample Leawel138RmetaG_FD_122245 | JGI IMG/M metagenome (GOLD analysis project Ga0172382, IMG submission 122245) | Leachate microbial communities from a municipal landfill in Southern Ontario, Canada - Leachate well 138R metaG | ecosystem: Engineered > Solid waste > Landfill > Unclassified | place...
ACACGGGGAACACGGGGTCTTTCACCTGAGTGTTCCCGGCTTCGATGATTACCGTCTACGGCATCAGGAACTGCGACACCGTGAAGAAGGCATGCCGCTGGCTTGACGAACACGGCGTGGCCTACCGCTTTCACGATTTCCGCGCGGACGGACTGGATGATGCTTCCCTGGGTGCCTGGTGTGCTGCCTTGGGCTGGGAGGCCTTGTTGAACCGCAAAGGAACCACATGGCGAAAACTGCCGGACCGGGAGAAACAGATTTCCACATCACCGGAAGCCATGCGGCTGATGCTGGAAAATCCTACTCTGATCAAGCGTCCGGTACTGGTCAGTGGTAACAAGGTCCTGGTCGGTTTCGACGAAGCGCTTTATCGGCAATTTCTCCCTTAGGCAATCACTCCTCACCTCCAACCTGACACGCGCCCATGTCCGCTACGCTTGACCTCGCCCGCGAACTTATTGCCCGCCCTTCCGTGACACCCGAGGATGCGGGCTGTCAAGACATGCTCGCCGCACACCTGGAAAAACTCGGCTTTCGCATCGAGCGCCTCCGCTTCGGCGAGGTGGACAACCTATGGGCGCGGCGTGGCAACGACGGCCCGCTGTTTGCCTTCGCCGGTCACACCGACGTGGTGCCGTCGGGTCCGGTCGAGCGCTGGACCTTCCCGCCCTTCGAGCCCACGGTGAGTGAAGGCATGCTGTACGGGCGCGGCGCGGCGGACATGAAGGGTTCCATCGCGGCCATGGTCACGGCCTGCGAACGTTTCCTGGCGCGCCGACCGGACCACAAGGGTTCCATGGCCTTCCTGCTGACCTCCGACGAGGAAGGCGTGGCCGTGAACGGCACCATCAAGGTGGTGGAACACCTCGAGGCGCGTGGCGAGAAGATGACCTGGTGTCTGGTGGGCGAGCCCACCGCCATGAAGCAGGTGGGCGATGCGGTCAAGAACGGCCGACGCGGTTCACTCAACGGCCGCCTGATCGTCAAGGGCGTGCAGGGGCATATCGCCTACCCGCACCTGGTTGACAATCCCCTGCACCGCTTCGCGCCCGCGCTCGCCGAGTTGTGCGCCATGCGCTGGGACGAGGGCAACGACTTCTTCCCGCCGACATCGTTCCAGTTTTCCAACATCCGTGCCGGCACCGGCGCGACCAACGTGGTTCCGGGCGAGTTGGAGGCGCTGTTCAATTTCCGCTTCTCCACGGAATCCACGGCGACACGCCTCAAGGAACGCGTCACCTCCGTGCTGGACAAGCACGGTCTGCGCTACGAGCTTACCTGGGACCTTTCCGGGGAGCCTTTCCTCACCTCCGCCGGTGAACTGCTGGACGCGGCGCGCACATCTATCGTTCGTCACACCGGTCTTGCGCCGGACGTGAACACCGCCGGCGGCACCTCCGACGGCCGCTTCATTGCCCCCACGGGTGCGCAGGTACTGGAACTCGGACCCAGCAACGCGACCATCCACAAGGTGGATGAGCGTGTGGGCGTGGACGAACTGGACATCTTGTCTGCAATCTACGAAAGCATTCTTGATCAGCTGCTCGGCTGAAAGGCGGAGCTCAGGCGCAGGATTGATCCTGCGCTCCCCCCTTCCCCGCGTCCACACCGCAGGCCGCGGCTAGACGCGTGGTGACCTCGGCGCGGCCACGGGTTTCAGAGGAGTTCCTTGCGCAGTTGTGCCGCGCTCTTCGGCGACAGCAGGCCGGGCCCAATATCAAGCACGGTGTGCGCACCATGTGCACCGCGATGGTGAAGGCGATAGGCGGCACGTGCGTAGGCCACCAGGACGCTGGAAGTGAATTCAGGATTGCTGTCGAGCTTGAGCGAAAACTCCATCATCTGATTGTTGCCCTGGCCGGTTCGACCGCTGCGGATGACGAAGCCACCGTGCGGCATGGTCGAATGATCGCGCTGCAGCGTTTCCTCGGTGATGAAGCTCACGGTGGTGTCGTAATCGGCAAAGTAATCGGGCATGGTGACAATCGCCTGTTCCACCGTCTTGGCTTCGGCGCCCTCATCGAGCACCACGTAGCATTCACGCACATGCTTCTCACGGGTGGAAAGCTGCGGCAGCGAGCCGCTGCGAACCCGCTCCATGGCCGCGGCGGAAGGCACGGTGTACTGCACACCTGCACGCACACCCGGTATCCGCCGAATGGCATCCGAATGTCCCTGGCTCACACCCTTGCCCCAGAAGGTATACGTCTCACCCGCAGGCAAGATGGCCTCGCCGAAAAGACGGTTGAGTGAGAACAGGCCCGGATCCCAGCCCACGGAAATAACGGCGGTACGCTTCGCCGTGCGCGCGGACTCGTCCATGGCGGCGAAGTACTCGGGGATCTTGTTGTGGGTGTCGAAGCTGTCGACGGTGTTGAACTGCGCCGCCAGTGCAGGGCCCTGCTCAGGCAGATCGCTCTTCGAACCACCGCAGAGGATGAGCACGTCTATGGCATCGCGGAATTGCCCGATTTTGTCCACTAAGTGGACCGCCACATCCGCTTCCTGCGGCTTGATGCTGGCCGGCGCCCGACGGCTGAAAATTCCCACCAGTTGCATGTCGGGGTTATGCGAGAGTGCCTTCTCGACCCCCTGGCCAAGATTGCCGTAGCCGACGATGCCGATGCGAATTCTCTCAGCCATTGAGTGCTCCTTGGTCGAGTGTGTGCCGAATGAAAGAACAGCCGTGCTCCGTGCACGTGATGGCACCGGATGCGCGGCCTTGATTTCGATTACTTGTGTGTGACGTCGTCGCGGAGATACACGGGAACGGCGGCTGCTGCCGTGACGTATGCGCCACGCTCGTAAGCGGCGGCTGCAAGCAGGGCGAGATCGTGGGCGTGCGGCAGACGTTCACCGTCGCGCTCCACCACCTGTGCGGGCAGGCGTGCTTCGTAGGCGCTCCAACCTGTCCCGGCGCCGCACCACGATCCGTCATTCGGCAACACCACCGTATCCGGCGCTGATACCCTCTCGTCGCCCGCGGGTTCCACCAGGCCGGAGGCTGACGCCTTGAACGGTGCCCAGTACACCTCACCCATGCGGGCATCGATGGCGGCGAGCACCCGCGTCCAACCCCGCTCGCGCAACGCGCCCTGGGCCAAGGTCGCCAGCGTGGACACAGGGACGACAGGCAGTTCGAGCGCGAATGCGATGCCTTGTGCCACACCCGTGGCAATGCGTACGCCGGTGAAGCTGCCGGGGCCGCGACCGAATGCCACGGCGTCCAGGGCACGCTTGGCCACACCTGCTTCTGCAAGCAACGCATCGCACATGGCGAGGATCAGATCTGCGTGACCGCGCGGTGCGATCTGGTGGCGTGACAGTACGTCTCCGTTCAGATAAAGCGCGGCGGAACAGGCTTCGGTAGCAGTTTCAATGGCGAGAATGTTCATTACAGGTGAACGCCCGCGTACCGCTGGGCGCGCGGGCGTCCGGTAGCGTAGTCAGAAGGTGTAGGTCATGCCCAGGGAGACCACCGGATACCAGTCGTATTCAGCGATGTCGTCCTGGGCGTCAGCCTCTTCACGGGTGAGGTCGGCCTGGAAAATGGGGTTGTTCACGATCGCACTGTCTCCGCGGGCCGTAAAGCTCAAATCGGGCGAGCCCTGATAGAACGCCCCGATCTCCAGTTCGAGCCCGGCGCCCAAGGTACCACCCTTGATGCCAGACCCACATCGGCCTCGGCCGTGGCGCTCATCGTGATGGCGGCTGCCATCAGGGCGCCAATGTATATTTTTTCATGAAATCCCCCATCGCTTGTAGTCAATTCCACGAGCGACGCGGGCAGTGTACTCCCGGCATAGCGAGGTAAAAAACTGAACCAGTACACAGTTCCGAAAACAGAGCGCACGGTGTCGCGTTTCGCTGCTGCGTGTACCCTCGCGGAACGACACAGTACACTGGCTGAGGGAACGGATTCCGGGAGAGCGACCGATGCCAATAGCCATTCTTCACTACCTGGGAATCGTCGTGGTTGTCCTGGTGGTCCTGCTGGTCCTCGGCTAGGACTGAAGTTTCCTCCACACGCAGTTTCCGCCGCTGGCCTTGTCGATGGCAGCAAGCCGTTCCTCATGGGCGGCGTTTTCGTCGGCGCTGGCGCGCACCACCTTCAGAGGCGCCCGTCCGGCATCGACGCGCCGCACGCCGCCGGCCTGGCGTTGATCCGCACCCGCCGTGCCACCGCCAAGAGACAGGCTGGTCTGGCCACCCGTCATGGCCAAGTAGACGTCGGCCAGGATCTCCGCATCGAGCAGTGCGCCATGCAAGGCGCGGTGCGCGTTGTCTACTTCATACCGCCGGCACAGTGCATCGAGGTTGTTTTTCTGCCCCGGGTGCAGTTCCCGGGCAAGCTTGAGGGTATCGAGCACTTGGCACATGCCGTCGATACGCAAGTCCTGTCCGCAGAGATTGAATTCGTGGTTGAGAAAACCCACGTCGAACGGCGCATTGTGGATGATGAGCTCCGTCCCTTCCACGAATTCGATGAAATCCATCACCACATCCGTGAAGCGCGGCTTGTCGGCCAGCATTTCGTTGGTGATACCGTGCACCTCGATGGCACCGTCGTCGATCTCACGTTCCGGGTTCAGGTAGCAGTGGAAGGTGCGGCCGGTCAGGCGGCGGTTGATCAACTCGACGCAACCGATTTCAATGATGCGGTGACCTTCGGCGGGTTCGAGGCCGGTGGTTTCCGTATCGAGCACGATCTGGCGCATGTCAGGGCCTTTTCAAAAGAAATTCAACACAAGGAACACAAAGCTATTTCACACGCCCGCCGTCACGCGCCACGCATTTCGTCGATGCCACGATTGGCCAGGGCGTCCGCCAGTTCGTTTTCCGGATGGCCGGTGTGGCCGCGCACCCAGTGCCAGTCCACCTTGTGCCGGGCAATGGCCTCATCGAGTTGCTGCCACAGATCGATGTTCTTCACCGGCTTCTTGTCAGCGGTCTGCCAACCGCGTTTTTTCCAGGCAGGCAGCCATTTGGTCACCCCGTCCATGACGTACTTGGAATCAGTGGTGAGCTTCACCGCGCAGGCACGGTTCAGGGTCTCCAAGCCGCGAATGACCGCAGTGAGTTCCATGCGGTTATTGGTGGTGTGCCGCTCACCGCCGTGCAGGGTCTTTTCGCGTCCCTTGTAGCGCAGCACCACCCCCCAGCCACCAGGGCCCGGATTGCCGCGGCAGGCGCCATCGGTGAACATCTCCACGATATCTTCGTTGTCGGTCATGTCTTGTGCCGGCGCAGGCCTGCCTGAGAGATTCGGCCCGGCAGCAGCCGGGTACGTTCGGAGCGCCAGCGCGGACGGATGGGCGTGAGGGTGGTCACGCGTTTTCTCGCCACCAGCATGAAGCCGCCCCCAAAAAATGACCACCAGCGCTGCCCGGCACGCTCCAGCAGATGGAGCCGCTGCATGATCCCGGGGTGCTCGATGGGAGGGCGGAAAAAATACCCGCGCACCAGGATGGTGTCAAAGCCGAGCAGCGCCAGCCAGTCCTTGATGCGTGAAGGTGTGTAGAAGCGCCCGCACCAGGGCGCATGGTCGCGCCAACCCGTGAGGAGGCGCCACAGCCCCCACAAGCTCCACGGATTGAAGCACAGGATCACCACATGACCTTCAGGCACCAGGGTGCGATCGGCCTCACGCAACACTTGGTGCGGATTGGCCTCGAATTCCAGCGTGTGAGGCAGCAGCAGCACGTCGAGACTGTCGGAGGCAAATGGCAGTGCGGCGGCCTCACCGTACAGACAGTGCCTGCCCGAGGCAGGTACCGCGGCAGGCAGATCTTCAAGCACCATGCAGTGGGAAACGCGTGACTCGCTTACCAGGTCCTCGCGCACGGGAGTCCCCACCTGCAGCAGGTGATAACCGAACAGGTTGGGCAACACTTCATCCAGTTGCTCGCGCTCGGTGGAGAGCAGCGCCTGCCCCAGGCTGCGCTCATACCACACGCACAGCTGCTGTCGCGCCTGCTGTGGATCGACACAGCGGTAGGCACGCAACAGGCGTCGCCAGCGCGATTCCTTGCGGTTTCCGCTCATTGACCCAGTGTCCTCTGCCTGTCAGTATCTTGCACCATGCTCAACGTCGATTGTATTCCCGCCTTCGATGACAACTACGTGTGGGCCTTGCATACGGCCCCGGGGCGTGTCGCGCTGGTGGACCCGGGCGATGCCGATCCGGTCATCGGATTCCTCGAGGCGGCGGGCCTCACGCCCGAGGCCATCTTAATCACCCATCATCATGGTGACCATACCGGCGGCCTCGCCGAGCTCACCGCCCGCTGGCCGGTGCCGGTGTACGGCCCTGTACGGAGGTCTTTCGGCCAGCTCAGTCGCGCGGTGCGCGACGGCGACGAGTTTTTGCTGGGCGACGTGCGCCTGCGGGTACTGGAGACCCCCGGCCACACCCGCGATCACGTATGTTACCTGGCCCCAGGGGCACTGTTCTGCGGCGACACACTGTTTACCGCGGGTTGTGGGCGCTTGTTCGAGGGTACGCCGGCACAGATGCATGCCTCACTGGAGCGGATCCGTGCCCTGCCCGACGACACCTTGGTCTACTGTGCCCATGAATACACCCTCGCCAACCTGGGCTTCGCGCGTGTCGCCGAGCCGGACAATGCGGCCATCGAGGCACGCTGGCGCGAGGTGCAGCAGGCCCGCGACAGCGGACTGCCCACGGTGCCAAGCACGCTCGCCCTGGAAAAGCAGACCAACCCCTTCCTGCGCAGCCACGAACCCGCACTGCGCGCGGCAGTCGAGCGCTTTGCCGGGCGGCCGCTCAGCAGCGGCGCCGAGGTATTCGCCACTGTGCGGTACTGGAAGGACACACTTGATTGAAAGGCCGGTTATTCCCTGGCTGAACGGAAAGATAGTCGTAAACTACGGCCTCACTGCCGACGCAAGCCTTGCTGCGGAAACAGGCCGTCAGAACTGTGACACGCGGCCAAGCATGTAATTGTGCAAGGCTTCAACATCGAACCCTGGACGCCTCACGGTAAGACTACCGTGAATGGCACAAACGTACCTGCGCGATGACAAGAACCCGTAGCCTCCCTCCTATCCTCCTCGCTTGCGCAGCAGCACTGGCGATTTCCGGCTGCAGCCTGCAACAGGTCCGACCCGATGCGGCCTCGGAAATGGAAACGGAAGCGGCCATCACGGCACCTGACACCGTCGTTCGGGAAGCGGACGCTGCAGCCGAGGACGCGGAAGCACTGGCCGTCGTCGAGGCGGCCCACGTCATGGAAGATGTCGCGGCGGTGACACGGGAAGCAGCCACCGATACCGTCGATGACATCTGGGAACGTATTCGTCGCGGGATGACCCTGGAGGGCCACGAGCATCCGGGCATCGCCAGCGACTTGGCGTGGTTTGCCCGTCATCAGGCCTATCTCGACCGCGTGGCCGAGCGTGCCCAGCCGTACATGCACCTCATCGTGGAGGAGGTGGAAAGGCGTGGCATTCCTAGCGAGCTGGCGCTGCTGCCGGTGGTGGAGAGTGCTTTTCAGCCGTTTGCCTATTCCCACGGCCGGGCCGCCGGTATCTGGCAGTTCGTACCGGGCACGGGCCGCCGCTTCGGCCTGAAGCAGACCTGGTGGTATGACGGCCGCCGCGACATCGCACGCTCCACCCAGGCCGCTCTCGACTACCTGCAGTTCCTGCACAAACAGTTCGACGGCGACTGGTTGCTGGCCTTGGCCGCCTACAACTCGGGAGAAGGCACGGTACTGCGGGCACAACGCAACAACCGTCGCAAGGGCAAGGCCACGGACTTCTGGTCCCTCAACCTGCCGCGTGAAACCCGCGGCTATGTGCCCAAGCTGCTCGCCATTTCGGCCATCGTAGGCGACCCGGCAGCTCACGGGGTGACCTTGCAGCCCATAGCCAACCAGCCCTATCTCACGGCCGTGGACGTCGGCTCGCAGATCGACCTCGACCTCGCCGCGGAACTCGCGGGCATTTCCCTGGACGACATGTACCGCTTCAACCCGGGCTTCAATCGCTGGGCCACCGATCCCGATGGCCCGCACACCCTGCTGGTCCCCATCGACAATGCGGAGGCACTCCGCACGGGTCTTGCCGGATTGCCGGCCCAGGAACGCATCCAGTGGGTGCGGCACCGGATCCGCAACGGCGATACCTTGGGCACCATCGCACACCACTACCGCACCACCATCGCGCTGATCAAGAGAATCAACGGCATCCGCGGCAACACCATCCGAGCCGGCAATTCGCTGGTCATCCCTGTGGCGCGCAAGGACCTGGCGCGGTACAGCCTGAGCGCGGACCAGCGCTTGGCCAATATCCAGGAAACCCCGCGCAAGGGTGATCGCATCGATTACGTGGTGCAGCGAGGGGATAGCCTCTGGAGCATTGCCCAGGCCCATGGGGTATCGGTGGACCAGCTCGCCAGGTGGAACGGCATGGCGCCGCGTGACCCGCTGCTGCCGGGCCGCAGCCTCGTGATCTGGGGCCAACCCCCGCAGCAGGAACAGGCCATCGTCTCGCGCGTGAGCCTGACGCCCGGCGACTTCAAGCATCCCCACAGTGATTCACTGCGCCAGCGCATCGGCTACACGGTACGTAACGGCGATTCCCTGGCCCTCATCTCCAGGAAGTTCCGCGTAACCGTGGCCGACCTCAAGCGCTGGAACCGCCTCAGCGACACCCTGCTGCGCCCGGGCCAACGTCTTACCGTCTATGTGGACGTAACGCAGCAATCCGGCAACATCTGAATCGGTTCTGTTCCCCAGGAAAACGACACAATGCCCGCAAAAGCGGGCCGTGCCCGCCGGCCGACACATCACGGGACACCAGGGGAACCACCTCCTTTCTTCCCGTCCACCTGCAGCGCAACTACGCGGTCTGCTGGAGTAGCGAGGCCTGCAGCAGCAGCCGGGTGTATTCATGCTGCGGGTCGGTGAAAATCCGCTCGGTTTCGCCGCTTTCCACCACTTGGCCATGGCGCATGACCAGCACCCGGTGGCAGATCGAACGGATGACCTTGAGATCGTGGGAGATGAACAGGTAGCTCATGCCCCGGCGCTGCTGCAAGCCACGCAATAATCCGAGCACCTGTTTCTGTACCGAAACGTCAAGGGCGCTGGTGGGCTCGTCCAGCAGGATCAGTCTGGGCTCCAGCACCACAGCACGGGCCACGGCAATGCGCTGGCGTTGGCCACCGGAGAACTCGTGCGGGTAACGCGACATCATGCCCGCTTCCAGGCCCACCTCCTCCAGCACAGCGCGCACACGCTCGCGGCGTTGCGTCCGCGTGAGCTCGGGGAAGTGCACGCTCAGCCCTTCTCCCACGATCTGCTCCACAGTCATGCGCGGCGACAGCGATGAATAAGGGTCTTGGAAAACCACCTGCGCGTGGCGGCGCAGATCCCGCAGTGCCTGTCCGCGTGCCTTGACCAAATCACTGTCACCGAAGCGGATCGCACCCTGACAGGATTGCAGCCGCAACAGGCACATGCCCAGCGTAGACTTGCCTGAGCCCGACTCCCCCACAATGCCCACGGTCTCACCGGGGCGCACACTCAGGCTCACGTCGTCCACCGCCTTCACTTCACCGATGGTGCGACGAAAAAAACCCGCTCGAATGGGGAAATAGCAACGGATGCCCTCGCCTTGCAACACGGGCGCAGCATTCGCATGCGGCGCCGCACCGGTAAGCGGCTCAGGCTCACTGGCCAGCAGGTGGCGCGTATACGGGTGCTGCGCGGCAGAGAACAGTTTCCCCACCGGGGCCGCTTCCACCACCTGACCATGCTGCATCACGCACACACGATCGGCAAAGCGCCGCACCACGTTCAGGTCGTGGGTGATGAGCAATACCGCCATGTTGAATTCGCGCTGCAGTTCATCGAGCAAGTCGAGGATCTGTTTCTGGATGGTGACATCCAGGGCCGTGGTGGGCTCGTCGGCGATGAGCAGCTTCGGGTTGCACGCGAGTGCCATCGCGATCATCACGCGCTGGCGTTGACCACCGGACAGCATGTGCGGAAAGGCGTCGATGCGTTGCTCGGGATCGGGCAGACCCACGCGCGCGAGCAAGTCGATGGCGCGGCGGCGCGCCTGGACGCGATCCAGTCCCACATGCCCCATGAGCGGCTCTATCAGTTGCTCACTGATGGGATATACGGGATTGAGCGAGGTCATGGGTTCCTGGAATACCATGGCCACGTCACGTCCGCGCACCCGTCGGATGGAGCGTTCGCTCAGTTGCAGGAGATCGGTGCCCTCCAGGTGGATGCGGCCGGTGTAGGTGGTCATTTGTGGATCATGCAGCCGCAGCACGGACAATGCGGTCACTGATTTGCCCGATCCGGACTCACCCACCAGTGCCACCTTCTCACCCGCGCCCACACTCAGGTTGACGCCCTCGATGACGCGTTGGCGCGCGCCCTCGGGACCGAAGGCCACGCTGAGATCTTCGATACGTAGCAATTCCTTCATGGCTCAGCCCCGCCGCGGATCGAGGGCCTCACGCAGCCCTTCGCCGATGAAAATGAGCAGCACCAGCGTGCCGACCAGGACGCCGAAGGTGGTCATGGACAACCACCACGCCTCAATGTTGTCCTTGCCCTGGGCCAGCAGTTCACCCAGGCTGGGTGTGGTGGGCGGTACACCGAGGCCGAGGAAGTCCAGGCTGGTGAGCGCCAGGATGGCGCCACTGATGCGGAACGGCAGGAACGTGATCACCGGCGTCATGGCATTGGGTAGCAAGTGACGGAAAATGATGCCGCCATGGCCGACACCAAGCGCCTTCGCAGCCTTCACATAATCCATGTTACGCCCGCGCAGAAACTCGGCGCGCACATAGTCCGCCAGCCCCATCCAGCCGAACAGTGACAACAGGACCACCAGCAGCAGGATGCTGGGGTTGAAGATGGACGCAAAAATGATGAGCAGATAGAGCTCCGGCATGGAACTCCAGATCTCGATGAAACGCTGCGTAAACAGGTCCAGCTTGCCACCGAAATAGCCTTGCACCGCGCCGGCCAGCACCCCGATGAGCGTACCGACCGCTGTGAGCGCCAATGCGAACAGCACTGACAGCCGAAAACCGTAGATCAGCCGCGCCAGCACATCACGGCCACGGTCATCGGTCCCCAGGAAATTATGCTCCGACGGCGGCGCAGGATTTGCCGCCTCGGTAAAGTAGGCAATGGTATCGAAGCGATAGGGATTGGGTGGATAGACGGCCCAGTTATCGCCCGTGTGCAGGTGCTCGCGCACGAAGGGATCGAGGTAATCGGCCTCGGTATCGAAATCGCCCCCAAAGGTGGTCTCAGGATATTCCTTGACGATAGGGAAATACAGGCTGCCCTCATAACTGACCACAAGAGGCTTGTCATTGCTCAACACCCCGGCGAACAGACTGAGCCCGAAGAGCACCAGGAAGATCTTCAGACTCCAGTAACCGCGGCGGTTCGCCTTGAAGCGCTGCCAGGCCCGCGCGGCATAGCCTGCGGCACGCCGCTGCGTGTGCGCTTCGAACAAGGTGTCGCCAGGCTGCATGTCACTCATTCAACAAAACCTCGCGTGTGCGTGTCACAGAGCACACGGAAACCACAGAGGAGAAACCTGCCTGCACAAACATCCGCTCCGCTCCAATCCGTGGCCCCTGCCCCTTCTCCGCACTCATTTCTCCAATGACTCGAACTGGATGCGCGGGTCGATGAGCACATAGCAGATATCAGTGAGCAGCTTGGCAATCAGGCCGAGCAGCGTAAACAGGTAGAGCGTACCGAGTACCACCGGATAATCGCGCTTGATGACCGACTCGTAAGACAACAAACCCAGGCCATCGAGCGAGAAAATGGTTTCGATGAGCAGGCTGCCCGTGAAGAACGCGCCCAGGAAGGCGGCGGGAAAATTGGTGACCAGCGGAATGACGGCATTACGGAATACGTGCTTGTAAAGAATGGTGTTCTCGGCAAGGCCCTTGGCACGCGCCGTGAGCACGTACTGTTTGCGGATCTCCTCCATGAAGCTGTTCTTGGTCAGCATGGTCATGACTGCGAAGCTGCCCACCACGGAAGCCGTCACCGGCAACACCATATGCCAGAGATAATCAAGCACCTTGCCGTACCAGGGCAGTTCGCCCCAGTTGTCCGACACCAGGCCGCGTAATGGGAAAATATCGAGGAAGCTGCCGCCACCGAACAGCACCAGCAACACGATGCCCAGTACGAAACCCGGGATGGCATAGCCGACGAGTACGATGCTGCTCGAAACCACGTCGAAGGTACTGCCATCGCGCACCGCCTTGGCAATGCCGAGCGGTATGCAGGTGAGATAGGTGAGAAAGAACGTCCACATGCCCAGGCTGATGGATACGGGCAGCTTCGAGATGATCAAGTCGATCACGGATTGGTGATGGAAGTAGCTGGTACCGAGATCGAACGTGAGATAGTTACCCATCATCTCCACGAAGCGCTCCGGCGCCGGCTTGTCGAAGCCGAACAGTTCGCGCAATTCCTGCACACGCTGCTCGTCCAGGCCCGATGCGCCACGGTACAGCCCTTCCACGCCGGCACTCACCTCACCGCCGCCCATGCCGGCGCGCCCCTGCTGGATCTGATGGATGAGCTGCTCCACCGGGCCACCCGGCACGAACTGGGTAACTGCAAAAGTGATGAGCATGATTCCAACCAGGGTCGGAATCATGAGCAGCAGACGTTTCAGTATGTAAGCCGCCATGCGTCAGTTCACCGGTTTTTCCCACCAGGTGCTGATTGCCCAGGTGATCGGATCGTAGTAAAGCGGCAGGGTTTCGGGCTGCCGGAAAAGATCCCAGTAGGCCACGCGATGGCTGGCGATGTACCAGTTCGGCACCAGGTATTCGTTGTGCAACAGCACGCGATCAAGCGCGTGCACCGCCGCTACCAACTCCTCGCGGTCCGCGGCATAGATCACTTCCTGCACCAGTGCGTCCACCACGGGATTCTTGATGCCGGAGACGTTATTGGAGCCCTCCTGATCCGCCGCGCCCGAGTGGAACATGCCCATCAGTTCATTACCGGGTGACTGCGACTGGGGATAGACGTGCACCACCATGTCGAAATCGAAGGTTTCCACTTTGCGCTGGTAGATGGCTGCGTCCACTGTGCGGTAATTGACCTCGATACCCAAGCGTTCCAGATTACGGGCGAAGGGTGCGACGATACGCTCGAAGGCCTTCTGCACCAGGGTGATCTCGAACACAAAGGGCTGCCCCTGCGCATTGCGCAGGGCACCTTCACGATAACGCCAGCCTGCTTCTTCCAACAGGGCCTTGGCCTCCTTCAAATTCTCGCGCAGGCTGTGTGGCGGCATCGTGGAGGCAGGCACCCAGCGCTCAGTGAATACGGCCTCCGGCAACTGGCCGCGGAAGCGCTCAAGCAATTCAAGTTCACGCCCCGTGGGCAGACCGCTCGCAGCAAGTTCTGAGTTGGAGAAATAACTGTCACAACGGGTGTACTGGTCGTAAAAGAGTTTGCGGTTTGCCCACGCAAAATCCATGGCCAGGGAGATGGCGCGACGCACACGCTGATCGTTGAACAGCGGCCTGCGCAGGTTAAATACGAAACCCTGCATACCCGCGTTGTTGCGGTGCCGGTATTCGCGCTTGACGATGCGTCCGTCATCGAACTTCGGCCCTCTGTAGTCACGCGCCCACTGTTTCGAGTTGTTCTCGAATACGAATTCGAATTCGCCTGCCTTGAAGCCCTCCAGTTCCACAGTATCGTCGCGGTAGTACTTGAAAGTGATGCGTTCGAAGTTGAACATGCCTCGCCGCACGTTCAAGTCATTGGCCCAATAGTCTGGGTCACGAACGAAGGTGATGAATTTACCGAGCTGATACCGCTCCACGCGATAAGGGCCGCTGCCCACGGGGTCTTCGAGAGCCAGGCGGTCAAACGGCCGGTCCTTGACCCAATGCCGTGCGAATACCGGGATCTGGCCGGCGATCATGTGGAGTTCGGGATTTTTGCGCGCGAAGTTGAATCGCACGGTGCGATCATCGAGCACGTGGGCGCTCACGATATCGGCCCAGTAGAAGCGATATTGCGGGTGGGCCTGCTTGCCCTTCAGGGTGTCGAAGGAAAACTTCACATCGTGTGCCGTCACCGGTACACCATCCGCAAAGCGTGCCTCCGGGCGCAGGCGATACGTCACGGAGAGCCCGTCGTCCGCCAGTTGCACATCCTCCGCCAACAGGCCGTACTGGGAGAACGGCTCGTCCCAACTGGCCGCCATGAGGGTCTCGAACAGCAGCAAGGAAAGACCGTCCGCAGCCGTACCGCGCAGGGTAAACGGATTGAGGCTGTCAAAGCTGCCCTTCGCGGGGAGAATGAATTCACCGCCGCGCGCGGCCGTGGGATTCACGTATTCGAAATGCTCGAAGTCGGCCGGGTACTTGGGCTCGTAGCCGAGTGCCTGAGCGGGCGCGCCGATGACCGGCTCGGCCAGCAGTAGCAATGCTGAAAATACGAGGAGGGTCGCGGCCCGCAGAGCGCAGACGGCCGTATGGCGTCGTACCATGCTGTTAATCTTGTGACTCCCGTATGCGTGAGCGTTTGCCCGGGCCGTTGCCTGGTCTCGCGCTGTTCCCCGGATGTAAGATTGCAAGCCGCTTCCTGGCGGTCCGGCGGTGCAATGCCGCTACGGCACCGCCGCTGGATACTACACGAATCATAGGACAACGGGAGAGACCATGGGTTTCTTGCAAGGCAAGCGCGCCCTCGTGGTGGGATTGGCGAGCAACCGTTCCATCGCCTGGGGTGTCGCCGAAGCATTCCATCGGGAAGGCGCCGAACTGGCCTTCACCTATCAGGGAGAGAAGCTCCGCAAACGCGTTGAGAACATGGCCGCCGAACTCGGTTCCGGGCTTACCGTGGGCTGCAATCTGGCCTCGGACGAACAGATTGACGAGACGTTCAGCTATTTGCGAGCGAACAGCTGGGATCACATCGACATCATCGTCCATTCGGCCGCTTTCGCGCCCGCAGGCCAACTGCACGGCGATTTCCTGGATGATGTGACCCGCGAGGGTTTCCGCACGGCCCACGATATCAGCGCCTACAGCTTCATAGCACTGGCCAAGGCAGCGGGTCCCATGCTGTGCCAGGGCGGCAGCCTGCTCACCATGACCTATCTGGGTGCCGTGCGTGCCGTCCCACGCTACAACGTCATGGGCCTGGCCAAGGCCAGCCTCGAGGCTGGTGTGCGCTACTTGAGTGCGAGCCTGGGCCCCAAGAACATCCGGGTGAATGCCATCTCGGCGGGCCCCATCAAGACGCCTGCTGCCAAGGGCATCACCGATTTCAACAAATTTCTGGACTACGCGGAAAAGAATTCACCCATGCGCCGTAACGTCACCATCGAGGAAGTAGGCAACGCCGCGGCCTTCCTGTGCTCGAATCTGGCATCAGGTATCTCCGGCCAAGTGCTGTACGTGGACGCCGGCTATCACATCATGGCCATGCCAGTGCCCGATTGAGCGGCCTCATTCGGCATACACGGTCGTCGATGTCGCGAGGTCCAGTACGTCACCGGCAGTGAACCTGCCTGGTCCCTCACTCCCGGGACTCCCGGGGAAACACGTTCCGAATGCGAAGGGTCACCGCCGCTTTCCGGAGCCGTGCTCAAAAAGAAAACGCCGGGCTTATTGCCCGGCGTTTTCTGCCTGACCGCATCAAAGCTGATCGCGATTGATGCGGATGTCGGTCTGGTTGCGCAGGGTCGTCAACACACCCTGGTACAGGGCCTCTGCATTGGCCCGCTCCACCAACGGTGCCTTGGCATCCGCGGGTACCTCGCCCTCTTTCACGCCATACAACACCACCACGGCGTGATCACCGGAAGGCAGCGAGGTGCTTTCCACGGCAGGTGCATCTTCGTCGGGACGCGGCATGCGGAACGCCAGTTGAATGATGGGGCCGGGCACTTGCTGCACATCCCGGCCGATTTCCTGGCGTTTCCATTCCAAACCATTGCGCTTGGCGTAGTCCGCGGGCTGCACCTTGCCCTCCGCCAGCTCGCCGGCTGCCTCTTGCGCGGCGCGGGTGGCCGCCGTGCGTGCCTTTTCTTCACGTAGCGTGGAGACAATCCGGTCACGGACCTCGTCCAGCGGCAGGACGCTGGCAGGGCGGCGATCCTCCACACGCAGTACGACCAGGTGATCGGGGCTGATTTCCACCGGCTCGCTGTTGTTGCCGGCTTCGAGCACGTCCTCGCTGAACGCAGCATCGAGCACCTTGGAGTTCGCGAACAGTCCGGAGCCGCCGCTACGCGCAATGTAATCGCTGTGCTGCAGTTGCAGGCCCGTTTCCTTGCTCACGGTTGCCAGCTCATCGGGATGCTCGTAAGCCAGGTTGGCGAGCTGATCCGCCTGTTCATAGAAGCGGGAACGCGCCTGGTCCTCACGCAACTTGCTACGGATGGTGTCCTGCACCTGTGCAAACGGCTTGGTTTCACCACCGCGCACATCCTCGAGCTTGATGACATGGAACCCGAAGTTGCTGCGCACCGGCTCGCTTACGTCGCCTTTCTGAAGCGCAAACGTGGCCTGTTCAAACGTCGGGTCCATGACACCACGACCGAAGTAACCGAGATCGCCGCCTTGCTTCGCCGAGCCTGGATCCTCGGACTGTTCCTGTGCCAGGGTGGCGAAGTCCTTGCCGGCACTCAAGTCGGCCAGGACCGCTTCCGCCTTGGCGCGGGCCTCGGCTACCGCCTGCTCGTCGGCATCGGGGGCGACGCTGAACAGGATATGCCGCGCACGGCGCTCCTCGGGGGCGCTGAATTCTTCCGGATGGTTTTCGTAGTAATCCTTGACCTCCTGGTCACTCACCTGGACGGCACGTGCAAGCGACTGCACCGAAAGCTCCACGTAGGCCAGCTTCACCTTTTCGGGTTCACTGTAGAGGCTCTGGTTGGCATCGTAATGCGCCTTCACCTCGTCCTCGCTGACCTCGACCTTTTCGGCGTAGCGCGCCGTCGGGAACACCAGATAGCCCACATCGCGCTTCTGATTCTGCAGTCGCAGGAACTGCTGCACCTCGGCGGGCGTGGCGAAATCGGATTCACTCACTGCCGCCTGCAACTGACCCACCAGCAGGTCCCGCCGAAGCTCGACTTCGAACCCTTGCGTGGTGTAACCCTGCAGCCTCAGTGCCCGTTCGTAAGCGGCCGTGGAGAATTGACCATTTTCGCCTTGAAACGCGGGAATGGAGCGAATCACCGATGCCAGCTGGGCATCGGAGACCCACAGGCCGTTCTCCAACGCAGTCTGCACCAGCACCTCGCGCTCGATCAGGCTCTGCAGAATGGCCTCGCGCATGGACGCCTCGGCGAACATCTCGGGGCGGAAGTTGGGACCTAACATTTCCTGCAGGCGCTGGCGCTGCTGGTTCACGGCGAACTGCAAACGCTCCTTGGAGATGCTGGTCTCATTGACCTGTGCCACCGGGACTTCCTGGCCCCCGCCCAAATATTCCTGGACACCCCACAGGGCGAAAGTGATGACGATGAAGCCAACGATGATCCAGGCAAGAATGCCTTGGGCACGTGCACGGATGAACTGGAGCATAGGCGTTCCCATTAAAGTCAAAAAAAAAGGGCGCAACTGAGTGCACCCTTCTTCTTTCAATGGCGGAGTGGACGGGACTCGAACCCGCGACCCCCGGCGTGACAGGCCGGTATTCTAACCGACTGAACTACCACTCCTGATTTACCATGGTGGGTGCTGAGGGACTTGAACCCCCGACCCTCGCCTTGTAAGGGCGACGCTCTACCAACTGAGCTAAGCACCCGGAAAACAAGGGTGATTAATTTACAGCATCCTTGAGGCCTTTACCAGCCTTGAAGGTGGGAACCTTGCTCGCGGCGATCTCGATGGTTTCGCCGGTCTTTGGGTTGCGACCCGCGCGTGCCGCACGCTCACGTACCACGAAGGTGCCAAAACCAACCAGGCTTACCTGATCACCCTTCTTGAGAGCGCCCGCGATTGCGTCAACCATTGCATCCACTGCACGAGCAGCTGCTGCCTTGGAAATATCGGCACTTTCGGCTACTACGTCGACCAATTCCGATTTATTCACTGAGAGTTCCCCTTGCTTCTTTTTTAAAAAAAAACACCGCCTGCATTTTACAGGCGGCCGGGTTGTGGATGGGTTTTATACCAACAGGCTTCGCACAGTGTCAAGGTGAAGCGGCTGGCGAGCCAACCGCTTCACGTTCGGTACTAATGCGCGTGCACGCTTGCGCTTTCCTTGACCCCCTTCTCGCTCACCTCCATCCCCTCCACCTTGTCGGGCAGCGGTGTCGGTGCATGCGTGAGCGCCACCTGCAGCACTTCGTCGATCCATTTCACTGGATGAATATCGAGGTCCTTCTTAATATTGTCCGGCACTTCCTCGAGATTGCGGCGGTTTTCCTCGGGAATAATCACGACCTTGATGCCGCCGCGATGGGCCGCGAGGAGCTTCTCCTTCAAGCCACCGATAGGCAGGACTTCACCACGCAGGGTGATCTCGCCGGTCATGGCCACGTCGGCCCGTACCGGGATGCCGGTGAGCGCGGACACGATGGCGGTACACATGCCGATGCCTGCACTGGGACCATCCTTGGGGATGGCGCCCTCGGGCACGTGCACATGGATGTCCTGGCTCTCGTAGAAGTCCGGTTTGATCCCAAGTATCTTCGCGCGACTGCGCACCACGCTCATGGCCGCCTGGATCGATTCCTTCATGACATCGCCGAGCTGACCCGTCACGGTATGCTTGCCCTTACCGGGCACGACCACCGTTTCGATGCTGAGCAGTTCACCGCCGACCTCCGTCCAGGCAAGACCGGTCACCTGGCCCACCTGATCCTTCTCCTCTGCGAGGCCGTAGCGGAAGCGGCGCACCCCCAGGAATTTCTCCAGGGTCTCATCCTTGATCACCACCTTCTCGGAAGGCGGTGTGAGCAGTACATCCTTCACCACCTTGCGGCAGATCTTGGCGATCTCACGTTGCAGATTACGCACACCGGCCTCGCGCGTATAGAAACGGACGATACCGCGCAACGCTTCATCCGTGATATCGATCTCGTCTTCCTTCAGGCCGTTTGCCTTGATTTCCTTTGGCACCAGGTAACGCCGGGCGATGTTCAGCTTTTCGTCTTCGGTGTAACCGGCGATGCGAATCACCTCCATGCGGTCGAGCAACGGACCGGGAATGTTCATGGAGTTGGCCGTGGCGACGAACATCACATCGGACAGGTCGTAATCGACTTCCAGGTAATGATCGCTGAAGGTGTTGTTCTGCTCCGGATCGAGCACCTCAAGCAACGCCGAGGCGGGATCGCCACGGAAGTCCATGGCCATCTTGTCGATCTCGTCGAGCAGGAACAATGGATTGCGCACTTTCACCTTCGACAGGTTCTGTACGATCTTGCCCGGCATGGAACCGATGTAGGTCCGGCGATGGCCGCGGATTTCCGCCTCATCGCGCACACCGCCCAATGACATGCGCACGAACTTGCGGTTGGTGGCACGTGCGATGGACTGGCCGAGCGAGGTCTTGCCCACGCCCGGTGGGCCCACCAGGCAAAGAATGGGACCCTTGAGCTTCTGCACGCGTTGCTGCACGGCGAGATATTCGAGGATGCGTTCCTTCACCTTGTCCAGGCCGTAGTGATCCGCTTCCAGGATCTCCTCGGCACGGGCCAGGTCGATGCTCACCTTCGTGCGCTTCTTCCAGGGCACGCTCACCAGCCAATCGACATAGTTGCGCACCACGGTCGCCTCGGCTGACATGGGTGACATCATCTTCAGTTTGGCGAGTTCGGCCGTAGCCTTGGCCTTGGCCTCCTTGCTCATGCCGGCCTTTTCGATCTTCTTTTCAAGCTCCTCGAGCTCGTTGGGATGTTCCTCCAGCTCACCCAGCTCCTTCTGGATGGCCTTCATTTGCTCGTTGAGGTAGTACTCGCGCTGGCTCTTTTCCATCTGCCGCTTGACGCGACCACGAATGCGCTTTTCCACCTGCAGCAAATCGATCTCGCTCTCGAGCAGCGACATGAGATGCTCGAAACGTTCGCGCAGATCGACGATTTCGAGGATCTTCTGCTTCTCCTCGATCTTGAGCGCCATGTGCGCTGCCACGGTGTCCACCAGCCGGTTGGCGTCGTCGATCCCCGATAGTGAACTCAACACCTCCGGCGGCACCTTCTTGTTCAGTTTCACGTACTGGTCGAACTGGTTCATCACGGAGCGTGACAGCACTTCCGACTCACGCTCGTCGATGTACGGCAGTTCGAGCACGTTCACCTGTGCCGAGAAGTACGAGGGGTTCGGCAGGAAATGCACGATGCGTGCCCGCTGGGCACCTTCGACCAGTACCTTCACCGTCCCGTCCGGCAGTTTCAGCAACTGCAGGATGGTGGACAGCGTGCCGATGCGATAGATGTCTTTGGGTTCCGGATCGTCCTCACTTGCACTCTTCTGGGCGACGAGCAGGATCTGCTTGTCGGCAGCCATGGCTGCCTCAAGGGCATGGATGGACTTGTCGCGGCCAACGAAAAGCGGAATGACCATGTGCGGATAGACCACCACATCCCGCAACGGGAGCACGGGGATAGCCTGCAACTGCTGGCTGACTTCGGACGTTTTGTCTTGCTGCTCCATCTCGGAGTTACCTCATTGGCGGCGGGCCGCGTGAAAACCTAGTAGTACTCTATGGCTTTCTACATAAGGACGGGCACGAACGCTTTCAAGGAAGGATGTGCCGCACTATACGACAGGCGGCAGAAAAAGGGCGTGCCCGGCGTCACCGGGCACGCGGTTTCTTACTCGGTCGCAACGGCGGGGGCGTCCGATCCGTCGTAGATCATCAGGGGCTTGGAGGCCCCGTTGATGACACCATCATCGATAACGACCTTGGATACATCCTTCAGGGAAGGCAGGTCGTACATCACGTCCAGCAATGTCCCTTCGAGAATGGAACGCAGGCCGCGGGCACCGGTCTTCCGCTCCATCGCCCGGCGGGCAACGGCCTTGAGTGCATCGTCGCGGAACTCCAGTTCGACCCCTTCCATGTCGAAGAGTTTCTGATACTGCTTGGTCAGGGCGTTACGCGGTTCGGTAAGGATCTGCATGAGCGCGGTTTCGTCCAGTTCCTCGAGGGTCGCGACCACCGGGAGACGCCCCACGAATTCCGGGATGAGACCAAACTTGATGAGGTCCTCAGGCTCGACCGCCTGCAGCACCTGGCCCACACCACGCCCGTCGTCCTTACTGCGCACTTCGGCCGAGAAGCCGATGCCGCTCTTCTCGGTGCGGTCACGCACCACCCGCTCCAGGCCGGCGAACGCGCCGCCGCAGATGAACAGGATGTTGGTGGTGTCCACCTGCAGGAATTCCTGCTGGGGATGCTTGCGTCCGCCCTGGGGCGGCACCGAGGCGATGGTGCCCTCGATGAGCTTGAGCAGCGCCTGCTGCACGCCCTCGCCCGACACATCGCGGGTGATGGACGGGTTGTCGGACTTGCGGGAGATCTTGTCGATCTCGTCGATGTACACGATACCCGTCTGCGCCTTCTCGACGTCGTAGTCACACTTCTGCAGCAGCTTCTGGATGATGTTCTCCACGTCTTCGCCCACGTAACCGGCCTCGGTCAGCGTGGTGGCGTCGGCGATGGTGAACGGCACGTTCAGCAACCGTGCGAGCGTCTCGGCCAGCAGGGTCTTGCCGCTGCCGGTGGGGCCGATGAGCAGGATGTTGCTCTTTGAGAGCTCGACCTCGTCGCCCTTGCGCACCCCCGTTTCAAGCCGTTTGTAATGGTTGTACACGGCTACGGAGAGCACTTTCTTGGCACGCTCCTGGTCGATGACGTACTCGTCCAGAATGCCTTTGATTTCGCGCGGGGTGGGCAGCTTGCTGCGTGAGGTTGCCGCCGACTCCTCCTGCACCTCCTCGCGGATGATGTCGTTGCAGAGTTCCACGCACTCGTCGCAGATGAACACGGAAGGCCCCGCGATCAACTTGCGCACCTCGTGCTGACTCTTGCCGCAGAACGAGCAATAGAGCAGCTTCCCGCTCTCGCCGCCCGTCCCTTTCGTATCGTCGCTCATGACCTTCCTCGCGAATGGTGCCCTTGCTTACAAAATGCAGCGGAACGCTCGATTTTTCAAGCGCCCGCAGCCGATCCCGCGGGGAAGATTCCCCGCGGGTATCAGGCTTTTACGGCTATTCCGCGTCCTTGCCGGCGCGGCGGTCCAGGACGGCGTCAACCAGGCCGTAATCCACTGCCTGCTGGCCACCCATGAAGTTGTCGCGCTCGGTATCGTTGCGGATTTGCTCGATGGGCTGCCCCGTGTGCCTGGCAAGGATCTGGTTAAGACGCTCGCGCGTGTACAGCATTTCGCGGGCATGGATCTCCACGTCCGTGGCCTGACCCTGAAAACCGCCCCAGGGCTGATGGATCATGACCCGGGAGTGCGGCAGACAATAGCGCTTGCCCTGTGCACCGCCCGCCAGCAGGACGGCACCCATGCTGGCCGCCTGCCCCAGGCACATGGTGGACACCTGCGGCTTGATGAACTGCATGGTGTCATAGATGGAAAGGCCTGCACTGACGGAGCCACCCGGCGAGTTGATGTACAGATGGATGTCCTTGTCCGGGTTCTCCGATTCAAGGAACAGCAGCTGGGCGACGATCAGGTTGGCCATGTGGTCTTCCACGGGGCCCACCACGAAAACCACACGTTCCTTGAGGAGACGTGAATAGATGTCGTACGCCCGCTCGCCCCTGGAGGTCTGTTCGACCACCATGGGCACCAGGCCCAGATTATTGATCTCGTGTGTGCGGCTCATGGATTCGTTTCCGCTGATTGATAGCTCGTTACTTAGACGCGGCCAGCGTTGGCGTGGTTCATCACCTCGTCAAAGCTCCGCTCCGACATACTCGCCCCGGACTTCTCGAGCACCCACTCGACAACCTGATCTTCGAGCACGAGCGACTCCACCTCGGACAAGCGACGCTTATCAGAGTAGTACCATTTGATTACTTCTTCCGGGTGCTCGTAGGAAGCGGCCAGCTTCTCCACCTGCGCACGCACCGCTTCCGGGCTCGCCTTGATGTCGTTGCTCTTGATGAGTTCGGACAGGATGAGGCCCAGGCAGACACGGCGGCGCGCCTGCGGCTCGAACATGGCCGGGTCCAGATCCAGATTCTTGCCCTTGGGCACGTGCATGTTCTGGCGCATCTGCTCCATGAGCGCACTGGACTCGCTCTCCACCAGGGCCTTCGGCACTTCCAACTCATTGATTTCGAGCAGCTTGTCCATCACGGCCTGCTTATTGGCGGCCTTCAGGGCCTGTTCCAGTTCACGTTCCATGTTACTGCGCACCTCGGCGCGCAGCATATCGGCGCCGCCCTCGGTGATACCGAAGCCCTTCGCGAACTCCTCGTCCACCTCGGGCAGGTGCGCCTCTTCGACCTGGTGCACCTTGATGGCGAACTGGGCCGCCTTGCCGGCCACATCCTTATACCCGTAGTCCTCGGGGAAGGTGACGTCGATGGTACGCTCCTCGCCCGCCGTTGCACCGGTCAGGCCATCCTCGAAGCCGGGGATCATGGCGCCGCCGCCAAGCACCACGGGCACATTCTTGCCTTCGTTGCCCTTGAACGGCTGGCCGTCGATGCTGCCGGAGAAATCGATAATCACGCGGTCACCCGAAGCGGCAGCGCGCTCGACGGTGGTCCACTCGGTGCGCTGCTTGCGCAGGTTCTCGATGACACGCTCCACATCAGCGTCGGTGACCTTGGCGCCCACGCGCTCCACCTTGGCGCCCTCCACCGGGGCCAGCTTCACCTCCGGGAACACCTCGAAGGTGGCAACGTACTCCAGGGCCGCGCCGGGCACCACGCTCTTGGGTTCGATGGTGGGGTGGCCCGCCGGGCGCAACTGCTGTTGGGTCACGGCCTCGTACCAGGTGGACTGCACCACGTCACCGATCACCTCCTGACGCACCTGGGCGCCGTACTGCTGCTCGATGACCTTCATGGGCACCTTGCCCGGGCGGAAACCCTTCACGCGGGTGGTGCGCGCCAAGCGGGCGAGACGGTTCTGCACTTCCGTGTTGACGCGCTCTTCCGGGACCTGCACGGTCATGCGGCGCTCGAGAGTCCCGGTCGATTCAACTGAAACCTGCATCTGAATTCCTCGCAAAAAATGGGCTGCTGGTGGATTCGTTGGTGGTGCGGCGGGCAGTGCGGCGCCCCGGCGAGGGCCTTTCGTTCACCGACGGCAGCACGCGCAAGCCCCGCGGATGCACTCGGTGTCGGGCCCGGGAATGCGCCACAGCCGACCTGCCCTGGCGCCCGTTCCGCCTCGCCTACCCGGAAACGGCGCATAATAAAGGTTCTGGTGTTTGGGCGAAAGGCTTGCCGGACGGCCGTTGAGCCCCCAAAACGCCCCCACAGGCCCGCGAAATCGGCCCATTCCGTGTCCACGGGGCAGTCCTGGCCGAACACATCGCCGCCCAGCCCTTTGGGCCGTGCGCTTCCATGGGGTTCCCCCCGGCGGCGGCTCCGGCGAACCGGATGCGCTGAGCCGGGTCCAAATAGCGATTCCCTACCCCTGATATTCGCCATGTGCGGTCGCTTCTCCCAGTCCAAACCGGCCAGCGCCTACGCCCGCTTCCTTGCCATCCCGGGGGAAACCGGGGACCGGACCGGTCGGTTCAATGTGGCGCCCTCACTGCCGGTGGCGGTGGTGACCCGGCGCGGGCCGTGGCCCAACGGAACGCCAACCAACCGCATGGACTGGTGTACCTGGGGGCTGGTGCCCCACTGGGTGCATGACCCGCAGACCCTCAAGACCCGCCCCATCAATGCCCGCATCGAGACCGTCGCCGACAAGCCCATGTTCAGGGATGCCTGGCGGCGCGGCCAGCGCGGCCTGGTGCCGACCGACGGCTTCTATGAATGGCGCACCGAGCACGGCGGGAGACAGCCCTGGTTCATCCGCCGGCGGGACGGCACCCCCCTGCTCCTGGCAGCACTGTGGGATACCTGGGGCCCCGATCACTCACTCTCCTGCACCCTGCTGGTGGGTCCGCCCAACGAACGGGTGGCCCGGCTTCACGCGCGCATGCCCATCATCATCCCGAGGGACGCGCTGGACGTCTGGCTCGATGCGCACACACCTGCCGACACCCTGGCGGCCTTTGCCGCCCCCTTCCCCAGCGTGGAACTGGAGGCGTACCGCGTGAGCACGTGGGTGAACCGGGCGGACAACGAGGGCGCACAATGCATCGCCCCACTGTCTTCCCCACCATAACTTCGCTCATGGAATGGGCGCCGCACGCCGTCCCCCGGCGGCAGGCCACCGCAGCCCGAACACGTTGGGCGGCAAACGGCCCTACTTCACCCGTTCCTTCCCCGCGGCAACAGGACAAGTAGGACGAGGACTGCATCGCTCAGCGAAAACGCATGCTTGGCGAACCGGCCAGAGGTTGCATGGAGAAGGTGGGATTGGTGCGAAAGGGGGGACTCGAACCCCCACGGCAAAGCCACTGGAACCTAAATCCAGCGCGTCTACCAGTTCCGCCACTTTCGCAAAGACGCGGAGTATAGCCGGCCCGCGTACCGTGGTACGGCGCCACAAACGAAAACAGCCGCGCAAGGCGGCTGTTTTGATTTGGTGGGCCGCGTAGGACTCGAACCTACGACCAAGAGATTAAGAGTCTCCTGCTCTACCAACTGAGCTAGCGGCCCGCTAGAAGCCGCGCATTTAACCAGAACACCTTCAGATGGTCAACACCCTCTTTTGACTTTTTCCAGTGCTATCATGGCACGCACTCATCGGGAAATGCGCGCGTGGTCCTACCCCTCGTCACTGCCCTGCTCCTGGGGCTGTTCAGCACCGTTCATTGCATCGGCATGTGCGGCGGAATCAGTGGCGCACTCACCTTCAGCCTGCCCGAAAACGTGCGTCGGCAGCCCACCCGCCTCGCCTTGTTCCTCGCCTGTTACAACGCCGGGCGGGTGTTCAGTTACGCCGCGGCCGGGGCGCTGGTGGGGTATCTCGGTGGTGCGGTATATGCCACCGTAAGTCCAGCGGGCGGGTTCTTCGTCATCCAGGCGGTTGCGGCGCTACTCATGGTGGCCGTGGGATTGTACGTGGGCGGCTGGTTCCCACGTTTCGCCGCCGTGGAACGTATCGGTATCCCTGTGTGGCGCCGGCTCGAACCTCTGGGGCGGCGGCTCATCCCGGTATGCCATCCCGGCCAGGCCTTCACTTATGGGCTGGTGTGGGGCTGGCTGCCCTGCGGCCTGGTGTACACCGCATTGCTGTTCACTGCGACCGCGGGCGGGCCGGTACAGGGAGCTCTGTTTATGGCCTCATTCGGTTTGGGGACTTTACCTGGCGTCATGGGGGCCGGTATCCTCTCGGATAAGTTGCGCCGCCTCTCCCATCGCCCCGGCGTGCGGCAGGTGGCAGGCGCGGCCCTGGTGGTGCTTGGCCTGGCCGGCGTACTGTTCGGCGGATGGCTCCACGGGACCGCACCCTTGTCCGATCACCAAGCCTTGGAATGCAGCGATGAACGTTTTTGAGACTTCCCTGCTCGGCGAATCACCCGAATTCCTGGCAACGGTGCGCTCGGCCCAGGTGGCCGCAGCTACCGACGTAACCGTGCTGCTACTCGGTGAGAGCGGCACCGGCAAGGAGATGCTCGCCTGCGCCATGCACGAGAGCAGCCGCCGCAGCGGACGGCCCTTCATGGCCCTCAACTGCGCCGCCCTGCCCGAGGCCCTTGCGGAGTCGGAGCTCTTCGGCCACGCCAAGGGGGCCTTTACCGGTGCCGTAGCCGGGTCGTCCGGGCGCATTCGCGCCGCAGAGGGTGGCACCCTGTTCCTTGACGAGATCGGTGAACTGCCCTTGGCCATCCAGGCCAAGCTGCTGCGCTTCCTTGAAACCGGCGAGGTCCAGGCCGTGGGCGAGGCCACCACCCGCCGCGTGGACGTGCGCGTGATTGCCGCCACCCACCGTGACCTCCACCAGGAGGTGCAGGCCGGCCGTTTCCGAGCCGACCTTTATTACCGCCTCAACATCATCCCGCTGGAGCTGCCGCCGCTGCGCGAGCGTACCGGCGACATCCCGCTGCTGTTGTCCGCCTTCACCGCACGCCTGAGCCAGCAACACGATCTGGAGCCCCCGCTCTATCAAGCGAGCACGCTGGCGATGCTCGAACGCTACCGCTGGCCAGGCAACGTGCGCGAGTTGCGCAACCTGTGCGAACGCATGGTGATCCTGTTTGCCGGCCGCTACGTGACGCCCGAGAACCTGCCGTACGAGATCCGTGCCGAAAGCCGGCCCGCCGACGGCGCGAGCTTCGTGTTGCCCAATGGCGGCATTCGTCTGGAAGAACTGGAACAAACCATGATTCGTCAGGCCCTCGAACGGACCCATGGCAATCGCAGCCATGCCGCCCGATTGCTCGGTCTGACGCGCGACACGCTGCTCTACCGGCTGAAGAAGTACGCCATCGGCTGACGCAGGAGCATACGGGCAGAACGGCAGCCCGGGCGTCCATGGGCTGCAGGATTTCCGTTGCTCACTCCCTGACCCCCACTCCGTGAACCTCCGGCCGTTCGAGGCCGGCTTTGCGTACTGCTCATGGCTGCGCGGGTACCGCCCCCAGCGCCACGAGAGCGCAATACGCGGGTTGAGCCCGCGCCCACGATGCATAGACGACAGGTTGTTCCCCCTGGGCCCGCGTCCCCTGTGGGAGCCGACCCCGGGGGTGCTTCCTGATGCACCGTGCGTCGGCAGGGCCGACGCCCACGAATGTTCACGGCCGTCCGTTCCACGGCGGATCCCGTGCGAGGCGGCGCAGCCTGGCAACAGGCGGGCGGCGCCTCCGCCCCCCTCACGGGGAACAAACGTAACCTCGCCTCCTCGCCTCAATGCGACATATGGCCGTGGTCCATGGCCATGCCCTGCCCCTTGCGCACCTCGAAGTTGACGGGCAGGGTCGCGCCGTCCTCGAACTCAAGGACCACTTCCACCCTGTCACCGGCCCTGAGCGCGATCTTGGGGCCGATGAGCATGATGTGCAGGCCGCCCGGCTGCAGTTTCACCTCACCACCGGGAGCGATCTCGATTTTCTCCTGCGGCACCATCTTCGCCAGACTGTCTTCCATGACGGTCTGATGCAGTTCCACCTTGCTGGCGACGGCACTGCGTGCAGCTACCACGGTCCGGGCCTGATCCGTGCCGTTGTGCAATGTGGCGAACGCCCCCAATGCCAGGGCATTGGGGGGTGACTCGCGGATCCATGGGTCCTTGACCATGAATTCGGCCGCCGAGGCGGCACTGGCGAACAGGGCGGCGCCCAACAGGATTGCCTTCGCTTTTCTCACACACTTCTCTCCCGGAAACCAGACCGGCGGCGTTTTCCGCCGGGTCAGAAGGAAACAGTCGCCTTGACCCATGCGAGCCGGCCCGGTTCGTTGACACGCTCGCTTGGCTCGAAGTCGATGATAGCGACCTCGTCACCGGCACGGCTGAGGTGCTCGGCATAGGTCTCATCAAAGACGTTGTCCACGCCTATCGCCACCTTCACATGTTTGTTGGGGCTGTAGGCGGCGTTCAACGATACCACGGTGAAGCCATCGCTCTCAGCCACATCCTTGCCTGCTATGCCGCCGCGCCCGATGTCCACACGGTCCTGCTCGGCCACCCAGCGCACCAGCACGCCGGCTGCCCAGGTACGGTCGTCGTAACCCAGGTTGAGCCTGGCCTCCAGGGGCGTGACCTGGGCAAGTGCCACATCATCAGTCTCGTTTTCGCCGATGACATGTGCCAGCGTGGCGCGCGCGGTCCAGTGGGGCGTGAGCGCATAGGCGGCATCGGCCTCGAAGCCGTACAGCCTGGCGTCCACGTTCCGGGCGATGCCGGCCGGCGGCGGTGTGGGTTTTTGCGTCCAGTCGATGAGGATGAAATCATCCACATGCGTGTAGAAGGCCGACAGCGTCGCATCCAGCGCACCGCTGCGGAAAGTGGCGCCCAGATCGAGCTGCGTGCTCTTTTCCGGCTCGATCTCGAAGGTGCGAGCACGCTCCCAGTAGTCGGGGGCGCGTTCCGCATGGCCGATGCCAGCCAACAGGCGCCACGTATCGGAGAGTGCGTGCTCATAGCGCACGAAGGCGCCGCGGGTGGTGTCCTCGTCATCCGTGCCGGGCGCCGCGCTCCTGGCACCGCGCTCCGCAGTGGCCGTCACCCGGTCCACACGCAGGCCCGCGGCGAAGGTGTCGCGGGCACCCACCGCATGCTCAATCTCGGTGAAGATTCCGAGTTGCTCGAACGACAGGTCCGGATCCCGCGCTTGGGCTTCGACGTCGGGCTCGACGCTGGACATGGCCATGGCGCTCGCCATGCGCAAGGTATGCTCGTCATTGCGGTAGTCCACACCCAGGGTTGCCATGGTGCGCTCACCAATGGCCAGATCCATGACGGCGCGCGCACCGTCCGTGGTTCGATCGGGATTACTCACCATCCACATCGCCCCTGCGGGTCGCGTGCGCAGACTGAAGTTGTCCATCACATGGTCCACATAGCTGTGGTAGTACTGCACCTCGAGGCGTTGCAACAGCGGTGATACGTTGTTTTTTTCCGCCTTCACGCCCCAGGCCTCGCGCTCGAACACCACGCCATCCATGGCACGGTCGGCGTAGGCCGCCTCGCCATCGGAGCGGTCCACGTTCAATTCCACGCGTGTGTCGTCATCCGGCGTCCAGCCCACAATGGCCGTACCACTCCAGCGCTCATATTCGGAGTGGATTTCGTTGCCGTCGCCGTCTTCGTAATTGTCCGCTGCCGAGCGCGTGCCGATGACGCGCAGAAAACCCTGGGAGGCACCGCCCGTGAAGTCGACCAGTTGGTCGTTACGCCCGAAACTGCCCAGCACGCCGCTTGCAAGAAAACGTGTACCGGCCTCTTCGAAGCGCGGCGTCGTGCGCTCGAACAGCACCGTACCCGCCACGTTGCCACCGCCGTAGAGCACACTCTGCGGGCCCTTGAGCACGGTGATCTTGTCGAAGGATTCCGGATAGGTATAGGCGGTGGGCGGGTCCATGCGCTGGCCGCAACCACCGAACACGTAGGCGCCGTCCTGCACGATATTGAGGCGCGAACCGCCCAGACCGCGGAACACCGGATCACCGGAGGTTCCGCCCTTGCGGATGCTGGAAAAACCCGGAATGTTTTTCAGCAAATCGGCACCATCACCGGCCGGGACCGGCTGGCGGGGCGCCTTCGGATCGGTCTCCACAGTGATGGGATCGGTCATGGGCGGCGCCGTCACCACCATTTCCCCCAGGTAACCGCTCTCGTCGGCCTGCGCCATCGTCGTCAAGGGCACCAACGCACCGGCGGCAAAGACCATCCAGTTTTTCATCATCCCACTCCCATTCTCAGTGTTTCAGCCCGGCCGCACGCAGGCAGACGGGTGTAAAGCGGGGCATGCCCGCACCCAAAAAACTCACCGTGCCGCCCGCAGGCTGAACTCCATGCCGAAGCTTACCGGTAATGGCAACGACAGCCCTGTGGGCGGTGCAGGCAGCGGTAAAGCGGACGACACGGCGTTGCAGGCTGCACTCTCCAGCAGGCCCGGGCCCGAGGTGCAGCGCAACCCGGCCACGCCCCCGGCCTCCACCACCATGAAACTCACGTGCACCCGCCCTTGCACACCACGGCGCCGTGCGATGGGCGGATAGAACTTGTGTGACTCGATGTGCGCCATCAGCAACTGTTCGTATTGCTGCCGGGCCTGCGCGAGTGATGCGGCCTGGGCGATGGCAGCCTCCGCCGCGGTGGTATCTTCCGTGGTTACCGGTGCGCTCACGGCCGTGGGCTCGGGTACTGTTTCACGCGGCGGCTGTTCCTGCGGCGGCTGCACGGGCTCGACACGCTCCACCACCTTGCGCTTGGGTTTGGGTTTGGGCTTCGGTTTGGGCGGCTTGGGTTTTTCCGGCACCGGTACCGGGGTTTCCACGGCCTTGGCTGCAGGCACTGCGGGTGACGCCACCGAACGGAAACTCAGGCGCACGGCCTCGCGAGTCTGTTTGCCGTCGGGGCGCCCCGCGTCGACCGATGCCTGGTAAAGCAGCGCGCCATGCACCAGCGCCGAAAGCACAAGTGCAAAGCCCCATTGCCGAAAGGCGGACTGCATCACGGTTGCTCAGTAAGGATGTCCACGCCGCTCGCTCCCGCCGCGCGCGCAGCATCGAGCACGGTGACCAGTTCGCTGAGCGGCACTTCACGATCGCCGCGCAACTGCACATTCTTGTCGGTGCGTTGCGCCAGTTCCTCCCGCAGTACGTTCTGCAGCGTCTCCTTCTCCACGATGTGCTCGTGCAGCAGGATGTGACCTTCGCGGGATACCACCAATTCCAGCCGGTCTTCCACCACCTCGCTGCCGCTGCTCGCCTCAGGAAGGTCGATGGGCAGGACTTCCTCGCGCACGAAATGGGACGTGAGCATGAAGAAGATGAGCAACAAGAACACCATATCGATGATGGGCGTCAGGTCGAACGCCTTGCCCACCCGGCGGCGGCCCTCAAATTGCATCGGCGACAGCCTCGCGGTGATGTGTGACGGGACCTTCATCCATGTCTGTCGCATGCGGCAGGTTTTCGAGCACCAGTGAGGCATAGGTGCGCATGGCATGGGCGCGGCGATCGGCCATGCTTTCCAGCATGTGCAGCAAGAGCAGAATGGGAAGTGCCACGGCAAGACCGACGCCGGTGGTGATCATGGCCTCCCAGATGCCGCCGGCCAGCGCCTGTGCATCCACACGGCCCCCCGCCGATTCAATCACCATGAAGGCCTTGATCATGCCGGTGACAGTGCCGAAGAGACCCAGCAGCGTGGCGGTATTGCCCATGATGCCGAGGGTACGGAAGCCGCGCTCCATGCGCTGCAACTCCTCGGAACCCACGCGAGTCGCCACACGTGCCAGGTCCTGCACACCTTCGCTGCCAGCCTGCACCAACGCTCGCATCAGCCGAGCCTCGGGGCCCGCTGCACCGGCCAACACGCGATGGGCATCGCCACTGCGCAGGGCGCCAACCAGCTCGCCGTCGAAACCGCTTGGCAGACGCCCCAACCGTGCGAAGTGAAATATGCGTTCGAGGACAATGGCGAGCGCCACCACCGAATAGCCGAACAGGATCCAGGCGACAGGACCGCCCTTGTGGAGAATGTCGATAAGGCTCATGGTTTGATCCAACCCAAAAGAGTGACGGTTCCCAGTGCGATCAGCGAAATTCCGGCACCGGTTTCAACGTGGCGACGCCAGTGCGCCATATGGGCACGCACCTGCGCGCCGAAACGTGCGACCAACGTAGCGAACACAATGGACGGAACGACCACGGCACCCAGCCCGAACGCCAGGCCGATTCCCGCACCTGCGCCGGCCTGGGCGGTCGCGGCTGCCGCAAGCAGTACCGTACCGAGCGGCAGACAGGGATTGAGCGCCATACCTGCGCCCATGGCAAAAAGCGAAACAGGCAGTGGCTGGGTGGCGCGGTGCAACACGGTTTCGCCGGCCTGCCCGGGACTACAAGCACGCTTGCGCCGCAGGAGTGATATACCCGCCAGCACGGTGGCGCCGCCCAGCAGCCAGGCGCCGAGCGATGCATCTACACGTTGCGTAACCGCATTCCCTGCGGCGCCTGCCAGCCCTCCCAGCAACGCATAGCCGAGCAATCGGCCTAACGAGAATGGAATGACCGTGTGCCAGCCGCTTCCTTCCCGCAGGAAAACCGGGCCGATATAAGGCAGGCAGGCGATGTTGCAGGCGCCGGCGCCATATACCAGTCCCATGGTCAGAGCGGCGAATAGTCCAAGCGTGACCGGCTCCATCACACCCGCTCCCTGTGTGCACGCCACCACGCAAGCAGATTGCCGCCTTCCCAGCGCGATTGCGCCTTCTTGCGCTGTTTGAAATAACGCGGGTCGGCACTGAACACCGGCACGAAGGCGTACTTCAGTTGCAACACGTCCTGGTCGGGACAGAATTCCACACAACGGCCGCACAACGTGCAGTCCTCGAAGGTGACGTCCTTTTTCGTCATCTCTGTGTGGATCTCGCGGATGTCCATAGGACAGGCCTCGGCGCACAGGCCGCACTTCTCGCAGCGTGGCTTGGCGTTCTTGATCAAGCGCACGAGCCCCAGCTTTCGGAACACCGCGTGCATGGCGAGCATGGGGCATACCCGACAGAAGGGTTGACGCATTTTCATGGAGAGGGATGCCGTCAGCCCGAACAACAGGGCACCCGTGAGCGACAGCACCAGCGCACCCGCGGACGAGGTGTCCAGCACCAGTTGCGAGCCGTTGCCGCTGGCCAGTGTGGTGAGGATACGGCTCGGGCAGATGCTGCAATAGGGCGAGCCCAGCGAATGATCCAGCAGGCCCATGCCCGCGAGCACGGGGATGCCGAACACCAGCACCACCAGGATCACCCATTTCACCGGGCGGACTCGGCGCACGGTCGCCTGTGACAACGAGGCAGCGCGCTGCAGGCCGAGCTTCTGCCCCAACATGCCCATCACCTCCTGAAAGAAGCCGAGCGGGCAGACCCAGCCGCAAAAGGCCTTGTTGAGCAACACGAACAACACCAGGAAGGTCGCCAGGGTGATGAGCGTGGGCATGAGCGCGGCAAGCACCGATGTGCCTGCCACGATAGCCGCGCCCAGGCGGTGATCCATCTGGTGCTGGAAGGGTATGAGCGTGCAGTAGTCCGCCGTCTGCACGTCATAAGCACAGGCCAGCACTGGGAAGGCGCCGGAAAGCTTATCGGCGGAATAGAAGCCCACCACCACCGAGCCATACACCAGGAATACGAAGGCGGCGAGTTGGACCAGTTTGCGTAACAGGGACACGTTCATGGGGAACGTCCCTCCGTAGGCAGGCGACGCCACAGCGCCATGCCACCCACAAACCCCGCCAGCAGTGCGAACATGCCGCCTAACGAGGATTCCCAGTGGGACGGATTGACGTGATACTGCGCGCTGAGGCTGGTGAGGTGCCGGGAGTCGCCGTGTCCGTAAGCCGTGCTGACGATGAATTCGGCGGGGACATTGGACTCGCGCCCTGGCAACACGTGGGAGAAGTCCTCGGGCAGTTGGAAACGCACCTTTCCTGCCTGGTCCGTCAAGGCCTCCATCAGCGTGCCGTTGGTGGTCACGAGGCGCACCGGCTGCCCGGGCAACGGCTTACCATCGAGACGGATGATGAACACCGCCGGGGTGCTGGTCTGATAACGCCAGTGTTCCCGCGGTAAAGGACTGGGGACGATCTCCAGTGTTACCTTGGTCGCACCCAGCAGACGACTGGGGCTTTCATCACTCGGCTTGCCCCGCATGTACATGTAGCGCAGCGCAACCTCTTCGCCTGCTGGAGATTGTCGCTTCGCAACCAGTAGATGGTAGTTGTCCACACCCGTGGGCCGTACGACCACCTGGCCGTCAGGCTTCGCCGGCGCGAGCGGGCTCTGCACCAGCGAAGGGTTCCACAGACTGACGACTGCGTCGTTGCCATTGCGCAGGTAGATGCCTGTACTGCGCCGACCATGACCGTCATGACCGCCTGCCCCGCCCGGCTCGTGTACGACCATCTCGGGCGCCGAACGCCAGGTCATCTGCGCGTGCACCGGAAACGCCGTTCCCAGCGCAAGCAGCAGCGCGCCGGAACAGGCACCGGCGCGGTGTGGCACGCCTTTTTCACGTGCACTGGGCATGGCCATCACCGGAAGTTGTAGCGGTAGGTGAGCAAGAAGGTCCGGGGTGACGCCGCGGTGTAGTCCTTCGCGCCCGCGGTATCCTTCTTCACCTCGGCTGCATAGTGTTCATCGAACACATTGTCCACATTGAGCGTAACGGCGTGCTGCTCATGCTCATAACCGATGGAGAGGCTGGTAATCCAGTCCCAGCCTTCGTATTTCTCCGTATTGGCGTTATCCATCCAGTACTCACCCCAGGTATTGCTGGTGACTCGCGCACGCCAGCCGGTCGGCGATCGCCAAGCCAGGAACAGTCCGTACTGGTGCTCCGGGAGGTAAGGCAGGCGATTGCCGGAGCGATCCTCATCGTTGACCACCGGCACGCCGCCCACGAAGCCGCGTACCGGCTCGACGAAATTGTCGAAGGTGTAATCGGCATAGCTGTAGAAGCCGCCCACGCTCCAACCCGGTGACAGCTCGTAGCTGCCTGCGAATTCAAAGCCACGCTTGTCGGTCTTGCCGGCGTTGACGTATTCGGACTCACCACCTTCGTTGGTGACCTGGATGATCTCGTCTTCCACGGGATTGACGTAGATGCTGGTGTCGAACTCCCAGCGTTCGGACCTGCCCTTGAGGCCGATCTCGTAGTTGCGTGAGGTGGCCGCATCCAGGTCCGGGTTGCTGGATATTTCGCTGGTGGAAGGGATTTGCCCGGCTTGGGCGACGGTACCGAACAGGAACAGCCCGTCGGCCAGGCGGTAGCTCACTGCCAGCTTGGGCGCGGGGAGGTGGAATGTCTTGGTCGTTTTCTGCTCAATACCGCTCCCTGCCATGTATCTGTTCGCGCCATACACAAAACGCGAAAGCTCCGTCTCCTTGATCTCCATGTCCAAGACGTCAAGGCGCATCCCCAGGTCCACAATCCAGCGCTCACCAGGACGCCAGGACTCCTGGGCATAAATGCCCGTGAGCAGGGTGCTGCTGGAACTCAGGGCGGCCAATTCACCCTTGCGGTCGGAGAGTGTCGCATCGATGCGGCCGCCGCCCGCAGTCCGCAGATCCCGATACTTGTACTTGCGCGAATCCGGGACCTCCTCCTGGCGCACGGTCACGCCGCCGACCAGAATGCCGCCTGCATGCCGCAGATGGGCTTCGAGATCGGTTCCCACGTTGTACACCCAGTCTTCGGTCTCGTTGATGAATCCCGTGACCGGGTGATAGTGGTACCAGGTATTGTAATAGAAGCGCGGCTTGAATGAGAAGTTGCCGCGCTCCATCTCGTAGCGTGTATTGAAGAACCAGGTCTTGGAATAGCGGCCCGAATGCTGCCAGATGTCCGTGGTCTGCTCCTGCTCTCCGCTGTCCTTGAATTCCTCGAACAGGGCCTCGTTCATGCCGCCGGCCAACTGGATGTCGGACTCGGAATAGGCAATCTCGCTTTCCAGCGTATCCCCTTGAGAAAACATCAGGCCGTGCTTGAGCGAAGTCTGGGTGGTGTCGAATTCGTTCCACAGGCGCCAGTCGTTGTCGGTCTTGCGATGGGTGGCCGTCAGCGCCAGCGCCTGTTGCTCCCCTACCACGCCATAGCGCACATGGTAATTCTCGGTCCCATAGTTGCCGGCACCGAGCCTGATCTGATTGGAACTTTCGTCGAATACCGAGCGGGAAAGGATCTGGATAGCGCCGCCGGCGCTGCCGGTGGCGAACAAATTGCCCGGGCCCTTGGCCACCTCGATGCGTTCGATGTCCTGGGTGTCGATGAAATCGAGCTTGGTGAAACTGTCGGGATCGGTGAGCGGCACGCCGTCGCGCAGCAGCATGATCTCGCGGATACCGTAGCGCGCCTTGAGTCCCGCGCCACGAATGATGAGGCGTGCATCGAAGCCGCCGTTCTTGCTGTCGATGAGTACGCCCGGAATACCCTGCAGGGCTTCCTTGACGTTGAACATCTTCTTGTCTTCGAGTTCTTCCTTGCCGACCACCGCGATGGCCTGCGGTACCTCGGCCGTGGCACGCTCCTCACGTGTCGCCGTGATGGAGATTGTGCCGAGGTCGGTGGCCTGTGCCATTACGCCCGGAGTCACACCTACCAAGCCGGACAGCACCACTGCCTGACCGACAAGACCCTTGTCTTTACGCCCCATGTTTGTCCCCGCGTCTCTTGTACTACCGACGTATTTATCGCCGATGATTTATGCACCCAGGCTGCGCGGCACGTGGAGCTTCCAGCAGAAAGTGATCAACCCTGACCGACCATGCGCCGGGCAATGCAACGCCCGGTATCGCATCACTCCGTCGCACGATCCGTACCAACTCTCCTTACCTTGATTTCACGAGGGTCGTGAGCTATGCGGGGCGGTTGTGTCTGAGTGGTTTGGCGTAGATGTGTGTGAAATCACACAGCGGAAACCGGCCGTTCGGCGATATGCCGTTCGAAAGGAAGTGGTGGCGGAAAAAAATCGCCAAGGCGAGCGGGCGCTGAAACGCCTTGCACGAAAAGCAGGGAGCGGAAATGAAACAGCCCCGTTTCACGGGGCTGTTTCATTTTGGATGGGGTGGACGATGGGAATCGAACCCACGACAACAGGAGCCACAATCCTGTGCTCTACCAATTGAGCTACGTCCACCATTGAAAGGACCAAGCGCGATGATTGGCGCGCCCGGCAGGACTCGAACCTGCTACCCTCGGCTTAGAAGGCCGATGCTCTATCCGGATGAGCTACGGGCGCGGATAGGGCCGAGTCCAGGGCATAGTACCAAAGCGCCCCGCCTGATGACGAATTGGTCGGGGTAGAGGGATTCGAACCCCCGACATCCTGCTCCCAAAGCAGGCGCGCTACCAGACTGCGCTATACCCCGGCAAACCGGTTGACCACCGATGGCGCGAAGTCGGCGAATCATACGCACGTGCCGCATCATCGTCAACGTCGGATGTGATTCTCGAGTATACGTCTGTTCGCGCACGAGATCCCGCTCGGCCTGTAGCCCTCCCGTTCACGGGTGTGCGGCCTCCCCAGCCGCGCGGTGTCTTGGCAGCACCGCGGCTCGCGCGTGGCATCCGTGGTGCGCGCCTCCTCTCGATGATCCACGGCAAGGTTGGCGAAACCTTCGAACGCATGTGAAAATATGCGACTTTTCCCGGACATATCCACCCATGACCGCGCAGCTTATCGACGGCAAGGCCACCGCCGCCCATCTCCGCCAGCAGATCAAGACCCGCGTTGACACGCGCTTGGCCGCCGGACTCCCGGCGCCGGGGCTCGCCGTCATCCTGGTGGGCAACGACCCGGCATCGGAGGTCTATGTGGCGCACAAGCGCAAGGACTGTGCCGAAGTCGGTATCCGCTCCATCAATCACGACCTGCCCGCGGAGACCCGTCAGGAGGATCTGCTGGCGCTGATCGACCGTCTCAATGCGGATGAAAGCGTCCACGGCATCCTCGTGCAACTGCCGTTGCCGGCCCATATCGACACCACCGCCGTTATCGAGCGCATCGCGCCGGAGAAGGACGTGGACGGTTTCCACCCCTATAACGTCGGTCGCCTGGCACAACGCATCCCGCAACTGCGGCCCTGTACCCCCTATGGTGTAATGACCCTGCTTGAGCACGCCGGTATTGCCATCAGGGGCATGGATGCAGTGGTGGTAGGCGCTTCCAACATCGTCGGACGCCCTATGGCACTGGAGCTGTTGCTCGGCGGCTGCACGGTCACCGTCACGCATCGCTTCACCCGCGACCTGCGCGCCCATGTGGAGCGTGCCGATCTGGTGGTGGTCGCCGTGGGCAAGCCGGGGCTGGTCAAGGGCGAATGGATCAAACCTGGCGCCGTAGTAGTGGACGTGGGCATCAACCGCCGGGCCGACGGCCGCCTGGTGGGCGACGTGGAATTCGAAACCGCGAAGGAACGCGCCGCCTGGATCACCCCCGTCCCCGGCGGCGTCGGCCCCATGACCCGCGCCATGCTGCTCAAGAACACCCTCGACGCGGCGGAACGCCTGCGCGTCTGAGTTCATAGTGGGAAGAAGAGAAAAGCATTAACACGGGGGACACGGGGAACACGCGGCTCTATTCGTCGCCTTTGACCTGTGGGAGCGTGCCTCAGGCCGCAATTGGCGTCGGATGCAGCACCATCGCGGCCTGAGCACCCTTCGGGCGTAAAGCCACTCCTGCAGAAAAACTGATTTCCCCGTGCCCCCCGTGTTCCCCGTGGTTTAATGCTTTTTTCGTGATCCCGCGGATGCCCACCAGTGCAGGCTGACTTCAGCGCCGCTGTTCCTCGGCGCGGGTGGCGCAGCGGATGCATTGTTCGGCGGCCGGGTCCACCTGCAGGCGTGCGGGGGCGATGGGCTCACCGCAGGCGGCACATTCGCCGTACTCCCCTTCCTCAAGTCGCTGGAGGGCCGCCACTACACGTGCCAATTCGCGCTTGCGCCGACGCATGGATTCCGCACCCATGGCCTGGTTATGCAGGTCGTCGAGCCGCGTGAGCCGGCCCGCCCGTGTAGGATCCACATCGGCAGTTCCTTCTTCTCCCCCCACCGCCAGTTGTGCCGACAGGGCTTCGCGCAAGGCAAGCAGCCGTGTCTTCAATTCTTCGGAATAGGTGCGTCGGTCCATGATGTTCCTCGCCCATCCTGGTGGGAGCCGTGCCGTTCCTGCAGGGTACGCGGTGAACGGGGGTATTCAGGAAGGATTGCCTGATGTCGCATCGCCCGCACACGCTTCCCGCAAATGCGGGCGACACTTGAAATTTAGCAAAAAATTCGGCGTTTGACGGGCAGCGCGGCACGAGCGCGCCCGGGGACCGGGTCCGGAAGGGTGGTATAACGCGGAAACCGCAGACACACCGTTGCGCAGCCCCGGGACACGCTTGCCGGCGAGATCCCATGGGCAAGCAGGCCCTGCACGGGTGAGGACGATGAAAGTGCCCGGTGCGTCAACCAGACCGCTCCCGCTCCAGGAAAAAGCTACACGGCCGGCGGATTATTCACGTCGCCAAGTGGTGCCACCGGCACCGTCCTCAAGCACGATGCCCTGGGCCTTGAGGCTATCGCGGATACGATCGGCTTCGGCCCAGTCTTTCGCCTTGCGCGCGGCGAGGCGCGCGGCGATTGCCGCTCCGATTTCGGCATCCGAAAGTCCACCCTCCGCTGCCGGTGCACCCCGTAGAAACGCCATCGGATCGCGCTCCAACAGACCCAGCAGGCTGCCTAACTGCTTTAGCAGCGCGCCATGGCGTGCCGCGGCAGGCGCATCGATGTTGCGCAAGCGGTTCACTTCTCGTGCCAAATCGAACAGCACGGCAATGGCCTCAGGAGTGCCGAAGTCGTCATCCATGGCCGCAAAAAAGCGTTGCTCGAAATCCGTGGTCTCTATGGGTTCCGCTGCATCCAGGCCACGCAGCGCCGTGTAGAGCGTAGTGAGTGCACCCTTGGCCTGGTCCAGGTGCTGGTCCGAATAATTGAGAGGGCTGCGGTAATGGCTGGCAAGGATGAAGTAGCGCACTACTTCGGGGTCGTACTTGGCCAACACGTCGCGGATCGTAAAGAAGTTCCCCAGCGATTTGGACATCTTTTCGTTGTCCACACGCACGAAACCGTTGTGCATCCAGTAATTCACGAAGGTGCAGCCACAGGCGGCCTCGCTCTGGGCGATCTCGTTTTCGTGGTGCGGGAACTGCAGGTCGAGCCCGCCGCCGTGGATGTCGAAATGTTCGCCCAGGCAACGGGTGGACATGGCCGAGCACTCGATGTGCCAGCCGGGTCGGCCGTGGCCCCAGGGCGAATCCCAGGCCGGCTCGCCGGGCTTGGCAGCCTTCCACAACACGAAATCGAGCGGGTCATCCTTCGCCTCGTCCACGGCCACACGCTCGCCGGCGCGCAGGTCGTCGGGGTTTTTGCCCGAGAGCCTGCCGTAGCCCTTGAAGCGACTCACGTCGTAATAGACGTCACCGTTCGCCGCCGGGTAGGCGTAGCCCTTTTCGATCAAGGTGCGCACCATGGCGATGATGTCTTCCATGTGCAAGGTGGCGCGCGGCTCGGCATCGGGACGCAACACACCCAATGCCGTGGCGTCCTCGTTCATGTAGCCGACGAAACGCTCCGTGAGTGTCTGGATGCTCTCGCCGCGTTCGTTGGCGCGCTTGATGATCTTGTCGTCGATATCGGTGATGTTGCGCACGTAGGTGACGTGCTCATTCCCGAATACGTGGCGCAGATAGCGGTTGACCACGTCGAACACCACCAGCACACGCGCATGGCCGATGTGGCAATAGTCGTACACCGTCATGCCGCACACGTACATGCGCACCCGCCGCGCATCGATGGGAACGAAGTCCTCCTTGCGCTTGGTCAGGTTGTTGTGGATCTGAAGCTTGTGCTGGTATGCCATAGGTTTCTCGGAGAAAAGCGCTAACCACGGGGAACACGGGGGACACGGGGAAGAAAGAGGGGGCTGGGAACGCTACGGCCTTGTCCCGCTCTTGCCCCGTGTTCCCCGTGTCCCCCGTCGTTCATGCTTTTGTAGCACAGGCCTCGAGGCGGCGGCGGGCGCGCTCGGGGCCGATGAGGGGCAGCAGGCGCGCCATTTCGGGGCCGCCCATGTCGCCGGTGAGGGCGGCACGCAGGGGCATGAACAAGGCCTTGCCCTTGGCGCCGGTGGCGGTCTTCACCGCTTCGGTGAAGGCCTTGAAATCGATACCATGGACGTCGAGCGCAACCACGGCGGCCTGGAAAAAGGATGTACCCGCCGTGGCCACCGCTTCGCGGGCGCCGTCGTTGAGGATGAGCGGTTCAGCAAAGACCGCTTCGGCCCAATGCAGCGCCTGGGACGGGAAACTCACGTTGGGACGCACTGCCTCGGTGAACGCCTCCGCATGCTCCTGCGGCACGCGCGCGTGTACCGCCGGCCCCATCCAGGCCCACAGCTCGGCGCTGCTCGAAGCGGCGATGGCCAGATGCTGCCAATGCAATAATTGGTGCGCATCGTAACGTGCCGGCGCACGGCCCAGGCGCGCCACCTCGAAGGCGGCAGCGAGTCCGTCGATGGACAGCAGCGCATCGCTCTCGTAGCTATGACCGAGGCGCGCCAGATAATTGGCCACCGCCGCCGGTAAATAACCCTCGGCGCGCAGGTCGCGCACGCTGCGGCTGCCGTTTCGCTTGGAAAGTGGGGCACCATCATGACCGACGATGAGGCTGAGATGCCCGTAAGAGGGTACCGGCAAGCCGAGCGCCTGCAGCATGAGGATCTGGCGCGGGGTATTGGTGAGGTGGTCCTCGCCACGCAGCACATGGGTAATGCCCATGAGTGCATCATCCACGGCATTGCAAAAGAAAAAGGCCGGCGAGCCGTCGGCTCGACGAATGATGAAATCACCCATGTCGCTGCCACGGAACAGCTTTTCACCCTGCACCAGGTCGGTGAACGCGACCACCGCTTCATCGGCCACCCGGAAGCGCAGCGTGGGCTTCAGCCCGCGCGCGAGCCTCTCCCCCACCTCGGCGGGTGACAGTCGCGCACACTTGCCGCTGTAGCGTGGTGCCTTGCCGGCGGCGCGCTGCGCGGCGCGGGACAGCTCCAGTTCCTCGGGGGTACAGAAACAGGGATAGGCCAGGCCCGCCTGTTCCAACTGGTGATAATGGTGGGCATAGATCCCATCCCGCTCCGACTGGAAGTACGGCCCCTGCTCGCCACCCGCGGCCGGGCCTTCGTCCCAGGGCAGCCCCAACCACCAGAGGTCTTCCTGCAGGGCCGCGGTGAATTCGCCGCGCGAACGCTCGCGATCGGTGTCTTCGATGCGCAGCACGAACCGGCCTTGTCGGTTGCGTGCGAACAAGGCGCTGAACAGCGCCGTGCGGGCATTGCCCAGGTGCAGGAAGCCGGTGGGACTGGGAGCGAATCGGGTCTTGAGCATAGGGGCCAAATGGTAGCGGAATCGTGGGGACGGCACCAAACCCGGGCGCGCCCGCGGCTCGGTCCGCCGTGCATACTACCTACGCTTGGACCGTGGCCGGCGCGACAGCATACCGGTATGATGGCTGCTTTGCCCGGAAAGGAAACCCAGATGAAGCGAATCCTGCTTGCGCTGATGCTGAACACCCTGGCCCTTGGCACCGCCATGGCGGCCGACAATCCGCGCGTGCGCCTCGAAACCGGCCTCGGGGACATCGTCGTGGAACTCTATCCCGAGAAGGCGCCAAAGACAGTGGAAAACTTCCTGCAGTACGTGAAGGACGGCCACTACGACGGCACCATTTTTCATCGCGTCATCGACGGTTTCATGATCCAGGGTGGCGGCTTCACCCGTGACATGGTCCAGAAACCCACCCGTGGCCCCGTCATGAACGAGGCCGACAACGGTCTGCGCAATACTGTGGGCACCATCGCCATGGCGCGCACCAACGATCCGCACTCCGCCACCGCCCAGTTCTACATCAACGTCGCCAACAACTCGGCTCTCGATTTCCGCGAAAAGACACCGCGCGCCTGGGGCTATGCCGTGTTCGGCCGCGTGGTGAAAGGCATGGACACCGTGGGCAAGATCAAGTCTGTCCCGACCACATCGGTCGGCCACTATCAAGATGTCCCGCGTGAGCCCATCGTCATCCGCAAGGCCACCCTGCTTTCCACTGTCGAGAACCAAGGAGACCAACAATGATCCGTATCAACACCAATTACGGCGCCATCGAGCTCGAGCTCGATGCCGAGAAGGCGCCGGTGACGGTGGAGAATTTCCTCACCTATGCAGGCGAGGGATTTTACAACGGTACGCTGTTCCATCGCGTCATCGACGGCTTCATGATCCAGGGCGGCGGCATGCTGCCAGGCATGATCGACAAGCGCGGCGAACATGCCCCCATCAAGAACGAGGCCGACAACGGCCTGCCCAATGAGCGCGGCACCATCGCCATGGCCCGTACCATGGACCCGCACTCCGCCACCAGCCAGTTTTTCATCAACGTGGCCAACAACACCTTCCTGAACTTCCGTGCACCCACCCGCGATGGTTGGGGTTACTGCGTATTCGGCAAGGTGACCAACGGCATGGATGTGGTGGACAAGATCAAAGGTGTGGCCACCACCAGCCGCAGCGGCCATCAGGATGTACCGGCGGAAGATGTGGTCATCGAGAGCGTCGAAGTGATCTAAAAACCCCATGGCGCCTGATGCGTTGCACGCCGGCCAACTCATCCGGCGCCAACACATCGCTCCACGCTTGAATACCGCAATGTTCCTGTTTGTTTCCGATCTCCACCTGAGCGCGTCGCGCCCCGAGGTCACCGGACTTTTCCTGCGTCTCCTGCGGGAGTACGCGCCTGGCTGTGAAGGTCTGTACATCCTCGGAGACCTGTTCGAGGCGTGGCTGGGCGATGACCTGGTGCTGCCGGAATACGCACCCGTCGTAGCCGCGCTGAAGACCCTCACGTCGGCGGGTACGCCGGTGTACGTGCAGCACGGCAATCGCGACTTCCTGCTCGGCGAGGACTTCGCTGCGGCGAGCGGATGTGAACTGCTGCCGGAGGCCTACGTAATGGAACTGCATGGCGAGCGCACCCTGCTGTTGCACGGGGACACGCTCTGCACGGACGATCACGAATACCAGGCCATGCGCGCACAGTTGCGCCGTCCCGATTTCATCGCCGCCTTCCTTGCCAAGCCCAGCGCGGAACGCATCGCCTTCGCCCGCTCCCTGCGAGAGCGCAGCCAGGCCGAGACCAGCCGCAAATCCGAATACATCATGGACGTCAATGCCGACGCGGTGGTATCCGCAGCGCGCCACCATCAGGCGGTACGTATCATCCACGGCCACACCCACCGTGCCGGCGTGCACACCCACGACGTGGATGGCCGTACGCTGGAGCGTATCGTGTTGGGCGACTGGAATGAAAAAGGCAGCATCGCCGTCTGTGACGCAGCAGGTTGCCATCTGAAAAGCTTCCCCTGAGCGGCGCACCGGGCGCGAATGGTTTGCCGAAACCGCGCTGGTGCGTCGAGAATCGCGGCCGATGGCCGCTCCTACAGGGGGAATTATCCACCGCAGTTTGAGGCCTCGCGTGTAGGAGCGCCCACCGGGCGCGAATGGTTTGTAGAAACCACGGCGGTGACACCAACAATCGCGGCCGGTGGCCGCTTCCAGCCGGGCTACACATCCATCACGCTATTTGATTGCGGTGATATTGAAGCGGCGGTAATCAGTGGGCAACGTGAACAGCGTCGGAGCCATTTCGACATCCGCGCGAAAGTCGACCAGGGACCAGCGACGGCCGTTGTATTCGTGCTGTTGAATGGGCAAACCGAAGCGCAGCGGCCAGCCGGGGGCGTAGATGTTGATGGCGAGATCACACGCACCCTGCACGTCTGCGGGGATGTGCGGAATCAGCGCGGCATGCTCCCCGGCCAACACCTTCTGCATGTCCGCCATCGCCGCCACTGCGTCGGGCATGAGCCCGGGCACAACCACCGCGTCCAGGCACAAGCGCTCGCCTGCATACAGTTGTCGCCGTACCGCGGTGCGTCCACCCACGCGCGGCGCTCCTTCACCCAGCCCCACTTCCCTTTCATTGAGATGCAACGATTGGGGTGGCGGCTGCTTCACGGCCCGCCAGTGGATCTCGCCGATGGTGCGATCAGCGTGCACCACGTTGTAAATGACGCGTGCCTTGCGGTCATAGAGCACGAAATCACCCGCCTCCGCGCCGTCATCGAGGCGCAGGTAATCGGGCGTGATCAAATAGCGGGCAGGCGCCGCATCCACGCCCGGCTCGGCCATTTCGTAGAGCAGCGTGGCAACGGGCGCGGCCTGCAATGCAGGTGGGCAGAATGCGAGCAGCACGGTCGCAAGCAGACGCTTCATGGAACCTCATTCACAGGTGTTCGAGTTGGGTGAGTTCGTTCGCGGAAAACCCCGCCGCCAAACGCGCCTCACGATGGAAAGGACCGCGCAAGCCACCCTTGAGATGACGCGCAATGAGTTCGCGGTATGCGGCCTCCGGCTCCAGGCCACGCGCCGCACACAGATAACGGAACCAGCGATCGCCTGCGGCCACATGACCTACTTCATCCCGCAGGATCACATCCAGCAGCGCTGCGCCTTCCGTGTCGCCGCACGCGAGCAGTTTGGCCTTGATCCCTGGATTCACATCCAGCCCCCGTGCCTCCAACCCGCGCGGCACCAGCGCCATGCGTGCGAGCGCATCGTGGGCCGTTTTTTCGGCCATCTGCCACAGGCCGCCGTGCGCAGGAAAATCACCATAATCGTAGTCAAGCCCGCGCAGATGTCCGCGCAGCATCTCGAAATGGTCGACCTCCTCTTCCGCGATGCGCAGCCAATCACCGTAATATTCGGCGGGCAGTCCGTGGAACCGGCAGGCGTGATCGAGGGCGAGATTGATGGCCGTGAATTCGATGTGGGTGATGGCGTGGAACAGCACCGCCCGGCCTTCCGGTGAATCAGTCCGGCGCTCCACCAGTTCGCGCGGAGGCACCAGTTCCGGCCGCGCCGGGCGGCCCGCGGGCGGCGGCAACGGTGCGTCATCCTCCAGCATGAGTTCGCCGCGGCGCCAGGCGAGCGCCGCCGCGCGCGTGAGCGCGAGCTTCTCCTCTACGTCACAAGCCGCCAGACAGGCGCCTACCGTCGCAAAAAATCCGGCTTTTTCCATGGCGTGATTCTACCAAGCCGTCGCAAGGCCCGTTTAGTAAAGTCCGCAAATGAACGCTAATGAACCCAAAGTCGTAGGTCGCGTTGCGAAGCTACGCGACATCTTCCGACCGCGCTGTGTCACGTAGGCGCTGCGCGCCAACGTGACCTACGACTTTTGCGTTCATTTGCGGACTTCTTGCATCCTCAGGCCGAGGATGAGGTCCATGACGTTGGTGCCGGTGGGTCCGGTGGCAATGAGGTCACCGCTGGCTTCGAGGAAGCTGCCTGCATCGGCGCGGGCGATGGATTCGTCAAGGCGGTAACCCCCGTCTTCACCGCGCTTGAACGTGTACCCGTCCACCAGCGCGCCGGCATCTTCGCCCGGCCCGTCGCTGCCGTCGGTGCCGGCGGCCAGCACACTGATGCCGTCGTGGCCGGCGATGCGGGCGGCCACGAGCAGTGCCAGGTGCTGGCAGCGTCCTCCGCGGCCCGGTTCAGGTGGCAGGCGCAGCGTCGCTTCGCCACCCCACATGTGCAGGCCGGAACCGGAGGCGATAAGCGCGTCGGTCACTTGCCGGGCGACCTCGGCCACGTCGCCCGTGAGCAGGCTGTCGTGGACGATGACGGAAATGCCTGCCTCGCCGGCAGCACGTGCCGCCGCATCGCGTGCATCGCGATTGGAAGCGATCACGTGGGTCTCGATGGTGCGAAAGCACGGATCGTCCGGCGCGGGCGGCATGCTATCGGCCAGCAATGCGTCGATGTCTGCGGGCAAGGACGGCAGGGGCAGCTGTGCGTGGGGATCAGGCACCAGTGGACCGGAGCCGATGACGGACGGTTCGTCACCCGGCACGTCAGAGATGAGCAGGCACAAGGTCGGGCGTCCCGCAAGGACGCGCGCCAGGCGCCCCTGCTTGATACGCGAAATGCGCTTGCGCACCTGGTTCATGGCGGCGATGTCCAGGCCCGCCCCCAGCAGGTGTGTGTTCACGCGCACCAGATCCGCGAGCGTCATACCCTCGGGCAGGACCTCCACCAGCGCCGAGGAACCGCCCGAGAGAAGGAACAGGAAGGGATGTTCCGCCGGTGCGGCGCGAATGAACTCGAACAAGGCCTCGCCGGCTGCCAGACTCGCCTCATCGGGCAGCGGATGGCCCGCTTCCATGACGGTGGCTCGCCCCCGCAGGGCGGGGGCATGATAACCGTGCTTGGTGATAACCAGTGCGGATTCCACACCGCCGGCATCTAGCGCGCCCAGCGTCATGGCGGCAGCGGCCTTGCCGATGGCAACGACACGCCGCGTGACTACGGGACGGGTGGCAAGAAAATCGCGTACACGGCTGCGCCCATCCACCGCCGCAAGGGCTGCGCGGTAGGCCTGTAGCAGCGCACGGCGGGGATCACTCGCCGTTGTCATTCCAGATCCGGTAGGCATCGGGGATCTGGTTGATGCCGCTGAAACTCACCTTCAGGTCGCGCAGCAGGCCGTCCTCTATGCCGTAAATCCAGCCGTGGACCGACAGCTTCTGCCCACGTGCCCAGGCGTTCTGTACGATGGTCGTGTGGCACACATTACCCACCTGCGCGCGTACATTCAGCTCGCACAGCCGGTCGGCGCGTTCCTCGACGGGGAGCTGTGCGATGCGTTCAGCATACTGATGATAGATGTCCTTGATGTTCCGCAACCAGTTGTCGGTGAGGCCGTGGTCCTTCTTCTCCATGGCGGCCTTGACGCCGCCGCAGCCGTAGTGGCCGCACACGATGATGTGCTTCACCTGCAACACATCCACCGCATACTGGAGCACGGTCAGGCAATTGAAATCGGTGTGCACCACCACGTTCGCCACGTTGCGGTGGACAAACACGTCGCCCGGCAGCAGGCCCAGCAGCTCGTTGGCCGGCACGCGACTGTCGGCACAGCCGATCCACAGGTACTCCGGTGTCTGTTGCCTGGCAAGCGCAGGGAAGAATTCCGGATCGTCCCGCGTCACCGCCTTGGCCCAACGCCGATTGTTGTCCAGCAGATGCTGCAAGGGATGCGAGCACTTTTCACACATGCCAGGAACCTTGAATCCGCAAATGAACGCAAATGCGCAAATGCGCAAATGGGAGAGAGTACGCAGGATGAACACGAATCAATACAGCTCACGCTTGGCTGTTAGCCACTAATCTCCCTTCATCGCATTCGCGTTCATTTGCGCTCATTTGCGGACCTCACTCTTAACAAATCCCCGGGAGAGATCGGCTTTGATGTCTTCGATGTCTTCCAGGCCTACCGATATGCGGATGAGGCCTTCGGTGATGCCTGCTTCATGGCGTTTTTCCGCCGTCAGGCGACCATGGGTGGTGGTGGCCGGATGGGTGATGGTGGTCTTGACGTCGCCCAGGTTGGCGGTGATGGAAACGAGGCGGGTGTTGTCGATGACACGCCATGCCGCCTCGCGACCGCCCTGCACCTCGAAGGACACCATACCGCCAAAGGCACGTTGCTGACGTGCAGCGAGGGCATGCTGGGGATGGGATGCGAGGCCCGGATAATTGACGCGCACGACACCCGGCTGTTCCTGTAACCAGGTGGCCAGCATCAGGGCGTTGTCGCTGTGGGCGCGCATGCGCAGGGCGAGGGTTTCCAGGCCCTTCAGCATCACCCAGGCGTTGAACGGGCTGAGGCTCGGGCCGGCGGTCCGCAAGAAGGCGAACACCTGGTCCAGCTGTTCCTCACGCCCGACGACGGCGCCGCCCAGAACCCGACCCTGGCCATCGATGTACTTGGTCGCCGAGTGCACCACCAGATCGGCGCCGAGCTGGAGCGGACGCTGCAGTGCGGGGGTACAGAAGCAGTTGTCCACCACCAGCAAGCAACCGTGCGCATGGGCGAGCGTGGCCAATGCCGTGATATCGGCCACCTCCATGAGCGGATTGGAGGGTGTTTCCAGAAACAGCAGTTTGGTCTCCGGGCGGATGGCTGCTTCCCAGGCGGCAAGATCGGTCAACGGCACGTGCGTCGTGGCGACGCCGAAGCGCGCCATGTAGTTGTCGAACAACGTCAACGTGGCGCCGAACAAGCCACGCGAGGCGACGATGTGATCCCCTGCGCGCAACAGCGCCATGCAGGTGGACAGGATGGCGGCCATACCGGAGCTGGTCGCAACGCAGCGCTCGCCGCCTTCGAGCGCGGCAAGGCGTTTTTCGAAGGTGCGCACCGTCGGATTGGTGAAACGCGAATAGACGTTGCCGGGTTCACTACCGGCAAAGCGCGCCGCCGCTTCCGCGGCGCTGGCATAGACATAGCTCGACGTGGTGAAAATGGGCTCGGCGTGCTCACCCTCAGCCGTACGGTGTTGTCCGGCACGCACCGCGCGCGTATCGAACCCGTACTCGTCCCAGACCTCGCTCATCCCATTCCCCCTTTGGAGGATCAATCACAGAGGCCACACAGGCCACGGAGAAGATCCCCTTCAATGCCATCGGCGGGCAGCCCGCCCGATATCTGTTGTTGCAACCAGCGGTTTGTCACGTAGGCGCTGCGCGCCAACGTGACCTACGCGTCTTCTTCGCAGAGGCGGTGCGCCACGGAATTCAGCCAGACAGTGCAAACCCCCATGTTCCCCGTGGTTGAAGCATTTTCTTACCGGTTGTTATGCATTTCGATGGAGAAGTTTTCCATCTTGTCGCGCTGTTCCTTGGAGGCGTCGTTGCGGTTGCATTCCAGCGCAGAGAGGTAGTCCGCGGTGATGTCGCCGGTGACGTATTCGCCGTTGAAAACCGAACAGTCGAATTTCTCGATGTGGCGGCTGCCCTTGGTAGCCACGGCCTCGATGAGGTCTTCCAGGTCCTGGTACACCAGCCAGTCGGCCCCGATCTCGGCAGCGATGGCCGTCTCGTCGCGGTTGTGACCGATGAGTTCCTCCGCGCTGGGCATGTCGATGCCATAGACGTTGGGATAGCGCACCGGCGGCGCGGCGGAGGCGAAATAGACCTTGTTGGCACCGGCCTCGCGCGCCATCTGGATGATCTGCTTGGAGGTGGTGCCGCGCACAATGGAGTCGTCCACCAGCAGCACGTTCTTGCCGCGGAACTCCAGGTCGATGGCATTGAGCTTCTGGCGCACGGATTTCTTGCGCTGCTTCTGCCCGGGCATGATGAAGGTACGTGCGATGTAGCGGTTCTTCACGAAGCCTTCGCGGTACGGCACATCCAGCTTGTACGACAGTTGCAGCGCCGCGGTGCGGCTGGTGTCCGGGATAGGGATGACCACGTCGATGTCGTGGTTCGCAAACACCCTCAGGATCTTGTTGGCGAGCTTTTCACCCATGCGCATGCGCGCCTTGTAGACGGAAATGCCGTCCATGATGGAATCGGGGCGCGCGAAATACACATACTCGAAAATACACGGCGCATATTTGGGCGTGTCGACACACTGGCGGGCATGGAAACGGCCCTGCTGGTCGATGAAGACAGCTTCACCCGGCTCGACGTCGCGCATGAGCGAGAAGCCCAGGGCGTCGATGGCCACACTCTCGGAGGCCACCACGTATTCATCGCCCACGGGCGTCTCGCGCTTGCCCACCACCAGGGGCCGGATGCCATGCGGGTCGCGAAAGGCGATGAGGCCGTTGCCCGGGATCATGGCCACCACCGCATAGGCGCCGCGGACCCGACGGTGTACGCCGACGACTGCATCGAAGATATCGTCATGGCCGATGCGCAGCTTGCCGCAGCGCTGCAGTTCGTGGGCGAAGACGTTGAGCAGGATCTCCGAATCGGAATTGGTGTTGATGTGGCGCAGATCTTCGCGGAAGACCTCTTCCTGCAGCTGGGTGGCGTTGGTCAAATTGCCGTTGTGCGCCAAGGCAATGCCGTAGGGCGAGTTTACGTAGAACGGCTGGGCCTCAGCCGATGAGGCACAACCGGCCGTGGGATAACGCACGTGGCCGATACCGGTGTTGCCGGTGAGGCGCAGCATGTGCTGAGGTTGGAACACGTCGCGCACCAAGCCGTTGTCCTTGCGCAGATTCAGACGACCATCATCGCAGGTCATGATGCCGGCGGCATCCTGACCGCGGTGCTGGAGCACAGTGAGGCCGTCATACAGGGCCTGGGCAACGGGACTTTTGGCAACGATGCCGATAATGCCGCACATGAATGGGTGTTCCTCTGCAGGACTGTCTGCGTCTTGGTCAGCTGTAGCGGATGCTGGCGGCCACTTCCGGCGGCAGATAGCCGCGCAGCCACATGGCCATGTCTTCGAAATAATGCAGCAGGTAGGACTGCCGCCACCAACCGTCCTGGGGCATGGGGGTGAGACCGCTAAGCAACACCAGGACAACCACGATGGCGCAGCCGCGCGCGAATCCGAACACCAAGCCGATGACGCGATCGGTGCCGCTCAGGCCCGCCTTCTTGACCAGTTCCGTGGCCAGGTGATTCACCAGCGCTGCCACCAGGATGGTTGCCAGGAACAGCAGCGCGATGGCAACGACGAGCCGCCCGGATTTCGATTCGATGAAAGGACGCAACAGGCGTTCCAGTTCATCGGCGAAGGTAAGTGTGACCCACACGGCCAGGATCCAGCCGGTCAGGGACAGCGCCTCACGGGTGAAGCCGCGAAACAGGCCAATGAGGATCGAGATGGCGATGACGGTGAGGATGGCGTAGTCGACCCAGTTCATCGCGAGACGTGGAAAGTGGTTGCGTGCGGGACGGAAGCCACAATTTTAACAGAGCGCGTGTACGGTTTCACACTGGTACAAGGGATCACGGGTGACTCATCACCACGGCCTCGATGCCGAGGCTGTTCCGGATCTCGGCCTTGCGCGCCTCCGCATTCTCCCGCTTGAGCTCCGGGCCTACACGCACGCGGTAGGCAAGTGAGCCGTTGTCCACCTTTACCTGCTCCACGAAGGCCGTGAAACCCTTCCCGCGCGCCTTGTCCCGCAAGGCCATGGCATTGACCGCACTGCCGAAACTGCCCAGTTGCACCACCCACGACTCCGGACCCCGCTCCACGGGCGCAGGGGCAGGTGCAGCGGCCTGCTGTTGCACCGGGGGCGCTGTAGCCAGCACGGCGGTGACTTCAGGGGCCGGTGTGCGCTGCGCTGCCTCGTGGGCCTGTGCCTGTTGCACGGACTCGACCACGCGCTGCGGCGCGCTGGCGGGCTGTGCCGGGAGTTGCAGGGGGATTTCGATGCTCTGGAAGGTCTGATCGGGACGTTCGGGAATGTTGCTGCCGAATGAGGACATGCCTTCGTCATCGTCGCCATCGAGCAGCATCGGCACGAAGATGACGACCAGGGCCACGAGCACCACGGCGCCCGTCAGGCGCTTTTTCAGTTGTTCGTTCACCGTTCCAGCCTCGGAGAAAACCCTCGGAATTATACGGGCACGGTCAAAGCCGCGGCCACCGTGCGGAAGGAACCGAACACCACCACGCGATCGCCGGCCTGCGCTTCGGCATGGGCCTGGCGACAGGCGTCCTCTACCTGGTCGAAGGCCTGTACGGAAGCGATACCGGCGGCCTGCAGGATGGCAGTAAGCCGCGCGTGGCCACTGCCCCGGGCACCATTCAGTCCTGCCACATACCAGCTATCCACCTGCGGGGTCAATTCTGTCACCACGCCCGCGGCATCTTTGTCGCCGAGCATGGCGATGACCAGGCGGGTCTTGCCGCTACAGGGCCAGGCGGCCAGATTGCGAGCCAGTTCGGCGGCGGCATGGGGGTTATGGCCCACATCCAGGATGCGGGGCACCGACCCGGGCAACACCTGGAAACGGCCCGGAAGCTGAACCGACAGCAGGCCGGCGCGTACATCCTGCTGGTACACCGGTACGCGTGCGGTGAGCTGTTCCAGCGCCATGAGCACACCGGCGGCGTTCCGGGTCTGGGAAACGCCACGCAGGGCCGGCAGCGGCAGGCCCTCGCGACGCTGCAGGGTGCCGCGCCACCACCACTGCTGGCCGTCCACACCGAATTCGTAGTCACGACCCAGGATGAACAGTGGGGTGCCCAGGCGCTCGGCCTCGGCGAGCAGGGCCTGCGGTGGATGCGGATCGCTGCATATCGCCGGCCGGTGCGGACGGAAGATGCCGGCCTTCTCCCGCGCGATGCGCTCACGGTCGGGGCCGAGCCATTCGGCATGGTCCACATCGATGGGTGTGATGAGCGCCACGTCGGCGTCGATGAGGTTGACCGCATCGAGGCGCCCGCCCATGCCCACTTCCAGGACAGCAATGTCCAGCTCGGCCCGTTCCAGCAGGTCCAGGGCCGCCAGGGTGCCGAATTCGAAGTAGCTCAGGGAGACATCGCCGCGTGCCCGGTCCACACGATCGAAGGCGGCGCACAGGGCGGCGTCAGAGGCCTCCACACCGTTGATGCGCACGCGCTCGTTGTAGCGCAGCAAATGGGGCGAGGTGTAGGTACCGACCCGATAGCCGGCCGCGCGCAGGATGGCGTCGAGCATGGCGACACTCGAGCCCTTGCCGTTGGTGCCGGCCGCGGTGATCACCGCGTGCGAGGGCCGTCCCAAGCCCATGCGCCCGAGCACCTCCCCCACCCGTTCCAGGCCAAGATCGATGGCCTTGGGATGCAGGGTCTCCTGCCAGGCGAGCCATTCAGCGAGGGTTTGATAGCGCATGGGAGAAAAGAATAAACACGGGGGACACGGGAAATACGGGGGGGTTCATGGGTTCCGAGGATGAATTTGCCTGTGGGAGAGGCTTCGGGGCGCGATGGGTTCGGCCTGCCACATCACCGCCGCCGGAACACCCCTCGGGCATAAAGCTCCCACAACACCAATACATCCCCGTGTCCCCCCGTGTTCCGGCTTTTCCCTTCACGCCGCCGGCAACTGCTGCAGCATGGTGAGTACACGGGCGAAGCGATCACGCATTTCGCGGCGATCGATGATCATGTCGATGGCGCCGTGTTCGAGCAGGAATTCGCTGCGCTGGAAACCCTCGGGCAGGGTTTCACGTACCGTCTGTTCGATGACGCGCGGTCCGGCGAAACCGACCAGCGCGCCCGGCTCGGCCATGTTGATATCGCCAAGCATGGCGAGACTCGCCGACACGCCGCCCATGGTGGGGTCGGTGAGCACCGAAATGAACGGGATGCCACGCTGGGAGAGCCGTGCCAGGGCCGCCGAGGTCTTCGCCATTTGCATGAGGGAAAACAGCGCCTCCTGCATGCGTGCGCCCCCCGAGGCGGAGAAGCACACCAGGGGAATGCCCTCATCCAGGCTGGCGTTGACGGCGCGTACGAAACGCTCCCCTACTACCGATCCCATGGAGCCGCCCATGAAGCTGAACTCGAAGGCGCAGGCCACCAGCGGCACACCATGTACCCGGCCCTTCATGACCACCAGCGCGTCGGTTTCACTGGTGACTTTCTGCGCCTGCAGCAGGCGATCCTTGTAACGCTTGCTGTCCTTGAACTTGAGGGCGTCCACCGGCTGTACGTTGGCACCCAGCTCCTGGCGCCCTTCCTCGTCCAGGAAGGTCTCCAGACGGCGGCGTGCATTGATGCGCATGTGGTGACTGCACTTGGGGCAGACCTCGAGGTTGCGTTCCAGCTCGGCGCGGTACAGCACGGCACCGCAGCCCGGGCACTTGGCCCACAGGCCCTCGGGCACGGTCTTTTTCACACCGCTCTCGCTACGCTCGGTGCGTATACGGGAGGGGACGAGTCGTTTCAGCCAGCTCATGGCTTTCCTCCGCTGCCGCTTGCGCGGCTTCTATTTATTTGTTCGCTGCAGCCGCGTCCATGGCGCGGCGCAATTCGCCCAGGAAGGCCGCGGCGGCTTCGGGTACGCGCGCAGGCTGGCCGTCCAGCGCGCCGATGCGGCTCACCAGGGCGCTGCCCACGATCACCGCATCGGCCACGGCGGCGAGCCGTGCCGCCGATTCCGCATCGCGGACACCGAAGCCCACACCAATGGGCAGTGACGTGTGCTTGCGTACCTCTTCGAGGCGCGCGGCCACCTCGCCCGTATCGAGGTGGGCGGCGCCGGTCACGCCCTTGATGGACACGTAATAGACGAAGCCGCCCGCCACCTCGCAGATACGCGTCATGCGCCCCGCGTCGGTGGTAGGTGCCAGCAGAAAAATGGGATCGATGTCACGCGGACGCAGCGCGGCCAGGAACTCCTCCGCCTCCTCGGGCGGCAGGTCCACGGTGAGTACTCCGTCCACGCCCGCCTCCGCCGCGGCGCCGGCGAAGGCCTCGTAGCCCATGACCTCCACGGGGTTGAGATAGCCCATCAGCACCACGGGGGTGTGCGTGTCACTCTTGCGGAACTCACGCACCATCTCCAGCACCTGGCGCAGGGACACATGGTGGCGCAAGGCACGTTCGGCGGCACGCTGGATCACGGGACCGTCGGCCATGGGATCGGAGAACGGTACGCCCAGTTCGATGATATCGACACCGGCAGCGACCATGGCGTGCATGAGCGCCACGGTCACGCCCGGCTCGGGATCCCCTGCCGTCACATACGGAATGAGTGCGGTGCGGCCCGCGGCGCGCAGTTCGGAAAATCGGCTGGCGATACGGCTCATACGGTGATTCCTTCCAGCGCAGCCACTGTGTGGATGTCCTTGTCGCCGCGCCCGGAGAGACTGACGATGATGAACTTGTCCTTGCTGAGGGTGGGTGCGAGCTGCATGGTGTAGGCGAGTGCGTGGCTGGATTCGAGTGCAGGCATGATGCCCTCGGTGCGGGTCAGGGAATGGAAGGCCGCAAGGGCCTCCTGATCGGTGACAGGCACGTACTGGGCGCGGCCCGTGTCCTTGAGCCAGCAATGCTCGGGCCCCACGCCCGGGTAATCCAGGCCGGCGGAAATGGAGTGGGTCTCGATGACCTGACCGTCCTGGTCTTCCATCAGGTACATGCGGTTGCCGTGCAGCACACCGGGCCGACCGGCATTGAGCGGCGCCGCGTGGCGACCGGAATCGATGCCCTCACCCGCCGCTTCCACGCCGTACATGGCGACCGTCGGGTCACCGAGGAATTCGTAGAACAGGCCCATGGCATTGGAACCGCCGCCCACGGCGGCCACCAGTGCGTCGGGCAGACGGCCTTCGTGTTCCAGCGCCTGGCTGCGCGCCTCGCGGCCGATGACGGCCTGGAAGTCACGCACCATGGCAGGGTACGGGTGCGGACCCGCCACCGTGCCGATGATGTAAAAGGTGTTATCCACGTTGGTGAGCCAGTCACGCATGGCCTCGTTGAGCGCGTCCTTCAGGGTGCGCGAGCCCGAGGTCACGGGCACCACGGTGGCGCCGAGCAGCTTCATGCGGAAGACGTTGATCTTCTGGCGCTCGATATCGTCGGCGCCCATGTACACCACACATTCCATGCCGAGCCGCGCCGCCACGGTGGCGGTGGCGACACCGTGCTGGCCGGCACCGGTCTCGGCGATGACGCGGGTCTTGCCCATGCGCTTGGCCAGCAGGGCCTGACCCACGGTGTTGTTGATCTTGTGTGCCCCGGTGTGGTTGAGATCCTCACGCTTCAGGTAGATGCGCGCCCCTCCCAGTTCACGGGTCCAGCGTTCGGCGTAATACAGCGGCGACGGCCGGCCCACGAACTCGTGCAGGTCGTGGGTCAGCTCGGCCAGGAACTGCGGGTCGTGGATGTAGCGGTGGTAGGCCTCGGTGAGTTCCTGCAGCGGCCCCATGAGGGTCTCACCCACGAAGCGGCCGCCGTAGGGGCCGAAATGGCCGCGCTCGTCCGGCAACTCCAGCAGGTTTTTCCAGTTCTTGTCAGCGTGCACTCTCCACTCCTCGCATGAAGGCGGCCATTTTCTCGGGGGACTTGATGCCCTTGGCCGCTTCGACGCCGCTGCTCACGTCCACGCCCCAGGGGCGCACGGTACGAATGGCGTCGGCAATATTGTCCGGGTCCAGGCCCCCGGCCAGCACCAGCGGCAAGCCGAGCTGTGCGGGTAGCCGCTCCCAATCGAAGCGCGTACCCGTGCCACCGGGGGCGTCGGGGTGGTAGGCATCCACCAGCAGGGCGCGCGCATCTACATAGTCCTCCGTCGCCACCCGCAGGTCCATGCCCGGCCGCATCGCCAGTGCCTTCAGGTAGGGTCTGCGAAAAGCACGGCAGTACGCAGGTGATTCATTGCCATGGAACTGCAGCAGGTCCAGTGGCAGTGCATCCAGCACGGCATTCACCTCCTCCGCCGGAGCGTCCACGAACAGGCCCACGGTGGTGACGAAAGCCGGAAGTGCCGCCAGGATGGCTTTGGCCTGTGCCACATCCACGGCACGCGGGCTCTTGGCATAGAACACCAGGCCGATGGCATCGGCACCCATTGCCGCGGCATGCCCGCCGTCCTCCGGCCGGGTGATTCCACAGATTTTCACGCGCGTGCGCGCGACGGATTCGTCGTGCATAGGAATCGTGCAGATTACCAGACCAGGGGGGGCGGCGAAAGCTGGGGCAGGCCGAAGCGCGACGGATAGCCCACCCCCACGAGATACAGCCCGCAGGGCGGGGCCGTGATACCGCCCACGGTGCGGTCACGAGCCTGCAGAACCTCACGGGCCCACCCGGGTTCGCGCTCACCGGCACCGATGGTGGACAGCACACCAGCGATATTGCGCACCATGTGGTGCAAAAAACCGTTGGCCTCCGCCTCCAGCACGATATACGGGCCGTGGCGCCGCACGTCGAGCCGGTGCAGGGTGCGTACCGGGCTCTTCGCCTGACAGGCCACGGCGCGGTAGGAGGAGAAATCATGCTCTCCGAGCAGGTGGCGCGCGGCCTCGGCCATGCGTCCGGCATCCAGTTCACGATGGTCCCAGCTGACCCGGTAAGCGAGGAATGTGGGCCGTACCCGGCGTGAGAAGATCACATAGCGGTAGGTGCGGCGTTCGGCCGAAAAGCGCGCATGGAAGTCATCCGGCACGCGACATGCCCATAGCACACAAACATCCTTGGGAAGATTGGCGTTGACGCCATACACCCAGGCCCGTTCGCTGCGTTCCGCACTGGTGTCGAAGTGCACCACCTGCCCGCTGGCGTGTACACCGGCGTCGGTACGACCGGCACAGGCAGTGGTCACCGGTTGCGCGGCCACTTTCGTGACGGCGGCTTCGAGCGCGCCCTGCACCGTGCGCACGCCCGGGGCCTGCGCCTGGTAGCCGCTGAACTTGCTGCCGTCGTATTCGATGCCGAGAGCTATGCGCATCGTTGGGATTTGCCTAAGAAAAGGATTTCAACGCAAACAGGGAACGCAAAGCTGATGGTGCCGGCAGAAAAATGTGAAGGGCGCAAAGCGCGCGGGAAGTGATCTTCCTCTGCGACCTTTGCGCCCTCTGCGCCTTTCGGTGGCTGTCTCTTCCTGCTCAGGCGATCTGCTTGAGGAGTTCCCCGGCCTGTTGCTTCTGCATCGCATCGCCTTCCTGCATGACCTCGTCGAGCAGGTTACGGGCACCGTCGTTATCGCCCATGCCCATGTAGGCGCGGGCGAGATCCAGCTTGGTGTCCACCTCATTGATGTCGCCCAACAGCAGGTCGTCATCCGTCTCCTGCTCCGGAAGCGCCATGGCATCGACGCCCAAGGCGTCCGTCCCCGTATCCAGGTCGGCGAGGTTCAGTTCGCCCATGGGCTCCGCGTCCGGATCCACGGGATCCGGCTCCCCTTCCTGCCTGGACTCCGCGTCACCGAGGTCGAGTTCGGCCAGATCGAAGTCCGCCAGTTCCAAGCCCCCGTCGTCCTGCAGCGTGGCAGGTGTGGCCGTGGCGGCGGCTTCAGGTTCTTCCAACGTCAGCTCGCTCAGATCGAAATCCGGCACCGCCTCCTGCTCAGGTACGGGTTCCACCACCGGCTCGTCCAGGGACAGGTCACCGAGGTCAAAGTCGAGGGCGGTGTCTGCCGCGGCAGGCTCCGGTGCGGATGCCGGTGACGCTGGGGATTCGCCGGCGAGGGCGTCCAGGTCCAGGTCGAAGGCGGGTTCCTCGGCGGCGGCCGGTGCCGCAGTCCCGGCCGGCGTGGCGGCGGTCTTTCCGGGCTCCAGATCTTCCAGATCCGAGAAATCCACGCCCAGGTCCAGATTGAAGTCGCTGGCGCCCGATTCCATCTCCTCGGTGAGCGCATCCAGGTCCAGCCCGATATCAAGCACCTCGTCGTCGAGGCGGGCATCCACGTGATCGGGCCCGGCAGGGACAGGCGTCGTGGGGGCCTTGGCAAACAGATCGTGCTCGGGCAACAGCTCATGGCCCAGCACCAGCACCTTGTCCCACAGCGGACCCGTGCCGTTCAGGAGCGCGTGGGTCTTGAGGGCTTCGGCCTCAAACTTGGACTTGTCCTGGGTCGCGTGATAGACCTCGAGCAGCTTGACGTGCAATTCCGGACGCTCCGGATTGTGCTTGAGGGCATCCCGCACCAGGTCCTCGGCCTGCTGATAGCGCTGATAGGCCATGTACACATCTGCCTCGGTGAGCGGGTCGACCTCCGAGTCCTCGGTCTGGATATCACCCATGCCGCTCACGGCGAAGTCACTGAAGAAGGAGCTCTCCTCCCCTGCCTTGGCTTCCGGAGTCCTGCCCATGGAAGGCGTACCGCCCATGAGGATGCTCTCGGTGAAGTTGCTGTTCGAACGGCGGCGACGAACGACAAGCACGGCGAGCGTCGTCAAGGCCAGTCCAAGCAGCAGGAACAAACCCGAATACACCGGGTTGGCGAGCAGGGCCTCCAGCAGCGTGGGCTCCGGCGGCGGCGGGGGCGGCAGCGGGCGCCTGGGCTTCTTGAGGGGCTTGGGTTCCTCAGTCTGGGCAGCATCGGCCTGCGGCGCCGGCGCGGCTGGGCTCGCTGTTGCTTCCGCTACCGTCGCGGCCTGAGGGCCGGCGGCAGACACCACGGAGGGGGTGGCTTGGGTGGGAGCGGCACCGGCGGTAGCCTGTTCCGTCGCCTGCGGCGCCTCGGACATGGCCGCGGCCATGCCAGGTTCTGCGGCAGGGGCCGCTACGGCCTTGCCCAACTGGCGCTGCAGCATGGCGAGATCATCGTCCTTCAGGCTGAGCAGGCGTTCCATGGCCGTGATCTGGTTTTCCAGTTCCTGCAAGCGGGTGCGCAGTTCTTCCGCTTCCTGCTTGCTCGCCATACCGGCCTCCTGGGCCAGCAGCAGTTCCTTTTTCAGACCTTCGAGTGCCTGGGCGTCCTTACCGGCGGTGCCGGAGGAATCGGTCTTGCCCGGCTCGGCCGCCTCGGGGGCGACCAGCTTGAGGCGCGGTTCCTCGGCCTTCACCGCGGCGGCACTGCGCGGCACGGTGGCCTCACCCGTGGGTACACGGCTCCTGGCCTCGTCCGCGGCCTGTTGCTTGAAGTCTTGCCAGGCGCGGTCCTGACGGGCGACCTCGCGCGCCGCCTCGGCACGATCCATGGCCTTGAGCAGGGCCGGATCGAGGCGCAACACCGTGCCTGCCCTGAGGCGGTTCACGTTGTTGTCCTCGAAGGCGCCGGGGTTGCCTTTGAGCAGGGCCATCATCACCTGGGGCACGGTGACGGACGCGTCGGGGCGCAACTTGTTGGCGATGCTCCAGAGCGTTTCGTTGTCCCGCACCGGGCCGTAGGTGCGCGGGCCCGCGGGCGTGGCGCCCTTGCCGGTGACCGCGACACCGCGTGCGGAACCCGGTGCGCGCTTGCCGGTGGTGCCCGCCCTGGCGGCGGTAACGGGAGCACGCACGGCGGGTGGCGCCTCCTTCTTCATGAGTTCGGGGGGATCGAGCAGAACGGTGTATTCGCGCACCAGGCGACCCGAACGCCAGTTCACCTCCACCAGGAAGTCCAGGAAAGGTTCACGCATGGGCCGCTCACTGACGGCCTTGATGAAATAGGTGCCGTTAGGCCGCTGCTCCACCGAAAATTCGATGGCCATCAGGGCCATGGGACGGTCAAGATCAAGTTGCTGGAAGGCGTCGCTGGAAGCCAGGGAGGCGACAATGCTTGAGACGTCATCCGCGGCGACGGAGAGCAGGTCAATCTCGGCTGAAAGGGGTTGGTTCAGGCCCGAATGGAGGCGAATATCGCCGAGCCCCAGGGGATAGGCCGCTGCGGGGGCAAGCAGCAGGGCCAGCAAAAATGATTTTAGCTTCCGCAAGTTCTGCACTCCCTCAGGCGCCGCTGGCGGTCGGCAATGGGTCGAGAACCATATTCCGTCCGCGGGTTTGGTGCCGAAACTTACCAAACGGCTTTAGTTGTAGCAACTAACCTTGTCTCAGGAGAGGTTTTTTGCCAACTGTTCCGCAATCTGAACGCAGTTCAGTGCCTGACGCCGGATGTTCTCCGTGACCACCCACAAATCCAGCCCACGGGGATGACTCAGGTCCTCCCGCAACCGGCCCACCCAGACCGGATCCTGGCCCGCGGCCTCGGTGACGGGCGTGGGATAACCGCCCGGCTCGTGCACGTCCAGTACCTCCACGCCAGCGGCGGATTCCAGCAGTCGACGCGCCTCGGCGGCACCCAGCCTGTCGCGGGTTTCCAGGTGCACGGCCACGGAGTGGCCAAAGAACACGGGCACACGTACGGCGGTGGCATTCACGCCGAGGTCGGGGGCATGCAGCACGCGGCGCAGCTCATGCATCAGCTTCATCTCCTCGCCGGTGAAGCCGTTGTCCTGGAAGGCATCGACCTGCGGCAGCAGATTGAAGGCGATTTGCTTGGGGAACATCCCTGATTCCACGGGTCGCACATTGAACAGGTTCGCGGTCTGGCGCGCCAGCTCCTCCACGGCGTTGCGCCCACCGCCGGACACGGCCTGGAAGGTGACGGCATTGATACGGGTGAGGCCCGCAACATCCTGCAGCGGCTTCAGCGCCACGGCGAGGGCGATGGAACCGCAGGAGGGGCTGCTGATCAGGTTGCGCGCAGCGAAGCCGGCGATGTCGTCGGCATTGACCTCTGCCACCACCAGCGGCACGTCGGCCGCATCCCGGAATTTCGGTGAACTGTCGATGACCAC
>Ga0172382_10000707_pt1 | contig 62351 bp, 61 predicted proteins | sample Leawel138RmetaG_FD_122245 | JGI IMG/M metagenome (GOLD analysis project Ga0172382, IMG submission 122245) | Leachate microbial communities from a municipal landfill in Southern Ontario, Canada - Leachate well 138R metaG | ecosystem: Engineered > Solid waste > Landfill > Unclassified | place...
AAAGTGCGTTCAGCAGGGCCACGAGCACAGGTTCGCTATTCGAAGTACCGAAAACAATCTTGAAGAGGACGTCGTTGATCAGACTGGGTTTAGGCACGACTCCATTATAAAAGATTTTTCGCCTGTGTCACGCACCCGCGTGGGCCATTTTGATGCCTGCCACCGAAACGTGCACGACGGCTCACTTCGCATCTTCCTCCGGCCAGACGGCAAACTGCACTTCACCGACGCCGAGGGCAACTCGGTGGCCGAGCAAGCCGACCTGGAGTTGGGGCAGTGGCTCGACTTTAATATCGGGTGGGACGGTGAGGAGGACGACTCCTTTACCATTCGGGCCCACCGGGGAGAGTGGTCGATTTTTAGTCGTAAATGACAAGAACCGTCCTCGTGGGTTGCACCTTACCTGGAATGCGCTCGATCCACGAGAGACCATGAACCGCCAGATTGCGGAGCAACAGGAACCGCCTCGAAATCCCCCGGGGCCCAAGCAGGCCCCGGTTCGAGGGTTTGCGAGTGCGGCTCCCCAAATCAACTTCTATGCTGCGTCTCCTGACAGCAGCCTCTGAACACCCTCTAGAAAAACCTGATAGCTACGAGAAGTGTTGCCGTCCTGGGAGAGGCAGGCTCCCATTTTTCTTGCACCGGAGATCTTCTGGAAGCTCGGGACGAGTTTCGCTAGTTCTTTCGAGGGGCTGGCAAGCTTGTCGGGTTGCCGAAATTTCTTCTTTCCGGCGTGCTTTAACAACTTTGCATCCTGGTAAGCCTGGCTCAAGGCGTGGAAATCGCCGAGATACCAAGCTTCCAACTCTTGACAGGCAATTCTTATAAGCGCGGCTTTGCCGGATTCCTGGCAGAGTCTTTCGAGGCGACACTTTGAGCGATGCAGTCGCCGCCGTCGTTGTCGTGCACGACCACGAAACGGTCGCCGGGTCTGTTCCAGGCGGCCAGTTTTCGGCGCAAACTCTTTTCCAGGTCCTGCTTGCCTGCATGGGTAACACATTGAAAGGTGAGTTTTGGAAAGTAGCGGGGAAGAAGCTGTTCGAGGAAAGCCTTCATCGACGGCTCTTCGAGGAAAAACACGAGTCTCACAAGCTGGCTCCCTCGAACAATCCCTGCTTCCAAAGCGAGCCGGGCAAGTCGCCTGTGGCCACCAGGCTACGAAGCAGTTCGCTTGCGTCCGCCCGCCGAATTTCACTAAACCCATTACGCTTCACCAGCCAGTAGATCTCCTCCAATTTCACACCGTTCAAAAAATCCGGAGAGTGGGTGGAGACGAAGACTTGTCCGCCCCGTCTGGCGTAGTCCCTAAACTCTTCAACAAGCTCTAGCAGTAAATCCGGGTAGAGTTGGTTCTCGGGCTCTTCGATGGCCAAGAGCGGGTGGGGGCTCGGATCGTACAGAAGAACAAGGTAGGCGAATATCTTGATCGTACCGTCCGAAACGTAGCGGCTGACAAAGGGGTCCTTAAAGCTCCCGTCTCTAAATCGGAGCACAAGTCGCCCGTCTTCGGTCGGTCGCGCCCTCTTCGCCATAGACGCTTTCATTGGTGATGGCAGTCCCCGTGCCCCGTCGGAAATCGACAAAGTGCCAGGGCTGGCCCCGCCTACCGCGGCGAAACTTCAGAATTTCCCTCTCCACCACGGGGCGGGAACCGTTCAAGCCGACCTCCAGGTGATAGGTGGCCAGGCGACCCCCGCTCTCTCTAAACTTGACTACGATCTCGATGGGTCCGCTTTCTCCCCGGCTGACAAGCTCCTTAAACCCACCTCTTCGAGCCACCGCGGCAGCCACGTTGGTCTGAAGCGACTCTCTCAGAAAAGAGAAGATATCGAAGAGAGTCGACTTGCCGCTTCCATTGGCGCCGACAATGATAACCAGGGAGGCGAGGTTCTCCAGTTTCGCATCACGGAACACGTCTAAGGCTGAGGTGCCTCCTCGGGCTGAGGTGCCTCCTCGGGCTGAGGCGTCTCCTCAGGCTGCCCGGCCTCGGTCTCCTCATTGTCTTCAGCAGATGGTGAGGTGGGTTCCGGGGTTTTCTTGATCCAGACCTGATAGAGGCGACGGTTGTTGACTTCGTCGGCCTCTTCGACCACCTTATCCGGATCCAGGATAGCCAGGAGCTTGACCGAACTGCCGGTGGCGTTCACGCCGGGAAAGAGCGCTTCTCGCTTCTGACCGTGTCGCATCCCCTCAACTTCGGCGAAATAGCTCGTTCGCTCACCGGAATCGACCTGAATGGCCACCAGTTCGATCTTGACTGGACCTTTGATTTCACTGTTCTTGACCAGGTTGGTGACGATCACTTTAACCTGGTTATTCGCCCCCGGCAGAAGCCCGTTGGGCACGACGATCTCCATCGGCCACAGATCGGGTAGAGGGAGCGTCTCGTCCTGGGCCTGCAAGGGAGTGAACCCCAGAGCCAGAGATATCATCAAAAAATAAACTAACTTTCTCGTCAAGTTTGATTTCCTCCATGCGCTTGACCTGCACAACAATCTAGCAACTTCTATACTGTGCTTTCCCGGCCGTAACCTTTTCGGTAGGACTTCAAGCCCGGAGAGATAAACGCCAAAGCTATGCGGATCAGTGTGGTGATACCCACATATAACAGAGCGGACTCCCTTTCGGTTGTGCTGCCGTCGCTTTTGGATCAGACCTTTCCCGCCGAGCAGTACGAACTTTTGCTGTGCGACGCCGGATCCACCGACGGCACGAAGGAGTTGACGGAGGAACTCAAAGATCCCCGTATTGTTTTCACCCCCGGGCCCAACACCGGGCGATCCGGGGCCCGCAATCGTGGAGTGCGAGAGGCCCGAGGGGACCTGATTCTCTTCACCGACGCAGACATCATCGCCGAACCCGATCTCCTGCAACAGCACTTCGATTACCATTCTCGCTTTCCGGGAGACGCGGTGGTGGGGTGCGAGGTTCAGGTGAACACCCTGGAGGAGTACCGCGAGTACCGAGAAGACCCGCAGGCTCACGCCCGCCACAGTGTGAACCGGACCACCGTGCCCTGGCACTACTTCCTGACCGGAAACGCCAGCGCCCGCAAAGCCGATTTGCTCCGAGTGGGAGGGTTCGACGAAGATTTCACCGGCTACGGTCACGAAGACCTGGAACTGGGCTATCGCCTGCAGCAGTCCGGATGCGTGCTGCGTTACAACCCTTTTGCGGTAAACTATCACTGGCACCCGGTGCCTTACGAGGAACAGTGCCAGAAGATGTTTCTGGCCGGCAAATCGACGGTGCGTTTCTATCGCAAGCACCGGGACCTCCGGATCCCTCTGATCATGGGCATGAATCCTATCTCTCTGGGGGTGCACGCGCTGATCTCGAGGGGCGGACGGCTGCACCAATTGCTGGAGAAGTGGGCGGTCAGTTCCAAGTTGGGGCGTGAGATACTACTCCAGTGGCATTACGTCAGCGGGATCCGATCGGTATGGCCCTGACTCGAAAACCCAGCCTGAAGCAGCTCTTCGAATCCCGGACGCCTGATTCGATTCTGGTCATTCGCACCGATCGGGTGGGCGACCTGATCCTCTCCACCCCTTTTCTGCGTTCGCTTCGGGAGCAGTTCCCCAGCGCGCACATCACCGCCTGGGTAGCTCCCTACTGCGAGCAGGTGTTGATCGCCACCGGACTGGTTGACAGCATCGTCACCTCGCTGCCCTCAGGGCATTTCGACCTGGCAGTCTCGCTGGCTCCTCGAAGCGAGAGCTTGAAGAACACCTTCGCCTCGGCGGCCACTCTCCGAGTGGGATACATCTACACCGATCGGCCGATGGTACGATTGCTGGCGCGGCGCTGCTTGACCCACTGTGAGTTGATCAAGGTTTCGGTACCCGACCATCTGGAGCACGAGGTTGAGCACCTCGATCGCCTGGCTCGTTTTATGGGTCTCCCTCCCTCCACCCAGCGCCCCCTGGAGTTAGGGCTCCGATTCAAGACCAAGGATTGGTCGGTCTTGCACCTGGGGGATCGCTGGTTCACGAACGGATGGTCGGTGGATGACGTGATCCGACTGTGTTATGGAATGGAAGCGTTCGGCCGCCTGGTCGTTACGGCCGGTCCTCGGGAGGCCGAACTGGTGGCGAGAGGTGGCTTTGCAGAGTTTGACCTCCGGACGGGCTTGCGCTTTGCCGAGTGGTGCCAACTCATCGGAGAGTCGAAGCTCCTGGTCTCTCCCGATACCGGTGCGGTCCACGTGGCCGCAGCCCTGGAGACCCCCGTGGTGGTGGCCTATGAAGCTGAGAGTTACCAGCACTGTTCGGTGCAATGGCGCCCCTGGAAGGTGCCGCACCGCGCTTTGGTCAAAGGCGCCCCGGATTCCACCGTGACTGAAATTTTGAGCGCAGCCAGGGAGATCCTGGATGCAAAAAAGCGGAGCCGTGAGGCTCCGCGTCAGGGATGATTACTTGAGGTTGGGTCCATTCGATAATAGGCTACCACGGCTCTATCGTCAGTGGTCAAACGGTTGAACAATGGGTATCCCAGAGGGTATCTCCCAGAGATGAGTTCATAAAGGAACTCGTTTCCAGCCTTAGAAACTTCCCCTCTCAAGATGATAGGCGGTCGGACAATGAAAGTTGGAGAAAAGAGCGTGAAAACAGAACCGATAGGTAGTCTGCGACGGACCCATACCTGCGACGATCTGCGAGCAGAGCATGACGGTCAGAGTGTTATCCTGATGGGATGGGTGCACCGTCGCCGAGACCTCGGGGGGCTGATATTTATCGATCTGAGAGACCGCTACGGCATGACCCAGGTGGTGGTCGACCCGGCTCAGGCCGAGGCCTTCGAGAAGGCTGAGCGGGTGCGCTCCGAGTTTGTCCTGGCCGTCCTGGGGCGGGTTCGGATTCGGCCCGGGGAGACCCGCAACGCCAACATCCACACCGGCGATGTGGAACTGGTGGTGGAGGAGATCAAGATCCTGAACCCCTCCAAAGTCGCTCCGGTTCAGGTCTCCGACTACCAGAGCGTGGATGAAGCCTTGCGGCTTCAGTACCGCTACGTTGATCTTCGGCGCCCCTCTATGACCCACAATTTGGTACTGCGCCACCGGATCGCCAAAGCGGTGCGGGACTATCTGGATGGTCAGAACTTTCTCGAGATCGAGACCCCGACTCTGGTGCGCTCGACCCCCGAAGGAGCGAGAGACTATCTGGTACCCAGCCGCGTCCATCCGGGAAATTTTTACGCTTTGCCCCAGTCTCCACAGATTTTCAAGCAACTGTTGATGGTGAGCGGGATGGACCGCTACTTTCAGATCGCCAGGTGTTTTCGCGATGAAGATCTGCGGGCCGACCGGCAACCGGAGTTTACCCAGATCGATATGGAGATGTCTTTTGCCGGACAAGACGATGTGCTGGGTGTGGTCGAAGGCATGCTGGAGCACATGTTTCGAACCGTCATGGGGGTGCAAATTGAGACCCCGTTTCCCCGCATGCCCCACTCACAAGCGCTGGAGCTGTATGGCAGCGACAAGCCGGATATGCGTTACGACATGCGTTTTCATAATATCGAGGAGCATCTCTCCGGTACGGAATTCAAGGTTTTTAAGGCCGCTCTAGAGAGTGGTGAGTGGATCCGGGCTATGGTGCTACCTGGCCAGGCCGGTGCTTCCCGAAAGGTTCAGGGCGAACTGGATGAACTGGCCAAGAGCAACGGCCTGGCCGGAGTTTTCTTCATCGGTCGGGGAGAGGACGGTTCACTGAAGTCCTCCTTGCTCAAGCACCTGGGAGAGGAGTCCGTGGAAGGCATCCTGGCCTCGGTGGGGGCGACCCAAGACGATCTGGTGCTGATCAGCGCCGGGAACAAAAAAGAGCTTCTGGCCGGCCTGGGCCGACTGCGGGTGGAACTCGCCAGGAAGTATCAACTGGCCTCCAAGGACGACTTCAAACTGCACTGGGTGGTGGACTTTCCGCTCTTTGCTTACGATGCCGAAGAGGATGCCATCTGTCCCGAGCATCACCCCTTCACCTCGCCCCACGCCCAGGACTTCCATCTGCTGGAGTCGGAACCGCTGGCCGCCCGGGCGGCCGCCTACGATCTGGTCTTAAACGGAAACGAGGCCGCCTCCGGGAGTGTCAGGATCCATCAGCGTGAGTTGCAAGAGAAAGTCCTGGAGTGCATCGGACTCACCATCGAGGATGCGCGTCAGAAGTTCGGATTTCTTCTCAACGCCTTTGAGTACGGGGCCCCGCCTCACGCCGGGATCGCCCTGGGTCTGGATCGACTGGTGGCGATCTGCGCCGGTCAGGACAGCATCCGAGAGGTGTTGGCTTTCCCCAAGAACGCCAACGCCTACTGCCCTCTTACCGACGCTCCGGTGGAAGCCACTCCGGAGCAGCTTGAGCTTCTCGACCTGAAAGTGGAGCGTCCCACCCCGTGAAGGAGGGGTGCACAGGAGCGCTCAGTGAGCGGTTTTATTTAAGTTCAGAGCAGCAAGAGATGCAGCGGTCTGAGCACGGGCTGGATCTGGAAGGGCTTCTGCGCAGTCTGGTCTCTGGAGCCCAACCTCTGGCGGTCGCGCCAATCTCGGGCTTTCAGGTGGTGGCGGCGGGAGCCAACGCCCGGGGAGAAATCTTTTTGGGAGTGAATCTGGAGTTTTGCGGGACAACCTTTGCCCAGACGGTTCACGCCGAGCAGTTCCTGCTCAGTCTGAGTCGCACTTACTCGTCCTCTCCTTTGGTCAAGATCGCCGTCTCGGCACCGCCTTGCGGCCACTGCCGCCAGTTTCTCAAAGAGTTCGACCGAGAGGGCGAATTGGAGATCCTGATCGGCAACGAGCCGGCCACAAGTATGGGCGCACTGTTTCCCCGCTCCTTCGGTCCTGCTGATCTCGACGTGAGCGAGCCGTTTTATGTGGAGCCTCCGGAGCTTCCGGAAGGGGGAGACCTGGAGGAGGCTGCTCGCAGGGCGGCTCGTCATTCCTACGTGCCCTACAGCGGTTCGCGAGCGGGAGTCGCCGTGCGAACCGAGGAGGGCCGGATTTTTTGCGGGGCGGCCCTGGAGAATGCCGCTTACAACCCCACCCTACCACCGCTGCAAGCAGCCATCATCTCGGCCTACGCGGCCGGATTTCCACCTCACCGGATCGTGGAGGCGGTGCTCTGCCAGTCGGACAAGAATGTGATCAATTATGAAACCCAGATGCACGAGTTGGCTTCGGTTTTAGGCGCTGGGGCGGTCTGTCGTGCGATCTGTTTTTAGGATATGTTGAAACTGGAGCAACCCAACTTTTCTCTGACTTTACCGGCCTCTTTCCAGACCGCCGAGGCCGACGGTGTTCTCCACTGCATCTGCCGAGAGCCCCCCGGAGTGCTGCACCTGACTTCCCAGGTGGTGGAGGACAAGGATGAACTTCCTAACCTATCCCGCATGCTGGCCGGGTTTCTGACCAGGTCGGGGCACCCCGTGGCCACTGACGAACTCCTGCAGATAACCTCGGTCCCGGAGGCTCACGGATTTTCCTGGCAGTATATCAGGGAGGATCGATACCACCGGCTCTGGCTCTTTGGAAACGAGCTGAGCTGGCTGCTCTTGCACTTCGTTTGCCCCCAGGACGTGTACGGCCAGTTTCACGAACTCTTGTCGGAGTCGATCAAGACGCTTCGGTTACGCCACGATGAACGTCATCCTCCAGGCGACTGAACTCTCCTTATGGGTGGCCCTGGGTTGCACGGCTATCTGCGTGCCCCTGGGCTTGATCGCCGCCACCCTCCTGTACCGCTCTCGCTGGCGCCCCCTGGAGGCGCTGTTTCTGATCCCTCTCTTTCTGCCCCCCACGGTCACCGGGTTTTTGCTCTTGTGGGTGCTTTCACCCGCGCGTCCACCCGGGTCCTGGCTGGCGGCTGTGGGCTGGCAGGTGGTCTTCACCCGCTACGGGACGTTGCTGGCCTGCGTGGTGGTGAGCTTTCCGCTGGCCTTTCAGTCCTGCATGGTGGGTCTGGCCAGGCTGCGCCCGGAGCTTCTGGAGGGTGGAGTGACACTGGGAGGCACCCGATTGTTTAATACCGTGAGGGTAGTTTGGCCGCAGCTCACCACCGCCGTGGTGATCGCTTCATTGCTGGTCTTCGCCCGGGCTCTGGGCGAGTTTGGCGCCTCCATGATGCTGGGGGGAAGCATGGAGGGGCAGACGCAGACGCTACCGATCGCGGTGTACGCTCTGGCTCAGTCCGGCCAGATCTCCTGGGCGGCTGGTGCCGCCGCCGTTTCAACCTCGCTCGGTCTGGGGATCTACCTTCTCTTGCGGCTCCTGGAAAGGCGAAGCCCCAAGGGTATCTAAACTGCCATACAGAATCGGGAGACCGTGATACGTACTTTGTTCATACTTTTGCTGCTGAGCGCTCTGGCCGGGGCCCAGCCGGACCCTCCCACTTCTTCCGAGCGGGAGGCCGGGTTTCTCTTCCGTCAAGGGCTGGAGCTTTTCGAGGAAGGTCAGATCGAACGAGCCACTGACCTTTTTCGGCGCGCGCTGCGTCTGGAGCCCGAGAGGTTGGAGATCAGACCTTATCTGGCCGCCTCTCTTTATGAAGGCAAAGATTATGAAGCCGCACTACGGCAACTCGAGTTGTATCTCGACCAGGAGCCGAACGACCCGAAGGTGGGTCTTTTACGGGTCAAGACGTTGACGGCGCTGGAGCGTTACGGACAGGCTAGTGACGCCTTAGAGCTTCTGCGTGGCGCCCACGAACAGGCCTGGGAGTGGCACAACCTGCGCGGCTTTCTGCATCAGCAGGCGGGCGAGTTGGAGGCGGCCGAAGGGTCCTATCTGCGGGCTCAGCAGCTCTCTTCGGCCAGCGTCTATGAGCCGCGAGCCAATCTGATAGCCCTCTACCTGGCCCAGCAACGCACCGAAGAGGCAGGGGAGATCGTGCGATCGATGCTCGCTGAGGCTAAGGACGACGTGAGAGTCTTGAACGCCTTCGCCCTTCTACTCTCTCACCAAGAGCCGGGCTTTGACCCGGCCCCGCTGATGGAGGCAGTCAAGGAACAGTCTCTTCCCTTTGAACTGCAGTACAACCTGGCGGCGGCCTTGGCCGAGCGTGAGGAGACGGCGGAGGCGGCGTTGTTGGCTGCGGACCTGGTGGACCGATATCCACAAGAGCCTCGGGCCTCCTGGATTTATGGTCGCGTCCTCTTGCAGCAACGAGAGCTTCAGGATGCCGGAGAGTATCTTCTGGCGGTCCGAGAGCAGATCCCCACCTCCGAAGAAACTCTGCAGACCCTGGGTTCGTATTCCTATCTCACCGGCGATTATGAAGAAGCGGTGGAGTGGTTTCGCCAGGCCCGGGAGCTCAGGCCCGAGGATGCCGGGATCGCTCATAATCTCTCCCTGGCGCTGAGCCGTCTGGATCGTCTGGAGGAGGCCGCCGAGCAGAGTCGACGAGCGGTCGAGCTAGCCGGTGATGACTCGAGGTACGTCTATCAACTGGCCCTCGTCCTGGACCGGGAGGGTAAAATAGAAGAAGCGTCGACCCAGTATCGACGCTTCCTTGAGCTAAGCAGGGACGAGGCCCAGTCAGCTATCGTGCGGGAACACCTGGCTGAACTCCAGGGAGTTAACCGCTAAAGGACAGGTTAACTCGCCTTTTCTTCGATCTCCTCGGTGTGGATCAAGGTGGGGGTTTCTCCTCCATCGATCACTTCCCGAGTGATGATACACTTGGTTACGTTGTTCAAGGATGGAATTTCATACATGATATCCAGCATGTTCTCTTCCATGATGGAGCGAAGGGCCCGGGCACCGGTCTTGCGCTTCTGGGCTTCCCGGGCGATGGAACAGATAGCCTCCTTGGTGAAAACCAGGTCTACCCCGTCCATGGCGAAGATCTTCTGATACTGCTTGACCAGAGCATTGCGGGGCTCGGTGAGGATCTGAATCAGCGATTCTTCATCCAGGGAGTCCAGGGTGACCACCACCGGCAGCCGGCCGACAAACTCCGGGATAAGTCCAAATTTCAGGAGGTCCTCTGGCAAGATTTGAGCCAGGATGTCGCCGAGTTTGCGCTTTTTCTTGCTCTCGATGGTGGCCCGAAAGCCCATCGATTGGTCACGCACCCGCTGCTCGATGATCTGCTCTAGACCTTCGAAGGCACCACCGCAGATAAACAGCACGTTGGTGGTGTCGATCTGGATGAACTCCTGGTGCGGGTGCTTGCGCCCGCCCTGAGGTGGTACGTTAGCTTCGGTTCCCTCCAGGATTTTCAGCAAAGCTTGCTGCACGCCTTCACCGGAAACGTCCCGAGTGATCGAAGGGTTTTCCGACTTGCGGGCAACCTTATCGATCTCGTCGATGTAGATGATGCCCTGTTGGGCTCGTTTGACATCGTAGTCCGCTGCCTGGATCAGCTTCAAGAGAATGTTCTCGACGTCTTCTCCCACGTAACCCGCCTCGGTGAGGGAAGTGGCATCGGCGATAGCCAGTGGAACGTTCAGGATCTTGGCTAGAGTTTGGGCCAGATAGGTTTTGCCGCAACCGGTGGGACCGATCATCAGAACGTTGCTCTTGGAAAGCTCAACTTCTTCGCTGGTGGTGGGAGCTGCCGCACTCGACTTGGAGTGGATCCTCTTGTAATGATTGTAGACCGCCACCGAAAGCGTACGCTTCGGGCGTTGTTGTCCGACCACGTACTGATCAAGGATCTGATTGATCTCTTTGGGTTTAGGGAGGTTTCGAAAGCGGAGGGGATCGTCGTTCGAGCGAGACAACTCATCTTCAATGATTTCGTTGCACAGCTCAATGCACTCATCACAAATGTAGACACCGGGTCCGGCAATCAGTTTGCGAACCTGATCTTGATTTTTTCCACAGAAAGAGCACTTCAATGTGCCTCTGTCATCTCCGAATCGAAACATAGTCCTCTTAACGGCTTCCTTTGGTGATAACTTCGTCGATTATACCATAGTCCACGGCTTCCTCTGCCGTGAGGTAAAAATCGCGTTCGGTATCTCGTTGTATCTGTTCCAGGTCCTTCCCGGAGTGTTTGGCTAGGATATCGTTCATCACCCGGCGGGTCCGAAGGATCTCCTTGGCGTGGATATCGATATCCGTGGCTTGACCGCCCACCCCTGATACCCAGGGCTGGTGGATCATGACCCGGGAGAAGGGGAGAGCAAAGCGCTTGCCTTTGGCCCCACCGGCCAACAGGATGGAGGCCGCGCTGGCCGCCAATCCCATACAGATGGTGGAGACGTCGCATTTGACCAGTTGCATACAGTCGTAGATGGCAAGCCCGGCTGAAGTCGAGCCACCGGCACTATTGACGTAAATGTCGATGTCCTTGTCGGGGTCGTCCTGCTCCAGAAAGAGGAGTTGAGCGATGATCAGATTCGCTATGGGGTCGGAAATCGTAGAGCCGACGAAGATGATTCGGTTGCGCAGGAGGCGAGAAAAGATATCGTAGGAACGCTCCCCTCGCGCGGTGTGTTCGACCACCATGGGCACCAGGGCTGACCGCTCTCCGCCGTTTAAACTTCCCAACGAGATATCTGCTATGCTCATTCTTTGTTCTCCGTTATCCTTTGTCATGCCGATTAGGCCCAGGATTTCGGATTCCTCTCCCTTTTTCTTTCTCGTTTTGCGAAGTGTTCAAACTCCGCTACGATTTTTTCTTGGCAGCTTTCTTAGCTTTTTTGGCAGCTTTCTTAGCCGGGGCCTTGGCTTTGGACTCACCAGCCGTTTCTGTGGTGGCTTTGTCCTCGCTCTTTTTGCTGCCGCTATCCTTGGATTTAGTCGCCTTCTGGGTCTTCTTAGTAGCCTTGCTTTCGCTCTTGTCGGCTTTTTCAGAGGGCTCCTTCTGCTGGTCTTTCTTAGCTTTGGGGGCTGTCTTTTTCTTGGAATCGGACTCTTTCTTGCTACCGGGCGGCACAAATTTCAGGTTGGCCTTTTCCAATAGCAGACCGTGAAGCTTTTCTTGCAGCAGGGTGTACTCCAGCATGGAGATGGAACCGTTTTTTTCCATCTGCTTGCGCAGTTGTTTGGGCTTCATTTTGGTGTTTTTTGCTTCCTGGGCGATCAGTTCATCAAGTTCTTTATCGTCCACGGTCACATTTTCCGCCTGGGCGATGCTCCGGTAGAGCACTTCCAAGCGAGCTTCAAAGAGTCCGGCGGCCATCATTTCCTGAATCCAGGCATCTTGGGATAGGCCGCGTGCCTGTAGGACCTGCTCCAGACTCAGCCCGCGTTCGGCGAGTTCGTACATTCGCATCCGGATGGTTCTTTGGGCGTGATGTTGGCGCAGCTGGGCAGGAATGGTCTCTTCAGCGACTTGTTCCAGGAGCTGCTTGACAATGCTCGTCACCGCTTCACCTTCAGCCCGCTTCAAGATTTGGCCCTCAAGCCGTTCTCGAATGTTCTTTCTCAACTCTTCGATGGTCTCATTTTCGGAGTGAGATTGAGCGAAGTCATCATCGATTTCGGGGACGCGCTTGACCTTGATGTCGTGAATTTTAAATTTGAAGGTGACGGTTTCGCCGGCCAACTCTTCGTTGTTGTAGTCTTCCGGGAAGCTGATGTCGAAAGTTCGTTCCTCCCCGCCTTTAGCCCCTTGCAGGTTGGAAACGAAGCCGTCGATGTAGTTTTCCGGTTTCATCTCCATCATGTAGTTGGTCATACTGCCGTTTTCGATCTCTTCGCCGTTTTGGAAAGAGGTGTAGTCCACCACCGCAAAATCACCGACCACGATGCCCCGGTCTTCCTCGAGGGTCACAAACTCCGCGTGCTGCTCGGCCATGCGTTGGAGCGTATCCTGGACGTGCTGGTCGGTGATCTCTTCTTTTTCCTGCTCGATCTCCAGGCCGTCGTAGCCGTTGATGCTCAGGACGGGGGCTACCGTGAAAGAGGCTTTGAAAACCAGATCTTTCCCGCGCTCGTTTTGCACCAGATCCCAGTCGGGCTCGCTGATGGGTTCCAGTTTTTGCTCTTTAATGGCCTGCTGAAACGCTTTGGGTACCAGATCGTTAACCACGTCTCGGACCAATGCCCCATCCGTGATGTAGCGCTCTGCCATGGCTTTGGGCACTTTTCCTTTGCGGAAGCCGGGTAAGGCGAACTGATTCAGGTTTCTCTTAAAGGCGCTTTCAAACGCCGATTCGACCTTCTTGGCGTCCACCACCACTTCAATGGTTCGCTCACTTGCCGACTGCTCGATAACCTTAACTTTCATGGAGTCTCTCCTCGTGGAAATACGCTTTTGAAGCCCGGTCATTCCATGCCCAGGCAAACACGAAGGGCCACCTTGGTGCGTAGTTCCGTTCAGAACTCCGTACCGTGGCAGCCCCATTTGGAGCGGAAGAAGAGATTCGAACTCTCGACCCTCGCCTTGGCAAGGCGATGCTCTACCACTGAGCTACTTCCGCACGTTGGGAGGTTGACTTCTCGCTTACGAGTTAAGCTCCTCCCGACCTTTTTGTCGGTCTCGACTGGTGGGCGAGAAGGGACTCGAACCCCCACGGATTGCTCCACCAGAACCTAAATCTGGCGCGTCTGCCAATTTCGCCACTCGCCCCTGGTTTGAGCCCGACTGTCGAGTGTTTTTGTATATTAGCGACAAGTATTCCATTCGTCAATACCACTCTTAGAACTTTTACGGGGGCGGTCCGGTAACAAAAAAGGGCGCTTGCAAAGCGCCCGTTTTACAGAGAGAAAGGGTTTGAAGGTTAGGCCATGATTTGCTGAACCCATTTGCCATGAATCTTGCTGGAAGATTTGGCTCGGTTCAGGTTCGTCTCACGAAACATCTCAGAAACCTTGGTGCGAGTTTCTTCCTGAATCTGGTGGATTTGAGCTGCGGTCTTGGTTTTTTCAGACTGCATCTGCGCTTGGATTTGCGCCGCCTGGTTTGCTTCCGAAGACTGTTGCTGGGCTTGTTGGGCGCCTTGCAATTGAGGGCTAATTCCGCCGCCGCCACCGCCTGCTCCGCCTAGTGCACCTAATGCCATAATAAGTTCTCCAATCAGTTGTTGTTCTTTCCACTAGTCTATCCGTAATTTCACGGCATGGGAAACATTTTTTGTTTCTGGTTTGTAAACTGGGTTAACATATTGCTACAGCTTGTTACGAACTCGTACTTCGCAGGCCAAAAATCCACAGAAGGAGTCCTGAGGGGTTAGATCTCGCCGTGAAAACTCGAGCGCTCGACCATCTCGTCGAGTTCGTAAAAGCACTCTGCTAGTAAGAGGTTGCCCCTCTTAAAGATCTCCATCGCCTCGTCGAAGTACTCGTCCTCGACCTCGGGATCCCCCAAGAGGGCTTGTTCGGTGATATCCAGGGCCTCGTCGAATAGGAGCACGACTTCTTTTAAAGATTCGTGGATGCGGGGATGCCTGCGCCGCAGGTTCACGTTTTCGGCCAGGGAGCTGAGCAGCGAGTCGTGCTGCTCATTCTGAAGCTCCTGGAGCTCGTGAACCAGTTCTAGAAAGTCATCGCGACTGAGTTCTCCCTCACGGTAGACGATGAAGGGAATGGTAAACTCTCTGTATCTGAACAGCTTTTTATCGAACACATTAAGCCTTTCCTGGGTCAGTTCCGCTCTCGATTCATCCGCTTGTCGATCACGGTCTCGTATCCCTGGTTCCCCGGAATATAGAACGAACCCTCGTGGATCCCCTCTGGAAGGTAGCGACTCTTTAGCGGTTTTTTCGTGCGGTGAGGGTTCTCGTAACCGGTGCCTATACCGTGTTCCGAAGCGCCCTGGTAGCTGCCGTCGCGAAGATGCAACGGTACCTCCCCGGGCCCGTGTCGCTGGAGGTGAGCCTCGGCCTTAAAAAGAGCCTTCAGGCTGTCCGACTTATTGGCTGTGGCCAGATACAGGGTAGCCTGGCTGAGATGGTACTTCCCCTCGGGCAGCCCCACCCACTCAAAAGCCTGGGCGCAAGAACTGACCACCGCGATGGCCGAGGGGTCAGCCAGTCCCACGTCTTCGCAAGCGGCGATCAGGAGCCGCCTGAAGATATAGCGCGGACACTCCCCGGCTTGCAGCATGCAGGCTAGCCAATAGAGGGCTGCGTCCGGCTGGGAAGCGCGGATCGACTTGATGAAGGCGGAAACCAGATCGTAGCGCCGGTCACTGGATTTGTGATAGGCCAGGTTCTGATCCGTAAGGACGCCCTCCAGAGTTTTTTCGTTTAGGATCAGAGAACCGGAGGGGGAGTAACCGGCCCTGGATAGTGCCAGCTCCAGCAGATTGAGGGCGGTTCGAGCATCTCCGTCGGCGCACGCCGCTAGGGCCGGTAGGCAGCCCTGCTCGATGGTTATCTGGAGTTTGCCGAATCCGTCCGGGTGTTTCAAGGCTCGGGTCAAGATCTCGGCGATCTCTTCATTGGAAAGTTTCTCCAGCCGTACCACTCGGCAGCGGCTCAGCAAAGCCTTTCGAAGTTCAAAATAGGGGTTCTCGGTGGTGGCTCCCAGCAGGCGCAGCCGCCCGCTTTCCACCACCGGCAGAAGCGCATCCTGCTGAGATTTGTTGAAGCGATGGATCTCATCGATGAAGAGCAGATGGCGGCCGGGCTCAGCTTCGGCCCGAGCGAACACCTCTCGAAGCTCCTTCAGCCCGGCGGTCACGGCCGAGAGCACGTGGACTCTCTGGCCTGAGGCCTCGGCCACCAGATGGGCCAGGGTCGTCTTGCCGCTTCCTGGCGGGCCCCAAAAGAGAAAGGACGTTTTCAGGTCTCCTCGCTCGAAGACCGGGGCCAGGATCTCTTGAAAGACCTGTTGGTGGCCCACGAACTCCTGCAGGGTGGAGGGGCGCAATCGGGCCGCCAGGGGCGCGCTTTCGGCCGGCGGTTGCTCGGCGGAGTCGAAGAGGGAGAGTTCCACTCGGGGGCTTACGACAGCCCTTTGAGTTGCCCCTGTGCATGTCCACGACTTCGGGTTATGATAGGGGAGTGATGAGAGCCTTTCTTCTGGTCTTGATACTCCTGGCTTTGTGCCCCCTGGCTGCTTTGGCCGAATCGGTGAACTACTCCCTTAAGAGGGTAGCCATCCACGCCCGGCTCTTAGAAAACACTCTGATTGAGAGCCCGCCTGGTGGGGTGGTCCTGGAGGCGGTGGTCAAGAACCTGCTGGAGGACATCGCCCTATGGGAGGAGAGTCTGGCTCCGCGCGGCGGCCGGGATCTGGTTCGCAGTGGTTTGTCCCGACACCGCGATTCTCTGCTGATGTCGGCGAGGAGCGTGGAACTGAATGTCGACCAGAAGGCAAGCTTGAATCTGCTGCTCTCTGAACTCGAACGAGCCGGTGAGTCGATCGAGAACGACTCCCCCCGAGAGACTCTCGGGATCGCTCCGGAACTGCAGCCGGTTAGAAGCGATCCCTGGAGTCGTTGGGGAGGATTCGACGGACCCTGGGGCCCGGCGTACGACCCCTGGGGACCGTATTTCGGGCGACCCCTGAACCCCGGGTCGTATCCCTGGTACTGGTGAGCCTCTAATCTCTAATAACCACAAAGGACGTCACCCCTTGCCGCTCCACCAGCAAGGCCAGGTCTCCTTTGGCCCGAGAGACCTCTCGCACAAAATCGTGGGAGGTGCTGATGGGGGTCGCTCCGACTGCCCGGATGAGGTCACCCCGTTTCAGACCGGCTAGCTGGGCGGGGGTGCCGGGAATCACCTCGGTCACCATGACCACGGGCTGATTTCGAGGATCCAGAACGTCGGTCACGGCCACCCCCACACGGGCGCCGTGTTCACCGTCTTCGGGCCAGACTCGATAGGCGGTGGCGTCATCGGGGCGCTCAGCGACCTTGATAAACACCGTCTGCTCCATCCCCTGTCTCAGCAAGGTGAAGGGGACCTCTTCCCCGATCGGTAGTCGAGCCACTTCCCGGAGAAGATCCCGATCGGACGTGATGCGGTTATTGTTGACCGCCACCAGCACGTCGGATACCTGAAGTCCGGCGGCCTGGCCAGGGCTACCTGGTACCACCGAGGAGACCAGTGCTCCCGAGGTCTCCTGTTTGAGGCCCAGGGCGGATTTCAAGGCAGGGGTGAGAGCCTGAATGCCGGCCCCGATAAAGCCGCGCACCACCCGACCGTCTTTTTTGAGTTGGGCCGAAACCTCTTCGGCCAGATTGATCGGAATGGAGAAGCCGATGCCCTGACCACCCGGTACGATGGCTGTATTGATCCCAACCACCTCGCCTTTGGTGTTGAAGAGGGGGCCGCCGGAGTTGCCGGGGTTGATGGAGGCGTCGGTCTGCAGGAAATCGTCGTAAGGACCGGTTCCAATGACCCGGCCTTTTCCAGAAAGGACCCCCACCGTAACAGTTGCTTCCAGCCCGAACGGGTTGCCGATGGCCATAACCCAGTCGCCCACCGCCAGCGCGTCGGAGTCGCCCAAGCGGGCCTGGGGCAGACCGCTAGCGTTTCTCACTTTCAAGAGGGCAAGATCGGTCTTGGGATCGGTGCCCACGATGTCGGCGTCCAGTTCTCGACCGTCGGAGAGCTTGATGGTGATTGTCTTGGCCCCATCGACCACGTGGTTGTTGGTCAGGACATCACCGTCGGAACTAATGATCACGCCGCTGCCCTGGCCACTCACGTCGTAAGGCATCCCATCCGGAAAGATTGCTCGGCCCGGTAGGTTTCGAACCACCGAGATATTGACCACCGAAGGCTTAAGTTCATGCGCCAGCAACGCAAAAGTGCCCAGTTCAGTGTTGATCTGTTCTTTGGTCTGAGTGGGATCTTGCTGAGTAACCGGGGTGGGTCGCCATAAACAATCCAGAGGGAGAAAGCCCCAGGCCAGGCCTCCCAGGAAGAAGGCGATAAAAATCAGGAGATTCGCTTTTGTCTTCATCGTGTTTTCGATCAAACTTCTCTACTGGATAAAGGTTGCGGGCATGGCTTCACCGCCCGTCTCTTTCTTGATACTCTAGAAAGAGATGGAAAAAACTGCTGACATAGCTGTGATCGGAGCGGGAATTGCCGGTCTTACCTGCGCCTATCGATTAACCCGGGCGGGCTACTCGGTGGACGTTTACGAGCGGGAGCAAAGTCCGGGTGGACGGATGCGGACCAGGGCTACCGGGGGGATATCCTTCGACCTCGGAGCCAATTTTTTGGTGGCGTCGTACTCTAGCCTCCTGGAACTGGCCGACGAACTCGAGGTCGAGTATTTGAATCTCAGCCCCGTCCCTCACGTGTTCTACCGGGCGGGTTGCTGGCACTCTATGAACCTGGCGACTCTGCGAGACCTGATACGGCTCGACGGACTCAAACTCTGGGATCGTCTCAAGCTCCTGGAGTTTTATCTCTCGATCCATCGAAAGTATCCCAAGTTGGATTTTTTTGATCTTTCAACCGTGCCCGATGAGTTCAATCGGGAAAACGCTTACGACTTTGCTTTGCAAGCGGTGGGTTGTGGATTTGCGGACTATCTGGTGGATGCATTTCATAGTTGCATGATGTTTTATCGGGCCAGAGAAACCAGCGTGGCCGCGTTCTTGAGTCTGTTTCAGCTAAAGACCGCACCAGGATCTAACTTCTGCATTCTGCACGCTCGCCACGAGATGCAACAGTTGCCGAACGCACTGGCCGAGAGGCTGAATGTTAAGCGGGGCCACGCCGTGGAGGACCTGCGGCGGCAGGGTTCGGGCTGGCAACTTCGCTGTGGAGGGGAGGAGAAGTCCTATCCATACGTGGTCCTGGCGACTACAGCCGGGGCGGCCAGGGAGATCTTGCAGGAAGGGCCCTCCAGGCATCTAGATTTGCTGCGGGCTACGCGCTACGCCTCCACCGTGAATCTCGCCTACCGTATCAGGAAAGAAGCCCTGGGGGGCACCCACTGCTTCTACGTGCCGTACGTGGAGAGCCAGATCGTGGCTGAATTTACCAACGAAGCTCTCAAGGGAGAGCACCTGGTCCAGGACGGATGGTCTCTCTTGAACGCTGGTCTTCATGAGAGTGCAGCCTTAGAATTGGACCACCTGTCCGACGAAGAGCTTTTTCAGACAGTGGGCAAGGAAGTCCGAAGACTCATGCCGTCTCTGGAGGAGTTGGAGCCCTTCGACCTTCAGCGCTGGTCAGAAGCGATCCCTAAGTACGATGTCGGGCACGTGGCTCGGGTCAAAGAGTTCCTGGGGTCCGGTCAAGGAGAAGACGGACTTTACTTGTGTGGTGACTACCTGAACGCTCCCTGGCTGGAAGGGGCCAGCCGCTGCGGTAGCCGGGTGGCGGAGGCCCTGGCCCGGCAGATTCAGACTTCGTCGCCGGTAAGCTCCTGATAAAGCTTGATACCGGTACCGATGGTTCCGCTCACCCCGGGGTATCCGCCGGCCGCACTGCACCAGTAAAAGTTGCTCCAGGGGCTCTTGCTACGCAGGCGGCCCAGACCCATGTTTTCGGGGGAGAGGTCCTGGCCGTAGGCGTGACCCCGGGGGGCCCAGCAGAAGTCCTCGTTGGTGGTGGGGGAGCCGGCCACGTGAAGCGCTATGTGCTTTCGCAGGTTCGGCACGTGGTGTTCCTCGACCAGGTCGATGAGACGGTCTTCGACCTTTTTCTTCTCTTTTCGATAGGCCCGGGGGTCCTGGTTGCGGAGCTTGCGGAAATGGTCGTAATCGGCGGCCGTGGCGAGTTCCAGGATCTGAGCGCCGGGCGGGGCGGTGCCTGGTTCAGAGGTGTGCAGGGTGGGAGTGGCCAGAAACATCCAGGGGCGGCTCCAGTCCGCGCTCAAGGCTTCCTTCCAGGTCTGGTTCAGGTCCCATTGTTCTAGATGCCAGGTGTTGTAACTTCCGAATCCGTACTCCCGCAGGTCGATGCCCTTGAGTCCCAGGTAAACCGTGACGGCGGTTCCGGAGTACTGGTAGCTGAGCGGTTTGTGATAAGACGGTGGAAACTTCTCCAGTCCGATGGTACGGGACATCTTCTGGGGGTCGGCGTTGCAGATCACCAGAGGGGCGGAAAAGACCTTGCCATCTCGGGTGGTCACCGATTCCACTTTGTGGCCTTTGAGGGAAACTCCCACCACCTCTTGTTCATAGTAGACGTGGCAACCCTCGTGCTCGGTGATGAAGCTCACCAGCCGGTCGATCATGAACTTGAAGTGGCGGCGAGGGTAGTAGGCACCTTTGTTGTAGCCGGAAAAGAGTCCGTTGTAGGCCAGGATGGAAAGTCGTTCGGGTGGGCACATGAAGTTTCCCGAGTTGGCGATCAATACCGCCTGAGCTTCCTTGCTCAACCCGCATTCATCGAACACCTCCTGCAGGGTCTTTTTGTGGTAGCGGATCAGGGTCCGGAAGTTCCAGAGTCTGGTGGCGTAGTCCCACCATCGACCGGAGGCGGGCATTTCCGCGACCTCTTTGGTGAGCCGGTCTAAGATGTCCGTGAACCTGCGAACTTTGGCTCCCTCCCCCGGAAAGGCTTCCTCAATGTTGTCGGCCAGCCGGGAGTAGCCGTAAGGGATCTTGACTCTTTTCTTGTCGGGCAGGATCACGTGGTCGTAGCCGTCGGCCTCGAAGCTTTCGAATAGAATGTCGTCCTGGAGCCCCAGTTTTTCCAGAAACCGCCACACCCGCTCCCCCCGGGCGCAGGCCCAGATGTAGTGGATCTGGGCGCAGAAATGGTAGTCGCCCATCTTGAAGGAGTGGACGTAGCCGCCGGGGATGTCGTGGGCCTCCAGCATGCAGACCTTGCGCCCGGCGTTGGCCAGCAGCGAAGCCACCGTGAGGGCTGCCATACCGGTCCCGATCACCACCACGTCGTGGCTGGGAGAGGTGGCGTACAGGGCGTCCTGGCGGGCGTGCTCCTGGGGAGTCAGGGCCCCGGTGCTGGGTGACTTCATGCTGGGGCCTACTCGCCCACCACGTCCAAAATGGTACGACGAAATTCCCGCAACACCGTACTAAGCTTCTGTTCCTGACCGAGCTTCACCAGTTTTTCCACTTCGGCGAGTCGGACCGTCGGAAGAATGGCACTGGTTTCACTCTTTTGGTAAGTTTGGTCTGGGCCTAACTGGTAACAGAGAAGCGAGCCGTCGCGATCGAGTCGCCAGACTTCTCGGACGCCTAGAGCGGCCAGAATGCCCATACGGTCGAGCACACTTCGACTGACCTCCACTTCAATGGCTAGGTCCGGGTAAGGGTCGCGTTCAGAATTCCAGGCGCCCTCAAACTCCGAGGCGTTCGCGATCCAGTAGCACTCATCTGGTTCCAGGCCCCTTTGCAGTGCCTTTTCTTTAAAAGTCGTCGAGCCACCGGCGTCAAATTCCAGGTCCAGGTGAACCAGGATCGACTCCAGCAAAGCTCCCAGAGCGGTTTTGCCTTTTTCGTGGTCATACGAAGGTGACATCAGTTCCAACCTCCCATTGTCGTAAGTCACCTTCACCGGTCTATCACCGACCGCCTCGAGGATCTTTTCGTAAGTGTCCCAGTCGGCCGTCATGACAAAGCGGTTCTCCAGCGGTTCGAGGGATATGGTCATGATTTCATTATAGTGGCTTCTGCCTGCGGAGCAAAGTGGTTAATCCCGCAACTCGGAGGCCAGCGCTTCGACTCTTTTCTTTTGCTCCTCGGTCAGCTTCTCAGGCACCTGCAGGTGAACCTGGACGATGAGGTTTCCGGCAGGCTTGCCGCCGGATCCCGGGAGTCCGAAACCGCTCAAGCGAAACTTCTTGCCCCCCTGGGTTCCTTGAGGGATCTTGAGGTCGAGCTTCCCTTTCAGGGTTTCCACCTCCAGGGTGCCACCCAGCATGGCGGTGAAGACGTCCAGTTTCTCGGTCACGTTGAGATCGCGACCGTCCACCTCGTAGCGCGGATGGTTGCGGATATGGATGGTCAGGTAAAGGTCTCCAGGCTGCCCGCCCATACGTCCAGGCTCGCCCTTGCCCTTGACTCGAATTTTACTGCCTTCGCTCACCCCGGCCGGGATCTTGACGTCGAGCTTGCTGTCCAGAGAGCGCCGACCGCTGCCTCCACAGTTGTGACACGCGCCTCCCCGGGCAACTCCGCTACCCCCGCAATGAGGACAGGCTGTCTGGCCCGTGATGGTCAGGGTCTTGGAGCAACCGCTGAAGGCATCCTCCACCGAGATGTCGATGTCGGCCTTGCTGTTACCCCCTTTCTGGGGTTGGTTGGTTCGGCGGCGGCTACCCCCTCCGAACATCTGTTCGAAGATGTTGCCGCCCCCACCGCCTCCACCTCCGCCGAAATCAAAGTTGGAGAAGTCGAAGTCAAAATCGAACGGCTGTCCTCCTTGAGAGGTGTAGGTACGGCCTCCCGCGCCGGCCCCGGCTCGCACGTTTTTCCAGTTGGAGCCGAACTGATCGTACTGTTGCCGATTCTCTTTGTCGGAAAGAACCTCGTAGGCTTCATTGATGTCCTGGAACTTGGCTTCCGCCTTGTTGTCGCCGGGGTTCACGTCAGGATGATACTTTCGCGCCAACTTTCGATAGGCGCTCTTTATCTCTTTTTCAGAGGCCGACCTGGGGACGCCCAAAATCTTGTAATAATCCTTCTGTGTCACCATTCTGTTCTTACCGTCTCTTTGTCTCTAAATCCTGTCCCGAAAAAGGGCCCGCCTGAGCGGACCCCTTTTCGGAGACGAAGTTTGGTGCCGAGGATCAGGAGGATTACTCCTTGACCTCATATTCAGCATCGACCACTTCACCCTCGACCGGGCCGTCGTCGGCGGCCGCTTGCTCCTCGGCGGGAGCTTGTTGCTGCTCGTACAGCCCCGCGGAGACCGCGTAGACTGCTTCTTGCAGTTGTTCCATAGCCGATTTCACTTCGCTGGTGTCGGGGTCGTCGGACTCCAGCAGTTTCTTCAGCCGTTCGGTACCGGCTTCCACCTTGGCCTTCAGGTCGGCCGAGACTTTGTCGCCCAGATCCTTGATGGTCTTTTCCGAGGTGTAGACCAGCGAGTCGGCCTGGTTGCGCAACTCCACGCTCTCTCGGCGCTTCTTGTCTTCATCGGAGTACTTCTCCGCCTCCTGGACCATTCGGTCGACATCGCTGTCGCTCAGATTGGTGCTGGCAGTGATGCGGATATTCTGCTCGTTACCGGTTCCCTTGTCTCGAGCACTCACGTTCAGAATGCCGTTGGAGTCCAGTTCGAAGGTCACTTCGATCTGGGGCACTCCCCGAGGCGCAGGCGGGATGTCGGTCAGATGAAAGCGCCCGAGCGACTTGTTGCCGGAGGCCATCTCCCGCTCACCCTGCAGGATGTGGACTTCCACGCTGGTCTGCATGTCGGCGGCGGTGCTGAAGGTCTCGGTTTTCTTGGTGGGGATGGCGGTGTTTCTGGGAATCAGTTTGGTCATCACGCCACCCAGAGTCTCAATACCCAGGGTTAGCGGGGTGACGTCCACCAGGACCACGTCTTTCACCTCACCGGATAGCACTCCACCTTGGACGGCGGCACCCAGGGCCACACATTCGTCGGGGTTGATATCCTTGGAGGGTTCTTTGCCGAAGGTCCTTTTGACCAACTCGGAAATCATCGGCATCCGAGTGGAGCCACCCACCAGGAGTACCCGGTCGATGTCGCTCTTGCTGAGCTTGGCATCTTTAAGAGCTTGTTCACAGGGGCTCATGCAACGCTCCAGGAGGGTGGAGGTCAGTTGCTCGAACTTGGCTCGAGTGATATCCACATCCAGGTGCTTGGGACCGTTGGCGTCAGCCGTGATGAAGGGCAGATTGACGTTGGTGGTGACCTTCTGGGAAAGCTCGATCTTGGCTTTTTCGGCCGCGTCGCGCAGGCGCTGGTGAGCGATTTTGTCGTTCAGCAGATTGATCCCGTGCTCTTTTTCGAACTCGGCGGCGATATATTTTTGGATCGCTTCGTCCCAGTCGTCACCACCCAGGCTGGTGTCGCCGGCGGTCGATTGGACCTCGAAGACGCCTTCCCCGATTTCCAGAACCGAGACGTCGAAGGTACCACCACCGAGGTCGAAAACCACCACGGTCAGGGTGTCGTCTTGTTTGTCCAGTCCGTAAGCCAGGGCCGCTGCGGTGGGTTCGTTGATGATGCGCAGAACCTCCAGGCCGGCGATGGTACCGGCGTTTTTGGTGGCCTGGCGCTCGGAGTCGTTGAAGTAAGCCGGTACGGTGATCACCGCCTGCTTCACTTCCTCACCCAGGTAAGACTCGGCATCCGCCTTCAGCTTGCCCAGGATCATCGCCGAGATCTCTTCCGGCGAAAATTTCTTGTCGTCTACTGCTACCCGGTGGTCCGTGCCCATTTCGCGTTTGATCGAAAGCACGGTGTGTTCGGGGTTGGAAACGGCCTGACGCTTAGCCATTTCACCCACCAACCGCTCACCCGATTTGGAGAATCCCACCACCGAGGGGGTGGTTCGGCCGCCTTCGGTGTTGGCGATAACCTGTGGCTTGCCGCCCTCCATGACCGCTACACACGAGTTGGTGGTTCCTAAGTCAATGCCTACAACTTTTCCCATTATACTAGCCTCCTAATTTTTAACTCTTTCTCTTAATTTCTGGCTACCTGGACCATGCTGGGTCGGAGCACTCGGTCGTTTAAGGTGTAGCCTTTCTGTAGTTCTTGCAATATCGTTTGGTCCGGGACCTCGTCTGTCTCTTGCATCATGACTGCCTCGTGCAGGGCCGGGTCAAACAGTTGTCCCACGGCCTCGATGGGGGCTAATCCATGCTCATCAAAGATCTTCTTGACATCCTTTTCGATGAGTTCCACGCCTTTAAGAAGAGCTTCGTAGGCTCCCTCAGAGCCCTGGTCCACCGCCTTTAGCATGCGCTCCAGGTTGTCCAGGATGGGTAGCATCGAGCGGAGGGTATCCCCCTGAATCCTGACCTTGACTCGCCTGGCCTCTTCTTCTTGTCGACGCCGGAAGTTCTGAAACTCTGCCGACACCCGCTTGACTTGTTCGGCAAGCTCGGCATTGGCAGCCATCAGTTGTTGCACCTGAGCATCGGTCTCCTCGACCGGTAACTCCTGGGCAGCGACTTCTTCATTCGGAGAGTCGATTTCTGCTTGGAAGATTTGTTCGCCCAGCGGCTCCTGGTCGTCTTCAAGGATGGTAATTGTCTTGTCTGTCACAGCTTTGGTCCTAATACTTGTACTATGACCCGACTATACCAACCATCTCCCCAACCCTATGCTAGTAGTGTGTTAGAACAATATTAGAGCCTGAAGTTTATGGAGTCGATTTAGCGGTTATCCTAAGAATAGAGGTGGGAGAGCGAATCGGGAAAACCTAACAACTGGAGTGAGTTCAGCCAAGACTCAATATGCCTTCTTTCGCCTCTTCTTGGTGGCGATAATTTGTGCTCTTCCTTTTTTACTCGGCTCCATCTTACTTTATCACCACGCCGAACGAGTGGATCACTTGCCTCTGGACCGCTACGGCAGCCTGCGCTGGATGCCCGGGCAAAAGGATCTGGCCTTTCTGCACCAACCCCTCCGCCAAAACCCTCCGGCCGAGACGGAACTCTGGCGGGTGAGCGGCAGCGGGACCTCCTACGAGCAGGTCGGCGCGCTGGAGGCGGGACGGGAATGGGAGCTGACTCCCTTCTACTCCGGAGCCTGGATGCTGCTTTACGGAAAACGATCCGACGAGGACGTCCAGATGACCCTGGCCGATGGGACCGGTAAGGTGAAGCCGTTGGCGATCGAAGCAATCTGGCAGCTCTTGCCCTCCCAGGGTGATGGTCTATTTTTTCAAACCAATGACGATAGCTTGCCGTTCGACCAGTTTGTGGATGTGGAGGAAGCCTCGGAGTTGGACCTCTCGGAAGGCGAGCAACCGGACTACCTGGACTATCCGGAAGAAGAAAGCGTGGAGGAGCCTGAACCGGCCGTTCTTCCAACTCGGCTTGGCTTGAAGTTGGGTCGTCTTGATCCTGAGTCCGGACGCGTGGAAACCCTGTTCTCAATCCCTTACGACCAGCCTGAGCAGCGACCCGAGGTGCTACTGGTTCGTCCTTCGCCGGATAAACGCTTTCTGGCCTTGATCGTCCGTTTCGGAGAGGTAGGAGCACCGGGGTTGTGGATCTACGACAGCCAGACCGAGCGACTCCTCTGGACCCGCCTGCGGGTCAAGCAGCGGGCGCACGGTCTGGACTGGTCCTCCGACTCCGTCAAGATTGCCCTGACCGATGAGGACGGCTTGAGCATCCTGGAAAACGTCCTCGGCTTTGAGGCGACGCGGCTTAAGATGGAATCGTCAGAGCGGCTGACCCCCAGTTGGGGGTCGGGCTTGAACCTCTTTCTCCACAATGAGCATGCCGTTTACCTGGTGGATAAGAACCGTGACCAGGCCGAACCGCTTTTTGAGACCCGGGGCAAAGCCGAAGCGTTCGATGACCTGACCCTGGACGGAATCGGAGGACGAATCGCCTACACCTCCGCTCCCCGGGGTTATCGTGAACTGGCGGTGCGAGACCTGAAAACCGGACAAAGCCTGGCTCGGTCGGCTCTGCCGGGTTCCGTCAAAGAGAAAGCCCAGGAGGCAGTGCCGTATAAGTTGGGTAACGCTATCCGTTACGCCTGGTGGCGGTGGACCGGTAGATTGTAACCGGCCGCGGGGTTTTCCGGCCGGGCTCCCAGAAGGAGTTTCCAGTTTGACTTCTAGAACGCAAGCGAACGATGAAAGGGTTTCCTGTCAAATGAGTGATTACCAGAAGTATCTTTACGCCATCATGCATCCGAACAAGGCGCTTGTGGCATCTCAATTGGAGCCGGTTGAATTTGGGCGCCAGTATTCCGTGGGTACCAAGCGGTACTATCAGGGAAAGGTTTTGTTCTTGGAGGTTGACCCCAGCTTTCGAAATGACCATTTCCCCATTGATAAATTTCTGGAGGAAACGGTAGCCCACGAAGACGGCACGCCCAAGAGAACCAAGATCATCTCTTCTTATCGGGTGCTCGAGCATCTCGACCTGGAGGCGCTGGGCGATCTGTACGCGGTGACCGTGCAAGGGCAGACGCTGAAAATCTCTAAGTCCGAATACGTGGGCGATGCCACGGAAGCCGGAAGAATCCGCATAATCCAGGAGATCAACCCTCTCCAACTCCTGGTCGCCACCACCCACGACCACAAGACCTTCGGCGCTCAAATGACGGCACCCGGCAATCCCAAGGGGGCCCCCAAGCTGTTTTACACCGAGATCGATCTTGATGTAGACGGCTTCCTGGCCGAGTGGGAACAAAACCCCTTTCTGCCGCCTCCCATTCCGGGTGTTCACCCCCAGAAACTGGCTGCTGTTTTGAAGTATCTCCAGGAAGACGGGGCGCTCAATACTTCCACCATCGGCTTAGCTTCCGTGCTGGACCAGGTGGTTTACCGCAGTTTAAAAGTCGGTTTCTTTCTCTCTGCCGGGGACAAGATCAACTACTATCCTTTTCCTTCGCTGGCAGATCTGCAAGACAAACACTACGCCTGGTATCGCTCTACCGATTAGACCTCTTTCTTGAGGAACTCGATCAGGGTTTTCCAGGCCTCTTCCGTCTGCTGCTTTTCCCTGGGCGTGACGTCCTGGATATAGGGGGCGTAAACCAGAAATCCGTGCAGAGCATCCGGATAGATCCGGATCTGCACGGATTTTCCGGCTTTCTTCAGGGCCTTTTCCATGAGATGGGCCTGCTCTTCGGGCACGATGTCGTCCAGAGCGCCTTGCAGCAGTAAGACCGGGCAATCGATCAGAGGGGCCGCCGACACGGCGTTGCGGATGGCAAACGATTGGGGGCGGGCGTGGGGCCCTGGTCCGTAGGTTCGCCGAGTCACCGCATCTTTGCCCAGTTTGCCGGAATTTTTGAGGTAGTCGTACCAGCGATAGATGTCCATGACCCCATAAGCCGACACCACGGCTTTGACATCCTTGCTCCGGGAAGCGGCCAGCATGCTGATCAGGGCACCGTGGCTCGCTCCCACCAGTCCGATTCGCCGGGGATCCACCCGGGGATGCGTCTTGAGTAGCTTCATAGCGTTGAGCACGTCGTTGACTTCACCTTTGGCTATCTCCACTATGCCTTGAGACCCGTCTTCTCCCCGGTAGGAAGGGGAAAAAACCACGAATCCGGCTTGGGCCAGGCGCAAGCTGGAGAGCCGATGCTCTTTGGAGATTCCGCTGATTCCATCGTGATTGAAGAGGATAAGGGGCAATTTCTGGTTGCCCTCAGGCAGGTACAGTTCACCGTTTACAAGTAGACCATCGCTGGAGTAGGTCCATTTCTTAATGGCCACACCCTGCTGGGTCCCTTTGTCGGTCTCTCGTACCGGTTTTTCAGCCTGAGCGGTCAAAGTGGACAGCAGAAATCCCAGAAACAGAAGTACTGATATGTTGCAAGAACGAATTCTCATAGCTCTCATCTTCCTCACTCTTCCCCTTATGGCGGTGGCCGAATCCCCTGTTCCCTTTCGGGGTGACCGGGGAACCTTGAACGATTTCAAGCCACAAGCAGCCGAATGGCTGACCGACGACTTGATCCTGGTGTCCGATAGTCACCTCAACAATATGCAGATTTTCGACACCAGCGGTCGGCGATACCGGCTTTTCGATGCCGCCACCAATGATGGCCCGGCCCACTTCGTGGGGTTGGACCGCCTTTCTGAGAAGGAGTTCCTCATCCTGGGTTCTCACTATCACGAGAAGAACAATTCCCGTTATCGCCAAACCCGAAGCCGCCTGCATAAGTTTTATCTGGACTTAGAGACCGAAGACCTCCGATTGGACGACTTCAAGCACAACATCTCTCCCCAGGAGCCTCTACGCATGACCCGCATGTGGGGTTCCACCCCGCTCCGGCAACTGGAGTTCAGTGGCCTTGCCGTCAATCAGGCTAAAGACATCGCCTGGTTTGGCCTGGTTCAACCCAAGTCGGAGAAGGGTACCCTCTCTCTGCTTCGCTGTTCGCTAAAGGGCCTATTGGCTCAGGATAAAGATTTGGAATTTGTTGAAGTAGACACCGGTTTCGAAGTGCCCCTCGAAGAGCGGTGTCAGCGCCCTCTCTACCTAACAGACCTGGAGGTCGTAGACGATGGAAGCCTGCTCCTGCTTTTCACCGCCGATGACGTGGAGGGTAAACGGTTCTGCACCAGTTCCCTGTATCGCTGGGTACCCGGCGGAAAGGCGACTCTGGTCAAGAAGGACCTCGCCCCCAACAATCGGGCTACCGGGATGGCGGTGAAGTCCCTCGGTGGAGGCAACTACAGGATTGCTCTGGTTTGCGACAACGTGACCTCCCGGACTGATCAGCCCCCCCGTCTGGTGATTCTGAATCAACCGGTAAAGGTTCATTGACGAAGTGTCTCGAACATAGAACGAACATAAGAGGGGAAGTTTCGGGTGTGTTTGCAAGATTTGCGCGTCTCTCATTTAAAGTTAATAAGAATATGAGTTCGTCCGGTGAACAGAAACCTGAATTGCGCAGGTTTCCAAGATTTAATCGTTCGATGTTGGTCAACTTGACGTCCGGAAACTCTACCTGCCATGGGCGAACCGTCGATGTCTCGGAGCAGGGTGCTCGCATCGCCACCAGAGTACCGCTGGACGTGGGAGAAACCATCAACGTGGAACTCTATCTCCGGGATACGGATCCCTTCCCGATCCGGCTGGTAGGAGAGTGCCGCTGGAGCCACACTGAAAACAGTGAGACCGTCTCCGGAGTCGATCTGACCTCTTCCAAGTCCCACAGTTTGGCGGTCTTGCGCGCTTACATCGAGCAAGAGGTCAAGGCCGCTGAATCTAATTCCGAGTAATACCCTGATGGCTGGTCCCGGATTGTGCTAAACTTAAAGGTATGAAAAATCGGTGGCGAGGACTTTCATTGGCCGAGGTCATACTCTGCTTGAGTCTTATCGCCATCGCCACTTTGGGATTGATCGCCGCTCTCACCCGACTGATGGTGGCCCAGAGTTCCTCCTCCCACCAGACCGTGGCTAGAATCATCGCAGACTCCGTCATGCAGAGGGCGGTCCTTCAGGCGCGACCGGTCAAAGGGGCCAGCCCTCCCACGCTGGATAATTTTGATTTCGGTACGGTTCAAACCGAAGAAGTTCGAGTCGGACAGAACGCCGAGTTGGTGACATTTTTTTATCTGGTGGATGTGGAACGCGTGGTGCAACCCGTGGCCTTCAACCCTGACCCGGTCAATAACCCCTGGCCACAAATGGGCCAGATGTGGCAGTTCAAAGTGACGGTCTGGTGGAATAATGAAAACAGCCATGAAGGTGCCATCGAGAGAGGGACGGAGACGATTGAGGCTACCACGCTCAGCTATATCGAAAACTGACCCGAAACGCGGGGCAACTCTGGTTGAGCTGATCGTTGCCATGAGTATCTTGAGTGTGTTGGTGGCGGTGCTTTTCGGTGCCTTTGAAATGGGGACCCGTATTTTTCGAGACACCAACGTGCGGCAGAGCACCGAAAATCAGCTTCGGAGCATCAAATTGTTGCTGGAGCGGGATGCCAATCACACCAACATTTGGCTGTGCAACAAGAACCCCGCACCCCGATCCGTCACGGTGGGTGGCGACACCTTTCAGCGCGACGCACTTTCCATGGCTACTCTTAAGGACTGGGACGCCCCCGGCAGTTACAGTACCGACGAAGAGTCCTTGAGGGCGATGTTCGACCGGTATGTTGTCTGGTACGCTACCACCGAGGTCCCCCAGGGTAAGCTCTTTCGGCAACTGGTGGATCCCCCACCGGTATCCGGGGGCTTCACCACGCCCTATGCCGGACTGTCCCCCAATATCAACAACAATCCGGAACTCAACGCTAATGTTTTTCATAGCCGCCCGATGTCTTCGGACGTGATGGACTTCACCACCGGCGTCAACTTTGGCAACGGTACCATCACCGTGACCCTCCGTCTGAAAGCGGACGGACAACTCCGCCCGGGAACCCAGGTGAGAACCGAGGAAAACCTCCAGGTCAGCTTTATGTTTCAGCCCAAGAATAGTTGGCCGCAAATCTAGACCACAGGACTAATACAAAGATTTAAGATTGTGTTAAAATCCCTGGTAGGATCGAGGGAAGTTCGAGATGAAGCTGCCGGCTACCAAGACGAGAAAATCAGGGATTGCCCTGGCGGTCACTATGTTGGTCTTGAGCGTCATGACCCTCGTCTCAGTCGCATTCTTTCAATCTTATCAATCCCACTTCTCCATCACCCGGAGTTCACGATCCAGTGAGACGGCAGCGGCCGGATGCGAAGCCGTTTTCGACTACGTGACCTATCGTTTGGAGCACGACCGAGGATGGGGGTCTGGTCTTTTTGAGGAGGTCGATAACGAAAAGGACCCCCTCAGCCCCCTGGTGGAGATCGAGTCGATGGTGGGTACCCACAATTTTCGAGGAAGGATAGTGGGGTCTAACACCACCGTGACCGGCACGATTTACAACAATTTCAAAGACCTCGGCCATGGTGGGGAGGATCCGGCTCTCTATCCACCGAGTGAAACCGCGCACGGTTTTATTGAGTGCAAGAACGGTGATTCGGTCCGGCGGGTGGAGTTTATGGTCAGAGAGGCCCCGCTTTTCGATTCCTCGGCCCTTTCTCGAACGAATCTCAAGGTGGACGCTCAGAGCCTCACCCTGGAGAGTAACGACTCCAGCCGCAATATGCTTCGCGCCGAGCAAGACATCTACGTACCGGATGTACTGACCGGCGACGGTCGAACGAAGTTTTTTCTCCCCGGAACGTCGACACCGGACAACAACGGTATGATCTGGGCTAAGGGAGCCATCCACTCCTTGGTGGATAGTAGTTCGTTCGAAGAACTCGACGAGGCAGATGAATTGGCTAAGGCGGCTCAGACCAGTCATGGCAAGTTCATCCCCAACGCCGAGTCCCACTTTTCTCTTCAAGAATTGGATAGCGAAGTGTTTGAGGTCCCTGAAACCCACACCACCATCCCCCTGGAATTTCCTAGTCTACCGACGCCTCCGGGTGTCTCTAGTCTGACCGGAGTAAATGCGGCCGGGCAATTCAATTTCACCAGACGAGCTGCGTCGGTGACGGTCGCAGCTTCGTACCACATACCAAACGACAACGAAACCAAGGTCTTTTCGGATGTCGTGATCCCCAATCCCATTTATATCGACCTGCTGGAGTACTACGCCCCGGGGACCAGTCCGGAAACGGGACCCCCGACCGCTGTCTTTCGAGCCAAAGAGCGAACCGAAGACATTATGGCCACCGGCCATATCCCGGAGCAGATCATGGAGAGCGATGGGTTTTGGGATTGGCCCGATCAGGGAAACTTTACCGGACTTGAGGCGACCAATGTTTCCATTGATATCCCCGGTTATAGTGGTGGAGTAAGATTGTTGGGTTCAGAGGGGCTGGTCTTTGGCGATAATGACGCCGAGAACTTGACCTTCGATCTGGTGAACCAATCGGTCACCGCCACCCAGAATGCTCTGGTGGACGTCAACGGACCCTTTAAGATCACTTCCACGGCCCATGATAACGTCCCGGTTCCTCCCCCGGTCTTGAACCTGGGCTATGACACCACTGTCGGTAACGATGGCAAAGTTGCCAAGGCAATTATTCGAGCCAACGATTCCATCGAAATTCGAGATGGAGTAACGCAAGGGCTGGGCGGGCTCATTTCCAAGAACGGCGACGTGGTCATTCAGCCAAAGGATACGCCGGAGGTTCTGGTGGACGGGGCTGCCGCAGGGATGATGGTCTTCGCCGGGGGTAATGTGGAACTTGCGAACCCGAACAGCGAGACTGACTGGACTTTTCGCGGTCTGGTATACGCTCGGGGCGGCATACGAATGGACGGCGCAAATACCGACGGGGAGAGGGCCGATGCTACCTTCGAAGGTAGCTTGGTGGCCCTGCAGGCTTTCGAACCGGAAGGCGGACCGAACGGGATTGAGTTGTTGAATTGCAATGACATCAAGTTTACCTATAGCAAAGAAATGTTGGAAGCTAATGTCGCTAAACTGAAGGGTGAGCGGACGCAAATAGAAGTGGTCTACTGGCGGGACTAGCTAAAGCCTCAAGTACTGAGCGGTTTCCTTCATAAGAGCGTGAAAATGCTCACCGTCCTCGGCCCTGGCGGCTTCGCAAAACTCCGCCAGGGATTGATTCAAATCTTCCAGCATCTGCTCGGTGTAGGTATTGTAGTACTGGATCTCGTGATACAGATAAGGATTCTCCTCGGCCACCTCGGCTGAAGTCTTGATCTGTTTGCTGAAGGTGGTACTCGCGACCTTGCCCAGCAGGTCGAAGGAAAACGTTGAACGAGAGACCGCCCTCCCAAAGATGAGATTGATCAAGTGGCTCATGCCGAGGACCACCGTCATCAGCTTGTCGTGCTCCTCCAGGGCCACTTCGTAGAGGCCCAGCGCGGTGTCGGCAAACAGGGAGCGGGCTTCCTCGGTGGCTTCCCGGTTTCCGGCGTCGCAGACCAGAACCGCCCGCCCACTGAGCAGCACGGCTCCGGGGGCAAACATGGGGTGGAGCGAGGTCACTCTTCGCCCCGCCGCCGCAGCCTCTCTCAGGGGTTGGACCAACTCGGCTTTTAAGCTCGCGATATCGAAGATCAAAGGGTCGTTGGCGGGAGAGACCGAGCTGAGTAGCTCCTGAAGGACCTGGCGGGTGGAAGAGAGATTGGTGGCCAGCACGATCACGTCGGCCTGAGTGGCCGCCTCGGCTAAGGAGAGATTGAATTCCGTGAATGGACCTTCGGTGGGATCGGTGATGCTGATCCGGTGACCCTGGGACTCGAAGAATCGGGTGAGCCAGTACCCCATACGGCCGTGCCCTCCCACCACGTGCACCCATTTCCGGGGGCCCGATTGCACCAGCGGAGGCAACTCGGCCTGGGTCTGGACCGCGGCGCTCATGAGGCTTTCAGCGATCTCTTCGGCCACCCGCTCGTCCAGGCCCACTTCCCTGGCTCGCTCCCGGGCTCGCTTAAGAACCTGGACCTCGACTCTGAAATCGCGAATAGGTAGACCCTGTTTTTGCTTGATCTCGCCGATGGCTTTGGTGGTTTCTAGTCGCCGGGAGATCAGTTCCAGAATCTGTTTATCGAGTTCGCCAACTTGTCGGCGCAACTCGGGAAGGTCGGGGTGAGGCATGCTGATTGGTTTGCCACGAGGAGGAATAATCCTAGAATTCGAAGCGCAGTCACTGTGCGAGACTACTTGTTTCTAGAAGGGCTGACCGCAGACTGCCTCATCGGATTTGCCGAGTGGGAGCGGTTGGTCAAGCAGACGGTGGTGCTGGACTTCAAGCTATGGTTCGACATGGCGGGTTTGGTGGCCAAGGATCGAGTGGACCAGGGCGACTTCAATACCAAGGCCCTGGCCAAAAGAGTTCGAGCTTTTGTAGAGCAGTCGGAGTTCCAGTTGATAGAGACCCTCGCCGACCGGATTGCCGGGCTGGTTTTGGAGGAATTTCCCGTGCGCTCTGTGGAACTTCGGCTCTCAAAGCCCGGTGCTATTCGGGGGGCAAAAAACGTGGGCGTAGTAGTCTTTCGAGGAGAAGAAATATGACGATGGTAGTTCTGGATCTGGGGAGTAACATCGATCGAGAGGAGTCCCTGGTGGGGGCTTTGGAGCGGTTGTCCGAGCACTTCTCGCTCTGTCGGGCGTCCTCGGTCTATCGGACCGTACCGGTGGGTATGGCCAGCCAGCCGGATTTTTATAACGTCGCGCTGGAAGTCGATACCGACAAATCGATCGAAGAGATCCGCGAGGTGGCTCAGCAGATCGAAGACGACATGGGTCGTGACCGCACCGGGCCCAAGTTCGGCCCCCGCAACATAGATATCGATATCGTGATCTACGGGGATGTTGTCTCCGAAGAAAAGTTCGTTCCTCATCCTCAATCCACTCGCGAGCTCTTTGTGGTGACTCCGGTGGCCGAACTCTTGCCGGCTGAATCCCATCCTCAGACAGGGCAGACCTGGAAAGAATTGCGCGGGCAGCTCATGGGTGGGCGTTCAGGAAAAGACGCGGGCATCTTACGGGAGTGCTCGGTGAGTGATTTACCTCTGGGCCCCAAAGCAAAGGCCGCTCTGTTAGAAAATTGACGCTTCTCGATAAGGGTCTGGGACCGGGCTGGCTGTTGAAGTTGGCCGCCGATGGCAGTAAGCTCGAGCAACTGAAAGATCTCCTGGCCAAGGCTGACCCGCAGATCCGGAAAAAACTGGAAGAGGAACTCTCAGAAGCCGTGCTGGACGAGCTTCTTCATTTCTCTCGCGGCCTGGCTGCCGATGCCACCGCTGCTCGCTTCGCCTTTTCCCTGGATGCAGCTCGATTGGAAGAGATCTACGGTCTAATCGGGCGGGGTGGATTGACCGAAGAGGTGGAGGAGGCCCTGCTCGAGTTCGACCGCCAGGTCGAGGACCGCCGCCGACGGATCCGCTCCAGGCTTGAGTGGAGGCCGGCCAGGCCGCAGCGGCGCGTGGATAAGTCCGTGTCTTCTCGCAGGTATGAGCCGGGTGACCCGGGTTGGTTTTCGGGGCGATTGAATGACGCCCCCGAGATGCTGGGGCAGAAACTGGCTCCGGATCGCGCAGAATCGATCATCCTGGCCCTGGAAATCTCCTACTATCGGTACAAAGACAGCCTCCAGGCTCCCACTTCATTTTCCCCTGAGATCTCTTTGCGCAACACCTACTTCTCTCAGGGGTTGGAGCCCCGGGTACAGTTTGGCCGAGTGGGCGATTTCCCGGGGGTGGAGGGATACCTTCTGGAGCAGCCCGAGGGCGGCTTGCGAGTGCTGGAGTTTCCGTTGGAAGACGGCACTTTCAACTACCTCATGTTCGACGGTCATCACCGAGCGGCGGCCCTCATATTGCAAGGGCAAAGGACCTTCGAGCAGGTCACCGTTATGCATCTCAACGAGGTGCATGAAAAATTCGGGCTCAGCGAGCAAGATATTTTGGACGCCATCCGCGATCTACACACTCACCTTTACATGACCGACGACCCCGTGCCGAAAGAGGCTGAAGAGTAAAAAGAGCCCCGGCGGGGCTCCTGCTCATCCGGGGTTGAGATGAGACTTACTTCAGCATGACCTGTTGATTGTCGGGAGATACGGTCAAGCTGGTGTGTGCGCTCGAGTGAGGGCTCAACGCTGCTACGTTGATCTGTTGGTGGGTATCCACGGCAGAAGTCGCGACTGTGAAACGAGCCTGAGTCGACCCGGCCGGAACGGTGACGAGGTTAGGCGCCTGGGCGCTATCATCGGTCCAGAGTTCAACCTGAAACCCCCCATTAGGAGCCGGTTCGGCCAATCGCACGACGGCTTGAGTGGTCTCTCCACCCTTGAGTTGATCGTGCTCGAGGGAAACGCTTTGGATGAGCGGGGAATCAGCCAGCGCGGCGCCGGCGAGGATGAGAGTGGCAAAAAGTATGTTTTTCAGGTTTTTCATAAGCGACCTCCGATGAACTGATTAAACCATCGGAGGTCGGACGCGGTCTGTAAGACCCGTCACAGTTTTAAAGGTTGATCGAGCGCCCGCCGTCCACGGCGAGAATTTGTCCGGTCACGTAATCGGCCCGGACCAGGAAGTCAACCGCCTCGGCGATAGAGTCGGCTCCTCCGTATTTTTTCAGGGGTACCTGGCTCAGCATCTTATCCATGGAGTCTTCCGAGTTAGGAGGCGGCAGGGCCGCCCCCGGTGAGACCCCGTTGACCCTCACCTCGGGGGCAAGTTCCAGAGCCAAACATCGGGTAAGCGCCTCCAGGCCTGATTTGGCCACTGAATACGGTAAGAAGCGGCGCAGTGGAAAGCGAGCCCAGATGTCCACGATGTTGACCACGCAGCCGCGCGCCTCACGCAGTATCGGCAAGAGTTTTACCGTGAGCAGGAAGGGTGATTTGAGATTCACCATCTGAAAGGTATCCCAATGCTCCACCCAGGCTTCGGGGCTGTTGGTGGGGTAAAAGATAGAAGCGTTGTTGACCAGGACGTTCAGTTCGGGGGTCAGCGCGGCGACCTCCTGGGCCAGTTTGTCGATACCTGATTCGGAGGAAAGATCGGCCTGCACCAGGTGGGCACGGCCTCCACTTTCCTCAATGAGCCGGACTGTGTTTTCGGCCGGCCCGGCGGAGTTGTTGTAGTGCACCACGACCTGGTGCCCGCTCCCGACCAGTTTCAAGGCCGTAGCCTTGCCCAGCCTCACCCCCGCCCCGGTCACCAGGGCCCATTTTGAATCGGAACTTGTCATGGGGGTCGGTTCCTCTGGCTGCACCCGTTTGCCTCCAAGGTTGAGGCGCCCTAGCTCAGAAATCGCAAGATGTCGGCAGCCACTCTCGAAAGATCATCGAGATGATTGCAGATAATCCGATGTACTTCTTTGGTATCGACTTTCCAGTAGCGATGTACGACAAGATTTCTGAATCGTGCCATCAAAACCAGTCTTTCGCCCAAATGAGAGTCCTTGACCACACCATTGTCAACTAGATTTGTAAAGCTCTCCACGTAGCTTTTGGGTTTGCGCCATCCCAGATCTGCAGCCAGATGATTGGAGATATTGGCCAGACTTTCAATGGAAATTTGAAGCAAATGCTGTATACCGAAAGCCCGAACTTCATCGTCGAGAAAGTCGGTAAGGGGCCGCTGGGACTCAACTCTGAGTAGCGAGATAGCGTGATTCAGATCCGTAAGCATGGCTTCCACTGTACGGCGGTCAACCAATGCGTTTCTCTCCTAAGAGTCTACTTCGCAGGGCCTTAGCAAAAAATCTCTCGGTCCATTCAAAGTCTTGATAACGGTTATAAATTTGGCGCCGGAAATAAAGCCCTAGGTTGGCTTCGCCCTCCCACACGAGAGCTCCGTCTCCAACGACATTGAAAGCCATGAGTAGTGGCATATCTTCGAGGTCTTGAATGTCGATCTCGTCCCGCTCGACGGAGAGCTTCGCGGCGAGTAGTTCGGCGCACTTATCCAGTCTTTCGACCTTCTCTAGAAAACTCCATTGGACTCGATCATTGAGTAGTACGGCAAAGTCATAATCGGAACCAGGCCGGGCTGAGCCTCGAGAACGGGATCCATGGAAATAGATCAAGGCTACATCGAAGTGAAGGAGCTTTTGGCTGGTTCCGTTTTCGTTCAGTTGTTGTCGAATGGTGTCGTGTAAACGCACACGGGTCGTCTTCGAGTCCGTAAAGGATGCTCCTCGTTCGGGGTTAAAGGGTGTTGGTTTCCCGTAGAGAAGCGCTCCCGATGCGAACTCTCTTGTGGAGATCTCTCCTCCTGGTCCTGGTTCTGGCGACCTCAGCCTTCTCTCTTCCCACCCTCTCTGAACTGGACCGGGGGGTGTCGGAGGCCCAGGCGGCGGCGGCCGAGCAAACGGCAGAATCACTAAATCGTGCGATCTCCCTCTATCAGCAACTCGATCTCCAGGTGCTGGAACTCGTAGAGGCGGTGTCCCAGGACCCTCCGACCTCAGAGCGCAGCCAGGGCTTGGACCTGCTGCGGCGCTATCGAACCAATGTTCTAACCGGTCTGTCGGCGGTCTACGCCGATCAAGGGCGTCACGACCAGGCTCTGTCGGCTCTGACCGAGCTTCGTAAATTTGTGGAGCAGGGTGAGGAGCCGTTTAGTCGAGGAATCACCTATAAGAGCCTGGGAGATCTCCATAGAGAGCACAGCCAACCCTCCGAAGCCTGGGCTTTCTACCAAAAGGCCCTGGCCACGTTTCCGACCGAGGCAGAATATGAACCGTTTATCCGGCATGCCCGCCTGGGTGCCTACCAGGCCTTAGAGGCGATGGGTATGACCCGGGAAGCCCTCGAGCAGCTCAACCTCGTGGAAGAGTCTGCCAATCAGATCGAGGATATTGATCAGCAACAAAAGGCGCTCCACTACCTTCATTTCAATCGGGGCTATTTCTTTCTAAGGCACGGGCACAACGAAGAAGCCAGGAAAGATCTGCTGGCTCTCATGGAACTGCCCTACGTGCAGCAAAGTCCACTGCTGCTCTTTCGCTCCGCCCTCTCCTTGATCAGCGCTTCTCGGCGTATCGGGGACAACCAGGCCGCCTGGCAGTACCTGGATTTGGCCGAAAAGGCGTTGGCGGAGGTGAAGCCGGAGGAGGTGAGCCCTTCTGACCGATCGCTCTACCTTCTCTCCAAAGGCTCCCTCGAAGTCCTGGACGGCGATGTGGCGGCAGGCCTCTCTTTGCTGGAAGAATCAGAGGATCTGCACAAGTCCTCCGGGTTTGCGGGTCTTTCTGCAGCCTTCGCCGTTCGCTTCAGCACCTACGAATCCCAGGGCCGGGGAGCCGAGTTGCTACCGGTGGCGGAAGCCTACCTGGAGACGGTAGAAGAGCCCACGGAGAGTGACATCGATCTGATTCTGTCGTGCTGCAAGATTCTGGCTCAGACAGGCCAGCCCGACGAAGCGCTGCAGCGGCTCCAGGACTTGATCACGGTCTTGGAGGCCCGAAACGCCCGGGCCAATCTGCTCCAGGCTCTGACCGCCCTGGGAAATATCTATGACTCCTTTCAGCTGGATGAGAAGGCCGAGTTCTACTACAGCCAGGCTCTCAAGATTGCGCGGGAAATGGATAGCAGAGACCAGATCCTGACTCTGGAGTCCAGCCTCTTTCGCACCAAGCTGAGGCAACCTTACTATTTGAACGATCCGGTGAAGTTACGACGGGACTTCGAGAGGTTGGCCGAAGCCTACCAAAGCTCCAGCAATCCGAGTGGGTTCGCGGTACTGATGACGGGTTATTTCCGAGAACTGGTGGATTCCGACGAGACCGAACAGGCGGCGGTAGTGCTCCAACAGATGAAGGAGACCGTCGCCGGGCTGGGTCCGGTGGTGGATGATTTTATTCTCTATGGGGAGAGTTTGCTCGCTCGTCGGACCGAGAATCTGGAGGTCGGGAGTGAACTCTTGAGTCGCCTGGAGAAGGGAGCTGAGGAGGGAACCATGCGCCGGCAAATGGTGCGTGAGATTCTTTACTGGCGGCAACTCCTCGGTCAGGACCTGGAGACCGATGGTCTCCTCAATGAGTTTGAACGCCTCAGCGAAGAGATTTCGGTACCGGGGGATCTCGCCTACAACCTCATGTTCAGGGCCTATCTGGCCAGGAGGGCGGGAGAGATCAAGCAGGCTAGAGGCTTCCTGGAAGAAGCGGAGGACATCATTTGGAGCCTGCGGGATTCTTCCGCTAGCCGGGAGTTCCCCACCGCATTCCATGATACCGCCCAGCAGGTGTTCGGGACCATGGTTGAATTGCTGGTGGACTACAAACTTCTGGAAGAAGCTTTCCAGGCCGCCGAACGGGGTCGAGGCCAGGCTCTGGGCTTTTTGTTTGCGCTCGGCGACAGCCGCATCGCGGCCCTGGCTACCCCGGAGCAAAAAGAGCGACTGAGCAGGCTCTATGCCCAACGCGAGTCTTTGGAGGAAGCCTACCTCGAGAAAACCGGTTCTCAGGCCGGCGTGTTGAGTGAACTGGAGTCGGTAGCTTCCGAGATCGACGACCTGCTGGCGGAGATCGCTTTTGCGCGAACCGGATCCCGGGTTACTCGCATAACCCGGGATCCGGCTGATGTGGAATCGTTGCGCAAGGCGCTCGAACCCGGGGCGCTCCTGCTCTACTATTACACTGCGGAAAATCATTCTTATCGTTTCAGCCTGGCTAGAAACCGCGAACTGGAGGTTGCGGAGCTACCGGATGGGGTGGCCCTGATGGAGTTGGTCAAACGCTTGACGGCTTCGGTGCTCCGAAGAGAAGATAGCCTGGCGCTGGCCCGAGAGACGGGAGAGATCCTCTTAAAAGGAGTCGACTTCCAGGGGGTGGATCGGGTGGTGATCGTTCCGGACGGTCCGCTTTATCTACTGCCGTTTAGCTTGCTGGAGACCGGAAGCGGTCCCTTGAGTAGGTTCAAGCCCACTATCCTTCCCTCGGCCAAGGTGCTGGTAGACCTTCCCCGGGAAACCAGCTCAGAGAATGGGGAAATAACGGTGGTGGCTGATCCGGTTTACCAACTTCCCGAAAGACCCGGGGAGACCCAGGGTTTTCCGGAGTTCCAGCCTCTGCCGGGTACCGCGGTCGAAGCGGCCATCGTGGAAGAACTCGCGCACGAGGAGGGTTATGAGGTCAAACTCCTGACTGGAGATGAGGCCACCCGAGACAATATCTTTCGAGCCAGTGACAACGGCAAGCTCAAAGAGAGTAGGATCGTTCATTTTGCCACCCACGGCTATTTGGATCCGAAGGATGCCCGGCTTTCCGGCCTGGTCTTGAGTACCGTGGATAATAATGGGAAAGGGGTCAATGCCTATCTCCGCCTGGTAGACATCTATCGGCTGGAGCTGGATTCTGATCTGGTGGTCTTGAGCGCCTGCCAGACTGGGCTTGGGACGATTCGGCAGGGAGAGGGACTGCAGGGTCTCTATCAGGGTTTTATGATGGCGGGAAGCCGGGCGGTTTTGAGCACCCTTTGGAGCATCGACGACGATGGGACTGCCGCTTTTATGCGTTATTTCTACACCAACCTGATGAACGGCAGCGAACCCCGGCTCGCCCTTTCCCAGGCTCAACAGAGCATGGCTTCTTCCGACCGCTGGTCCAGTCCGTTTTACTGGGCCGGATTTCAATTGGTTTCGCGTTGAGTATCGGTATGAGGAAGGAGCATTGAAGGCGGGATAAAATGCTTAGTATTTAAGTTTGGGCTCAAAGTTTGAGGTATTGATGATGTGTGGCCACCATTTAAGGTATTTTGCTGTTCTTTTTGTTCTTTTTTTCGTGGGTTGTGGGAGTTCGAATGACTTTGTGGTCACCGCCCCCGGCTTGGCGGAGGTGGTGACCGCAAAACCTGCCACCGTTCGCCTGCGCAGTGTACTGGCACAGACCGTGGTGCAGTCGGAGGTGGTGAGCTTTCGCGGGGGCGGGATACAATGAAGCCGGTGAGCTTCTGCATGGCCCCGTCACCCTGGGCAAGGCCGAGGTTGTCGAGTGGACCGAGGTGCCGGTGGCGGTGACCCGCTTCGTAGTGACGGCGGTGAGGGAAGCGCTCAAGGTGGTGCCGGTGGCGCCGGCGGAAATGTCGATATAGGCGATTTTAATGTCTATATAGCCATCGGCGGAGCGGGCGGAAACGGCGGCAAGGGAAGCACTCAAGGTGGTGCCGGTGGTGCCGGCGGAAATGTTAATTGCCGTGTAAATTTCACAACCACAGCCACAGCCACAGTCATTGGCGGAGCGGGCGGTGCCGGTGGCGAGGGAGGCGCTCAAGGCGGTGCCGGTGGTGCTGGTGGAAATGTTAATTGCAATCTCAATTACGGTACAGCCACAGGCGGAGCGGGCGGAAACGGTGGCCCTCTCGGTGGCTCAGGGGGCTTTGGTGGTACGGCTACCATTGTTGGTGGCAACGCGGGCTCCCCCGGTGCGGCCGGTACGGCTGCTCCATGAGCCGAAAATCGGAATAGGCTCTCTCGTCGGCGTTTTGGGCTGCCGCGAGGGGTTGCCTCGCTTTTTAAACTACCCGGCCGCAAGCAGGCGGAGAGGATCGGTCGCGGAATAACCCTTCCTGGAGAGACGATGGATTACGCGCAAATCCCCCAGGGAGAAGTCCTCGATGGGCGCTTTGAGGTAAAGAGGCTGGTCAAGTCCGGTGGGATGGGGGCCGTTTATAAGGTGAACGACCGGCTTTTGGGCGGGAAAACGTTTGCTGCCAAGCAGATACGCCCCTCGGCCGACCCCAAGGAGTTTCAGTTGGCTAAGAGCCACTTCATCGGGGAGATCGGGGTGATGCAGTCTCTCCATCATCCCAATATCCCCAAGATCATCAGCTCTTTCTTTCGGGACGACTCCTTTTTTTTCGTGATGGAGTTCGTCGACGGCATCGATCTTTCGGCCTATCGCAAGAAGCACGGCAATCCCGGTCTGCCGGTGGATCGGGTGGTGGGTTGGACGGTTCAGGTGCTGGACGCCCTGTCCTACGTCCACGAACGGCCGAGTCCCATCACTCACCGCGACATCAAGCCCTCCAATATTTTATTGGACGAGCAGAACAACCGGGTGGTGCTTATCGATTTCGGGATCGCCCACGCCACCGACCCTGCCGACGGCTGGATCGGGACGCCCGGGTACGCCGCCGCCGAACAACAGATGGGCCAACCCGAGCCGCGCTCGGATCTTTTTGCCCTGGCCGCCACGATTCACGAGTTGCTCACGGGGGTGCGGCCTCGGGGTTTTGACTTTAAGAGCCTGGCCGAACTCAAGGTGAAGGCTCCGGATGGCTTGCAAGAGATCCTGGAAGAGGCGCTGGAGCCATGGGCGGAAGACCGCATCTCCTCAGCCCAGGAGATGAAGGAGCGCCTGCTGGCGTTGCCCGGGCTTTCTATCCAGGGGCCCATCGAGAACCGCGAACACACCTTCGATACAGCCGCTGACGTCTTGAACAGGATGGCTATCATGCCGGGTCTCAAGGAGTTGATCGAGAGGTTCGGAGCCGAATGTCAAACCCCGTATATCCCCACCACCCTCTCCTTTAACAAGTTCGTTCTGGGCACCCTCACTTCGTTTGAGTTGGTCATCACCAAGGACGATCAGCGAGAGTCGGTCCGGTTCGAGGAGAAGCAGGGCCTCCTGGCGCCGGTTCTACTGGGAGAGGTCTACCCTCTTGGAAACGACTCTCCCGAACAGGTGCGAGCCATCATCGACCGCTTTGCCTCCGACTATGAAGAGTTCAAGAACTCTTCCTGGCAGATACTGTAAACTGCCTTTTCAAGCAGGGCGGATTGAATTCCATTCTAATCATGGTAGGTGAAAGTTTCCCGGCCATAGAAGTTAACAAGTAATTCTTTGACTTGTTGGTAAAAGCTTGCTAGACTTCGGGCGACTCGTCTGAGAGGATTATTAGTTGTGACTTTAATCGCCGTGGCAACGGCCTTCATCCTGGGATTCGGGCTCACTTTGTGGGCTACCCCTCAGGTAAAAAAGTTCGCTATATATTGCGGCGCCCTGGATCAGCCGGACGCTAGAAAAGTTCATAAGTCCCCGATGCCTTTATGGGGCGGCCTGGGGGTCTCGCTTTCAGCGACGATCGCCTTTTTGGTCGCGCTTTTTGCTGTTAGCCCCCTGACTCTCACCGCCCGCCAGTTTTCCGGCGTGATCGCCACTGTCTTCTGCTGTCTTTTCATAGTGGGAGTCGGAATGGTGGACGATCGGTTCGGCATGGCCGCCAAGGTCAAGCTCATGGCCCAGATTGGGCTTTCGCTCATTCTGGTGGGGGCGGGGGTGCGGATCGACTTCTTCAGCTTGCCGTTCGTCGACCACGTGATCTACTTGAGCGAGTGGCAGTCTCTGTTTCTCAGTGTGCTCTGGCTGGTAGGGGTGACCAACGCCGTGAACTTGCTGGACGGCCTGGACGGCCTGGTGGCGGGAGTGGCCTGTGGTTCTGCTACCATCCTGGCCCTGGTCGCAGCGGTCAACGGACAATGGTTGCCGGTGCTGGCGATGACCGCCCTGGCCGGTGCGGCTCTGGGTTTTCTGCGCTTCAACTTCAATCCCGCTCAGATCTTTATGGGGGACACCGGAAGCCTTTTTCTGGGAATGATGTTTGCCGCCTGGTCGTTGCTGGGCTTTTTGAAGACCACCGCCACGGTGGCGCTCACTGTTCCGATTTTGTTGGTGATGGCGGTTCCGCTGCTGGACACTTCTTACGCCATTCTTCGAAGAAGCTGGGCTCGCCAGCCCATCTTTAAGCCTGATAAAGGCCACTTGCATCACCGCTTGCTGTCTTCAGGGATGAGCCATAAGCAGGCCGTGGTCACCATCTACGCTATCAATACCGCTTTTGGTCTGGCCGGATTGGCTATGGCCTGCGTCGTAAACTAAGGACGTTCCCATGAAGCCCCTTCGTGTACTCACGGTCTTCGGCACCCGGCCGGAGGCTATAAAAATGGCCCCCGTGGTGCTGGCTCTGCAGGCCCACCCGCAGACCGAGGTGGAGATCGCGGTGACCGGACAGCATCGGCATATCCTGGACCAGGTCTTGGAGTTGTTCAGGATCACTCCAGACGTGGACCTGGACATCATGCAGCCTCGCCAAACGCTCTACACCATTACCTCCAACACTCTAAACGGAATGGAAAAGGTGTTGCAGGAGAGCCGGGCCGAGGTGACTCTCGTGCAGGGGGACACCACCACCGCATTCGCTGCCGGGTTGGCCAGTTTTTATGCCAAAATTCCGGTGGGGCACGTGGAGGCGGGGTTGCGGACCGAAGACATCTATGAGCCGTTTCCAGAAGAGATGAATAGGCGTCTTCTGACCACCATCGCTCATTATCATTTCGCCCCCACCGAGGGGTCGCTACAAAATTGCCTGGACTCGGGGGTGCCCCGGGAGCGCATTTACGTGACAGGAAACACCGTGACCGACGCCCTCTTGCACATCGCCTCCGATCTGCCTCCGGGGCTTCCCGAGGGCCTGGTGGATATGCCTGCCGGCGCCCGCTACGTGCTGGTGGAGACCCATCGTCGGGAAAACCTGGGCGAGCCGATGAGGCAGGTCTGTCGGGCTATCAAGGAGTTGGTCGAGCGTCATCCGGATCTCCACGTGGTGTTCAGTGTTCACCCGAATCCGGCCGTTCGAGACGTAGTTTTTCCCGAGCTTCAAGACCGGGCCAGGATCCATTTGTTGGAGCCGGTCGATTATACGACCTTGATCAGGTTGATCCGAGAATGCACCCTCATCCTGACCGACAGTGGCGGCATTCAAGAGGAGGCGCCCAGTTTGGGTAAACCGGTGTTGGTCTTGCGTCGCCAGACGGAGCGCCCCGAGGGGGTGTACGCCGGGGTGGCCGAGCTGATGGGCACGGATTTCGAAAAGATCGTTGCCCGAGCCTCTCAGTTGTGGACCGACCAGGCGGCCTATCGGGCCATGAGTCAGGTAGCCTCTCCGTATGGAGATGGGGAAGCGGCTCGGCGTACGGTGGAGGCTCTCCTGCACGAGATCCGAGGGGTCGGTAGCAGGCCCGGCGAGTTTCTCCGCGAGACCGTCGGGGCATAAGGGTCGTATGGATGAGAAGCTCCTGGAGGATTCCGAGGCGGACCTTCAGCAGCTTGAAGACCGGCTGCAGAAGGTTAAAGAGCCTGGATCGAAGGGCGACAAAAACTTTGCGCGAGGGCTGGCCCTGGTCGCCAGTTTGGGGTTTGTTTTGGCGGGGTGTCTTATCGCCGGGCTCTTGATAGGAGAGTATCTCGTCGATCAGACCGGGTACCGAATATTTCAGTTGCTCGGAGTTCTTCTGGGGTTGGTCACCGCGGGGTTCGCGGGGGCGAAGCTGATGAAGCCACTGATGAAATCCGAATAAGAACGGTTAGAAAATTCAAAAGTTATGCCCCCCCTCTTTATGGATATTTTGTCTTTTTGTGCCGGTTACGGACTGGGTGTATTGAACTATCGGATGTTCGTTCGGGCCCTGGAAGAAGCCGTTTCCAAGGGCGAAAACACTGGTATTCGTAAACAAGTCGTCATCGCCGGAGCGTTCCGACATCTTTTTATTTTTCTAGCAGGAATTCTTCTGATTAGGGGAGCAAGCCTTGCTCCGTTCCCGCTGTGTGCCGGGATCCTGATGGCAACCTATGTGTGCAGGTATCGCACCTGGCGTAGCCAGCAGAACGAGGAGAATGACAATTCATGACATTAGCAACTTTGCTGTTAGCAGCGGCATCGGGGGAGCCTTTCGACCTTCACGATAAATTGATCGTGGGCTCCACAGTTATCGTGGTGTTTGTCCTGATATTGCTCGGGGTTTTTGCACGAGGCCAGATCGGGATCGTTCCCCGAGGGATCGGTGCTGCCTTTGAGCACGTCTTCGACTGGATCGATGGAATGTGCCGGGATATGATCGGCTCCGCCGGTCGGCAGTACGTGCCGTTCTTGATGTCACTTTTCTTGTTTGTCTTGATGAGTAACTGGAGCGGTTTGCTGCCTTTGCCGGTGTTTTCGCTGCACCAGGAGCATCACGTAGCGGATGTTCATCACGCCGATTCCGCCGACGGAGAAAGTGAAGAGCATCACGCTCCTCATCTGGCCTACGAGGCCCCGACGGTGTCTTTTAATACCACCCTGGCCCTGGCTGTTATCTCCTTCTTTGCCTTCAATCTGTATGGGCTAAAGAAGAGGATCTTCCCCTCGTCTCAGGGGCACGCTCACGATCATGAGGGTGATGAGCATCACCACCATTCCTCCGGCGGACTGGCCGGTCTGTGGGATTGGATAGCTCACTTCTGGCAGCCTACACCCATGTTGGCTAACTCGCTGGAGGGGCCCATGAAGTTGCTGGTGATTCCCCTCTTCTTTCTGTTTTTGTGTTTGAATATCGTTGAAGAGGTAGCCAGGATTCTCTCGCTCTCGATTCGACTGTTCGGAAATATCTCTGGTGAGCACCAGGTGAAGGTGAATCTGCTGGGGGTTCTCGGCACTTTTCTCAATAACTCGCTCACCATGTTTAAGACTGGTAGTCTGTTGGGAGGTCCCGGGTACCTGGCTTTGGCCGGGCTGATCTGGGGAGCCTCGATCTTCGCCACGTGCTTGGGTGCGCTGGCAGGTTTTATTCAGGCTATGGTCTTTATGATTTTAAGTTTGGTGTACATCGCTCACGCCGTGGCCGATGATCACTAGGATATCTACTAGATTGAACTCTAAAGGAGGAAAAAAGATGAAAGGTCTCTACGGACATTTTTCTAAGGTTTGTTGGATGATGCTGGTGCTGGTACTGCCTGCGCTGGCACAAGACGGGGCTGCTGCATCGTCTTCGGGGATGATCGCACTGGGTGCGGGATTGGCTATCAGTATCGGTACCCTCGGTCCCGGTCTGGGTCTCGGAAACGGTGTGGGCAAAGCTATGGAGGCGATCGGTCGCAATCCGGAAGCTGAGCCGAAAGTTAAGAACAATATGATCGTTGGTCTGGCGTTTATTGAGGCTCTCTCTATCTATGCTCTGGTCATCGCTTTTATCTTGAGCGGAAACGTAGGATAGAAGTCGGTTAGTCAATCTTTTAGGAGTCGAGTATGGATGTCGTCTTAAAAGTGCTTTCAAGCCTGGACTTTGATCTCACGACTTTTCTGTGCCAGGGCGCTCTGTTTTTTGTGCTGCACTTCTCACTGAATTTTCTGGTGTATCAACCCATCATGGAGATTCGCAATCTCCGGGATAAGAAGATCTCCGGTAGTTTGGCGGCCGCGGAAGATGCAGCCGCAGAAGCGCGACGCTTGAAGAGCGACTATGAGGAAAAAGTGCGTGCGGCCCGGGCTGAAGGCCAGTTGGCGCTCCAGAAGGCGACCGATGAAGCAGAGGCTGAGCGGAAGTCGCGCGTTGAAGAAGCGCGCGCCGAAGCTGCCAGGGTTTTGCAGGCTGCTCGAGATGAGGCAAACGCCGCTCTCGCCGAAGCTGAACAGACTCTTGAGGCTCAGTCCACGGAAGTGGCCCGGGCGATCGCCGCCAGGTTGCTGACGGCTTCGCTCGGCTCGTCTGAGGGCCAGGAGATCGCAGCCAGGATGGGAGGTGCCTCGTGAGTATGACAGGTTCTCAGGTCTTTGATTGGCTGGTTTCGCTGGCCAACTTCGGGATCATGTTTATTCTGTTTCGGTTGGTGGTCATCGTCCCCATGCAGGAGGCGGTCCGATTGCGAGAGCAACGGGTGGCCCTCCGTTTGAAAGAGATCGACCAGATCGCCAAGGATGCTGAAGCGACTAAGGCTGACTTTCAGGAGAAATTTGGCAAGGTCGACGAGATGATCGGGGAAGTCAAGGCTAGCTCGGAACGCTCGCTGGCTCAGGCCAAGCAGAAGATGGAAGAGCGGTCTCTTGCCGAGGAGCGATATATTCGCGAAAAGGCCGAGGCCGAGGCCAAGTCGATCAAGCGGGAGGCGGAAGCCAGGGTGCGATCTCAATTGGCTGGTGGGGCCGTCTCGCGAGCGGAAGCCTTCCTGAAGGAAGCTCTGGATTCCAATGCCCAGAACAAGATACTGGCTGCTGCCATCAAAGAGATAGGAGAGCTTCATGCTTCTTAAGGCTGTCGCCCAAAGATACGCCGATGCCCTGCTGTCTCTCGAGGCCAAGGCCGGTGGATTGGATAAGCTGGAAAAAGATCTGGAACTGGTGGCTACCACCATGCGTGAGCATGATGGCTTGCGACTTGCCATGGAGTCTCCGACCGTGCCCAGTACAAAGAAGCAAGCCGTGATGAAGGGGGTCTTTGAAAAAGAGATCTCGGCTACGGTCTTGCATTTTCTGTACGTGTTGGTGGATAAAAAACGGGAAGAGTATGTCGAAACGATTCTGACCGTCTTTCAGGAGCGTCTCAGAGAACGCAGAGGTGAAGTGGCTTGTCACGTAAGGTCGGCCAAGCCGCTCACCGCGTCTATTCGCAAGGATCTGGAGAAAAGTCTCGCGGCATTCTCCGGCAAGACCGTGCAAATGACCGAAGAGGTCGAACCCGAGTTGTTGGCCGGGATGGTCGTCACCGTGGGTGATCGAGTGATCGATACAAGTTTTCGTCATCAACTCCGAGAGGTCGAAGAGCGCCTCTCTCGGGTTGAGTGATTTAATGGAGGATTAGAATGGCGATTCGTGCCGAAGAGATCAGTGACATTCTGGTTAGAGAGATTGAGGGTTACGATCCCAAGGTCAAGGACCAGCCTTACGGAACTGTCGTTCAAGTAGGAGACAACATCGCAACCGTGTACGGCTTGCGTGACGCCCGAGCCGGTGAGTTGTTGGCTTTTGCTAACGGCGAGTTGGGTATCGCGATGAACCTCGAAGAGGATACCATCGGCGCCGTGATTATGGGGGACGACTCCGCGATCAAAGAGGGCGACCGGGTGGAGAGCACCGGCAAGATCGCCGAGGTGCCGGTGGGAGAGGCTTTGCTGGGTCGGGTGATCGACGCCCTGGGCAATCCCATCGACGGTCTCGGTCCGATCGAGACCTCGGAAACTCGTACCATCGAGTTTACCGCGCCCACCGTACCCGAACGGCACAGCGTACACGAACCTCTACAAACCGGAATCAAGGCGGTGGATGCTCTGATCCCCATCGGCCGGGGTCAACGGGAATTGATCATCGGAGACCGGCAAACCGGTAAGACCGCCATCGCGGTGGATGCCATCGTGAATCAGCGTGACACCGATGTTTACTGCGTCTACGTGGCCATCGGTCAAAAGACCAATAACGTGGCGGCCGTGGTGGACAACCTGCGTGAGGCGGGTGCTCTTGAAGGCAAGACCTGCATCGTCTCGGCCAGTGCCAACGAGTCGCCCTCCATGCTGTATCTGGCTCCTTATACCGGTTGTGCCATCGCTGAACAGTTGATGTACGCGGGCAAGCACGTGCTCATCGTCTACGATGACCTCACCAAGCACGCCAACGCTTATCGCGAGATCTCTTTGCTGCTGCGTCGCCCTCCGGGACGGGAAGCCTATCCGGGAGACGTCTTTTTCCTGCACTCACGACTGCTGGAAAGAGCAGCCAAGCTACACAAGGATCTGGGCAGCGGTTCCATGACCGCGCTACCGATCATTGAGACCCAGTTGGGCGACGTGTCGGCTTATATTCCCACCAACGTGATCTCCATCACCGATGGGCAGATCTTCCTGGATAACGATCTGTTTTATCAAGGTATCCGCCCGGCTGTGGACGTGGGCATCTCGGTTTCTCGGGTGGGTGGCTCGGCGCAGATCAAGGCTATGAAAAAAGTGGCTGGCCCCCTGCGTTTGGACTTGGCCCAATACCGGGCGCTGGCCGCTTACGCCAAGCTGTCGGCCGACGAGCTGGATAAGCAAAGCCGGGAGCAGCTGGCCCGGGGAGCCCGGATTACCGAAATCCTGAAGCAGAAGCAGTTCGACGTCATGCCCGTAGAACTCCAGGTGTCGATCCTGTTCGCCGCTACCCAGGGGCACATGGACGATATCGCCGAGGAAGATATCAAGGAGTTCGAAAACGGGTTTCACGATTTCGTGAAAGCCAATCATTCCGATATCCACGCCACAATCAAAGAGAAGAAGTCTCTGGACGACGACGTGACCGCCAAACTGGAAGCCGCGATCAAAGCTTTCAAGGAGGAGTTCCTGTCGACCCGCAAAGGTTAGGAAGATAATCGATGTCGAGTCTTAAGGACATAAAGAACCGCATCAAATCTGTTCGGAATATCCAACAGATAACCAAGGCCATGAAGATGGTCGCGGCCTCCCGCATCCGCAAAGCCGAAGACCTTCTCAAGGCTGCCCGCCCCTACGCGGATAAGCTGAAAGAGGTGGTCTTCGACCTGACGTCCGGAATGGATGAAGTGCTGCATCCTCTCATGGAAGTCCGCCCGGTGGAAAACGTGGCCATCCTGGTGGTCTCTTCAGACAAAGGTCTGTGCGGTGCCTACAACAACAACTTGTTGAAGATGGCCTGGAAGGAGCTGGACGAGACTCCCCCCCATAAGTTGGTTACGATCGGCTCCAAGGTCGTGAAGTATCTGGCCCGCCGGGGGGTGGAACCCGATGAGCTGAAGATCAACTGGGAACCGGAGTTCGAATTGGCTCAAGAGTATGCCAATCTGCTCACCGACTGGTTCGTTTCGGGTGAGGTGGACCAGGTCGTGGTGTATTATACCCAGGCTGTTTCCAGCATGACCCAGGAGCCGGTGAGAGAGGTGATCTTGCCCTTGCAAAAAGAAGGGCTGGATCAGGAGGCCGGTGCCATTCCGTATGAGTTCGAGCCATCGGCAGACGCTGCTCTCAACGTCTTACTCCCACGTTACGTTCGCAACGTGATCTTCAGGATTATGATGGAAGCCAAGGTGGCGGAACTGGCTGCTCGCTTAAAAGCTATGAGTAATGCGACCGACAACGCGGACAAATTGGCCGATGAACTGACCCTGCAGTTCTTCCGGTTGCGTCAAGAAGCGATCACCACCGAGATCCTGGAGATCTGTAGTGGTGCCGAAGCCCTGGCGGCTTCAAAGTAAAACTAGAGTCTTCGGGGCCTGGTCCCGAGGCGAGAAATTTAATAAGTAATTGCGAGTCAGACCGAGCCGGTCGGGCTTGAGGAGGAAAGATGGCTGAAGGTACAGGAAAGATCGTCCAAATTTTGGGATCCGTTGTGGATATCGAATTCCCCCCGGGTCACCTGCCCAATCTTTACAGCGCCGTGGTGGTAAAGAGGGAAGTGTTCCGGGCCTACACCGGTGACGACATTCCCGAGTACGACCGGGAGCTTTACCTGGAGGTGATGGTGGAACTCGGAAACAACCGGGTGCGCTGTCTGGCCATGGGTACCACCGACGGCTTGCGTCGTGGTATGCCGGTGACGAATACCGGCTCTCCCATCACTGTTCCGGTGGGTGACGCCACCCTGGGACGGATGTTCAACGTTTTAGGCCGGGTTATCGACGGCGGAGAGCAGGTCGTGACCGACACGCGCTATCCCATCATCCGAAACGCCCCTCCCCTGTCCGAGCAGACCCCTACTCAGAAGGTCAATGAAACCGGAATCAAGGTGATCGACCTGCTGGCCCCTTATTCCAAGGGTGGTAAGACCGGTCTGTTCGGTGGTGCCGGGGTGGGCAAGACCGTACTGATTCAAGAGTTGATTCACAACATCGCTAAAGAACACGGTGGATTTTCGGTGTTCGCTGGAGTGGGTGAGAGAACTCGGGAAGGTAACGACCTCTGGGAAGAGATGAAAGAGTCCGGGGTCATTAAGAACACCGCACTCTGCTTCGGTCAGATGGATGAGCCGCCGGGGGTACGGTTTCGGATCGCCTTTACCGGTGTGACTATGGCCGAATACTTCCGTGACGTGGCCGGCCAGGACGTACTTTTCTTCGTGGATAACATCTTCCGCTTCGTACTGGCCGGAGCCGAGGTCTCCGCCCTGCTGGGTCGGATGCCGTCGGCGGTAGGGTATCAACCCACCCTGTCGACCGAGGTTGGCCAACTGGAAGAGCGAATTACCTCCACCAGCAAGGGCTCCATCACAGCGGTTCAGGCCATCTACGTGCCGGCCGACGACATCACTGACCCGGCGGTGGCTACGACCTTTACCCACCTGGATGCCACCACGGTACTGTCCCGGTCGATCTCCGAGATGGGGATCTACCCGGCGGTAGATCCCCTGGCCTCCACCTCCAGGCTGCTGGAGCCGCGTTTTATCGGAGACGAGCATTACGGAGTGGCCCGGCAGGTTCAAGAGACCCTGCAACGCTACAAGGACCTGCAAGATATCATCGCCATTCTGGGTGTGGAAGAACTGTCCGAGGAAGACCGCCAAGTTGTAGGTCGTGCTCGTCGGTTGCAACGGTTTCTCTCCCAACCCTTCAACGTGGCCGAGGTGTTCACCGGACGTCCTGGAAAGTACGTGCCGCTCACCGACACCATCAAGTCTTTCAAAGAAGTGGTGGAGGGCAAACTCGACCACCTGCCGGAGCAAGCGTTTTATATGTGCGGTGGGGTAGACGAAGTCCTGGAAAACGCCAAAAAGCTTGGCTACGAAGTAGGGGCATAGGTCTTTTCTGTGTACACCAAGGACTTTTCGGTAGAAATTGTGACCCCGGTGGAGACCAAGTTTCAAGGGACTTGCGAAGAGATCATCCTGCCTGGTATCGAAGGCGAGATGGCCGTTCTGGGAGGGCACGCTCCCCTTCTGACGATGCTAAGTCCGGGACTCACCACCACGGTGCAGGGGGGGGCGCGTAAGGTTCTCTCTACCGGTGAGGGTTTTGCCACCATCGCTGAGAATCGGGTGGTCTGCCTCGTGGACTTTGCCCTTTCCCTCGATGAACTGGACTTCAAGGCCCTTCGAGAGGAACTAGCAGAAGTTCAGAAACAGCTCAACGCTTCTCCCGGAGATGACCGGATTCGGGCCAAGAAGGTGGAACTGGAAGCGAAGTTGAGGGCAGAAGGATTATAATGTCCCGTATCCTTGTCAAGGGTCCCACTCCTCTCAAAGGCAGCCTGAATTGCAGCGGCGCCAAGAACGCTTGCTTACCGATTTTGGCGGCCGCGGTTTTGGCCAGGGGCAAGGTTAAATTAAAGCGTGTGCCCAGCATCAGCGATGTGCACACCATGCTGGGGATTCTTCAGGGCATGGGCGTGAAGTATGATTGGGTGAGCGAAGAGGAACTTGACCTGGACACTTCTTCGGTCATCACCACCGCACCCGAAGAGTTGGTTCGTCAGATGAACGCTAGCTTCGACGTGGCCGGACCTTTACTGGCCCGCTACGGAGAAGCCCACATCGCTCTGCCCGGTGGCTGTCGGCTGGGGCCGAGACCGGTCGACCTGCATTTGATGGGTTTCAAGAAGTTGGGTGCTACCGTGACCACTGATCACGGGGTCGTGCACGCTCGGGCCTCCAAGCTGGTTGGGGGGCGGATCGTTTTTCCTAAGGTTTCTGTGGGAGCCACCAAGAATTGTCTGATGGCCGCTGTCATGGCCGAAGGTGAAACGATTCTGGAGAACTGCGCCAAGGAGCCCGAGATCGTGGACCTGGCTGATTTTCTGGTGGCCATGGGGGCAAGGATCACAGGCCAGGGCACTTCTCAGCTAAGGGTCCAGGGAGTCAGCGAGATGCACGGCTGTGAGTACTCCGTCATGCCGGATCGCATCGAAGCAGGGACCTTTCTCATCGCCGCTGTGATGACCGGGGGCGAAGTCACGGTCAACGATTGCCGACCCGAAGACATTGGGGCTCTGATCGGTGTCTTAAAAGAGGCGGGCCAGGATGTCGAGGTAGGAGAGGACTACGTCACAGTTCGAGCCGTACGCCCTATTCAACCGGTGGAGGTTGCAACCGCCCCTCATCCAGGTTTCCCTACCGATATGCACCCCCAGTTGGTGGCAATGTTAGGCCTGGCCGACGGCGCCAGTTTGCTCAATGAAACTATTTTTTCGGGGCGTTTCATGTACGCCATGGAGTTGGTGCGGTTGGGAGCGAGCTTGCGAGTCTCCGACCGCCAGGTTTTTATCCGCGGGGTCAAGCAGTATAGTGGAGCCCCCGTCGACGCTCCCGATTTGCGGGCTGGAGCCGCTCTGGTGCTAGCTGGAATGGCCGCCAAGGGTGAGACTCTGATCTCCGGGATCCACTTTATCGACCGGGGTTATCAAAATTTAGAAAAGCGGCTTCGCTCTCTGGGCGCCGACATTCAACGGCTGGAAAAGCCGGTACACGCCTAACAGACCCCGAATCTTTGGAATTTAAGCAAATCCTTCGGGCTTCTGGAATGTTATACCCTGGGAATGGGTAAAACCAATTCCAAGTGATAGGCGGGGTGTAGTTCATCACGGGACAGGAAGGCCAACCTGTTGGGGGAATGTTGAATTTTTGTCGACAGTTTAGAGAATGAAATTCCGCAGCCTGGCCATATTTATAATGAAGCGAGTTATACCCTTGGTATTGGTTCTCGCTCTGGCCGCTTTGCTGCTCATTCTTCTCTTCTTCGACTCGGTCGCCCAGGCGCTTTTTCGCGATGCCGTCCGGGGAGTTCCGGGGGACCTCCGGGTTAGCCGCTTCAGCCCCTCCCTGGGAGGGGTGACTCTAAAAGACGTGCGCTGGACCTTGAGTTCCCGCGAACCGGTGTTCGAAGCTTCTGAAATCTTCTTAAACATCGGTCTTCGCAATCTGGCCAGACGGGATTGGTACAAGAGCGTAACCGTGGTCAGGGTGCGAAAGCCCGGACTACGAGTGACTGTGGACCAGCACGGAAACGTTAATCTTCTCAGTCTGCTATCGGCGGCTTCCGATAGGCCCACTCTAGATGTGACAGCCATTCGCACCCGGGTGGAACTGGAAGACGGATGGATCCTCTACCACGATCGCCGGGACTCGGGTTTTCTTTACGAACTCTCCAATTGGACAGGCAGCTTTCGTCTGGAGGACGGAAAGACGGTGCAGTTCGAGACCGCCGGTAACCCCAACGGAGACCAGGAGAGCCTGTTCGGATTGAGTGGGTGGGTCGCCCTGGAACGCCCTCAACTGGTGGTCACGGCCCTGCTCGACAATTTCCACCTCGAGCCGTTTACCGGATTTCCGGGTTTCGGGCCCGGTCTGACCTATGTGCGGGGAGTGGTCGACGGATCGATCAGGGTCTCCGGTGAGGGGATCAATTGGACCGAGGTGCTGGCCGATGCCTTCATGCTGGGCGAACTCACCTTGTCGCAGGGCGCCTTCCGGGCTCCGGGTATGCCTGCTTCCTTCACCGAACTGGACGGTCAGGCCCAGTTGCTGGGCTCCGATGTCTCCACCCAATCTTTTCAGGGACGTTTCGCCGATATCGGGTTTGAGATTTCCGGGAAGGCCGGGATCGGCGCCGGTAGCGAGGTCGACGGGGTGGTCTCTACCGAAAGGTTTCTCCTGTCCAAACTGAATTCGCTGCTGGCCGACCCTCTACCGGTGTCGGGTGAGGCACGGGCCGTGGTGAGAGCCTCTGGGGATCTGGAGAACCTGCTACTTTCAGGATCGCTCTACGGCTACGATTTAGAAGCCCAGGACCAGAAAGTTCAGGTCGCTCAGGCCGACTTTCTCAAGGCGGATGACCTCCTCTACTTGCCCCAAATTTTGGCCACCACCTCGGCCGGAAATCTCAAGGGAGAAGGCTGGGTCTTTTTAGGCGACGAGATTCGAGTACTTTTTGAACTCCACGGCGACGATACTCGACCCGATGTGGTCATGCCAGGACTGGCCCAGAGTGCCGACTTCACCGTCCGAGTCCTGGGCGATCCGAGCAACCCCACGGTCTTCGGACAGGGCAGCGCCACGGGGCTCGGAGAGTGGGCTCAGGGACTGAGCCGGGCCCAGGGCAAGTTCATCTTCTCCGGGGACGATCTCATGTTGTACGAGGGCCAAGCCAGTTCGGGTTCCAGCGTGGTGAACCTCGAGGTCGGCTCTTACGAGACTGATACCAGGCAGTTTTCAGGCCTCCTCTCGGCCCTCGATTTTCGGACCGAGGATGTGCCAGGGTTGCAGGGTGTCTCGGGACACTTCTCCGGTCAGGCTCTGGTCGAGGCCGATCTGTCCGGGGAGACACCCAGAGTAGAAGCGCAGGCGGTTCTCACCTCCGGACAGTTCCAATCAGGTGATTTGGCGCTCTCCGAGGCCCGGGGAGAGGCTTATTACGACGGGAGCCAGGTCGTGATTCCCTGGGCTAGCAGTCTGTTTCGGGGCTCGGAGGTGGAATTGGCGGGGGTTTACGACACTAGAAACTCGGCCCTGAAGGCTTCGGTTAGTAGCCCCAACTTCGATCTGGCGGCTCTGGGAATGGCCGGCGAGTCGGCCAACCTGACCGCCTCTGTGGAGGGACGGATAGACGGAGACGTTGGTGTTTACGGGATTGCCCAATCTCACCGGGGGAAAGCAGCCCTCAGTGGAATCAGGCGTTCTAGCGGGCGTCTCTCGGGGGTAGCCTGGATCGATGGAACGCAGGACGGTGTGGAGGTCGAGACAGTGGTGGTGGCCGACGGCACCCCCACCAGCATGAATTTCGACTACACCGGTCAGCTGGGTGGACCACAGTTGGCCGGGTTGGGGCCTCTCAATCTGTTCGGGGCAGCCAACCTTTCCGGTAACACCTTGCGCGTTCAACCAACGCTGCTCTCGGCACCCGACGCCGGACGAGAGACCACTTTCTACCCGATGGTCACCTATAGCGGTGCCGCATACAGTTTCTTCGGTCCCCTCATGGCCGGGCCGTTGGAAAAGGTCGTGATCGAGGAGTCCCCCTTCCCGGTGGGTCGCAGTGCGGTGGTAGCAGGAACCGCCAATCTAGGAACCGGTGCACTCGACATGAAGTACCACCTGCAAGCAGCAGGCTTGGAGGACGCACCTTTTTCCCGCTTGATGGAAGGTCCGCTGCCGTTTTCGCTGGTCAGTGGCTATGGAACCATGGGCGGTCGCGTGCTGGGTACGCTCGGGGATCCGAAGGTGGAAGCAGGCTTCCATCTGCCCTGGCTCATGCTGGAGAATGCCCATCAACAGAGACTCACCATGGGAATGAGCGGTCGCATGGCGCTCGGTAAGAGGATCGTGGAGGTTCCCAGCCTTACCGTGGCCGAGAACCCGTTTGATAGGCGACTACTGCAAGAGTCGCCAGAAATTCCTGGAGACGGGCTGCTGGGAGTATCCGGCAACCTTAAGTCCGACCAGACCTTTGACGTAAGACTGAAAACTCAGGGCTTTTCACCTTCCTTTTTGGCCTTTTTCGCCCCCGCCGAGTTTGCACGATTCGTTCCCAGTGGGCGGATCGCCACGGATTCGTTGCACCTCTGGGGTACCCTGGCCCAGCCTTCCGTGGCCGGAATGGTTCGGCTCCTGCGGGGCGGAATCATGGTGGCGGATGAACCTTATAGCATCAATTCAGCTTTCCTAGATTTTAGCTCTCAAGACGGAGAGATCCGTATCCCCGAACTGGGCCTGGTGGCCCCCGGGATCGAGATCACGGGTTCTCTTAAGAGGCGCAGCGGTGGCCAACTCGAGGGAGCCATCGTGGCCGACGACATCGAGCTTTCCAAGATGGCCCGTTTTGAACCGGTCCTGGCCGGGGTCAAGGGCCATGGAGACCTGGTGATCAAATTGGGTGGGACGTTTCCGGCAGCTCCGCGTGCCGAGGTTGGTTTCCGGGCCGAAAATCTGCTCTGGAACCCTCGATTTATCGGAGGGCGCGAACGCCAGGTCGCGATCGAGAGGCTTACCCTGGGGATCTTCGATGAGCAGGATGTTCCCAACCTTATAGAAGGGTTGACGTTCGCTCCGTCCGATGATGGGATTTTTCTGCAACTGCCCGCCGAGGGTTTTCGCTTCCAGAGGGCTGCCGACGGTCTCAAGATGACCGTGGGGGGAGCGGTCAATCTGCCGACCGGGGGTCTCTCGAACTTCAAGACCTTCCACTCGGTGGCCGAATACTTTGCTTCACCCTATGGCCCGGACTTCGGACGGGGCGGCGAGCCCTTGACTCTACGAGTGGAAAGCCTCAACACCCGAGAACTATCCAGGCTTCTAGGGAGAAGAACCAGGGGGCTCGACCTCTCCACCAGCTTCGGGATGAACCTGGAAGGCCAGTGGTGGCGGGACCACCAGAAGAACGCAGGAGGGAGCCTACCTCGTTACGAGATGGCTTTCGAGGAACTCTCGTTTCAGAGTGGGCCTCGCGGTGAGCGCACCGGGTTCGGCTTGAATCATCCAGCTACCGTGCTTTACCAGAGAGAAGGAACGGCCGGGTATCTCAATCTCAGGGATATTGAAGTGGGATTTACCCGCCAGGAAGAGATACCCCCTGAACCCCTCACCGAGAATACCGAGGAGGACGAACCCCCGCGACCTCGTTACAATCAGGTCCGAGAAGGGGTGATGCAAGCCGCGGGACGATTGGCCGTCACCAGACTGCCGGGTACCGCGCCGGAGAGCCACTTCGTGGTGGATGCCGAGGACATTCCCCTGGCCAATCTTGACTTTCTCTTACCAAATTTGCCGCTTTCCGGGATGGTCGACTTTCTCGATGTCAATCTGGCCGGCGTGCTTCCTTCGCCCCGGCTTTCGGTTCAAGGAGAAGTCACCGATTTCGGATTGGGCCCGGTCAAGGGAATGGACGTGGAGGGCTCACTCACAGCTTTCGAGCAGGACGGGGCCTATCAGATCGTGGTGGGAGAAGAGGTCGATGAGGGCATAACGGTGACCTTCGCCGACGACGACGTCACCTCCCACGGAGCAAAGATCGATGGCGACGCTACCATTTATTGGGTCAAGGATTCCGACCCCAACCCCGGGCGCCTGGAACTCTTTGCCAAGAATCTCAGCATTTCGCTGGACAGTCCCGTCAACCTCATCGCTCATTTGATCGATAAGAACCTGGCTATTCTGTCCGATATCGTTCCGGGTGAGGATATCACCAGCGGCACGCTGGTCGGTGAGATCGCTGCCACGGGTACGCTGCGCAGACCGGAGTTTGAGGGACACGCGAAGCTGGAGAACGGGAGCTTCGTGTCGGAGCGATACGGCCGGTTTGAGAGCCTGAACCTGGATGCCGAGCTGATCCGGATCACTCGGGAAGAAGCGGTGCCTTCTCCGGCCCTTCAAGCTTCTTCCAGTGGACTTCTGACTCGCTTCAACCTCCATCAGTTCGCCGGTACGCTGGGCGGCCAGCCGTTCTTCGCGGGAGGAGTTGCGGAGCTTGCCGGAATGGCTCCAACCTTGCTGAATTTGCAGATGACCGGGCAAAATCTTCCCATCCGGATTCCCGAACTTTACGTGGGGCGAATGGATATGAACCTGGAGCTCAGCGGTCGGGAGATCCAGTCGGGCGGGCAGCCCGCCTTGAGACCGGAGTTGACCGGGCTGATGGTTTTTCCGGCCGGTGATTTCCACATTCCTATGGGCTCTCTCTCAGACGACTCGGCCACTGCTTCCGAGGAAGAGGAAGAAGAGGAGGAGCGGGGGCGTCGTCGTCGCCGTCGAGAGCCGCCACCCGAGGGGCCACGAGTCCCCTTCGATGTCTCTTTGGATCTTTCGCTGGGCAGCGAGTTCTTCGTGAACGCCTTGAATTCCAGGGTGCGAGCGGTGGGAGACCTGCAGGTACGAGCCTTCGACGGGGTGGCCAAGGTTTATGGTGAGGTCGCTTTGAGCCGGGGAACCATCCGCATCCCTTTTTACGACGCTTCCTTTCGAGTACGCCAGGGCGTGGCCGTGTTCGACGGGCCTTTTGTCCCTCGTTTAGAAGAGGTCGAGGCGGTGGCCGATCTCGGTGGCTACCGGATTACCGCACGGGCCAACGGGCGCTACCCGGACACTTTTACCCTGGACCTGTACTCCGACCCACCGCTTCCCCAGGCCGAACTCTCCCGCATCGCAGTGCTGGGAGGATTGCCCTCGTCTTTGACCGGCCAGCAGGATCCGAATCAAAGCTCGGGTGCCCTGGGAACGCTCGGTACGACGGGAGTTTCTTTTCTGTCCGGAATGTTGACCAACCGCCTGACCGAGCAGATCGCCAGCACATTTTTCCTCTCTGAACTATCCTTTGACTACATACCGCCTGCAACTTACGCCATCAAGATAGCCAAGGCCCTGGACCCCAATGACCGCTTTTTGCTCACCGTCACCAGGATCATCCGAGACAACGGGCTCAACGAAAACCTATTCGGTATTGAGTGGCGTCTGAGCCCTCAGTTCTTGCTGCGCACGGCCTTCGACCAGTTAGCCAGGCCCCGCTTCTGGGTGCAGAGCATCAACCGTTTCTAGTTTGAAAGAAAGCCGGAATCGGTGCCGGTAGCTTTTTTGGCGGTGGCCAGGATGTAGTTCTCGATCCGTTCTCTGGCTTCGTCACTGACTTCGGAAAACTGTAGCCCGATGAGGAAATGGCCGAAGGCGTTTTCTTTCTGCCAACTGACGCGGGCTCTCACCGGTACCGGGTCCATTCCAGGCTCCAGCAAGATTCGGAAGATGAGTTCTCGACCCTCGGGCAGCGGCTCTTCATGATTGATCCGCATCCCTGAACTGGACATGTCTAGAGTAAAGACCCCGAACCGAGAGGTCTCCTTGTCCAGTTCCAACTCCACCACCAGGATCCGCTCCAGGCGAAACGACTTGCGGCGATTCTCTTGAAAATTCTGCTCCAGGAAGTTCTTCAGTTTGACTCGAGAGGGCTCGGCCAGGGCGTCGAACTGGAGTCCGTACACGTTCATCCCTCCCATCAGCGGTTTCTCCCAGACCTGGCGAACGGTCACATCGATCGGCTCACCCAGATGCAGGCGGAGGGAAACCGCGGAGTCGGAAGGGAAGTTATACTCAGTATGAACTCGCATCCCCCCTTCACTCAGGTCGTGAATATGAACCAGGCAGTGCTGCACGTCGGCCTCACCCACGATATCGGCCGCGTAGATTCGCTTTATGGGAGCTCTCCGTCGACTGAGAGCGCGTCGTTCCATGCCCAGAGCTTCGGGTTCCTCGGCAGAGTTCCTCGCCTGCTTTTCCTGGCCTCGCTCTTCTTGACTTTGTGGTTGGCCGCCCCGAGCCTGGCCGGCCCCGACCTCAACGAACCGGGAGAACGGGTCAGCCTCTCCAAACACCTGGTGGCTGACAAGGTCAATGTGGTCTTCTTCTACGCCCGCTGGAACAAAACGTCCATGCGCTACAAGGAGAAGCTCGAGGATTGGCAGGGCGACAAAGACACCGTGCTTCACGTCATCAACGTCAAGGCCTTGAACTCAGCGGTGGCCAAACAGTTCAAACTCACCGAGGTGCCAGCTTTTGAGATCTACGATGAAGAGGGTCGACTCAAGATGAAGGGTCAGTCAGCCCTCAATGAGGTCGTTCGGATGAAGATGCTGGATTAGGCACTAGGGCCTGTGGACATTTGGCATTCCGAGCCAAACGCAGGACATTTTTCTCCTCCTGGAGTGGAATTTTCTGTGGAATAGTGGACCTATTTGAGGAAAATTTCGCTTCAGGAGGTGGAA